>Ga0209344_10004408_pt1 | contig 12965 bp, 16 predicted proteins | sample Cruoilmetagenom6_FD_187293 | JGI IMG/M metagenome (GOLD analysis project Ga0209344, IMG submission 187293) | Oil polluted marine microbial communities from Coal Oil Point, Santa Barbara, California, USA - Santa Barbara Oil Seep Sample 6 (SPAdes)... | ecosystem: Environmental > Aquatic > Marine...
TAGACTTATCCCAACGATCACAGGGCTGAGCATTAAATACCCGACGATATTGTTATTGCGGATCATGGCAATACTCATCGTATTGATACTGATATCTGTCAGCTTGCTTGAATCCACCACCTGTTCAGATTCTGATGTCGATGCATTCATGAAATTAGCGAAAAAATAGGTTGAACCGGTCATCAGACCGACCGCCCATACACCGGCAAAAATCATCTTTAACATAGTATCATGTCCTGTTTTGCCTATCGGCTCAGGCGATTGGCAATTTGGTTACGGATAAGAGCTGATACCGGGCCAGATCCTTTTTTAAAAATCACCCTAAAGATATCCTGAAGCATCATAGGTGCCATCGCATTCGGATTCATTGATGGCCTCTTCAATGGTTTGGGTAATTTCGGAAATCGCATCCATGCGAAATTTCAGGGTATTCAGATTATCATTGAGCATTTCATTGACGTTAAAAACCGCAATCCGGTTCTCTTCCGTCTGATCGACAGTATCGATCATCTTGGCGAGATTGCTCAAACTGGCAAACATCTGCATTTTTTCTTTGGCAAAAGATTCAAGCTTATCCACCCCCCCTTGCAACAGGTGGGTTTTTTCCCGGTCCAGCAAATGTTTAAGGTCCTGAAGAACCAGATTGAATTTTTGCGAATTGTCAGCTGGTGCTGTTCGCAGACCATGTGCAGTATTCAACGTTCACTATTCCTTCCAACATATGGGTTGTTTGACCGGGATTATTTGCCGGCGTTATTTCAATGCGGATTTCCCGTTTAAATTCAGATTCTCGGTGTATTTGTCGAGCCCGAAGCTGCCGCCAGCGGCAATTTCATCAGCGATGGCATCAGAAAAAAGCGAGGAATAGACATCTGCTTCAACGCCTTTACCGAAAGTAAATTCGGCAAACTCCGCAAACATCGGCTTCATCATCAAACTGATGACCATCTTTTCCAGAGATTTTTCCACCGCAGCATGATCGCTGGGCCGTGCAGCATCAAATTCTGCCCTTGATTTTGCCAACACCTTTGGTTCGGCCTCCAGTGTCTGACGAAAAACACCCTTGCTGTCGCTGACTGCAGCGGTGTCTTTCTGGGTTCCAATCTGAGAAACCTGCTGCGTGTTAACAGCATCAATCCTGAGAAAGGGAAATGATTCCACGTAATTCTTCCAATTAGTTAGTCAGTCATTCCAACATAGTTTTTGTAGCTTTCGCGAAGCTTGTAACAGCCCCATGCTCCAATTTTTACCATCTGGGGGACGCCAAAAATTGTTATTGGGTTTCTGAATTCAACAAGCATGACCTATAAAACCCGGTTCATATAGTTTGAAACTTCCAGATGGAAATTCATAAGGAGGTCATCCCCCATCCATGTCAGCAAAACTATTCCGCCACATATCAGGAAGGGCGCAGAGACAAAATATACCGGGATCTGCGGTGTCAGTTTATTCACCAGGCCGGCGATCAAATTGGCAATAACCGCATAGATGACAATTGGTGATCCAAGCCGCAAAACGATATTGAAAAATTGCCCGAGATTTTCTACCGTATTCGACAATATCAGTGAAATCGACAATACCTCTCCGGGTGGATAAAGTTCAAACGACATCGCCAGGGCCATAATAAAACTGAAATGAAGCCCGGTTGAAAAAAACAACACCGTTGCCGTAACATTAAACAATCCCGATAATACCGTCGAAGACTGATTGTCGGCAATCGGTGTGCCCGGAATCGGGTTGAGCCCGATTAGATGGGTTATCACTTCCCCAAGAAAGGACAGCGCAAGAAAGAAAAACCTTATCGGGATGGCAAGTGCCGCTGCTATCAGGAATTCACCGGCCATCAATTTGAATATCTGTTCGGGCCTGATTGGAACACTATAATTGAATGGGATTTTGGCCAGCGAAAACACCGCAACTGCCACACCGAGTGCGATGAATAATCGAACATTGATCGGAACCTGAACCGAAGAAAAACCCGGTAAAATCATCAAGCAGGTGGAAACTCGGGTGAATACCAGCATAAATCCGATGATACTTGCCCCGATGGGGATCATTCCGAAATATCTCCCAATACCTGGACAACCATACCCCGTGCAATCTCGAGGTTTGACAGGACAGGCAAGGTCGGGAACATTCGTTCGATCACCATACGCACATAGGTTCGGCTTTCCGGTGAGGTGGTGACGGCAAAAACCTCTCTCTGGTCGAGCAGCGACTGAATTTTTTCACGTGCCTGTGTGCCAAATAATTCAAGATCTGTGGGTGACATTTTGAACTCTGACAATTCTCCGCGCGCATCCCGTATGAGTGCATCGCTGAACGCTATATCCCACTTGTTGCCAAGACGAAGCAATTTTAGTTTTCCATCCTGCAAAATGTCGCCGCATATTTGTTGAGATATCCGGGTCCTGACATGCTCGACAATCTGTTCGCCCCTTTTGGAATAGGGTGCAATTTCTGCAATTGCTTCGAGCAATAGATTCACATTGCGAACAGATACCCGTTCGGCAAGCAGCAGTTTAAACACCGCCTGCAAGCCTGAGAAAGATAAATGTGTAGGACAGATTTCTTCGACCAGTCTGGCATATTCCTTGTCGCGACTATCGATCAGTTGCCGCATATCTTTATAGGAAAACAATTGCGAAAGGTTATTTCGCACCACTTCACTCAGATGGGTCAGGATCATCGACATCGGGTCAATGGTTTTGAAACCCTGCTGTTTCAGTTCAAGCTTGTAAATGTCCGACAGGCGCCAGGCTTTCGCACCGAACACCGGTTCAACCACCGATTCATACGGCAGATTGGGTGGCTCCATGCTATTCGAAAGAACCAGCACATCGGTCATCGACACCATTTCATCGGCCAGCACCGCACCGAATATTTTTATCTGATAGCTTTTGGGTTCAATAGAAAAATCATCAGTTACCTTGATTTCTGGAATTACAAAACCAAATGCTTTGGCGAATTTTTTCCGCATCCGACTGACCCTGAAACCCAGTTCATCATGGTCTTTTAAAAGTTTGGCACCCAGTTGTTTGCCGAATACCAATTCAATTTCTGCCACCTCCAGTGAATTTTGAATGGAATCCTGTTTGATCTCATCTTCGTTTTCTTTTTCGGTTTCCTTTTGCATTTTGTCCAGTTCTGCATCATCAGATCGGCGTCTTGTGATGATCTGCGATGTTACAACCATTGCGACAGCAAGCATAAAGAATGGCAAAAAAGGCAACCCCGGCGTGATACCAAGGACAAACAACAGACCCGCGGTGACCAGCAATGCTTTGGGATAATTCCCCAACTGATCGAGAACCGCTTTTTCAGCAGCCCCTCTTGTGCCACCCTTGGAGACCAGCAAACCTGCTGCAAGTGAAACCACAAGTGCAGGAATTTGCGAGACCAGCCCGTCTCCGACTGACAGTCGGGTAAATACGTCTGCAGCTTCACCAATGCTCATATCATGACGGGTAACACCAATGATGATACCGCCGAAAATATTGATCGCGGTGATGATCAGACCGGCAATTGCATCACCGCGGACAAATTTCGATGCACCATCCATTGAACCAAAGAATGAACTTTCTTCCTCAAGTTCCTTTCTGCGCAGTTGCGCCTCTTTCTCATCCAGCAGTCCAGCGGAAAGGTCCGCATCAATTGCCATCTGCTTGCCGGGTATGGAATCAAGAGTAAAGCGTGCGCCTACCTCAGCGATACGGCTGGCGCCTTTGGTTATCACCATGAAATTGACCGTAATCAGGATAACAAAAACAATTACCCCGATGATGAAATCACCCCCCATCACAAAATTGGCAAAGCCTTTGATGACATTGCCTGCCGCACCTTCACCCATATGACCATTGGACAAAATTACCCGCGTCGTGGAGATATTCAGCGATAGCCGCAGCATTGTTGCAATTAGCAAAATCGTCGGAAAGGAAGAGAAATCCAGTGGCTTGTGAATCCACAAAGCCACCATCAGTATCAGCACTGACAGGGATATCGACAGGCTAAGGCCGATATCAATGAAAATGGTCGGAATTGGCAGAAACAATACAGCCAGGATAAACAGGATGCCGATCGCAAATGCGACGTCCCGACTACTGTCCCTGATTGGTTCTATGGGTGCTGATGAAGATTGAATTGCCATTGATTCCCCCGGTTAAAAGGGAGAATAGGAAACGTACCTTGCTTGAAATTGGAGGAATGGGATATAACCCCCATTGCTTTTCAGAATCCGGTGGAAATTCTTGAAAAGGAAAGCGTTGCCAGGATGTTGATCTGTGCTGCCATGAATGGGCCTGCAACAGAGGCAATAAACAGCACCGCAACAATTTTAGGGATGAAAGTAAGCGTGACTTCCTGGATCTGGGTCAGTGCCTGAAACAGGGCAATGATCGTACCCACCGCCATTGCCGTAATAACAATGGGTCCGGATATCTTGAACAAAGTCTGAAAGGCAAACTGAATCAGTTCTGTAGCTTCCGCCTCATTCATTGAATTTCCTTCAAAGTGATTTTGCCGGGATTTGAATGCGTTTACTGAGAGATATTAACCCCGTCACCCATTTTAATCTGTGTTCCATCTGCCAACAGGGCCGTCAGGCTGCCATTAATCAGTGTTACAGAGGAAACCACCCCACTTTGCGTCTGATCGGCTGAAGTAACGGTGCGGCCGATAAGGGAAGAGGCCTGTCCAAACATATTTGAAAGTACCAGGGCATCAAGTTTCTCATTCGATTGAATTTGCTGTTCAACACTTGAGAATGAAGCCAGTTGCGACATAAATTGCGCCGGATCCTGGGGCTCGGTAGGATCCTGGTATTTCAGCTGTGCCACCAGCAGGTTTAGAAATGCATCATAGTCAACACTTGCATTTTTAGACGCAGCTGAAGTCGTATTCGTCTCGGTGGTTGCAGCAACCGGATCAACGGTGGACATGGCTTTTTACTCCTTTTTCGATAGCATCGGTGTTTTTGGAAAACGCAATACTTTCGGGGACATTGGGTGAAGGATTGAGAATAGAATGCTCCAAAGGAAACAACTTCCTGATCATCTTCAAAGCAGAAAATATTTTCCCGGTAGACACTTCAATATCGATTTCCTTGATGCCTTCCTTCAGGTCTTCATTATCGAGTGTTTCCAGGATGTCGGAAACCATATTCCGGAACATTTTTTTAGACGGCTCTGTATTCACAGGATCCATCAGTAAAAGCTGAACGACAAAATACAATTGTTTGAACGGTGTATTGGCATCCTCCTTTTGCATGATATGGTTTTCAAGCAAAAATGAGGTATCATTCAATAATTCAATCGAAACTTTTCTATCAACTCTTAAAACGGCACCATTGATGAAAATACGTTCGTTTGCACGCAAATAGAGTTTAATATTCCCCACTATCGTAATCCTCTTACTATCGTTTCCGAAATTTCACGTATCGGTCGGAACGCAACGGTTGGTGAATTACGCATCTTCTCAATATGTTTGAGAATAAATATGCCAATTGAAATCAAGGATGCCTTGGTTTCCGCCGGACTGGTATTCTCGTCTGACGCCAGATCACTCAGGAAATGACTCCACAATCGGTGTGTAAAATACATTGCCGCAATTCGCGATTTTGCCTCTTCAGGATACTGATCACTATGGGCCATCATCTCAATGGAGCGCTCGATAATTTCCCGCTCATCCGCGCGCGCCTCCTGTTGATCGTCTTCCTGTGTATCGTCATAGGCTTGATTGAACATCATATTTTATCACTTTTATTATCGTTACTCGTTGCTGGTTCGCTAAATAAAGTTCAGGATTGACAAAGATTGAACCTTAACCGTCGCCGCGTAAGAGGCCTCCAGGCCAATTACGATCTGATTTAAACGTGTTGCCGCTTCATAACTGTCGACATCAGTCAATTGCGACATCTGATCTGTGAGTACATTTTTCTGGAAATCGAGGCGTTCGGTGGCGTCTGAAACACGCTGCTCAATTACCCCCATTTTTGACTGCTCAATAGCAATCCCGCTAATGCTCTGCGCCATTAATGATATCGATGATTCTGCAAGCTGGTTAATGGTTGTGGAATTGAGATTACCGTCAGCAAATTCTTCTATCAGCACTGAAGAAGCCGTAAAATCCCGAAAGGCCTTGGCATGACCGGTTACTGGATTTTCGACCAGTTCCCTTGTGGAAATTTTTGACCGCATCCCTCTATCGGAACTTCCGGTCCACAAAGAATCCCAGTTTGCATCATTGAACAGATCAGAGAATGCTCCATCGATAAACGATTTCATTGCTGCCGGTGTAATGGACGATGCGGAAGGGTCGTTCACCGAAAACCCAAATTCTGTGACGAAGGCATTTTGAACTGCAGCCTTGGCAGCAGCCCCTGTAGCGCCCTGATAATCATAGATAGCCTCAGAATCAGAATTGATGCCCGAAAACAGAAACTCACCCCCCTGGGACACATTCATGGAACTGGAGAATTTTCCCAACGCCGAACTGGCCGCCAGATTCAACACGTCCTTGTTCATCGAACCGGTAAGTTCAGCGGTGAGACTGGCAATAAACTGATTTGCATCATCGACCATCGCACCCATCGAAATCTGCATCGTCGACAAGCGGTTTTCTACAAACGAGTTGGTGACTTTGGTTTGTTCAATAAAACTGATCTGGTTATCGACTGTAATCGTCGAAGACGAAAACGAGCCAAGCGAATAGCCTATATCTGCCTTTTTACCGGTAGCGACCTCTTTTTGGGCGTCCGCAAGATTGTTATGCATCCTGGTAAACTGCAGCCGTAAATTGTTATTTAGAGCGAATGTTGAAATGTTTCCTAATTTCATCAAGCCCTCATCGCATTAAATAAAACCGTATACATCTCGTCAATCGTCGACAATAGTTTGGCCGAAGCTTGATAGGCTCTCTCGACTTCCAGCAATTTCGACATTTCCGCATCGAGGTTGGCACCCATCTCACTTTGAAAGGCATTGTTGTATTGCAGCGACAATTCAGATTGATAATTTGCATCATTGTGCGCTGCCTGCCGTGAGGCGTTCAACCAGTCCAGTGAAGAAGCTGCAAAATCGGTTAAACTCTGACTGGTTGGCAATCCTGCCAGAGGCGCAAAGGATGTTGTATCGTCGAAGCTCGAAGCAAGGGCATATAAATGATCGGAGTAACCCCCTCCGCCGGTGGTGTTATAGATATAATCAGCATCCCCATTGATGCCGCCATCCCTGATCAGCGCTGAATCCCCGCCAGATTGCGGGTCAATCAACTCGTTAATTCGAATCGATGCGGCTATACCCGGCTCCAGGACACCGGCCGTTGGCACAGCCGGCCCACCATCCCAGGTGAACATTCCTGCCAGTTTTGGTTTAACCCCATTGACCTGATCTTCTTCGCCAAACAAATCAATCACGGAACGGGCAATTTCGTCCAACTGGTTTTGCTGGCTCACCAGTATTTCATCACGAACTTTGAATGCACCGCCCAGTCGCCCGGTGGTCACAGGCAACCAGGGTTCGTCACCACTGGCGGCAACACCATCAATATAAAGTGAATTTCCGGTTGTGTTGGCACCAAAGGAAGCTGTTGGCTGAAAACTGATATCCCTTGCCGTGGTTTCAAACATCATCAGGCCATTACTGGTCAAAACCATAATGTCATTGTCAGCTCTGGGCACGATCTTCAGGCCAACTTCATGTGACATTTGTTCGAGAATTCCATCTCGAATATCAATACTGTCCAGGACATCCTGCTGACTTTTAGTACCTTTGACAATCTGTTCATTGATCGTCTCAAGTTGCCCCAGCAACGAGTTGAGCTTGTCAACACTGCTGGCAATTTCTTTATCGGCATCGGCTCGACCGGACAAAACCTGCGAATACAGATCATTGAGGCTTGTTGCAAAGGTGCGCCCCCGCTCAATAAGAGCCGAACTCGTACTGGGATTGGAGGGAGCAGCAGCAGCCAGTTCGACCGCCTCTTTCAAATCACCCAGCATGCTGGCTGGTGAATTGGCAAAATCATCAATGCCTATCGAATAAACAAGTTGGTCGATGCCGTTTTTGACCGTGATGGCATTCGCTGCATTGGCGTTTGAGGCAATCGAGGAATTATAAAGCGAGAGCTGAACATTTCGCTGTATGTCAACTTTGATAGCCCCGTATAATTGGGTACTGACAACCGCGTCACGCCGAACATAATTCGGATCGCCAACACCTGCTACATTACGAGACAGCATCGACGCCTGCTTGGCGTTTCCGGCAAGTGCGCTTGTAGCAGAGCGTAGGGCATCGGTTAATGTCATTTAGGTCTAGCCATATTTACCGCTTCAGATTGACCAGTACATCCATCAGGTCTGATCCAGTTTGAAATACTTTAGAATTCGCAGTGTAACTTCTCTGTGATTCAATCATGATTGTCAGTTCTGCTGCCATATCAACATTTGATTCTTCCAGCGCATTCGATTGAATGCTGCCAAACCCTTCTGTATTGGCAGAGCCAACCAGAACATCACCTGATTCTATTGTTGCAGCAAACAGGTTGCCTGGCAGAGGATTAAGATTGTCAGTACTGATCACCTTGGCTAATGCCAGTTGATAAAGAGGTGAAGCAAACCCATTTTCAAATATGCCATAAACAACACCATCACCAGAGATCTCAACCCTATCTATACCGGCCGGCGCGCTGCCGTCAGCATTGGCTGAAATAAGCTGATAATCGGTGCCAAGTTGGCTAATGCCGTCCATCACCAGATTCATGGTGACCCCGCCGGGAATGGGAATACTTTCGCTGACTGACCCACCACCCAGAATTTGTCCGGTGGAGCCGTCAAATGTCAGTGTCTGTGTTGTCAAAGGCCCGGAAGCATAAGGAAAAGTACCGCTGGTCGATTCTTTTGAATCGAAGGTCGTCATTTCCCAGGTATTGTTGGCTGTCTTGGCGAAATAAATATCGATAACTTGTTCATTACCGATTGAATCATAGACCACCATTGACGATTTGCCGGAAGAATCGGAAGTTGCCACATTATCCGATGGAAGTGAACCACCTGGGATTATGTCTGCATTGGCTGGCAGGTTGGGCACCAGCACACCTTCTGTGGTCGGATTGGCATCCAGAGACTGAATACCAACATTGACGGGCACCAAACCACCATAACCATTGGCAACCGGCGGGGCACCGGTATTGGAAATATCATAACCCAAAAGGCTCATCCCGTTGGCGTTCTGCAATATGCCTTCGTTATTGACAAAAAATGAACCGGCCCGAGTCAGGAAATTAGCGCCGGAATCGTCTGCAACCACAAAAAAACCCTGACCCTCGATAGCGAGATCAGTCGGTGAACTGGTCGATTTTATCGCACCCTGTCGGCTGATTTCAGAACGAACAGACGTGCTGACACTGCCCGAATTATATGAACCTGCATTCTGCTGAAGGACCTGGGTGTGAAAATCAATGCCCGTGCGTTTATAGCCGTTCGTACCGGCATTAGCCACATTATCAGCGACCGCAGAAAGCCTTGTAGCCTGGGCATTCATCCCCGATACGGCTGTTCTCATCATTCCATATAGACCCATGACAATTTCCTAATATTCTAAAAAATGAATTGTTAACTTAGTAGGTTGCGTCAGGAATCTTGCGTGAAACTGTTGAAACAGTCTGTATGTAATTGAATTTGGGCTGTTTTATTCAATTTGCGTTTAACCATTTGAAATTACGCAACGAGTGCCTGAGGTGCATTTCGGTTAACGGTCACCAGTTCGGGATCAAGTCTGTAGCCCAGATAACGACGGGAATCGATTGGATCCATTCCCAGGTAACCACTCAATTTTTTCCGCAGTTTGCTGATGTGGCTTTCAACGACGTTCTCTTCAATTTTTTCATCGAAAACACCGTATATAGCACCAAATATTTGAGATTTTGTTGCTCGGCGTCCATTGATGCTAGCAAGATATTCGAGGATTCTGCGTTCGCGGCGCGGCAGCAATAATTGCTCACCATCGAGCTCAGGGTCACGCCCATCAAAATAAATCAGTATCTGGTTTTTGGTTTTCTTGCGCACACCATTCATCGAGCGCTTTTTGATCGCTGCAATTCTTACCAGCAACTCTTCAAAGTGAACCGGTTTGATGACGACATCATCAACACCCTTGCGGTAAAAACTGATGGTTTGTTCCAATGAACGATTATCCAGCATCGCAACAATGGGCACTTCGAGGCGCGATCGGATGGTATCAATCACCTTCTGGGGATCAGCGCATTCTCCAACGAGTATCGCTTCCACAGTTGCTAATTCACTAATGTCGCTTGTCGTAACCCAGATCATTAAATCTGAGGCGGTAAGCTGTACAATCGTTTCGCCCGCTTTTTCAAAACGGTGCTTGTAACAATCGACCACTAGCTTACGGTCTTCAATAAATACAATCACATTTTCCCCCGAATCAGTTGCCACATCTTCTGTGAACTATCTAATTGACTGGTTGACTCGTCGCCAATAGATAAAATTTTGGGGATAAAAAATTATCTAAAATTTGACCATTTATTAACCATTTTGTGTGATTTTAATGTCGTTTTCAGAACAAAAATGAATCAAACGAATCACTAAGAATGTCTTATTCTAATAGTCAATCGATTATTAAAATTATTCATTAACATTGATTGTTTTGAAAAAATGATTTTGCCCGAAGTTTTTAAACCGGCCACGTTGGCAAGCGTTATAAGCCTTTCGATCACACAGCCCGACCAAAAGCAGGACAAAAACAGAAAAGCAATCAGGATTTAGAGAATGTTAAAATCCTTTGTATATACCGGAAATTACGAGCGGGTTCTTTTATCCGTTGCATGACGCAATCTCGTTACTCGGTTAGACCGAGATGTCTTCCCCATTTTATAGTCACTGCCTGCAGTGTGACAGAGGCAATTCGCAATTCAATTATGCGATTGCACTCAAAGCCAGTATCGCGTGAGGTCAATTAACACCATGAAAAAGAAACAACCAGATCAATCAGCCTCAACCCCCGAAGCATCAGCCTCAAAAAAAGCTGGAATCATGAGTCTGCTTGCCTGGGCAAGTTTCATTTTATATGTGATTGCAACTGTCTGCCTGGTGACTGCTACCGCTGACCTGGGAATAGTCGATCTTACCCTGTTATTATATAAATATACCTGGGCCTTTCTGACCCTTCAACTAATATCCAGCCTGCTATGCGCATTTGCCGTGTCTCAAATTTCTTCAGCGAACAAGAAAATATTACTGCAGCAAACCCAGACCCTGAATGAAAACTTGGAAGGCCGCATGGAATTGGTTGATAAGAAAGTTCAAGAGTATCTGGGAGATAACTACAAAAAATTAAAAGAGCAAAACGAGGCAATGAAAACTGAGTTTGATCAGATACGCGAAAATGAAAACAACAAAATTATCGCGGAAATAGAAGAACTAAGGAGTGAAAACGCCGATTTGCGTAAGAAACTCAGCAGTAATCACAGCAAGAATGAAGATCCCTCAGAATCAGAAAACCAATTGCAGGTTGCCTGACTACCGCAAATCAGGCCCGGTTATAAAATAAAACAATACTCAAGATTCTGATACATTTACCATATTAGGGAGCAGATTAATGAACGCAGCCACAGCCCAAAAGCTTGAGCGCATGCCTCTGAATACCGCCGATGAGGCATTCAGACTTGCAAAAATACATCAGGACTCACCCACACCCAAAGCCTATGAAATATGGTATGCCTATGTCGAGGGGAAGAACAGCGCACTGATCCAGCACATCGATACAATTCTAAGGTCTGCAGGAAAAATCAGTGACTATGATTTAGAGCAAATCCATGGCGAATTCATTTCATGCAACGAAAAAAAATCAACCCATTATGACTTAACAAGCAGCAAGCTTAGCCAGCAAATGGATGACATTCTGAAGATTGTAAAAGAATATTCGACATCCAGTGAATATTTCTCAGAAACGCTGGACAAGAATATCGGATCACTCAAGGAAGATTCAAGCCCCGAACGGGTCGTGCAGACGATAAGGGATCTTATTATCGAGAATATCTCAATGCGCAATAACTCCTCAAAATTGATGGAGAATCTGAATGAATCCAAAAAAAAGGTGCAAGAGATGCAGGCATCTCTGAAGAAATCTCAAGAAAACGAGATGAAGGACGCCCTGACAACAATGTATAACAGACGCTATTTTGACATGATGTTAAATGAGGCTATTGCAGATGCTCAAAAAAACGATACCCCAATGTGCGTGGTGATGGCAGACATAGACAATTTCAAGAAGCTGAATGACAATTACGGGCACCCAATTGGTGATGAGGTATTGAAATTTGTCGCCTCCCTGTTTTTAAAGAATGTCAAAGGGCGGGACACCTCCGCACGTTATGGCGGTGAGGAATTCGGGGTTATTCTACCCCTGACGGGAATAGAAAATGCCAGGAAACTAATGGAGAGCATCCGTGTACAGATGGAATCCGCTGACCTGATCATGATAAATGGCAAAAAGTCCATTGGCAAAGTGACCACCTCCTTTGGCATTGCCCAATTCAGCGATTCTGACGAACCACTGGATCTGGTCCTGCGGGCGGATAAAAAACTCTATGAAGCCAAGAAATCAGGACGAAACTGCGTCGTCTGTTAGAGCGCTTAAACTTTTCACGAAATCATTTGACCGATTTTTAACGATTGCTGGCAAGACATTGTTTCACTTTGGTCTTATCGACCACAAGAAAAGTATAACGAAGTCCAGCGAACGTTAAAAACCGCCCTTCGCCAAAAAGCTGGAGGTTAAAAAGCCCATCTGTCCAGTTTGTATTCATGAATGCAAAATTTGCCTGATCAACCGGACCGCGCTGCATTTTGCACCTTGCCGAGCAAACTGTTTTGGCCCACCAAAAGCTTGTTTGAAGAAGAAGTGATCTGACGCACCGGGATAAATTTGGTCAGTCTTCCAGCAATTCTC
>Ga0209344_10004409_pt1 | contig 12964 bp, 9 predicted proteins | sample Cruoilmetagenom6_FD_187293 | JGI IMG/M metagenome (GOLD analysis project Ga0209344, IMG submission 187293) | Oil polluted marine microbial communities from Coal Oil Point, Santa Barbara, California, USA - Santa Barbara Oil Seep Sample 6 (SPAdes)... | ecosystem: Environmental > Aquatic > Marine >...
AAGTTGCGAGCGCTCCGGTGAAACAACTGAGCGGTTTCGTGCGCACCCCGCCGCCTGGCTATTTCTCGGACTGGGCCCTGGCACGGAAGGCGCGGGGAGATTGACCTGTCTTGGCTTCAAACATGCGAGAGAATGCGCTGCGGCTGGAAAATCCGACCATCTCGGCCACCCGTTTCACCGGGTAATCGGTTTTCGATAAAAGCGTCCCGGCCATCCGGGCCCGCAAATCGCGCAACAGCTCCATCGAGCCACTGCCATAGGCGTCAGAAAACCGCTTCGCAAATGCCGACCTGCTCATCCCGACCGCATCGGCTAGCGAATCGACCGTGTGTGCCTGCCCGGGCTGATCGAGCATCAAACGCAGGGCTGTCCTAACGCTGGGATCTTTCAGCGCGCTCATCCATGCCAGCGCGCTGTCTTGTGCCGCAAGCCGCAGACGCAGCATGTCGATCATGCATTCGAGAAGAATGGCGCGGATCATGGCGCGGCTGCCAAGGCGGGGATTGGACACTTCCCCCAACAGTCGGCTCAAGGGGTGCTCCAAACGGCTGCCCGTCGAGACATATTCGACCATTGGTTCGCGTATGAGATCGACAACATCTCTGACCCCGCGCAAACCGATGGTCGCATGGGCACAAAGCGACGTCAGTTGTCCATTGCCTGCGCCGTCGGCAGTTTCCAGATGTCGCGCCAGGTTCAGCTCCGCAGGACGACAGGCCGGGATTGGGTCGTTGCTCTCGCCAAAGCTGCGCAGCGCGTGGGTTTGCATCGCCGGAACCAGCACCAGCGAACCGCGCGCGACCGGCACGGGGCTACGCCCGTGGAGGATGATCTCGCCCTTGCCGGAGAGAACGTAGTGCAGGGTCGTGGCCGACGCGCGCCCGAGACCAAGGTTGCACTCTCCGCGCAGTTCACACAGTGCGAACGGTTCGGTGAGCAGTTCCAGCTCATTGAATATGTGCTCAAAGGACATTCTTCAGTTGATGACCCAGTTTGGGATGAATGGATACATATATCTTCTTCAGGAGACAATTTCAGGACGCAAAGGCACATCGTAACAGGCATATCAGGGATCAACGCAACCCCACCAAGGAGAACACGATGTGTACTCGCAATGACCCAAACCACAGCCACATTTCCCGCCGCGACGCATTGCGCGCCGGTGTGGCGCTGACGGCAGCAGTCGCGGCGACGCCTTTTGCTGCCGGATCAGCTGCAGCGCAAACTGCAGACCGTTACGCGGACCCGGTCGAGCCTGCATTGCCCCCCTCGGACATGAAACTTGACCTGTCGCGCGCCGCACTGGTTGTCACCGACCCGCAAATCGATTTCCTCAGCCCCGACGGGGTTACCTGGGGCGTGGTGGGCCAGTCCGTGACCGAACACGACACGGTGGCCAATATCGAGAGACTGTTCAAGGCTGCGAAAGCGGCCGATATCACCGTTGCGGTCTCGCCGCATTATTACTACCCGACCGATCACGGTTGGAAATTCGAAGGCGCACTGGAAAAGCTGATGCACAAGATTGGCATGTTCGACCGTCCTGGCGCTCTCAATCTGGATGGATTTGAGAATTCCGGCGCGGACTGGATGCCGCAATACAAGCAGTACATCAATGACGGTAAAACCATCGTCACCTCGCCGCACAAGGTTTATGGCAACGATACCAATGACTTGAGCCTGCAACTGCGCAAACGCGGCGTCAATCAGGTGATCCTGTCAGGGATGTCGGCCAATCTTTGCACCGAATCGCACATGCGCGAACTGATTGAGAACGGCTTTGAGGTTGCCGTGGTCAAGGACGCCACCGCTGCAGCGATCCTGCCGGAGGGCGACGGCTATCTCGCCGCCCTGACCAACTTCCGCTACATCGCCAACGCGGTGTGGACGACACAGGAAGCCGTCCAATTGATCGGTTCGGCGTCCTGACGCCAAAGCAAGAGCGGCGTCGCCATTGGCGGCGCCCACTTGCGGGGGGCTGGGGCGAACCGCAACGTGAGTTTTTAAGTGCCCCATTTCTATTCCGCCTTCGGATCAATCAGCGGCGAGCGAAGGCCGTCGGTTTTGCGGCCAATGATTGCGACGCTGGTCTTGATCAGCACAACCGCGTAACTTGGCTATCTGTCGCGCAATTTCGCAAAGGGATAGAAGTAGGTGTCCGGAATGTTCTGCATGGCCGCGCGATCATCGACGCGCAGCGAGGTGTAGAACTTCAACGCCACTTCCGGGACGAAGATGAAAGCGGCCGATGGATAGTTCGACATGCCGGCCCCGTAATAGGCTTTGGTAAACAATTTATGGGTCGGCATGCCGCCAACATAGGCAAGCCTCCTGGTGAATTCCAGACACCGACAGGCATGTGCAAACAATACGTGTTTAAGCCTTCAACACTACCCCGCTGCTGAGTAGCTCCACGAGCAGGCCATAATCCCCTGCACTTCTCTGCAAAACTTCGCTCCCGTGCCGGGACATTGGACCACCGAAGCGCCAACGTCCCGCTTTGAGCGCCGTCTTGTCGCGAAGCCGACGAGACTTCCGTGCACGGTCAGAACCTTAGCTTGCCGTGGCCATGTGGGCAGCTCTTGCATCCTGACCCGGCTATCGGCATTGTCGGTCGGTGACCGGGAGCAAGTTCATCAGATGACACGCAAATTCAGTTTCATTGCCTCCGGCGCCCCGGACGCACAGGCGGCGGCCAAGCATCTGGCAGCGCTCTATGGCAATGCCCGCCAGGAAGACGCCGACGTGATCGTGGCGCTGGGCGGCGACGGCTTCATGCTGCAGACACTGCACGAGCAGATGAACTCCGGGCGGGTGGTTTACGGCATGAACCGCGGCTCTGTCGGCTTTTTGATGAACACCTATTCCGATGCTGACCTGCCTGGACGCATCGACGCGGCAGTGGAAAACATCATCCGGCCGCTGAAAATGGAAGCGACGGACGCAGATGGCGTCATCCACCGGGCGCTGGCGATCAACGAGGTGTCACTGCTCAGACAGAGCTACCAGGCCGCCAAGCTGCGGCTGACAATCGACGGTCAGGTGCGGATGGAAGAACTGATCTGCGATGGCATCATGGTGGCGACTCCGGCCGGGTCAACCGCCTACAATTTGTCGGCACACGGGCCGATATTGCCGCTGGACGCGCAACTGCTGGCGCTGACCCCGGTGAGCCCGTTCCGACCCCGGCGTTGGCGCGGGGCGTTGCTGCCCAACAAGGTCATGGTTAGCATGGATGTGCTGGAACACGAGAAACGGCCAGTCAACGCAGTGGCCGATCACCAGGAGGTCAAATCGGTGGTCCGGGTGCAGGTTTCTGAATCGCAGGACCAGACGGCGCGGATCCTCACCGATTCAAGCCATTCCTGGAATGATCGCATTCTGGCCGAACAGTTCCTGTACTGATTGGCTGCCAACCACAAAATGCTCCGGGCGCAACTACCAACTCTGAAGAGGGCATGCCGATGTCGCTTTGCACACCGAAGACCCTGTTGTTTCTGGCCGGACTGATTCCGGCACTCGCCAACCCGAGCCTTGCCCAGAACATTGAAGGCGTTGCTGAAAGCCTGTCCGAACGGGTCTTGTTCGTCACCAGTGGCGGCGCCTGGGAAGAGGCAGTCAACCCCGGCCCGAACGAGACCGGAGAGACCAGCGACGGCAAGGCAGCCGAGCCGCAGATAAAGGCTGAAGCTCAAGCTGCGGACAACGCCAGTCCTGACGTGGCGGAAGCGACACCACCCACCGCGCCGCAACGCGGTTACTTCCGGCTGGTGGCGCTGCGCGGGCCCGATAACAGGTCGTTGCTGCATCTGCAGCAAATAGCGCTGACGGGGGATGGGCCGGAGCTGGTGCTGTCGATCGAGGTCGAGGAAATCAACGCACTCGGCGCCTATGTCACCGATATCCGCCCCGAGGATTCGACCGGAGCAGCCAGTCAGCCGGGCTTCGCCGCCTATATCTATCTGAAAACCGATCCGACCATGGTCGAGCCCGAGACCTGGGCATTGTATATTGATGAGTTCGGCGACATCGTGGTGGAAAAGTCCTCCAACTGATGCCCGCCGCACTCAAGCCAGTTTGTTTGAGCTCCGAGCTGGAAGCGATAGTACCGCCAGCCTCGTGCTGCCCTTGCTCCACGGAGCAAATGGGGCCGGTATCGGCGCCTGTCAAACCAGAACCAGGTGGCAGCACCGGCAAGCGGCTTTGCTGCTCATTGGCACGAAAACGGAGGCCAAGGCCTCCGTTCCCGCATTGTGCAGGCGACGCTGGAAACTAGTGTACGATCGTGACCTTGTCGGCCATATGCTTGGAGTTCTGCATGGTCCAGGAAACCTCGACCTTCTCGCCAACCTTCACGCCCGGATCCTTGAAGGTCTTGGTCAGGGTATAGACGGTTCCGTCATTGAGGGTCAGCGTCTGGGCTTTCGGACTGAAGTCCTTGACCGTACCGCTGGTCATGGTGCTGGCGGCGAAAGCGCCGAAAGTCGCGGCGATGATGGCCCCGACCGCAAGTGGCATCAAGAAAACACGCATATGCGTTGCTCCCGTATCAAACCCCAGCGGTAGACCGAGAAGCCGGTTTGACCGCCGGTAGTCAGTTGCGAAGCCGTATGGCCATGTCGTGTCGTGGAGCGGGTTGCCGACCCGACCCACCGGCTTGGTCCGGCTTCGTGAAGAAAACTAGCGCCGGTCGAAGCCCGCTTTCAAATTACAAAAAGTTAACTCCCAAGACGCTTTACGCGCCCCGTTTTGGCCGGGATTGCCGCAATCCCGACATGTTGAAAATCGGGAATTGCTCAGTCGATGTCGTCGACGTCGGCAGCACCGCCATAGACCCGCTGCGCCAGCGCCGCTTCCATGAACTGGTCAAGATCGCCGTCAAGCACTCCTTGCGGATTGGTGCTTTCGGTGCCGGTGCGCAGATCCTTGACCAGCTGGTAGGGCTGCAACACGTAGGAACGGATCTGGTGACCCCAGCCGATTTCGGTCTTTGACGCCGCTTCTTCGCTGGCCGCTTCTTCGCGTTTCTTCAGTTCGGCCTCGTAGATCCGCGCCCTGAGCATGTCCCAGGCCTTGGCGCGGTTCTTGTGCTGCGAGCGTTCCTGCTGGCACTGCACCACGATGCCTGTCGGAATATGGGTGATGCGGACCGCGGAATCGGTGGTGTTGACATGCTGACCGCCGGCGCCGGACGCGCGGTAGGTGTCTATGCGGCAATCGCTTTCATTGATGTCGACATCGATCGAATCGTCGATAACCGGGTAGGTCCAGATGCTCGAGAACGAGGTGTGGCGGCGCGCCTGGCTGTCATAGGGTGAGATCCGCACCAGACGGTGAACGCCGGATTCGGTCTTGAGCCATCCATACGCGTTGTGGCCCTTGACCAGCAGCGTGGCCGATTTGATGCCGGCTTCTTCGCCATCGTGGATTTCCATCAGCTCCACCTTCATGCCACGGCGCTCGGCCCAGCGGGTGTACATGCGCAAGAGCATGTTGGCCCAGTCCTGGCTTTCGGTGCCGCCGGCGCCCGAATGGATTTCCAGATAGGTGTCGTTGCCGTCCGCCTCGCCCGACAGCAGCGATTCGATCTGCTGCTTGGTGACTTCGGTGCGCAGCTCCTTGAGCGCTGCCTCGGCCTCGGTGACGATGTCGCTGTCGCCTTCCTCTTCGCCCATCTCGATCAGTTCGAGATTGTCGGCAAGCTGGGCTTCAAGGCGCTTCAGGCCATTGATGGAATCATCAAGCTGCTGACGCTCGCGCATCAGGTTTTGCGCCTCCTGGGGATCATCCCAGATCGTCGGGTCTTCGGCCTTGGCGTTCAGCCATTCCAGACGTTTTTGAGCAGGATCCCAGTCAAAGATGCCTCCTCAGCAGGCTTACGGCCTGCTTGATTTCGTCGACAACGACTTGGGTTTCTGAGCGCATGGATCTATGATTCCGTCAGGTAAAACAATGTGGCAAACATGCCAAAGCGGGCGGAACATAAGGTCCACGCCTGGCGATGTAAAGCCGTCAGACACAGCCCGGCGGCAGTTTGTCTGACGGGCTCAGTAGAGCCCGCCGGAACCGGTGACAACGGCTTGATTGGCCTGCGGCGAGATGTTGGTGATGGCCTCGCCAGTGGCGTAATCCTCAAGACCGATCACCGAATAGACATCCGAGGGGCCTGTACCGGGCTTGAAGGCTTCCATGATCACATCAGGTTCGCCCGGATTGGCCTGCATGCCGGTCTTGCGGTTGATGGCAATCAGTTTCATGCCATCGGGAATGCGGAAATCCACCGGTCGGGTGCCTTCCAGCGCGGCGAGCATGAATTCGTTGAACACGGGTGCCGCCAGCGCGCCGCCGGTTGAACCACGGCCCATCGGTGTCGGGTTGTCGAAGCCGATAAACACGCCGGTGACCAGATCCGGCGTGTAGCCAACGAACCAGGCATCCTTCTCGTCATTTGTGGTGCCGGTCTTGCCAGCCGTCGGTCGTCCGAGATTGACCTTGCTGGCAGCGGTGCCGCGGGTCACCACACCCTCCATCATCGAGGTGATCTGATAGGATGTCATCGGATCAAGCACCTGCTCGCGGGTGTCCACCACCTCGGGCTCGTCCTGTGACAGCCAGGCGGTGGCAACACAGGCATCGCAACTCCGCTCCTCGTGCTTGAAGATGGTCTTGCCATAGCGGTCCTGAATACGGTCGATCAGCGACGGCTTGATCTGCTTGCCGCCATTTGCCAGAACCGAATAGGCCGACACCATGCGCATTACCGTGGTTTCACCGGAGCCCAGCGACATCGCCAGCACCGGCAGCATCTTGTCATAAAGGCCAAAACGCTCGGCATATTCGGCGACCAGGCTCATCCCCATGTCCTTGGCAAGCCGCACCGTCATCAGGTTGCGCGACTTCTCGATACCCAGGCGCAGCGTCGACGGACCGGCGGAACCGCCGCCATAGTTTTTCGGCTTCCAGATCTCGCCGCCGGAGACGATTTCGATCGGCGCGTCGAGCACCACGGAAGCCGGGGTATAGCCATTGTCGAGCGCTGCCGCATAGATGAACGGCTTGAATGCCGAACCGGGCTGGCGCTCGGCCTGGGTGGCGCGGTTGAACTCAGACTGGGCATAGGAAAAGCCGCCGACCATCGCAAGCACGCGGCCGGTATGGGGGTCCATGGCGACAAGCGCACCCTGGACCTTCGGCGGCTGGCGCAGCCGCAGCCGGCTCTCGCCGTCCTTGTCATAGGCCTCGACATAGACCACGTCGCCGGGGTTGAGCACTTCTGCGGCCGACTTGACATTGCGACGCTTGTCGCCGGTGATGTTGAGCCGGTAGGCCCACTTCATGTCTTCGGCCAGAATCGAGCCGGTGTGCCGCTGGGTCTCGACTGCGCCGGTTTCCTCACGCCCCGGGCGGAGCCCGACATCGACCGTATCGTTGGTCGCTGACAGAACCACGGCCAGCGTCCACTCGGGAACGTCGCGAAGCGGATCAACGTCAGCGAGAAGCGCGCCCCAGTCGCCTGACATATCAATGCGCTCGACCGGTCCGCGGAAACCACGGCGCTCGTCATAGGTGACAAGGCCCTTCTGCAGTGCCTTGCGGGCCAGCGCCTGCAGCTTCGGATCGAGCGTCGTGCGAACCGACAACCCGCCCTCATACAACGCATCCTTGCCGTAACGGTCAATCATCTCGCGGCGGACTTCCTCGGCAAAGAATTCCGAGGCGAACAGGTAGGAGCCGGTTTTACGCACCGAAACCCCGAGCGGCTGGTTCTTGGCGGAAGCGCCATCGGTGGCGGTAACGTAACCATTTTCGACCATCCGGTCGATCACCCAGTTACGCCGCTCGATCGCCCGGTCGGGATGGCGGAACGGATGATAATTCGACGGCGCCTTGGGCAGCGCTGCCAGATAAGCGGTCTCGGCAATGGTCAGCTCGTTGACCGACTTGTTGAAATAGGTCAGCGCCGCGCCGGCAATGCCGTAAGCATTCTGGCCAAAGAAAATTTCGTTGAGATAAAGCTCGAGAATCCGGTCCTTGGAATAGGCCTGCTCGATACGGAACGACAGAATCGCCTCCTTGACCTTGCGGTCGATGGTCTGGTCAGCCGACAGCAGGAAGTTCTTGGCGACCTGCTGGGTGATGGTTGATGCGCCGACCGGCCTGCGCCCGGAGCCAAGGTTCTGGATATTGACGACGATGGCGCGCGCCAGGCCGATGGGGTCAACGCCGGGATGGGAATAGAAATTCTTGTCCTCGGCGGACAGGAAGGCGGCCTTGACACGGTCGGGGATGGCTTGAATCGGCAAGAACAACCGACGCTCACGGGCGTATTCGGCCATCAGCTCGCCGGAGGCGGCGTGCACCCGCGTGGTAACCGGTGGTTCGTAGCTGTTGAGCACTTCGTAGTCTGGCAGATCCTTGGAGACATCGCCGATGTACCAAGCCACGCCGGCAGCCACGATCAGGAACATCACGGCCCCGATCCCAAAGAAGTATCCAATCAGTCGTATCATCAGTCAGCTACCGTTTTCTATTCTTGTTGAGCCGCCGGGCAAGCGCCAGCAAAGGCCATCTTTCTGCCGACCGGTTAGCCCGGACAATGTGCGGAAAATAGGGCCTATATTCGTATTCGGCGAGACCATGCCATTTGCCGTGGCTGTCGTTGCCAATCTATCACACCGCGGACGCAGCGCCGAGAACCATCTGATGCGCTGGATCATTGCCGGCCCGCCAGTATGGTTTGCCGGTACTTGTGGACCGACTGCGCCAGCAGCCGTGCGGTATTCTTCCGCCAGGTTTCGTCGGTAAGCAGCTTTTCATCTTCCGGGTTGGACAGATAACCCAGTTCGACCAGCACCGAGGGTACATCGGGGGCCTGCAACACCTTGAAGCCAGCCTGGCGATGCGGGTTGTTGATCAGCTTGACCTGTCCTTCGAATGAATTGATCACTTCCTGCGCAAGGTCCGATGAGAACACCCGTGTCTCGGTTCGTGCCAGATCCACCAGAATCGCCGCTACCGCCTCAGGCGCTTCTTCGAGGCTCGCGCCTGCGATGCCATCACCTCGATTTTCCTGATTAGCGACCGACTGAGCCAGCGCATCGGAAGCCTTGTCGGACAAGGTATAGACGGTTGCCCCGCGCAAGGAGCGGACCCGGATCGAATCAGCGTGCAGTGAAATCAGCAGATCGGCCTCTTCCTCACGAGCCTTGCGGACACGCGCCGACAGCGACAGGAAGGTATCATCGGTACGGGTCATGGCAACGCGGACACCGTCTTCCTGCTCGAGCGCCCGTTTGAGCGCCTCGGCAAATGCAAGACTGATGTTTTTCTCCATTGAGCCATCTGCGCCCTCGGCACCGCCGTCGATGCCGCCGTGGCCGGGATCAATGACAATGGTCAGCGTGTCGCCGGAAGCCCTGGCCGCGCCGTCACGATCCGCCTTGAGATCGGGCTCCAGCCAATCGGAGGCATCGACCTGTGCGGCGAAGGCCTGTGCATCAATGGCGACAGCGTCAAACACCAGCCGCTGGATACTGCCGGCGGCTTCCTCGCTGGTATCAGCGAGTTCAAGACTGGCCGGCGCGGCAAGATCGAACACCATTCGCGCCTTGCCCTCCCCGGATTTGCCGTAACGAACCGCCGAAATTAGTCCGCGCGCAACCAACGCGTTCTTTTCAAAAGCAAAAACAGTCTCCGGCAGGTCGATGACAACGCGATCGGGATGAGCCAGATAGCGCAGTTGGAATTCCGGCTCGCCTTCAAAATCCATCACCAGGCGGACCCGATTTTCATCGCCGGCCATGCGCGCGTCGATGGCTACCAGCGGCTTCTTGTCGGCGGGTTCCGGATCGGCCCTGGCGAGAACCGGGGCGCATGCGACAGCAACCAGCAGGCCACAGGCAAGCACACAGCGCCGCCATTCATGCACGACCGCGCCCGCTAGATGATTTTGCCTGTCCTGTGTGATCGGTCGCATTCACCTGCCTTGTTTCTGGCTGCCCAACCACACCCCGCCGCACTCTGCCGACGACAATTCAAACGCGGATCGACTCACGGTTACGGCAATGGATATCTTCCCGCAATCTGGTTAACCAGCCGTTTACCATGTCCATCGCAGCGAAAGTTCTTACGCTGCGGCACACTCGGTGGGGCTGAGAGCATTTCAGCTTGCCAGATCGCGCCTCACCCCATAGAAGCATGAAGTGGGAAAGTGTTCTGACGGGATAGAACTGTCACCCTTCCGGCCGCCGCCCGAATTTGGGCTTACGGCGCCAGGAGTGAGGATCGTCCGTCGTCTAGAAGGATACCTCTCCAGGGCAACCGGTAGTTTTGTTCTCATGTCGAGGAGCCATCCGGGGTGCTCGTGTAATGCAATATGGCCCAAAATGCGGCGAAGTTGTTCAACTTTTATCTGCTCGCGGCCAAGACACGTATTCAACCCGGCGGGCAAGGTAGCCTGCCACAACCTTCGCGGCGAACGTGCCGCACGCCCCAACAGGGGTTCTTCATCGGTCCGCAAGGACTAATCGCAAATGAAATTCCGACCGGCTATCATGGTGCAACAGCGGATCTCCCCTAGTGTGAACAGGCCCCGGGCGTTAATTGCTCCGGCTTCTGCCTCTTCGCGCGCCGCCATTGACCGAGCATCGGAAAATCTTTCATCCGGCACCCGCCCTCCCGTTCCACCGCTGTACCTGTCATCAGGCCGGCGGATCAGACGCATCTGGGCGTGCCGAGGAGCTTATACTCAATGGCAGAAAAAATGCTTATCGACGCGTCCCATCCCGAGGAGACCCGCGTCGTTGTCGTCAGTGGAAGCCGCATAGAAGAATTCGACTTCGAATCGCAGCACAAGAAACAGCTGCGGGGCAATATCTACCTGGCCAAGGTGACCCGCGTTGAGCCGTCACTGCAGGCCGCGTTTGTCGATTACGGTGGCAACCGCCACGGTTTCCTGGCCTTCTCCGAAATCCATCCGGATTATTACCAGATCCCCTTCGCTGACCGGCAGGCATTGCTTCAGGCGGAAGCCGAAGACGCTGAATCCGATCCTGATTTCGACAGCGCCGACGAGGCCGAGAGCGAAGCAAGCAAGCCCAAGGCAAAAGCCAAATCACGGTCGCGGTCACGATCGAAGTCAAGCGAAGCCAAGTCAGGTGACGAAGCCAACACGGATGAAGCCGAAACAAGCGATGGTGAAGCCGGCGCTGATGCGGCAACTGCCGCGAAGTCACGCCCGCGTCGCAGCCGTCGCGGCAAGAAGACCGGTGACGAAGCTACGACCGACGAGGCACCTGACGAAGCCAAGACGACAGCCGCCGATACTTCAGAGCAAACTTCTGCCGATGAAAATGCCGCAACGGTAGAAGCGGCTACTGACGCTGCCGACACCGCCGATGCCGCGAAAGCCAGGGACGATGGTGACGACAAGCCGACCGAGATGGCGGCCGAAGTGGAAGCCGACGAAATATCCGAACCGGTGTCGCGCCGCAGGCGCAAGAAGGGCAACGAAGACGACGACAATGATGGATCCGGCGAAGACGACGCCGTCGAATCGGTCGGTTCCGAGGACGCGATGGAAGAAGTTCCGACGCGCTCGCAGCGCAAACCGCGCAAGCAGTACCGCATTCAGGAAGTCATCAAGCGCCGTCAGATTTTGCTGGTTCAGGTGGTCAAGGAAGAACGCGGCAACAAGGGCGCAGCCCTGACGACCTATCTGTCGCTGGCTGGCCGCTATTCGGTGCTGATGCCGAACACCGCACGTGGCGGCGGCATCTCGCGCAAGATCACCAATCTGCCCGACCGCAAGCGTCTCAAGGAGATCGCCCGCGAGCTTGAAGTGCCGAAGGGCATGGGCGTGATCCTGCGCACCGCCGGCGCCAACCGCACCAAGGTCGAGGTCAAGCGTGACTTTGAATACCTGATGCGGCTGTGGGAGAACGTCCGCAACCTCACCCTCAAGTCGACGGCGCCCAGCCTCGTCTATGAAGAAGGCAGCCTGATCAAGCGGTCGATCCGTGACCTTTACAACAAGGACATCTCGGAAATCGTCGTTTCTGGCGAAGAAGGCTACCGCGAAGCCAAAGACTTCATGAAGATGCTGATGCCGAGCCATGCCAAGGTGGTTCAGCCCTACCGCGATCTGCATCCGATTTTCGCCCGCTCCGGCATCGAAGCGCAGCTCGATCGCATGTTGCAGCCGCAGGTGACGTTGAAGTCTGGCGGTTACATTATCATCAACCAGACAGAAGCGCTGGTCGCCATCGACGTCAACTCGGGCCGGTCGACCCGCGAGCACTCGATCGAAGACACGGCGCTGCAGACCAACCTCGAAGCAGCAGAAGAAGTTGCCCGCCAGCTTAGGCTGCGCGACCTGGCCGGTCTGATCGTCATCGACTTCATCGACATGGAAGAAAACCGCAACAACCGCGCGGTTGAAAAGCGGATGAAGGATTGCCTGAAAAACGACCGTGCCCGCATCCAGGTGGGACGGATCTCGCATTTCGGCCTTCTGGAAATGTCGCGCCAGCGGATCAGGGCGTCGGTGCTGGAAAGCACCATGCAGATCTGCCCGACCTGTGGCGGCAACGGACTTATCCGGTCGCAATCTTCGGTGGCACTGCATGTGCTGCGCGGCGTTGAGGAGTATCTGCTCAAGAACACCACGCACGACATCATCGTGCGTACCACCGCAGAAACCGCGCTCTACATGCTCAACCACAAGCGTGACACGATTGTCGATCTTGAAAACCGGTTCGGCGTATCGATCAGCTTCTCCGCCGACGACGCAGTCGGGTCCAATCATTTCGCCATCGACCGCGGCGCAGCAGTGGAAACCCCCGTCAACATCGACAACATCACCGTCAACTCACCGGCCTATCCTGAAGATGACGACGATCCCGAAATCGTCGAGGACGAAGCCGAGGTCGATGAGAGCACCGAGGCGGAAGAGCCGAAGACCGAA
>Ga0209344_10004410_pt1 | contig 12963 bp, 8 predicted proteins | sample Cruoilmetagenom6_FD_187293 | JGI IMG/M metagenome (GOLD analysis project Ga0209344, IMG submission 187293) | Oil polluted marine microbial communities from Coal Oil Point, Santa Barbara, California, USA - Santa Barbara Oil Seep Sample 6 (SPAdes)... | ecosystem: Environmental > Aquatic > Marine >...
ACCCGGTCCGACGGGCAGCCGACGTTCAGGTTGATCTCGTCATAGCCGTAGCCCATCGCGATCCCGGTCGCCTGCGCCAACAACGCCGGGTCAGAGCCGCCAAGCTGCAACGCCACCGGATGCTCGGCCGGATCGAAGCCCAGCAACATCTCGCGGTTGCCATGCACCACGGCGGGGGCGGTCACCATCTCGGTGTACAGCAGGGCATGACGGCTCATCACCCGGTGCAGATACCGGCAATGGCGGTCGGTCCAGTCCATCATCGGGGCACAACTCAAGCGTGCATGGAGGTGTATTTTATATATATCAATTTCCTACATTTAGCGGACAAATATGCGAAAAAAACCAGCGATAGGTACAATCAAGCAACATTGAGCCGACGATAATTGGAGCGGAAATTCAACAGATAACCCAAACCTAACGATTAGCAATCTGTTTTATTGACGGTAATTTTGTCTCGTATACTTAAGACATTTTCACCGCTAATCAAAAAATTCCGCTCAAGTTCACCAAGCATCTTTAGTCCGGATGCGGCCGTTCTCTTTTCAGGGTATATCCAATCATGAAATTCGATGAAGGCCAATAAAAATTTATCAACGTGTTCCCCAGCATTTTCAAAGATTCCTGCTTCATGCCCTTCAATGTCAACCTTTAGAACAAACGGGTAACTGTCTTCAAAATACGCCGTAGATTTATCTATCAAGTCAGGCAACATGATAGCTTCAATGCCCGAGTTAGCTTGCTTGAAGGTAAAGCCATCAGGCCGAGCCTGCTCGTCTTTCAAAACAAACTTTCCTTCACTAGCCGATATGACATTCTGCAGGAACAATATGTCCGACTGATCAAATTCGGAAAGTAATTTTTTGCAGCTTTGCAAATTTTCAAACTCGGGTTCAATTAAAACTAACTTTGCCTCCGGAAACAGTAATTTGAAATAGAGTGACGTGTAACCAACATTGGCCCCACAATCTATAATCAGGGGACACTTTGGTGAATTGTTTACAAACGCTTCGATTTCCGCGAAACGCTTCAAATTCCATAACCTATATTCTTCTTTTACGAACACACTATAAAACGTTGCGAAATCACTCGCGTTCTTACGTATGTTCGGAAAAATCTTGGGGGCTTGGGAAGCAGGGCTTTCTCTGCGGCTAACTGCACGGTAACCACTTATGACCCAGCCACTAAGTCCAAGTGATACGCGCACGTCGGATCTAATCAGACCGAGTCGGATCATGATTATTTTCAACAAAGTAAAAATCAAGAACACTACCAGATCTCCGATCATCTATCATCTATCATCTATCATCTATCATCTATCATCTATCATCTATCATCTATCTAACCAGACCAAGCGCCGAAAAGTTGGGATTTACTTTACAACAAGGCTAACGCGAATTGCGCAAGTTCCAGTCTAACTCACTTATCAAACCCTCAGTTCTGTTGCAAGAAAAAGAGGTGAATAGTTGCCGGTGATTGGGTGTCTGGTTTTAGCGGGCTGGCGTCTGAGGGGCTTTGTTGCACAAATGAGGGTCTGAGCGCAGTTCGACGTTCCCCACGGATTTAGCCTACGGTTTCTGTGACGGATATGCCAAAAGCTGTGTAGCGGTTCGGCACCGTGATCCGGATTTGGAGCTCAGCGACCTGTCGATCGAAGTCCCGCGCCATGACGCCTTGGCTACAAGCAATGAATCCCACAAGGCGATTTGTGCAATAAAGCCCTTGAACGACATTACAAATTCATCATCGGGGCGACCGAGAGACGGGCAGATTTTTCAACGTGTTTCATCACTTCAACCTCGGCACCGAGTTGCCCCCATCAGCGGGGTCTGCGATTCTGAATTGCTCGGTGTAACACACCGCAGCCGACAGGCCATCAACATCGGCCATCCCAGCCGCGACTTACGCCCTGCGGCCGAACCGAATATGCAGGTCTGCGACGCAAGACATTTTCGCGCACGCCCGGATGCTCTACAACCCCGACTGAATGCCCCCGAGACACCGGGCTGCCGTCGCCGTATCGCCCCTTGAGAGTAGAGTGCCATGACCACCCCCATCGACCATCTCGGCTATGTCCGCCTTGATCCCCGCCACGGCGTCTCGCGGGCTGCATTGCCGGGCGTCACGGTCCTGTCAGAGGACTTCTGGACGGGCTATGACCAATACACAGTGGTCTACGACGCGTTTCTGGACGCAAGAAACGTGCTGCATGTCTTCTGCCCGCCTCTCGTCAACCTGAAGGACGGCGTTCTGGATGGGCTGCGGGCCGCCGGCATCGGGGTCGCCGGGACCTCGCGCGTCACCGAGGCGCGCTATTTTATCCAGATCGAGCAAAAGAACTGGGACCCCTCGGTCGCGACCGTCGACGTTCCGCTGTTCGGGCACAGCTACAACCTGCGGATCAACCGGCAGGACACCGAGCTTTTCGCCGGCAAGAACACGCTTTACGCCCAGAACAAGAACAACCGTCTGACGTGGATCAAGGACTGGATGCGCTTCCATCAGCGCGAGCAGCAGGCGAATGCGGTCCTGCTGCTGGACAACGGAAGCACCGATTACACGCCAGACGAGCTTCTGGCCGCCATGCAGTCTGTCGACGGCTTCGACGCGGTTACGGTGGTAACGGCCCCCCTGCCCTTCATGCCGATCGGGACGTTCCGGCGGGGGCCGGACTGCAACTTCTTCCAACCCAGCATGCACAGCCTGCTGTCGCGTCGCTTCCTGCGGCAGGCAAGGGCCGTCCTGTCGCTGGATATAGATGAGTTGCTGCTTCGCCGGCGCGACCGCACGATCTTCGACGCCGCCGCCGCCAACCCGTTCGGCGCTGTGTGCTTCAGCGGCCATTGGGTCTATGCCCCCGATGGCAGCGCGGCGGAATATACGACCCATAGATACCGCCGGTCGGAGGACGCGGCGCACCGGGGCAAATACTGCTACCGTCCGCAATCGTTTATGGGACGCGGCTGGCAGTCGACCCATATGATCCAAAAGGGCATTCGCAACCCGATTTGCCAGCATGTGGTGCGCACCCACGAATTCGAATTCCTGCATCACCGCAGTATTTCGACCTCTTGGGCCTCCGACCGCTCGGTCCACGGCTTCGACGATCTGGTGCCGGATCCTGACGGTGATCATGTGGCCGCCGTCCTGAACGCGTAAGGCTTCGGCGTGGGCACGGGCGCGGCGGTTCCTTGATTTCCGGCCCCCTCGCCCCAATCTGACGGGAACGGGGCACGCTTTGCCCGGATCACTCCCACCCCTCCGAACTGGATTGCACAATGCCCGACACTGCCGCCACCTCTGCCGCCGATACTGCCGCTAACCCTGCCACCGCCCCGCTTCGCATCGACATCGTCTCGGATGTGGTCTGCCCGTGGTGCGTGGTGGGCTACCGGCAGTTGCTGCGCGCCCTGAAGGACACCGGCACCCCCCATGAAATCCACTGGCACCCGTTCGAGCTGAACCCCGACATGCCCGACGAGGGTCAGGATCTGGCCGAGCATATCTCCGAGAAATACGGCAGCACGCCCGAGCAATCGCGCGAAAACCGGCAGATGCTGACCGATCTGGGCGCGGGACTGGGGATTGCGTTCAACTACGGCGATGGCATGCGGATGTACAACACCTTCAACGTGCATCAGCTGATCCACTGGGCCAAGACGCAAGACAAGGCCGACGCGCTGGAACGCGCCTTCTTCACCGCCTATTTCACCGACCGCAAGGATCTGTCGGACACGCAGGTCCTGACCGAGATCGCCGCCAGCGTCGGGCTGGACGCAGACGAGGCCCGCGCCGTGCTGGCCGATCAGCGCTATGCCCAAGCCGTGCGGGAAGCCGAGCAGACGTGGCTGCGTCAGGGCATTCGCGGGGTGCCCTCGATGGTCTTTCGCAACAAGCATCTGGTGACGGGTGCGCAGGGGGTCGAGAATTACACCAGCATCCTGAACCAACTGGCGCAGATGCAGGACTAGGGCGCAGGCGGGGTGAAATCCGCCCCGCCCCTTCCGCCTAGCCTGCCGTCGCCTAGCCGTCAGTCGCCTAGCTTTCCGTCGCTTGCGGCCCCATCCGCAGGCACAGGTCCAGCATCCGGCTGGAAAAGCCCCATTCGTTGTCATACCAGCCGAAGACCCGGCAATGATCCGGCCCCAGCATCAGCTCGGGGCCGGCAAGGATCAGCGACTCGGGTCGCGCACGCAGGTCGGTCGAGACCAGCGGCCTGTCGGTCCATCCCAGCACCGGCGAGGCCGCGCACAGCCCGCGCAGCCCGTCCCGCAACGCCACCACATCGGCGGGGGGCCGGGCCAGACGCAAGGTCATATCCACCGCCGAGACGCTGGCCACCGGCACCCGCACCGCGCTGCCGGTGACGCGGCCGGCCAGTCCGGGCAGCACCTTTTCAATCTGATGGGTGGCGCTGGTGGTGGTGGGCACCATCGACAACGCCGCCGCACGGCTGCGGGCCAGATCGGCCCCCTCGCCGCCCCGGGGCGCATCCACCGTGGGCTGGCTGCCGGTATAGCAATGAATGGTGTTCATATGCCCGCCCGCCACGCCAAACGCGTCCTCCAGCACCGCCAGCAAGGGCGCGACCGCGTTGGTGGTGCAGGACGCGGCCGAAACCAGTTCCTGCGTGCCCAGCGCCGCGTCGTTGGCGCCGGGGACCACGGTGACATCCGCCGCATCGGACGGGCCCGAGATCAGCACCCGCCGCGCCCCCGCCACGATGCCCCGCCGCGCCATGCCCCGGCTGTCGGCCTTGCCGGTGCAATCCAGAACCACGTCGACACCGGAAAGATCCAGCAGCGTCAGGTCGGGCTGACGGTGGAACGGGATCACGCGGCCATCCAGCACCAGCCCCTGATCCACGGTCTCGACCCGGCAGGGGGCGGGGCCGAAAACGCTGTCGAACTCAAAGAGATAGGCGCAGGTCTCCAGCGGGGCGACATCGTTGATCAGCACCAGCTCGATCGGCAGATCGGCGCGGCTGGTGACAAGCTGGCGCAGGATCGTGCGCCCGATGCGCCCGAAGCCGTTGATGACGATGCGAATGGGTCTGGTGCTCATGCTCTTGTCCGCGTCTGATTATCTTTGCCGAATAGCCCGGCGCGGCGGCAAAGGCCACCTTGGCCCCTGCACCCCCGCCGTTCAACGGCCCGTCAGTCGCCGCAATAACGCGACAGAGCCTCCGGCACAATTTTTTTGAAAAATCATTTCAATTCGGCTATGACAGGCAAAACCCAAGCCCTTCCGCAAGCCCTTCCGAAGGGTTGCGATTTTCACGCGGCACCAGCCGCCGCCGCCGCAGGAGTTTGCGATGCCACGGGACGCCAACCGAGACGCCGCCCCCCTTGGCCGCCCCCGTGGCCGCCCCAAGGCGTTCAACGACGCGACGCCGCAGAACACCATCAAGTCGCTGGACCGCGCCCTGCACGTCCTAAGCCAGCTTGCGCGGCTGGAAAACGCCACCCTGACCGGACTTGCGCAGGAACTGGACGAGTCCCCCGCCACCGTCTACCGCGTTCTGACCACCTTTCAGGGCCACGGCATTGTCGAAATCGACGAGGCCGCCCAGACGTGGCACGTGGGGCCGAACGCCTTTCTGATCGGCTCGGGGTTTCTGCGCCGCACCAGTCTGATCGAACGCTCGCGCCCGGTGCTGCGCCAGTTGATGGAGGCCACCGGCGAGACCGCCAATCTGGGCATCGAGAACGACGGAGAGGTGCTGTTCGTCAGTCAGGTCGAGACCCATGCCTCGATCCGCGCTTTCTTTCCGCCGGGGACGAAATCGCCGGCCCATGCCTCGGGGATCGGCAAGGCGCTGCTGGCGCATTTCCCGCAGGATCGGCTGGACCGGGTGCTGTCGCGCACCCTCGAAGGCTTCACCCCCCATACCCTGACCGCCCCCGACGCGCTGGTGGCCGATCTGGGCCTGATCCGCGCCCGCGGCTATTCGGTCGACAACGAAGAGCGGAACGAGGGCATGCGCTGCATCGCCGCCCCCATCCGCAACGCTTACGGCGAGACCATCGCGGGCATCTCGGTTTCGGGGCCCACCAGCCGGGTCGGCACTGATCAGATCGACGCCTTCGCGCAAAAGGTGCAGGAAGCCGCCGAGGCGGTCTCGGCCTCGCTGGGCGCCAAGGCCACGTTGGGGTAAGGGGGCGGCCAAGTGCGCCAAGTTGCAACGCCGACGCCGGGCAGCATTTGCAGCACTTCAGACAGTTCGGCGCTCAAACTTGTGCTGCGAGATCTCGCGGCATCACGTATTACTTGGCTCGGGGAGAGATCTCTATGTTTAAAAATCTTTTGGGGATTGCGTTTGTCTGGTGCGGTTCGGCGTACGCCGATGAGAATGCTATGACGTATTACGCTGATTTTCTGCCGGGAGAGCTTGCTGCCTTGCCGGAAGATGAACGCGTTTCAAAAATTCCGATGGTGTATTTAGGTATAGCTGGTGAGGCGCTCTCCCCACACGGAGACCTCTTAGCCCAAGCTAAACTTAATGTACTAATGTATGCTGGCCTCGGCGATTACGAAGCCGCCAAACGCGCATTTCAAGCAGATCTCGGAGAGGAACCAACTGGAAACCTAACGATTTCTCAGTTAACCACACTTGAATATCGTGTTTCGAGGGTCAATTTGACCCGAGTTCACTTCTTTCCATCCCAATTTGGCGGACAATTATACGAAAGTCGAGCAATTGTTACGGGAACGGTTAAAATGCTGGGAGACAACATAGTATATCCTATCAATCACGTGGATATCAGGTGCGAGCGCAGTCGAGGCACATGTGAATACCGACAATATGCTTTGATTATACCAGACGACAATTCATGGACTCAGACATATTTTATCGATAATATTGCTAACGATATTTATCGCATCACACGGTGGGACGAAGAGGCTAAGTCTATCGACGCCGTGCCCATAGGAGTAGGTGCGTGTAGAACCAACCAACTCAGTTTCAACTTCGAAACTCAAGAGTTTTACGAGATTGCCCGGAACGCCTCGAAAGACGATTGTAAGACTAGTACAGGAATTACCCTGCCCCGCTTGGAGCAGCCCAGGGTCTCACAGATAGTCAACGGCGACGAGATCGAGAACGGAGTGTTCGAGGCTCTAAACGAAGAAGCGTTCAGCTATTTATCCGGTGCGTTTCGCGCAAGGGCAACCGCTTTTACCCCCAAAGAAAGTAGCCAATGACGCGTACCAGCATCACCATGCGCCCAGGAAAGCCGTAAACGGCCAAGATGCAAGAATTTTCCTGCGGGTGCCGCTTGGCTGAGGTGCTACAGCTATCCTGCAAACTCTGCGGCGCTGCAACGACGCAGGATGAACTTGAGAGCTGCGAACAGGGCCGCGCGGCGCTCTCGGCTTCATAGCGCCCGCCGACGTCTAACGACAGGAGACCCCCTTGCCGCCCTTCCGCTTCATCCACAGTTCGGATCTGCATCTTGGCAAGCGCTTCGGCACCCTGCCCGACCCCATCCGCGGCCACGCGACCGAGGCGCGCCACGCCGCCCTGCACGCGCTGCTGGACGCGGCCAAGGCCCATCAGGCCAGCCATATCCTGATCGCGGGCGACGTCTTCGACACCGAGACCCCCACCGATTACGTCTGGCGTCAGGCCCTGACGGTGATGAACAGCCAGCCCGATGTGCACTGGTGGCTGCTGCCCGGCAACCACGACAGCCTTGCCGCCGAAAGCCTGTGGCAACGGCTGGACGCGCTGGCCGGCGACAATGTCCACCTGCTGAAAGACGCGGACCCGGTGCGCATGGCCGACGGCGTCATGCTGCTGCCCGCCCCGCTGACCCGCAAGTTTCCGGGCGCCGATCTGACCGCCTATATGCCCGGCGCCGACACCGACCCGCAAGACCTTCGCATCGGTCTGGCCCACGGCGCGATCCAGGGCTTCGACGAAGACGGCGTGCGCGCGCAAGAGGTGATCCCCCCCGACCGCGCCCAGACCGCCCGGCTGGATTATCTGGCGCTGGGCGACTGGCACGGCGCGATCCAGATCGGGCCGCGCTGCTGGTTCTCGGGCACGCCGGAACGCGACGGGTTCAAACACGACGGTTCCGGCGCCTGTCTGGCCGTCACGCTGGACGGTGCCGGTGCCCCGCCCCGGGTCGAGCAGATCCGCACCGGCAGGCTGACATGGACCGACGTGGCGCTGGCGCTGCTGCCCGGTCAGGACGCGGCTGGGGCGTTGCATGCGGCCTTGCCGCCGGTGGCGCAGCGCCGCCAGACCCTGATGCGCATCCGCGCCACCGGTCGCGCCAGCCTGCCCGAACATTCGGCCCTGCGTCAGGCCGCCGAGGAGGCCGCCCCCGAGTTCGGCTATTTCGACCTGATCACCGAGGATCTCGCGACCGAGTTCGATCAGGCCGATCTTGACGCCGTCCTGCAAGGCGGGGCGCTGCGCATGGCCGCCGACGACCTTGGCCGCGCCATGACCGGCGGCGACCCTGACAGCCCAGACGCCGCAGACGGCACCACCGACGAGCACAGCCGCCGCGTCGCCAGCGCCGCGCTCAACCGGCTTTACGGGTATCTGCAGGAGGGGCAATCGTGAAGCTGGTCTCGGTCCGGCTGGAGGATATCCGCCGCTTCACCTCTCCGGTCATCGTCTCGGGGTTCGAGCCGGGGCTGAACGTCCTGTGCGCCCCCAACGAAAACGGCAAATCCACCCTGTTCGACGCGCTTCAGGCCTGTTTCTTCCAAAGCTACCGGTCCCGCCACCGCGACGTGAAATCCCTGCGCCCCCATGCGGGCGGCAGCCCCTCGGTGACGCTGGAGATCGAGCTTGGTGGCGGGGCCGCTGACGGCACAGGGTCAGGCTCTGGGACAGGCACAGGCACAGGCACAGGGACCGGCACAACATATCGCATCGTCAAACGCTGGCTCTCCAAACCGATGGCCGAGGTCTGGCAAGGCAGCCGTCTGGTCGCCAAATCCGACGACGCCGAGGCGTGGATCGCACGGCTGGGCCACGCGGGCGGCGACGGCAGCGTAGAACCTGATGGCGGCAAATCCGACGCCAAAAGCGCCCCCGACGGCGGCGCCCATTCCGGCCCCGCCGGGCTGCTGTGGGTGCGTCAGGGCGTTACCGGGCTGGAACACGGCACCGCCCGCGAACGCGACGCCGCACAGGGGGCGCGGCGCGATCTTCTGTCCTCGGTCACCCACGAGATCGACGCCGTCACCGCCGGGCGCGGCATGGAAACCGTCCTGACCCGCTGCGAAGACGAGTTGGCCCAATATCAGACCGCCAGCGGACGCGCCCGCACCGGCGGCCCCCTGAAATCCGCCGAGGATGAGGTCGAGCATCTGACCACCCGCCACGCCGAGCTTGCGTCCCGCGCCGCCCGTCTGCAGGACGATCTGGAAGCCCGCCGCCGTCTGAAGCGCGAGTTGGCCGATCTGACCGCGCCCGAGGCCGTCCGCACCCGGCAGGACCGTCTGACACAGGCCCAGCAGGATCTGGATCAGGCCGAGCGTCATGCGGGCAAGCTGGACCGGGCCGCCGATCAGTTGAACCTCGCCCGCCTGCGGCTGGGCACAGCCACCGACCGGCACGAGGCCCTGCGCCGCGCGGGCGCCGAAGCCAAAGCCGCCGGCGCCGCCGTCACGCAAGCCGAAGGCGCCATCACCCTCGCCCGCGACGCCTGCACCACCGCCGAGGCTGCGCATGCCGACGCCCAGACCCACGCCCGCAGTGCCGAGGACGCCGCCACCGAAGCCGAGACGCTGCTGCACCGCGCGTTACGGGCCGAGGCCGCTGCCACCGGGGCCAGCCGCCGCGCGGATCTTGTGGCCCGTCTGGCCAACGCCGAGACCCTGCGCCCCGATCTGGACCAAGCGGCGGCCGAGGCCAGCGCGGGCCCCGATGCCCGGACGCTTCAATCGCTTGAGACGCAGGCGCAAGAGGTCGCGCACCTGCGCCGCAGCCTCGAAGGGGCCGCCCCCGACATCACCATGCAGCACCTGCCCGAAGGCGCGGGCGGCGTGACGCTGGACGGTGCGCCGCTGCCCGAGGGCGCGGCGCATCCCATCCCGCGCGGCGCGGTGCTGGAACTGCGCGGTCTGGGCACGCTGACCATCCGCCCCGGTCGCGCGATGGATGACGGCACCGCGTTGCGCACCGCCGAAAAGGCGCTGGCGCAGGCGCTTTCGGCGCTGGGGCTGAAGGACATGGCTGCCGCCCGCACCGCCGCCCGCGCCCGCGACGCCGCCGCCGCGCGTCTGGCCGACCTGCGGCTGGCCCTTGCCGCCGAGGCCCCGCGCGGCGTGGATGCCCTGCGTCAGGAACTGGCGGCGCTGCCAAAGGATGAGGGGGTGGAGGCCTCTGACGACACTCCCGGCGAAAACGCCGCGCCCTCCCCCGCACCGTCCCCCGCGCCGTCTCCCGCGCAGGCGCAGCAGGATCTGGGCCGGGCCGTGGCCACGCGCGATGCCGCCCGCGCCACATTGGAGCATGCCCGCCACGCCGCCGAAACCGCCCGCACCGCGCTGATCCGCGCCGAGTCCGGGGCCGACAGCGCCCGTACCCGTCTGGACCGCGCCCGCGAGGCGCTGACCACGGGGCCGCAGGCTGCGCCAGATCCCAATGGGGAACCGGCCACCGATCCATCAGGCAAGACCGCTCCGCAGGCCGCAGGGCCGGATGCCGATCCCGACGCCCCCACATACGAAACCCTCGCAATCGCCGCAGAAACCGCCCTGCGCCGGCAGATCGCCACCCTCACCGCCCAGCACGACGACGCCCATCGCGCCCACGCCAAGTTGCACGCCGACGCCCCGGATCTGGAAGCCGCCCGCGCCGCCCTGACCCGCGCCCGCTCGGTCTGCGACAGCGCCGAGCGCGAGGTCGCCGAAAAGACCGCCCGCATGGCCGGGCTAGACAGCGCCATCGACCTGCGCTCGGGCGAAGGGGTCGAAGAAGAGCTTGCCGACACCGCCGATCTGCTGCGTGCCGCCACCGACTCCCGCGACCGCATCCGGTTCGAGGTCGAGGTTCTGACCACCCTCGCCGCCGCCCTGCGCCGGGCCCGCGCCGCCGCCCGCGACCGCACCTTCGCCCCCGTCATGGCCGAGCTGCGCCCCCTGCTGCACCTGCTATGGCCCGATGCCAAGATCGAGTTCGACGACCGCGTGCTGCCGACCCACCTGACCCGCGACGGCCAGATCGAAGAGCTTGACGTGCTGTCGGGCGGCACCCGTGAACAGATCGCGCTTTTGGTCCGGCTGGCCTTCGCGCGGATGCTGGCCACCTCGGGCCGCCACGCGCCGGTGATTTTGGACGACGCGCTGGTCTTCACCGATGACGACCGGATCGAGACCATGTTCAACGCGCTGCACCGACAGGCGGGCGATCTGCAGATCATCGTTCTAAGCTGCCGCCATCGCGCCTTTCGCGACCTTGGCGGGCGCAGCCTGTCGTTCCAGCCCGCGCCCGAGGCTGACTGACGGCGCGGGCCCCACACGGGGGATGCCCGAGGCCAGAGCCCTCTCGAACAAGAAGACCAAGCCCCCGGGCATCCGGCTTTGATCCGGCGGCCTACCCCTGACGCGCCATCATGGCGGCCAGCACCCGGTCGGGGGTGGCGGGATAGTCCCGCAGGCGGGCGCCGCAGGCGTTGTGGATGGCGTTGGTGATGGCCGCACCCGCGCCGCAGATCCCAAGCTCTCCGATGCCTTTCGACTGCATCGGGTTCGCGTAGGGGTCGCGTTCGTCCAGCAGATGCACCTCTAGGTCCGGGACGTCGGCGTTGGCGGGAATGTGGTAGCCCGCCAGATCGCGGTTCACCAGATGCCCGTCGCGGGTGTCGTGGGACAGCTCTTCGCTAAGCGCCATGCCGATGCCGAAGGTCATGCCGCCCAGACACTGGCTGCGCGCGGTGCGCTGGTTCAGGATGCGCCCGGCGGCGAAGACCCCCAGCATCCGCGTCACCCGCACCTCGCCGGTGTGGCGGCTGACGCGGACCTCGGCGAACTGGGCCCCATAGGTGGCCTGCTTGTGGTGCTCGGCGGTCTTGCCGGGCTCGACATGGCCCTCGGCCTCGACCGTGCGACCGTCCAGCAACTCCGCCAGCGGGACCGAGCGGTTGCCCCCCGTGGCCATGCCGTCGCGCAGGGTCATATCGGCCTCGTCACAGCCCAGAGCCGTGGCCAGTTCCTTGCGCAGGTCCAGACAGGCCAGATAGACCGACGAGCCACTGGACCCCGCCCCCCAAGACCCGCCCGAGCCCGACGCAGGCGGATAGGCGGTATCGCCCAGCCGGGTCGTGACCTGCGCCATAGGCAGGCCCAGCATCTCGGCGGCAAGCTGGGTCAGCACGGCATAGGTGCCGGTGCCGATGTCGGTCATGTCGGTCTCGACCTCGGCGCGGATGGCCCCTGAGCTATTGCCCTCACTGCCGCCTACACCGCCGCCAGCATCATCGGCGCACAGCCGGACCCGGGCGCGGCTTTCCATCAGGATGTTGCCCCGGACCGAGGTTGCCATGCCCAGACCTGTCAGCCATTCCTCGCGGCCCTCCGGGCCACCAACCCAAGGCCTGTGCCGGGTCCAGTCGAAGCGGCTGGCGCCCTCGCGCAATACCTCGGCCATCAGTTGCGAGGAAAACGGCGCGCCGTCACGGGGGTTGGTTTGAGGGATGTTGCGCAGACGCAGCTCGACCGGGTCAAGACCCATGACATGGGCCAGCTCGTCCATCGCATTTTCCAGCACGGTGACGCCCACGGCCTCGCCCGGCGCACGGACCGAACCTGCGCAGGTGCGGTTGATCTCGGCCACCTCCAGCGACAGATGCCGGTTGGCGGCGGCATAGCTGAAATAGGTGCCTTGGGTGACAGGCTCGGCAAAGGTTTGGCCCGGCAGGTTCGACACAAGGCAATCGTGGCCGATCCCCAGCAACCGCCCGTCGTCATCGGCGGCCAGACGCACCCGCTGGCGGG
>Ga0209344_10004413_pt1 | contig 12960 bp, 8 predicted proteins | sample Cruoilmetagenom6_FD_187293 | JGI IMG/M metagenome (GOLD analysis project Ga0209344, IMG submission 187293) | Oil polluted marine microbial communities from Coal Oil Point, Santa Barbara, California, USA - Santa Barbara Oil Seep Sample 6 (SPAdes)... | ecosystem: Environmental > Aquatic > Marine >...
TACAATGGAAGGCTATGTTTCTTCAAACAGAAAAGGCGGAAAGGGAAGTGATGATATTTACAAAATCAAAAAACTTGATATTTGTGATGTTATCATCAATGTAATTGTAGTTGATGCATCCAATGATGAACCAATAGCTAATGCAAGGTTGGATCTCTTTGACAATCTTGAAAATAAACTGAAGAGCCAATCTACCAGCGCTAACGGAATAGGCTCAATAACTGTAGCCTGCAACCAAGAGCATGTAGTACAAGCTTTTAAGGAAGGATATGAGAGCAATGCCGAAACCGTTGCTTCTTTTAAAGAAGGAGAAAAGAGTATTCGTATAGTGCTTCGTCCAATTGATGCTATTGTTGAGGGCGATTTGGTAAAATTGAATCCAATTCTTTTTGACTTTGACAAACACAACATTAAACCACAAGCAGCTTTTGAACTTGACAAATTGGTGGAACTGATGAAGAAAAACCCTGAAATGGTAATCAAAGTTGAAGGCCACACGGACAACCGCGGTACTGATGCCTACAATATGGATCTTTCTAATAGACGCGCCAAAAGTACCGTTCAGTACGTAATCTCTAAAGGAATTGCAAAAGACCGAATTAGCGGACAAGGTTTTGGCGAAAGCAGACCAGCCGTAGATTGTGGCTCAAACTGTTCTGAAGCGCAACACCAACAGAACAGACGTTCAGATTTTATAGTGGTGAAGAAATAAGCTTTTATTTTAAGCATTAACTGGTAACCAACCAGCTAAACTGCCCTCGCATATTTGAGCAATCAAATATTGTGGGGGTTTTTTTATTAATGACTATATTTCCATTTTATAATAAGCTGCAGGCAATCCAAATTAATCACCATCATAATCCCATAGAAATCCCTGCTTTTCCAAGATTCTTTTAGAGCCTATATTTTCAGGATCTATAATAGCAATCAATGCTTGGATTTCATCAATTTCTTTTGCTAGATTTATTAAAGTCTTGGCTATTTCATTGCCATATCCTTTTCTCCAATGTTCTGGCATAAGAACGTACCCAATTTCTGCTTCGTTTTTTCCTATTATTACTAGCTTTGAATGTCCAACAAAATTGCTGTCAAATTTATTTGATACTTTAAAGTGACCTATATTAGGATGCTCTTCATTAATGTTCATCATTTTTTGCAAACGTTCCCGGGTCTCGTTTTCTAAAAGAGGTCGTCCGGTTATCATCTTCATAACATCAGGATTACTTACCAATTTAAAATAATCATCAAAGTCTGATAATGTATAATGGCGAAAATTTAATCTTTCAGAATTCATTTGAAATGTGAGAATTAGGTAAAAATTATTCCAAAGAAAAGAAATAAAAAAACCGCTTCCAAAAGGAAACGGTCTTTAAAAAATTATATAAGATTTCCGAAGTTACTCAACTACAGAAACATTATCTATTTGATAAGTGGTCGTTGTTCCGCTTGAAGCGCCTACATATTGATATGCAATATAAACAACTTGTCCAGCATAAGCCGAAAGATCAACATCTCCTGAAGGCGTAAACTCATCACCATAACCGCTGGTATTTCCGCTGGAAATAGTTGCGTTCAGGTTGGTCCAAGTTGCGGCTGTAACATCTCCTGTAAAATCTGTGGAAATCTTTACAGTAAGCGCAACACCGTTATTGAAACCGTCATTGGTGTCAAAATTCAAGGTTGGAGTGGAACCACTTGGTAGGATTAATCCTGGGGTTACCAACCAAACCTCATATGGGTTTTCATTTGAGTTATAAGCAGAAGTCTGAGCATATTTATTGTTGTCAAACTCTCTTACTTCCCAAAGACGTGTACCCGTATTTACATTCACATTGGTCCAACCTTCAATGTTAACGCTCATTCCAGTTCCAGCTGACTGGCCTTCAAAATTTTGTGAAAAAGGTAATTCAACAGCATCACCAGGACCACCGTTGCTGCAACGTTCACCTGTCATATCAACATCCTCGGGACCGTTGATAAACAATTGAACATCACTGTTGAAAATACTCAAAACAGCAGTTAACGTGCCATTACCTTCTGGAAGTGTAAGGTTTTTAAAATCTGCAAAACCACTGGTTCTAAGAATAACAGTTTGTCCATCACAATTTTCAACGGCTCTATTTACACCAAAAGTATTGTTTAGGTTTCCATAATGCTCCACGCCAGCAAGACCGTTTGGAAACTGTACGTTTTCAAATTTTACCAAAGTGTTCAATCTTGCAGGGTTGTTAGCTTCAGAAACAGAGATAACGGTAGGAACTAAATCAACACTTTCTAGGGAACGAAAGATTCGGGATTCAAATTCCAAAGCGTCAATTCTTCCCACTTCATCGCCGTCCTGCACGCCTATTGTTGGCAAACCAGCATATTCGCCGATGAAAAGACCATTTACTTTTAAATAAATTTTACGGCCTGGTTCATACTTGGTATATAGATCGGTAGAATTGGTAGAGATTGCAACCCCAGCAGTTGGATTTTCAGGAGAATCCTGTATTACCAATGACTTGTAAAAATTTCCTGTTTCGTCACTTGAAACAACATATCCTACCAAATAAACATCTCTTGACGAGCCGTCGCCAGCTTCAATTTCCACAGGGTCAAAACCACCGTATAAATCTTTCACGGTAGCAATGCTTAGAATATCGTTCGGATTTATGTTTGGCTCAGAGGCAGTAATTTCTGGTATGCTGTAATCATCGTCCTGAACACAGGAAGTAACAATCATTCCTAAAAAGAATAGGAAGCTTAATAGTTTTATGTTTTTTAAAGTTTTCATATTTATATAAATTTAATGCTTTTTCTTAATTAAAATCGAACGTATAGGTTTAGGTAGTAAGTGGTTCCGTATCCGTACCAGTATTTTGATCCAAAAACAGGAGTGTCGTTTTGGGCATCGTCACGAAGCGCTCTATAGTTTCCGTTTCTTCCTTGTTCAAAACCACCTGTTTTGTATTTCTTATCCAGCACATTGTTTACCGTAGCAAAAAAGCCGATGTAGTAATCTTTTACTTTCCAAGATTTCCCACCAACAACATTTACCAACATATAGTCGTCAAACTTTTCTTGCTTCAACAATTCCCTTGCAACAGCTGGGTCATAATCGTTAAAAGGCATTCCATCGCTAGGATCTGTGTAAAAATTAGCGGTTCGGGTTATTGGCGACACGTCAACATAGGCATTGTTAAAATAGTTTGTAGTTGCGCCAACCCACCAAAAATCTGGATCGCGATATTCAAAACCAATTTGATAAGCCTGTTGAGGTCCGCCTGCAACTTTATAATCCTTTAAGTAAGAAGGTCCGTAATATTCAAAATCACTTTTAAAATCATCTGAAGTTAAGTACAATTCAGGATTATTATCATATGTATTCTGACCGTATGCTGCAGCACCTTTCAATTTGATTGTTGTGGTTATTTGTGCTTCAATACCCAATTCAGCTCCAATATTCTTTTTGTTAACGCCTGTAAGTATTTCCTGGACAAAAGCATTGTCACTGCCATCATTTTGAGTTCCACCTTGTGCATAAACACCATCCAAATAATAGAAAGAAATCTCTGTTGCATCTTGCATCATGGTATAATAACCAGTTAACCTTGCTTTTATTAATGGCGAACGGAAAATGTAACTTCCGTCAACGCTTATGTTTTTCTCAACGTTCAATAAATCTTTATTAGGGCTTAGATCGTTTACGGTAGCGTTGTTTTGGCGTGAGTTTGAAAAGGAGTTACGCACTGTTGGAGCATCCGTAAAATAGGCTCCATTTACTTCAAAAGCATGTCTTCCAGTTAGCTTATAGGTTGCGCCTGCTTTTGCACCGTAGGTAGTAAAATCAAGCTTTTCACTTTTACCAAAGGATCTATTGCCCTCTGCAAAGGAACCATTTCTATACAAACCATTTCTTTGGTAGGAGGTCTGCCCTACTTTTCCAGCCAAATAGAAATCTACTTTTGAGTAAGCAAACTGTGCTTGTGCAAAACCACTGTAATCAGAAGCATCAATCTCGTAGTTATATTTAAATTTATCATCTTTACCAACCACTCGGTTTGGGTTGTTCAAGTCGTTTTGGGATGCATCTCCCGTATTGAAAGAGTCTATATCTAAATAACCATTTCCGCCCAACAAATCAATCATACTGGCGAAGTTGTTTGAGTTTAGATTTCGGTAATTAACCGAAGCAGTAATAGCAATATTGTCATTTAGCTGCGAAGTTAAAATAGAATTGGCAGAAATCTGCTTGTCGTCGTTTCGGTCTTCGTATAAATAATATCGTGAAGTACCACCGTAAAAAAGGTTGGTTTCATAAATATCCTGCCAATCTATCTGTCCATCGTTTACGAACTCAGAATACGCTTGGTAGGCACCGGCTTCGTTTGTTCCATTTGGATCTGCCAAAAAGTAACTTGGTAATTTTTGGTAATAACTTGGGTCTGGGTTTGGAGCGTTGTCATATCCCAAACGGCTATTTCCTGTTTTCCCGAATTGATAACCTACATTGGTATTAAGATGTGTTTTTTCTGAAATGTCCCAATAATGGTTCAACATTATAATAGGTTCTTCCACTTCCTTGATTCGTGAATTGCGAATTTCTCCATCTTGGTTCCCCCAATAGCTATTGTATCTTGTTCCTTTAAGGTCGTAAACCTCTTGGGTATTTGCTGAAGATTTACCTCTACGGTTCGGGGTATAAAAAGCGGTAAGGTTCAAGCTATGGCTATCGTTCAATTTCTTTTCTACGGAAGCAAAAAACGAGTTTGCATCATAAAGACTTCCGTCAATATAACCTTCTTCACCAAAACGCCTTGCCAACAAAACTGAGTATGCCCAGCCACTTGGAAGTTGTCCACTATTATAGGAGCCCATCACGCGGCCACGGTAACTTCGGTTGCTAGAAGCATAAGAAATTCGTCCACCCTTGCGATATTGCGAGGCCCGCATAATAATGTTGGTCGTTCCCGCGAGGTGTCCAAAGTTGTATTCGTTCGCAGAAGTACCCATAGAGAACATCTGGTTTCGCTGCACATCGTTCAGACCGCCCCAGTTGGACCATTGTGGCCTTCCATTATATAGCTTGTTCATTTCCAAACCGTTGATAAGTACTTTTCCATCTTCAGAATCATAACCTCTTGGGCGGAAAAAAGTAGCGCTAAAATCATACGAAGCTGCGTTCAAAAACACATCTTTGGAAGCCTGAAGCAAACCAGAAACATTGAATGAAGTTCCTTCGTCTTCGTCCAATTGCTCGTCTGAAAGACTTATAATTCCAATCTGTTCTTCAACTTCTAACAGATCAACTGATAAAAGAATAGGTTTTAAGTTAACCGGAATATCATTTTGGATAGTCACCGGAATTTTCAGGCTGGTGTAACCATCTTTTGAAATTTCCAAAACCTGCTCTCCCTGTGGAAGAGTTTCCTGTGAAAAGGAAAATGTTCCTTCTGCATTGGTAACGGTATTGAAAATAGTGTTCTGGATGCTTACTTTTACATCCGGAATTGGTTCGCTGGAGTTGGTATCGAGTACCTTTCCCATTACAACAGGGTTTTGGGAAAAAGCCGAAAAGGCAACCAAAAACACCGTGTAAATTGTAAAATAGAATTTGTTCATTCCAATAAATAGAGTTTAATATAATTTTTGTTTTAAAATGCGGTGCAAAACTACATTTTTTAAATGAAATAGCTACTTTTGAAGCTTCACAATGTTAAACATAACTTAAAATTAACCTTTGCCATTACTATGAAATTTTCCTTTTATTTTATCGGTATTTACTTACTTTTCATTTCAGTAACTTTCGGTCAGAATGAAAAACAGTATAAAGTAAATACCGTTGCATTTTATAACGTTGAAAACCTATTTGATTACGAAGATGATCCCCTTATTTTTGATGATGACCGCACCCCCGAAGGCAAGGACCATTGGACCCAAGAAATCTACGAGGCGAAATTGGCAAATATGGCAAAAGTAATATCTGAAATTGGTGAAGATGTTACGGGCAATTCCCCTGCTTTGATAGGCTTAAGCGAAATAGAAAACCGTCGCGTCTTGGAAGACCTTTTAAACCAAGAGCAATTAGTTAACAAAGATTACGGAATTGTACATTTTGATAGCCCAGACCGCCGTGGAATTGATGTGGCTCTTCTTTACCAAAAGAAAATATTTACACCCACAAATTATAAAGCATATGAGTTGGTAATATTTGATGACCAAGATAGAAGCAAACGTGTTTATACCAGAGACCAACTCTTGGTGAGCGGAATGCTTGATGGCGAAAAAATTAGCATTATTGTAAACCATTGGCCATCACGTAGCGGCGGGGAAGAGAGAAGCCGCCCAAAGAGAATAAAAGCAGCAGAACTGAACAAACATATAATGGATTCATTATTCAGTGAAGATCCCTACGCAAAAATTATAACAATGGGCGATTTAAATGACGACCCCATAAGCCCAAGCGTAAAGGAAATACTGAAAACAAAGAGCGAAAGAGAAGACATGAAGGTGAAAGAACTGTATAACCCGATGGAGGATATGTACAAAAAAGGAATGGGCACACTGGCTTACCGTGATGCTTGGAATCTATTTGACCAAATAATAATGTCAACGGAATTAACCAAAAAGGATTACTCGTCCTATCGTTTTTACAAAGCGGGAATCTTCAACAAAAACTATTTGGCCACTCCTCGTGGACAGTACAAAGGCTATCCGTTCCGTAGTTTTGTGAACGGCTTTACTGGCGGTTATAGTGATCATTTTCCCGTCTTTATTTATTTGATAAAGGAAAAAACATAAAATAACCTATAAAATTATTTATATAAAAAATCCTGCTGGAAATAATTTCAGCAGGATTTTTATTTCAGAAATAGTAGTTATCTTTTAAAACCACTGGCTCCAAGGAATTCGGCTGAGCATTAAAACCAATGCAATGGTGTAGAATATTGCCAATGTTTTGAACTTGCCTTGTGAAAGCAATTTCTTTTTGTGCTTTGAATAGCCAATTGTTATAAAAACTACTGTCAAAATCATTACAAAAGGGTGTTCTACTGCATAAAGTCTGAAGTTAGAATTCTTCATTACTTCTCCCATCCCTAAGTTGGTAATATTTTGTAGCCCCAATGGTGAAACAAAATAAAGAACCAGCCCAATAAGAAGCTGAATGTGTGTTACAATAAGTGCAAATAATGAAATTCTAAAATCTTTTGCGCCGTATTCTCTTTTTGAAAAGAATCCCGCAAGCGCATTGAGCGTTGCAAGCAAAACAATCAAAAGAACCAAATATGCCCAATAAGAGTGAATGAATTGTACAGAAGTAGCCATAGTATCTATTTTTTTATGTGTTCCAAAGATAAGCTTATTAAACAAAAAAAATGCCCCAAAAGTTTGGGGCATTTTCAAAACAATAATATGTTTTTTAGAAATCGTAACGTAGACTTGCGTTCCAAGTTCTTCCGTTACCATAGAAGTAACCAAAAGAATCTTTTTGACTCAAGTACATTTCGTTTGTTGCATTATAGCAGTTTGCTCTAACTGTAAAGGCATTGCCGCCAAAGTCAAACTTGTAAGTAATTCCTGCATCCAAAACACTGTATGCTGGCAAACGCTCTGCTTGGTATTCAACTCCAGCTATTGAAGCATCTACTACATCTTCTGCATCAACAAATCCATAAAGATCTGTATAAATGTTATAATCTGCATCTACGCTTAAACCACCAAAAATGTTGTATTTGAAACCAAAACCGAAAGAAGTTTGGGGTGCGTTACCAACTTTGGTACCGCTTAGGTTAACAGTACCTTCTTCCAATAGAGTATTAGTTTGATCTTCTCTTGTTTGGAAAGGTGTTTCACCTTCATACTTCCAGTTTCCAATACTTCCGAAAGCTCTAAGCATAAAGGCGCTTGAGTAACGGTATTTTCCTTCAAATTCAAATCCTTTGTGAACTTGGGTAATATTTGTAAATCTTTGGTAGCGATCAGCCTGCTCAATAGGGTTTGTAGAATTTGGATCTCCTTCAATAAAACTTCCAGAAAGGAATCTATTGCCCCAACTAGTGTAATAACCGTTTAAGTCTAGACTAAATGATCCTGCACGAAGTCTATAACCTACTTCAATACCTAAAATTTCCTCGTTGTCAATTTCGTTTTCGCCTTTAAGAATATAGTTTGAATTTCTTATATCAGTGAAAATGTTATCTAAGAAAGGTTGTCTTGAGTAGTATCCTGCATTTGCAAAGATGGTGTTGTTTTCAATAAAAGTATAACCCATTCCACCTTTAACGTTATAACCAAGTTTGTTAACTTTTTCAGATTTTCCAAGACCGTTAACGCCCTCTACTTCATTGCCCTCGGCACGACCTTCTCTTTGGTAGCTTTGGGTTGAAACAGCTCCTTGTACAAAAGCAGAGAATTGGTCTGTTTTGTATTCAGCTTGTCCAAAACCTCCAATATAGTTGATGTTTTCTGAATAGTCAAAGTTAAAACGTTGTGATTCATCAGCAGAATTGAACAAAGCCGCCCATGGATTTGCTTCAAAAGTTTCGCTAATTACATAATCACTATCTCTTGAATCACCGTATCCAAAGTTATCTGCATATCCTTGAAGACCCAAAAGATTATTCATTTGGTACCAGTGGCTTCCTTTGTAGAAACGTGTATCAACACCAAGATTGAAGGTGAAGTTATCACTTACTGCACTTTCAAGATTTGTAAGAAACCCGAACCAGTTATGGTTATTTACGGACGATCTTCTTGCAAGAGAACCAGCTCCATAGCTTCCAATTCCGTTTTCGGCACCTTCAATGTTATTCTCAATGATAGTGTTAAAGTTTATATCGCCATCACTTTCGCGAACAATGTTTCGTGAGCTACCAGCAGGCCCTGTTCCACCACCGCGACCAAAAGATGCGTATGCAACAGAAGACAAGTTTGTTTTATCACTTATGGCCCAATCCCAGTTAAGGTTGATGATTGGTTTGTGATAGTAGTTTCTTCTTAAAGTATATCTTTCACCATCTAAAAAACCAGAGTTGCTATTGTAACGTTTTCCATACTGTGCGTAATCTTCCAAAGATTTAGAAAAGTTCTGGTCGTGCCATTGCGGTGCTCCAGTTAATAAGAAGTTGAAAGAGTGCTTATCATTTGGAACATAACCTATCCCAATAAAATAGTTCTGGCCTTGACCAGCTGTACCATCAGAGTATTTTCTGTGAGCTTGCCAATGGTCTAACAAAAAGCTATAGGCCCATTTTCCTTTAAGACCAGAATCATAACTTATAGTTCCTTTAAAGTAGCTATCGTTACCTGTCATAAAACGAGCAAAACCTCCTTCTTTTCTACCAGCGGCGCGAGACACAATGTTTACGGTTCCCCCAACTGATGAAATTGCCAATTTTGAAGACCCTAAACCACGCTGAACTTGCACAGCGTTTGCAACATCAGACATACCAGACCAGTTTGACCAGTACATTTTTCCATCTTCCATTCCGTTTATTGGTTGCCCGTTCAAAAGGAATGCAGTATTTGTTTGGTCAAAACCACGCAAGAACATTTGAGAATCTCCAAAACCTCCAGCTTGGTTAGAAACATAAACACTCGGAGTACTTTTTACCGCCTCTGGAAATTCTACGTTACCAATTGCCTTCGCCTGAATTTCAGCAGAAGTAATAGTTGAAACAGCAATAGGGGTTTGACGGTCTTTTGCCAAATCTATAATTCCTTTTCCAACGATAACAACTTCTTCAAGAGCATCAGAATCTACAGTAATTTTAACTGTGCCTAGGCTTGCAGTTCCATTCACAATTTTGAATGGCACTTTTTCAACTGTGTACCCAATGTATGAAATGGTAAGTGTACCCGCTTTTGCAGAAGTCTCTAAAGTGAAATTTCCGTCAAAATCGGTAATGGCACCATTTGTTGTGCCCGTCTCAACCACGTTGGCTCCTGCCAAAGGGTCGTTTGATTCAGAATCGATTACCGTTCCAGTAACCGTTGTTTGTGAAAAAGCGACAAAACCGCCCAGTAAAAAAACAAGAAGTAAAAGTTTTCTCATGAATTTAAATTTTAAGTTTAAAAATTTCGGCAAAAGTACAATCTTAAATAGGTTATAACCAACAAAATTGATTAAGAAATCATTAAGAAAAAAAACCGCTGATTAAAGATAAAATTTAAACCCTAAAGTGCTGATAAATGGAGTGTTAGTTAATAACAAGGTTATCAACATTTAGAATTAAAAAAAAGATTAAAATGAAATACAATCCAATTGTTCCTTAATTGGAAGCATATTTGCAGAATATTGCTCGTGAAACTCTTTAGGAAGTGGTTGGGAAAAAGGGGTGTCTTCCTTAAAAGGATCTACTTCTTTTCCATTTTTCCAAAAGCGATAACACACGTGCGGACCGCTGGTGTTCCCGGTCATTCCAATCCAGCCAATTACATCTCCTTGACTTACATGTTGGCCCACTTTAACGTTCCGGGCTTTCATATGAAGGTATTGGGTTTCATAAGTTCCGTTATGTTGTATTTTAACATAGTTTCCATTACCGCCACGACGTTCAGATTTAGTTACTACGCCATCTGCTGTTGCCAAAATAGGTGTTCCCACAGGCGCGGCAAAGTCAGTTCCTCGGTGTGGACGAAGTTTAAAACCGTAATATTTTATGCGTCTGTTCAGGTTGTAACGAGAAGATATTCTACTGAATTGTACCGGAGCTTTTAAAAAGGCACGTTTTAGGTTGTTGGCTTGCTCATCATAATAACCAGAAATTTTACCTAAAGAATCTGATGTAAATTTAAAAGCATAAAGGGGTTTGCCGCGATGCTCAAAATAGGCCGCTTTAATTTCCTTAAGCCCTCCTGGGATAGTGTCATCTATAAATTTTTCACTATAAATTACTTTAAAACGATCGCCGGGTTGCAGCTTAAAAAAATTGATGGTCCACGCATAGATATTTGCTAGTTGGTCGGTCATATACGGACTCAAATTTTGTTCCTCCATTGTGGCAGAAAGTGAACTTGTAATAACCCCAGATGCTTCTCTGTCTTCATACCGAACTGGCTTTTGACTATTGAAAATAGAAAGCGTATCTCTAAAATCCACAACAGCAAAGTCAACATTATTGGTTTCATAAATAAAAACTTGGGTGTTGTTCAGTGAATCTTTGGAATTAAGAAGGACATAAGGTTTTCCGACCACTATTCTCCGAACATCAAAACTGTCTCGGAATTTGGTAGCCACTTCCATAATTTTTTCTTGTGAAACGCCATTGGCGAAAAGAATATCGCCAAAAGTGTCACCTTTTCGAATCGTATCACGAATTACATTAAAATCATTTAAAACATAACCATATTGCTCAATTATTGGTTCTTCAACCACGGCGTTGATGTCGGCCAAATCTTCTTTCTTATTTTCACAAGCGGTTGTAAGGAGGGCAAGCGTTAATACTACTAAAATTAAATTCTTCAATGTGGGGGAGTTTTCGGTATTATGTTTTATTGATTTGCCAATATTTTAAAGGAATGTTGCAATCCCTTAAATTCAGTCAATGTTGCTTTTAATGAGCCTACGGCCAAATCTGCCTTTACCAGCAATGGTATTTTGTTTTTATCATCGCTTATCCAGACAGTTAGACTTTCTTTTTCCTTAAAAACACGTCCAGATTGCACGTAGGGTCTAAAAATCAAAGTGCGAACGCGGCCAAAATTAGTATCTAAAACTTCTTTTCCAAGGAATTTTAACCTGAATTTGTAATTTTCTTTATCAAAAAACATATTCATCTCCACAACATCACCTTCTTTGATGTTTTCAGTATCCAATTTGTTGCGAAGGTAATAAAACGCCGAAATCATATCCTGCGTTTCTTTAGGGAACGAAAACACCGTTATTTCATTGTGTTTTTTGTCGTTCACCGTGGCTTTATTGTTAGAGTGGTTAAAGTCAATTTGGACATCCTTAGTATAACCACCTTCGTCAATTTTACGGAGAAAGCGATAAGGAATATCCTTTTCCTTGTCAATATAGGATTGATAATCGTCTTCTACTTTAAAAAACCATTTTGACACGCCAACAGTTTCACCAAAACCACGCACATGGAATACATCCTTTCCATTTATAGTGGTTTCCTTAACCTTGAGTGTTGCATAGCCTGCAGTTACAAAACCATAATGAACTCGAAATTTGAAGAATTCTCCATTGCCATAAGCTCTTTCTTGTGCAGAAAGAAAAAAGATATTACAAAAAAGAAATAAAAGCGTCAGTAGCTTTTTCATAGATTATTTACTTAGTGAGTTTATGGTTTCAAAAAATACAACTACCGTTCCAAAAAAATAAACCCCACCTTCTTAAGACGATGGGGTTTTGCAAATGTTACATTTTTATAAGGTCCCTCGTTGCTCTTGCTCGCGCTCTATAGATTCAAAAAGTGCCTTAAAGTTTCCAGCTCCAAAACCTTTTGCCCCCATACGCTGGATGATTTCAAAAAACAGGGTGGGACGGTCTTCCAAAGGCTTTGTGAATATTTGAAGCAGATAGCCATCTTCATCTGCATCTATCATAATAGAAAGTTTTTTCAGCTCGTTGATGTCTTCTTTCATCATTTTCATGTGGTCGCCCAAACGGCGCGGAATGTCGTCGTAATAAGCTTGTGGCGGTGGAGGCAAAAACTCTATGCCGCGCTCTTTCAATTGACTTACGGTTTTAATGATATCATCGGTTGCTACGGCTAAATGCTGTACTCCGGAATCTTCGTAAAAGTCTAGATATTCTTCAATCTGTGATTTTTTTATTCCTTTGGCAGGCTCGTTTATTGGGAATTTTATTCGTCCATTACCATTGCTCATCACTTTACTCATCAAAGCTGAATATTCGGTGTGGATTTGTTTGTCATCAAACGAAAGGAAATTTACAAAGCCCATAACGTCTTCATACCATTTTACCCATTTATTCATTTGCCCCCAACCTACATTGCCAACCATATG
>Ga0209344_10004415_pt1 | contig 12952 bp, 10 predicted proteins | sample Cruoilmetagenom6_FD_187293 | JGI IMG/M metagenome (GOLD analysis project Ga0209344, IMG submission 187293) | Oil polluted marine microbial communities from Coal Oil Point, Santa Barbara, California, USA - Santa Barbara Oil Seep Sample 6 (SPAdes)... | ecosystem: Environmental > Aquatic > Marine...
TTGATCAGACAAAGGCGCGCCGTAATTAGAGGTATTCCATTCCTTGCAGTTGATCACACAGGCATGACAGCCGACACAAATATCAAGGTCGATCACAAGGCCCAGTTTTTTGGCGGTGGTTTGGGGTAAAGCGGTCATCTTAAAACTCCCCGCCGTAAGCAATATCTTTCGGCCCTTGGCCTACAGGTGAGGCCTGTGCAGGTGTTTCAGGTTGTGAAACACCATCCTCTGTCGGTGCTTTTTCGACCTTAACGCGCAGGTCGTACCACGCAGCTTGGCCGGTGATCGGATCAGAGTTTGACCAGCGTAACCCGTCGCCTTTGGGTGGCAGGAGTTCGTGGATTAAGTGGTTCAGCAAAAAGCCCTTTGTGGCCTCTGGTGCGTTTTCACCCAAAGCCCACGCGCCTTTGCGTTTGCCGATGGCGTTCCATGTCCAGACCGTATTGGGATTGAGCGCATCCATGCGTACAACCGGGACTTTGATTTTCCCGTGGTGCGAAGTGACATAAGCCCAATCGCCTTCATTAAATCTGTGCTTTGTCCAAACTTCACCCGATACATAAAGTGGGTTTGTACCGTGGATTTGCCGCAGCCACGCGTTTTGCGATCCCCATGAGTGGTACATTGCAGCGGGGCGTTGGGTTAAAGCGTGTAGCGGATATTCTTCACAATCCACGCCCTGCTCTTCATATGGTGCCCACCAAACCGGCAGCGGATCCATAGCCTCGATCAGTTGCGCGCGCAAATGATCGGGCGGTTGCAATTCGCCTTTACCCATTGCTGCCAGCCGGAATTTCTGCATCGGTTCCACATAAATGCTGAATAGATAGGGTGAGGGTTTATCAAAGATACCGCGTTCCACGGCCCAATCTTGATAGGCTTTGTTCCAAGGTTTGAAAAACAACGCTTCGTCAGGGATGTGGTCTTTCCAGAAGCCACCGTTTTCAATGTATTTATTCAGCTGCTCCGGGTTCGGTTCACCGCGCCCTTTGCCGCTGCCATCCTTATTTCGAAATCCGGCCAATGGCCCGACACCGGGGCGGCGTTCGTGGTTTACGATATAATCGGCATAATCGGCGTATTTGGCACTGCCGTCTTCATTGACAAAGCCCGGCAATCCAAGTTTTGATCCCAACTGGATCAGGGCGGATTGAAACCCGCGCACGTCGCGGTCAGGTTCTACCACGGGCCACCGAATACTGTCACAAACCGCGTCTGCCTCGGATATCGGGCGATCAAGCAGGCTGATACAATCGTGACGTTCCAGATATGTGGTATCCGGCAGGATCAGGTCGGCAAATGCCACCATTTCAGATGAATAGGCGTCTGAATAGATGATATTCGGGATCACATAGTCGCCGTTTTCGTCTTTGTCGGTCAGCATATCCATCACACCGCGCGAATTCATCGAGGAATTCCACGACATATTGGCCATATACATAAACAGTGTGTCGATCTTATAGGGATCACCCGCATGCGCATTGGAAATCACCATATGCATCATGCCATGCGATGACATCGGGTTTTCCCAAGTGAAGGCTTTGTCGATGCGCACCGGCGTACCGGACGCATTCAGTGCCAAGTCTTCGGGGCCGCGTGTAAAACCTAAATGCGGACCATTCAAGGGACCACCCGGCGTGGTGGAACTATGTGGCGTTGGGTGGCCTTCAACAGGTTTGGGATAGGGTGGTTTGAAACGGTAACCACCCGGCACTTCGACGCTGCCCAGAATGATTTGCAGCAAGTGGATTGCGCGGCAGGTTTGAAAGCCGTTGGAATGGGCAGAAATTCCGCGCATGGCGTGGAATGAAACGGGACGGCCTGTCATGGTTTCGTGTTTCTCACCCTTCCAGTCAGTCCAGGGCTGGTCGATGGTAATCTCTTGTTCGAACGCCACATGTGCCAGCTCTGCGGCTAACCGGTGGATGGTTTCAGCCGAAATTCCGCAACGATCCGCTACCGCTTCGGGGGCGTAATCATCTGATAGGTATTTTTCGGTCATCAATTGGAACACGGGGGTGTATTTGGTGCCTTGGTAGGTGATCTCACCGGAAAACACCGGCTTTACGCCCTTTTTATCAAAGGCTGCAGGTTTACCCGTGACACGATCCTGCACCATGAATTGGCCTTGCAGATCGCGCAGCAAAAGCCCGAATTCATTGGAGGTTTCATCCATATTTACCAGCATTGGCGCGTTGGTGTAGCGCATCAAATAATCCAGATCGACCTTGCCGGCCTTTAGTAAAACATGGATCATCGCCAGTACAAACAGGCCATCAGTGCCGGGGGTGATGCCGACCCATTCGTCGGCAATCGCGTTATAGCCGGTGCGTATCGGGTTCACGCCAACGATTTTGGCGCCACGCTCTTTAAGTTTGGACAGCCCCATTTTGATCGGATTGCTGTCATGGTCTTCGGCAACTCCGAAAATCATGAACATCTTGGTGCGGTCCCAATCGGGTACGCCGAATTCCCAAAACGCGCCGCCCATTGTGTAAATACCGGCAGCGGCCATATTGACCGAACAAAAGCCGCCGTGGGCAGCATAGTTTGGCGTACCGAACTGTTGCGCCCAGAAACTCGTCAGCGATTGCGACTGATCACGACCGGTGAAAAACGCCAGCTTATGCGGGGCTTTTTCGCGAATTGGACCTAGCCGTTTGGCGGCAATGTCAAAGGCCTCATCCCAGCTGATTTCCTCGAATTTACCTTCGCCGCGTTCGCCGACACGCTTCATCGGTGCCCGAAGACGTGCAGGAGAGTAATGCTGCATGATCCCGGCCGAGCCTTTGGCGCATAGAACACCCTTGTTGATCGGATGATCACGGTTGCCCTCGATATATTTAACCTTGCCGTCTTTCATGTGCACATTGATGCCGCAGCGGCAGGCGCACATATAACAGGTGGTTTTACGAATTTCGTCGGACACCTCGGGCGAAGTGTCCAAATCAGGCTGGTGATGATTCATTATTGAGGCTCCCTTGCGCGCGGATTATGAGGAAAATTATCCCAAGGGCCAGCACAAAAAAGAATATCATTCAGCTTTTGGGTAGACTGAAACTACATTCGGGTTTTGGGAAAGGTTCTGGCCGTGGCAGGAAGGGATTTAACCCATCCTGTCATGCTTTCTATTCACCGCTAATTGCGGCGATCCCAACTTTCGCACAGGCTTCATCCAAATGGCCGCCGGGCGCACCGCCGACACCGATGCCGCCCACCAGTGCACCGTTGATCTTGATAGGTAATCCTCCACCAAGTATAACCAATCGGCTGTCCATATCGCGTAAACCGGCAAGTTCCGGTTTTTCTGCAATCAGATTTGCCATTTTTGCCGTTGGCTGCCCCATGCTGGCAGAGGTGAAAGCTTTGCCGGTGCTGCTGCCAACCGTATGTGGACCGGAACCATCGCCCTTGATCAAAACCTTTGTGGACCCCGATCTTGCGACAACGGCAACAGAGACGTTGTATCCATCAGCAATACATTGCGCCATTGCAGCATTGGCCGCTTTTTGTGCCAATTCCAACGGTAAATATGATGCGGTTGGCAAGTCTTGCGCGGCCGCTGCAAAGGGTGTTGCAAGTGTAACGGTTGTAAAAAGTGTAAAAATTATATGTTTCATTGGGTATACTCCCACTTAAAGCTGCATTCAAACCATTTATCTGTCAACAGGCACAAGCCATACCGTTGATCGACAAAGCTTGGCTTGGTGTTTAATATGGTACGGGTCGGGTGACACATATTAATGCAAAATTTCGGGAAAAAAGAGGGCTATAGATGAACCTTGCAAACTGGCTGGTGAAAATCGCCAAGATAAACCCGGATCGGCCCGCGTTGCTTAAAGGTACAGAGGTTTGTGCCACATATGCCGAGTTTTCGGCGCGCTCTGCGGCAATAGGAGCATATCTGCGGCACGATTTGCATGTGAAAAAAGGCGCGCGCGTTGCTGTCTTTATGCCAAATTCTACGGCGTATCTTGAAGTGCTTTATGCTATCTGGTTTGCAGGCGCAGTTGCAGTGCCGATCAATGCCAAGCTGCATGTGAAAGAAGCCGCGTGGATTATTCGCGATGCAGGGGCCGAGGTTCTTTTTACGACTGAGAAATATTACGCAAAGTTTATGCCCGACATGGCCGCACAAACGATCTGTGTTGATACAGCCCAATATACAGCCCTCTATAAGACCACGCCACTTGCAAACCCTGTTCCGGTCCACAAAGATGATCTGGTTTGGTTGTTTTATACATCTGGTACCACCGGAAAACCCAAAGGCGTGATGTTGACCTCTGCCAATATCACCGCCATGACGCTGTCGTATTTTGTTGACGTCGATGAGGTGCAAAGCGCAGATGCTGCACTTTATGCAGCCCCCATGTCACATGGGGCAGGGCTTTATAATTTTATGCATGTTCTGCGCGCTGCGCGTCATGTGGTGCCGGTTTCGGGCGGTTTTGATGCGGATGAAATCCTGACCGTCGCACCAAGGCTGCAAAATGTATCGATGTTTGCCGCCCCCACAATGGTGCGCCGTCTGGTTGAATGCGCCAAATTGCGCGGAGAGCAGGGCGCTGGCATTCGCACCATCGTTTACGGGGGCGGGCCGATGTATATGACAGATATAATCGAGGCTGTTGATGTAATGGGCCCACGCTTCGTACAAATTTTGGGACAAGGCGAGTGCCCGATGTCAATAACAGCACTAACGCGCGCGCAAATCACAGATCGCAAGCATCCGCGTTGGCGCGAACGTCTTGCAGGTGTTGGTGTGGCTCAAAGTCTGGTTTCGATTGAGATCAGGAACGCGGCGGGCGATGCGTTGCCAAAAGGCGAGATTGGCGAGATTTGTGTATCCGGCCTACCGGTCATGGCCGGCTATTGGCAAAATCCGCAAGCTACCGCAGATACGCTCTCGGATGGCTGGCTGAAAACCGGTGATATGGGGGCGATGGATGATGACGGTTTTATTACCCTGCATGATCGGGCCAAAGATGTGGTGATCTCGGGTGGTTCCAACATCTATCCGCGCGAAGTTGAAGAGGTTTTACTTCAGCACCCGAATGTATCCGAAGTTTCGGTCATAGGTAAGCCCGATGTTGAATGGGGTGAAATCGTTGTCGCCTTTATTGTCGGTAAAGAAGTCGGTGCCGCAGAGCTTGACCGTTTCTGCGTGGATAATATCGCACGTTTCAAACGGCCAAAGCTTTACCGGTTCGTTCCTGAACTTCCCAAAAACAATTATGGGAAAGTTCTGAAAACAAACTTGCGTGAAATGTTGGAAAATGAAGACTAACTTTTACCGTCTTTTTCAGCAATTTCCTTGGTGTCATCTTTTACCAAATGGATGTTATTTGGGTTTTTCGGCATTTCCGGCCAGTTCTTAACCCTGTCGCGGGCACGCTTTAATGCTTGGCTACTACTTGTCACTTGATACTCCGATACTCGTTAAGCTTGACATACAAACGTCAATTAATTGCATAAAACAGATACCCAACTTGGGCAACCATGTCACGGATAAGACTTAAAGGTGTCAGGAATAAGGCGGAAATAAGGCATTTTGCATTATTGGCAAATGCTTAAACTATATAGAAAACGATATGTTAGAGCTTTTTGTTTATGTAACTATTTTGCGCTATGTCTTTCAGATATGGTGGTCGCAGATTAAGCGCGTTCAACATATTCCATAGTCTCAGTGTTCACGACAATTGCCTCATCAGATCCAACAAAAGGTGGAATCATCAAGCGTACGCCATTGTCCAGAACAGCCGGTTTGAAACTATTGGCAGCGGTTTGGCCTTTTACAGCCGGTTCTGTTTCAACAACTTTGCAGGTAACCTTTTGCGGTACTTCGGCACTAAGTGCTTCGGACTCGTGATATTCGATTTTGATTGTCATGCCATCTTGCAGGAATGGGCGGCGGTCGCCCAGAATATCTGCAGGCAATTCGATTTGTTCGTAAGTTTCCATATCCATAAAAACCAACATACCATCGTTTTCATACAGAAATTGCTGGTCTTTTTGATCAAGGCGCACTTTTTCCACTTTGTCAGCAGAGCGAAATCTTTCGTTCAGTTTTGAGTTGGTGCGCAGATTTTTCAGCTCTACTTGTGCGAAAGCACCGCCCTTACCGGGTTTCACATGGTCAACCTTTACAGCGATCCACAAACCGTCGTTATGTTCCAGGATGTTTCCCGGGCGGATTTCATTCCCGTTTATTTTCGGCATTGTTTCGCTCTTCTCAATTAAAAAGGTGGAAAAATTATTCAAAGGGTGTATAGAGTGCCTTCCTGCTATACGCAAGCCGATGTGGGGATCGGTTCGGAACTGCCTGGTTGTTATGTGCTACATGCATGGCTGCCATTCCATATAGGCAATACCGAATCGCCACAAAGTCGTCATATTGGCCCGAACCGAGAAAATGAAGAAAAGATCAAGTAGATTATGTTTGATACAATAGATAACTCTGCATTCATCAACGACCAAGGTAAGCGCTCTTCTAAATTGTTTGCCGCTGTTGTTTTGGCCGCTTTGGATGATGCCATTGCAGATGATAAAAAATATGGCAATGGAATTGAAAGCATTGCACGCTGGGCCCGATCACGCGATGGTCGTGAAGTTCTTATGTGTGCCGGCATCGAACCAACCGAGCGCTGCGTCAAAGGCATGATGGAATTTGTGTCGCGCGGTGTACGTACTTCTGTAGCTTTGTCACGCGAAGAAAGCGAACGGCAAGCCGCTGCTAAAGAAGCTGCATAAAATATACAAACACCCTCCAATTTAAAAGGCACTCTTTCGGGCGTGCCTTTTTTATTGTCTGTATATATAGGAATATCGTTATGATGCTTAAAGACATTACCGCCAAAGCCGCATTTACGGGTTTCTTGACCACATTCGTAGGGTTTGCCGCATCTTTTGCAGTGGTAATGCAAGGTCTTTATGCAGTGGGTGCGACTGATGCCCAGGTGATATCAGGCTTGATGATGCTGTGCCTGTTCAAAGGTATTTGCGAGATATACTTGTCTTTGAAACACAGCATGCCGATTACAATCGCATGGTCGACACCCGGGGCTGCGTTATTGGTGTCTACCGGGGCCGTTACGGGCGGCTTTCCTGCGGCGGTGGGTGCATTTGCAATCGCTGCGGGTCTGATCATTCTTGCCGGTTTGTGGAAACCACTGGAACGGCTTGTGGCCGGCATTCCTTTGTCGCTTGCAAATGCTATGCTTGCAGGGGTGTTGCTGCCGCTTTGCCTTGCTCCGTTTGTCGCCATTACGGATTTCCCGCTATACGGTCTATCAATCTTGTTTATCTGGTTGCTCGTTGGGCAGGTCAGTAAGATTTGGGCGGTTCCTGCCGCATTGACGGTCTTTGCAATTATTTTGTTTGGGGGGATCGGTGTCACGGACGCGCAATGGCAGTCCGTACGTGACGCGGCCTTTATTCTACCGGAGTTTGTTCATCCGGTATGGAATTGGCAGGCAACGGTTGGTATCGCATTGCCATTATTCATCGTTACAATGGCTTCGCAAAATATCACGGGTTATGGTGTTTTGCGCGCTTATGGCTATGCGCCCAAAGCAGGTGAGCTGTTTTGGGTGACAGGTCTTGCTTCTGCGTTTGCGGCACCTTTCGGTGGTCATGGCATTAATCTGGCGGCCATAACAGCTGCGATGTGCGCCAGTGATGAAGCGGGACCTGATCCCGCGAAACGCTATTGGGCCTCTGTTCTGTCCGGCGTATTTTACCTGATGCTGGCCACTGTGGTCGGTGCTGCCATTGCATTTGTCGCCCTTGCGCCCGTTGCCCTTATCAAAGCCGTTGCGGGCCTTGCCTTGATAGGCGCCTTTGTCGGGGCTTTAAAAGGCGCTGTAGAAGAAACACATGAACGTGAGGCTGCCGGATTGACCTTCCTTATCACGGCATCCGGTATCAATATATTGGGCATTTCAGCCCCATTTTGGGGGCTGCTTGCCGGGATTGTTATGCTGGCAGGTATTACAATTCGCAAGAAACGCGGATCATAACGTCATTTCCGCGGTTTGACCCGTCTTGTCGCTTCCGCCACCGTGGGATCCTCCGGCCATGGATGTCGTGGATAGCGGCCGCGCATATCCTTGCGCACGTCTGCATAGGATGTACCCCAGAAATTCGGTAAATCGGCGGTGGTTTGCACGGTGCGCCTTGCGGGCGAAAGAAGCTCGATAAGAAGCGGGATGCGATCAGGGCCGACGCAAGGGTGTGTTGTCAAGCCGAACAGCTCTTGCAGGCGCACGGAAACGCTGGGTTGCTCACCGCTGTAATCCACGTGCAATCTTGTGCCGGTTGGAGCTTTTATGCTTGCGGGAGCCAGAGTATCCAAAAGCTGTCCTGCTTCCCACGATAATACGCCTGTCAGTATCTTGTTCATATCAAGCCGCTTTAAGTCATCCGGCTTTTTCATGCCCGATAAATGCGGCCCCAACCACTCTTCAAGCCCGTTCAACAGTGCTGTATCCGATAGATCAGGCATATCAGTGCCCTTATCGCGTAGCCAACTCACACGGGCGCGAAACAGCTCTGCTGCATTCGACCATGGTAAAACACCCAAGCCCAGATCGCGGATACCTGCGATCATGCCTGTCGCCAGTGCATCACTTGGGCAATCTTTCCAAATCCTGTCACTTAATACCAAAGATTGAAATTGTCGCTGAATGCGTGCATCCACCCTTCGCGCGCGCCTGTTCCAGACACAGACATGCTCATTAGTAATCCGGTCACCGTAAAGCGTGCTTAATTCCGCTTCTGATAAGGCAACAGCCAACCGAATACGCGCTTCTTTTGCGTCACCGTCCAGATCAGTGGCAACAATCAGGCGGTTTGTACCCAGTGTGTCGCCATCTTCCAGAAAGGCCCCTTTGCCACCCGACAACAGATAGCGCGGGGCATCGCCTGCGCGGCGTAATCCGATGCGATCGGGATAGGCCAGAGCGGCCATTGCACCCAAGGAAAGCGTGGTTTTACCCTGCGGTTTCAATCGTTTGGCTTCCTTTTTAATCGCATCGACTGTCATGCGATTGGCGCGGTTAGGCCGCTCACTGTGGAACCTTTCCAGGTTTTGCAGAGCTTCCCAACGAAGCGTTAAATCAGCAGGTAATCTGCGGCGCTCAAAGATCAGCGGGTCGCGGGCTTCCAGAAGTGCGGCCAACAACCCGGCATCAGGGCCAGCCTGCAATAAAACATGTGCGAGACGGGCATGGGTTGGGAACCCCGCCAGTTTGCGCCCGTAAGCAGTGATACGATTATCCGCATCAAGCCCACCCAACAGCCGCAACAAATCTTGGGCCGCACTGAAATCGGCCTCTCGCGGCGGATTTAAAAAGGCCATAGCATTGGGATCGTCCGTTCCCCAAACCGCCAGTTCAAGTACCAGTCCGGTCAGATCGGTCGAGCGAATCTCCGGTTCGGGGAAGGGGGCCATGCCGCCATTTTCACCCTTCGTCCACATCTTGTAGCAAGCGCCTGCCGCCACACGCCCCGCACGACCCTCGCGCTGGGTGGCTTCGGCTTTGGTCACGCGTTCCGTTACAAGCCGCGACATGCCTGAGTTGCCGTCAAACCGCGCACGGCGCGCGCGACCTGTATCCACCACAACACGAATGTCGGGGATCGTCAGCGAGGTTTCTGCAATCGAGGTTGCCAGAACCACTTTGCGCCCCTTTGTGGGTGGTGTAATTGCTGCGCGTTGGTCTTTGAACGGCATGGCGCCAAATAAGGGGCGAATGGTAACATCCGGCCCAAGTGAGTTGCCCAAAAGCTGTTGGACGCGGTTAATCTCGCCTGCACCGGGCAGGAACACCAATATCCCGCCTGTGGTTTCAGTCGTGGCCGTTGTCACTAAGGATGCAACAGCATCTTCAAACCGCGGTCCTTTGCGGCCGGATTGTAACCATGGGCGGGGCAGGTAATGTTGCATTACCGGATAGGATTTACCCATGGATGTTATGATCGGGGCATCGTTCATCAAAGCGGCGACGGGGGCTGCATCTAATGTGGCGGACATCACGATCAGGCATAGGTCGTCACGCAAAACTGTGCGAATTTCCAAAGCCAAGGCCAGCCCCAAATCGGCTTGCAGGCTGCGTTCGTGAAATTCGTCGAAAATGATGCAGGATATTTCGGGTAATTCTGGGTCGTTTTGGATCATCCTTGTCAGGATGCCTTCGGTGACAACCTCTATGCGGGTCGCGGGTGATACTTTGGTGTCGCCGCGCATCCGGTAACCGATGGTTTGGCCGACAGGTTCGTCCAACAGTTCTGCCATGCGCTCGGCGGCGGCACGTGCGGCCAGACGGCGGGGTTCCAGCATCAGGATTTTGCGAGAATAAAGCTGTTTTTCCAGCAAGAAAAGCGGGACGCGCGTGGTTTTACCTGCCCCCGGGGGGGCTTGCAGCACTGCTTGATTGGCCGTGTTTAGCGCATGCAAAAGATCGGGCAGCGCGGCCTCTATCGGCAGTACTATAGTCATGTGCAATTACTTGCGAATGGCTCTGATTTTACCAAAGGTGGCATCTGCCGTGAAATCTTTGAAGTGATACAATCCGTCATTCTGTTGTTCATAACGCATGGAAAACGGAAAGTTGACCCTCTTTTGCATGTTTCTAGGGGAAAACCCTGCAACGCGTTTGTACAAACCTGTGCAAGTGGCAATTTTGCCTGACACATGCGCTTTGTTCAGCTTAATCAATGTGCGCCTGCGCCCGTCAAACATATGATGTGTTGTATCGCATAATTTATCGATGGGGCGCGCTGTAAATGTTGAATAAGCTCCGGTCAGCAAATCAACTGTGCCTTTTTGCTTGGATGGGTTTATATCATAACTGCGCTTTTCGCGCCCGGGTTTGTAGCTTTCCAATATAGGCGTTCTGCCATTCCAGCGCATTTTCACCACAGAACTACTTGATCCGGTTCTTGAACGGCCTATGTATTTTTTGGACTGATAGCGACCATTGCGTACTTGACCCGAAGCGGCACCATTGAAACCGATGTCTTTAATTAATTTCAACAGAGCTGAAGAAGTGAGGACCCCGTTTAACGCGTATGATTTACTGTTTTCTGCGCCATTAATCTGGATTGTGCCTGCTCTTATGCCCAGTGCATACAGATTAAGTGTTATGGCTTCAGCCTGTGCCGCTATAGGCGTGGTGATACTGCTTGCAAACACAAGTGCTTTTATAAATGGTTTCACTGTTTGCCTCCATTTGTCATTCATCTGCTAACTTATGATGTCGCGTATATGATTATAAGAGCGTAAAATTCACGCAATCTGACAAAATTGAAACTTTTCGATTTTAGTGGGAAGTCAGGTTTATTTTCAATTTATTGTAAAACAGATAGTATTGTATAAACCCCTGTAATTATTAATATTACACCCGCTACCTTGGAAATGATTTTACCATAGGGAAGTGTTTTTTCAACAAGGACATAAAGTGCCAGACCAACGATCCAGTAAAGGTTCATGATCCCGCCAACGAACAAAAGGGCCATCAGAGCCCAGCAGCAACCAAGGCAGAAAACGCCGTGATGGGCACCCATTAAAAAGGCGCCATACGGGCCGGATCGGTGGTTTTCAGAAAGGAAATAGGCGGGTGAGCGGCAATGTTTCAGGCAGGCATTTTTCAGACCTGAAAACTGGTACAGGCCGGCACATAAAAAGATCGTACCTGCAAAGAGTTTTGAATTGATCGTCATCATCGTAACGGAGATCAAGCCGAGCGTTTCCAATCCCCATTGTAAAAAGGTGGCGATAACACTGAAAACCGCCCAGATCAGTAAATACCCTGCAAGCAGAAGGCCACTATGGAAAGCCGTGTTCTGTTTATCTTTACCGTGACGTTTCAATGCGGCGAATAATAAAAGCGTGGGGGCTGCACTGGGTGTCATCATTGCAATCATCATTATCCACCACATCAGGGCGACAAGAACGGCATAGGCAGCCGTCCAGCCCATGCTTTGGCCCATATGCATTGGTGTGTCAGTGGAATTTGTCATTGTGGTCATTTCGAGGGCGGACATATTCATGCCCACCCCCGTTACCGTGTAAATACCCGCCAACGCTACAATAGCGACCACTGCAAGCATAACGATCATACGATCCTTGCCGACAAGGCGTTCCACAACGCCTTTATCGGTGTTCCTTACTGCATGAGACACTGTGCTATACCTATTGGCGCACAACTCCGGCACCTGTCAGGTGCAGGCTGGCAAAGTGGGCATGGGTGTCATTGTTGTTGTCCAGCGAAATTTGTCCACCTGTTGTTTTCGTTCTGCCGGAGGCCATCTCGGCATGCCCGAACTCAAATCCATTTGGCAGGTTGATACCAATGCGGTGTGGATCACCGGAAACGATGTTCGGTATTGGTTTTGCATTGATTTCAAAGATATCGGAAACTGTAGCCGATCCAACCCGATCAGATTGGTTTAAATCCAGTGAGATCGATTTATACAGGGTATCATGCCTGTTTGGTGCCATTGCCGAGAAAACATACCACATCGTTGCCATTTCATCGGTATCTTCACCAGTCAGGATAGCCTGTAGGGCAGCACGTTGATCGTTATCCGCTTTTTCGTCGATGATTAATTGCATTTGACCATTGCCTTCGTGTATTGGGCCGGGCCACTTATAAACACCGGCTGCACGTAAGCCGTCCAGTTTTACATCACCGTAATGGCCTTTTGTAATGTCATAAACCACGGCCGCTTCACATATACCGTCCGTTGGCAAAACACCGAACTGGCATGGGCAACCGAAATTGCAATTGCAGTTAGCCATTTCTTCGCCTTGAATACTCCAACCAGTCATATTTATTCCCCCTAAATAATATTTAGGCAGGTCCTAAACCCGCCATTAAAACGGTTTCAGCCTGTAAAATATGCCATTCAGTTGTGCGATTTCTGTGCCGGATTAGCCAAAAACAAAGGC
>Ga0209344_10004416_pt1 | contig 12949 bp, 12 predicted proteins | sample Cruoilmetagenom6_FD_187293 | JGI IMG/M metagenome (GOLD analysis project Ga0209344, IMG submission 187293) | Oil polluted marine microbial communities from Coal Oil Point, Santa Barbara, California, USA - Santa Barbara Oil Seep Sample 6 (SPAdes)... | ecosystem: Environmental > Aquatic > Marine...
CGTTGCAATTGCAACGGTTCTTTTATTTTATAATACAATATACAGGAATGCATTTGTAAACTCTTAAATATTAATGACCTAAAAAAAATTGAATTTTAATTTTTATAAATTAAATTTACGGTCATATAAATCACAAACCAATACCATTAGACTATGAATTACAAATTATTACTTACAGGAGTAATTCTTTCAACTTTTTTTAGTTGTCAAGAAACAAAAAAAGGAGAAACTGCTGTTAAACCTGAAGTGTCTACAGAAGAGCCTGCTATTGGCACATACACACAAACAACCGATATTCCAAAAGGAATTTTAACACCAGATGTGGTAGAAACATCTATTGGAACCTTAAACTTTTTCGATGGAACGCCAACACAAGAAACTGTACAATTGGTATACGATAACTTAGATCGTTCACGTGGTGTAGATGCCTTTTTAAAAGGGATTCAAGGCGCATCTGTTAGAGAATTGATGGAAGGGCCAAAAACCGTTGGAGCTGGTGTAAAGTTCAATGATATATTAATTATGGACAACTTATTGGATTCAAAAGGAATATTTCTCACTGGAAACACCTCTACATTATACGTGGTTCCTTCGTTAGATTTAAAAGAGAATGGACCTATGGTGGTGGAAGCTCCTCCAGGGTTGCTTGGTGGATTTAACTCTGCTTGGTTTGAATACATCACCGATATCGGTGTTTTTGGACCAGACAAAGGTAAAGGCGGAAAGTTTCTTGTTCTACCCCCTGGTTATGAAGGTGATATACCTTCAGGTTACTTCGTTGTAAAATCGCCAACATATAAAGTATGGAATTTTATGCGCTTATCTATTGCTGATGGATTAGAAAATGCCCAGAAGTTGGCAAAAGAAAAAGTAAAAGTATACCCTTTATCGATGGCAAACAATATTCCTGAAATGAATTTTATAAGTACATCTGGTAAAGCATTTAATACAGTTCACCATAACGATTTTTCTTTCTATGAAGAGGTTAATAAAATTATTCAAGAAGAACCTTTAGACATGTTAGACCCTGAAACAAGAGGATTGTTTGCCTCTATTGGTATTGAAAAAGGGAAACCTTTTGCTCCAGATGCGAGAATGAAAAAAATCCTAACCGATGCCGTTGCTATCGGAAATGCTACAGCTCGTGCAAATGTGTGGTATCCAAGAACAACCGGAAGTGGAAATACAATGAAAGGCATCCAAATATACCCAGATACCAATAGTTCTTGGGTGATGGCCTTTTTAGATAAAAACGTATTCTTTAATGGGAAAGATGGACATACCATGAACAGTGACGCAAGAGATTTCTACTATTACTGTTATACGGTTGTAACACCTGCAATGGCAGTTTCTATTCCTGGAAAAGGTTCAGATTATGCTATGTCTTTTGTAGATGCTGATAAAAAACCAATGGATGGGTCCAAGACCTATAAAGTAACCTTACCTCCAAATGTACCGGTAAATAACTTCTGGGCATTCACTATTTACGACACGCAAACACGGTCTATGTTACAAACAGATCAACCAAAACCAAGTGTAGGTAGCCAAACCAAAGGATTTAAAACCAATGCGGATGGATCGATGACTGTATATTTTGCACCTGAAGCTCCCGAAGGATTTGAAAATAATTGGCTGCAAACCATTCCAGGGAAAAGTTGGTTTACTATTTTAAGAATGTACGGGCCATTGGAGCCTTGGTTAGATAAAACATGGAGACCAAGTGAAGTCACGGAAGTTAAATAGGTCTTTCAAATAAAGCTCAAAAAGCGATTTGAATAGGTTTTCAAATCGCTTTTTTTATCTTTTAGTTTGCTTTAAAAAAACTACTTTTAATATATCAAATAAAAACATTTAATTATGAATTTAAAAAATATTATGAAACTAGTATCTATTATGGTATTAGTTGTAACACTAAATGCTTGTAAAAACAAGCCAGCAGAAGCTGTAAAGGAACCTATAGATACCTTACCATTAGATTCTATTAAAGCCATTACACATGATGCCTATATTTATGGGTATCCTATGGTAGACAATTATCGCGTTGAATATGACTATTATGTGGATAATTCGAATAAAGAATTTAAGGCACCTTGGAATCAAATTAAAAACATCGCTCAGGTTTACACAGCTGCTGATAAAGCTGTGCAAACAGCTAACTCAGACACACCTTACTCATGGATAGGATATGATTTAAGAAATGAACCACTCGTGCTAAGCTTGCCAGAGATTGAAGAAGATCGCTATTATAGTGTTCAATTTATAGATAGTTACACTTATAATTTTGCTTATCTTGGATCGAGAACAGCAGGTAACAAAGCCGGAACGTATTTACTAGTTGGACCAAATTGGAACGGTGAGACTGTTGATGGAATTGATCAAGTTATAAAATCTGAAACTGAAATTGGTGTAATCGTTTATAGAACACAACTTTTCAATCCAGAAGATATTGACAATGTTAAGGCCATACAAGCTAAATACATAGTAAAGTCCTTATCTGAATTTTTAGGCAAAACTCCGGTAGCTAGTTCAGATGCTATTGAATGGATGAAACCATTGACGCCAGATGAACAAAAATCGTCTTTAGAGTTTTTTAATGTAATGAATTTCGTGCTAAACTTTTGTCCAACAAATCCATCTGAAGTAGCATTGATGGAACGTTTTGGGAAAATTGGTGTAGGTGGAGGAAAATCAATTGATTTTACAACGCTTTCTCCTGAAGTGAAAGACGCTATGGAAGCAGGAATAAAACAAGCATGGGACGTAACCTATGCAGCGCTCATGAAAAAAGTTGCAGATGGTGAAGTAACATCAGAAGATGTATTTGGAACAAGAGAATATATGGATGGTAATTATTTATACAGAATGGCAGGTGATGTGTTGGGTCTTTATGGAAATTCTAAAGAAGAAGCTATTTATCCGCTATATAGAAATGATGAAGCTGGGAATAAATTAGATGCAACTACAAATAAATACACTTTAACTTTTAAAGAAGGTGAATTGCCTCCAGTAAATGCTTTTTGGTCTTTAACAATGTATAACTTACCAGAAAGCTTAATGATAGAGAATCCAATTAATCGTTATTTAATTAATTCACCTATGTTACCTGAATTGAAAAAAGATGCAGATGGAAGTATTACATTATATCTTCAAAATGAATCTCCTGGAAAAGCATTAGAATCAAATTGGTTACCTGCACCAAAAGGACCGTTTTGGACTGTACTAAGATTATATTGGCCAAAACCTGAAGCTTATAATGGGACTTGGAAGAAACCAGAAATACAACTTGTAAAATAAAATATTTTAAAATTATCTTTTAAAAGCGATTTGAGTAAAAATTCAAATCGCTTTTTTATGTGAATCAAGCAAGTTTTCCAAAGCTGGCAATAAATTCGGATAGTTGAAATTGAAACCTTCTGCTTCAATTTTATTAGAACTGACACGTTGACTTTCAACTAACAGCAAGTGCATCTCACCTAATATCAACTTTAAAAAAAGACTTGGTATATTTGGTAATATTAATGGTTTTTTAAGTGTTTTAGCAATTACTCTTGTAAGTTCTTGATTAGAAACAGGGTTTGGTGCTACTGCATTAAAAACACCTTCCAAATTGTGTTCTAACAAATGCATAAAAATTCTCGCTAAATCCTTTTTATGAATCCATGATTGCCATTGAAAACCACTTCCTAAAGCTGCACCAAATCCAAAATTAATTGGTTTTATTAATTGTGGCAAAGCTCCTTCATTATTATCTAAAACTAAACCTATTCTTATTTTTGTAACCAAAACACCAATTTCTAAGAAAGAATCTGCAGCTTTTTCCCATTGTTTTGTTACTTCTCCTAAAAAATTTGAAGAAAAACCTTCATAATTTTCCTCATAATAATTTGTAAGTGAATCTGGATAAATACCAATGGCACTAGCCGAAATAAGTTGGTTGATTTTAATGTTTTCTTTTTGAATAGTAGTCTTTAAAAGCTGTAAAGATTCCAATCTACTGCTTAAAATTTTTTCCTTATATGCTTTTGTCCATCTTTTTGAAATGGATGCTCCTGCAAGGTTTATTATAGCATCTACTCCATTAAAACAATTAATATCTATTTCCTGCTTTGCTGGATTCCAATAAAATCCTTTATAATTTTCAGTAGCTTCAATTTTATCTTTTGAAGTTGATAAATAATGTACAGAAATACCTTGGGCATGACATTGCTTAACAATGGCTTTACCTACTAACCCAGTAGCTCCTGTAATTAAAACTGTCATTTTCAATTTTTTATTTAAAGATACTGAATAGTAAAGCCTTAGCTATTGACTTTATATTAGGTTTAACAGATTTAACGAAAGTTTATAATCAATTAGCTTTTTTGCTTCTCTCTGAATAACAATGTAAAGCATTTAGTTGTCTAGTTCTTCGAGTGTTTCGTTGCACGAAGCATCTCACGTTTTCCTGGAGGACCAGGAATTCTTTCAACAATAAAACCAACTGCTTGCAAAGCTCTTCGAACACTTCCTTTAGCAGAATATGTTACAAGTACCCCTTCTTCTTTTAAGGCTTCATACATTATTCTAAAAATATCTTCTGTCCAGAGCTCTGGTTGTACTCTAGCTCCAAAAGCATCAAAATAAATAATATGAAAAACATTCTTATCTGTAATTTCTGAAAAGAATTTTTGCTGTTTTTCTAAGGTAAATCCTGAAATTATTTCATGGGGCTTTTCCCATGAACAACTATGAATTTCATTAAATAATTGGATAGAGTTTTTAAATGTAAATTGCTCTCCATAATGCAATTCAAAAACCTCTTTTTTTGAAATAGGATAGGCTTCAACTCCTACATATTGTATTTGTAGATTATTATTTTTTGCTTCAACTAAAGTAGCCATGGCATTTAAACCTGTACCGAAACCAATTTCTAAAATGGAAATAGGTTTAACACTTATCTTTAAAGAATGATAATGCAACAAACCTTGGTTTATATATACATGTTTAGATTCTTGTAAAGCACCATGAATAGAATGGTATTGCTCTTCTAAATCTACAAGTTGAATTGTTTTTGAACCATCTGCAGTAGTGATAATCTGTCGATTCAAAATCTATTTTATTAATAGTTTCTGAATTCTTGGAATAGGTCCTGTACATTCAGTCTGATGACAAGATATACAAAGATTAATCGTGTTATTAAATCGTTCTTCTATTGGGATTGAAGATTCCGTATTAAATATTTCTTTTTCGCTTTCAATAAAAAGTTTTGAAAAACTTTCAAAGGTTTCGTTTCTGCTTTTAAACTCAGACATTTCAGCCGAATGAATTTTAAGAAAATCTAATGGAAATTCTAGAGGCACGTTTCCATTTAAAATGTCTTCTTTAACTTTTAAGTTTTGTGCATACATCTCATTCATGAGGTTTGCCATTTCAGAAGGTTGATATATATCGTAAACCATATCTTCTTTTACAGGCTCTGCCTCCTTTTCAGATTCTTTACAACCAAAAAAGCAAGTGATGACACACACACTTAAAATTAAAATTCTCATTTATTCTTCTTTTAACAAAACACCATCAGCTTCAAACGTATAAGTACGTTTAGTTTCAGTAATAGCTGCAATTTCTTCTTCAGATTTCCCTGCATCTTCAGCATAATGACGTTGTTCTTCAACAGAAACTTCGCTTACAAAAGCTTTTCCATTAACAATAACTTCTTTTCCAGCAATATTTTTTGGCATAAAAAATCCGTAATCCTTAAACTTCACCATGACTTGTTCTTCGTTACCTATATCCAATTTCATCCAACAGCCTTTTGCTTGGCAAACTTCATCTACTTTGGCTACCATTTTTGTAGAGATACTATCTCCAACAGTCATGTTCTTATATTTTTCAGCCATTAATTCTGCTTCTAAAGCATTATCTGCTTCAATTTCATCTCCAAAAGTAGCATAAGCAATTTCTTTTACTTCAGATATTGTTTCTGTTTCAACGACAGTTTCTTCAACGTTTTTTTTACAAGAAACTAAGACTATAGATATTACTAAAAGGGCTAAAACACGTTTCATTCTATGTTAAATTTTGTGTAAGATTAAAGACAAAGATACGAATTTTATAAAAAAAGTTTTGGTTTTTTATCCTACTTTAATTTTATAAATTCGCAGAAGAAAAAAACATATAATGACGAATCCTTCAAATAACGAAATTGATATTGTAAAATCTAATAAATCTAAAATCCATGATGTCGATTTTGATAATCTAACTTTTGGTAGAACCTTTACTGATCATATGTTTGTTTGCGATTATATTGATGGTAAATGGCAATTCCCTAAAATTATGCCATATCAAGCGATGACATTTGAACCATCTGCCAGAGTTTTTCATTACGGTCAGGCCGTTTTTGAAGGTATGAAGGCTTATAAAGACGATTCAGGGAAAGTTTGGTTATTTAGACCAGAGGAAAACCATCGTAGAATAAATATATCTGCAGCTCGATTAGCCATGCCTGAATTTCCAAAAGATTATTTTTTTAAAGGATTGGAAACGTTATTAAAAATGGATAAAGACTGGATAAAATCTGGTGTTGGAAATTCGTTATATTTAAGACCTTTTGTTATTGCTACCGAACCAGCAATTTCTGCTTCTCCAGCAGACAGCTATCGTTTTATGATTATTTGTTCGCCTGCAAAAGCATATTATTCTGGAAAAGTTCGTGTTTTATTTGCTGAACAATACAGCCGTTCTGCAAATGGTGGTGTTGGATTTGCTAAAGCAGCTGGCAACTATGCAGCTCAATTTTACCCTACCTCTTTAGCCCAAGAAAAAGGCTATCAACAAATTATTTGGACAGACGCAAATACCCATGAGTTTTTAGAAGAAGCTGGGACTATGAATATTTTTTTTAGAATTAATGACACTTTAATTACTGCTCCAATTAGCGATAGGATTTTAGATGGTATAACTAGAAGAAGCATCATTCAATTAGCCGAAGACAATGGTGTAGCAGTAGAGGTTAGACGAGTTCCTGTAAATGAAATTAAAGAAGCTGCAAGAAATGGGAGTTTAAAAGAAATTTTTGGAGCTGGAACAGCTGCTGTTGTTAGTCCAATTTCTGCTTTTGAACATGGAAATGACGTATTTGAAATTCCAGATATTGAAAAATCATTTGCTAGTATGTTTAAAAATCAATTGCAAGAGATTCAACATAATTTATCTGATAATAAACATCATTGGAGACGTGAAGTTAAATAAAAAAAGGGAAGCAATGCTTCCTTTTTTTATTTATTCAAAATATCAGAGATATGGGGTTTAAAGTAATTTGGCCCTTTTAAAACCTTGCCATCTTCTCTATAAATAGGCTCTCCGTTTTCGTCTAGTTTACTCATATTACTTCGTTGAATCTCGTCAAAAACCTCTTCAATTTTATGCTGTAAACCATGTTCAATAATGGTTCCACACAAAATATAAAGCATATCTCCAAGTGCATCTGCAACCTCAACCAAATCGTTATCATTCGCAGCCTCAAGATATTCTTCGTTTTCTTCGCGCATTAATTTATAACGTAGCATATTTTTTTCTAATCCTAAATGGGCTTTCGGAGTTTCACGATGTCCTATTTTAAAGGCTGTGTGAAACGTTTTTACAGCTTCTATTTTGTCTTTCATATAAATTTATTTTTCATTTACTGGAAAAGAGAAATCTAATCCTATTTAGTTTTGTAATTTTGCTTAAAATTAAGGATATGTTTACAAATGGTCAATTAGTTTTTGGAATTTTATTTGCTATCGCATTTATTATCATTATTTTCTTCTCTTACAGACATGACAAAAAACTTCATAGAAAATATTATAAAGGAAGTGTATGGATTTTACTTGCCTTTATTAGCTTTATTTTATTTATAGTTTCTATTAAATGGTTTTTTAAATAAAAAACTATTTGGTTTGAATTCGTTTTTTTATTACTTATAATAAATTTTATTCTATTAAAGTTTAGTTTCAACAAATAACTTTAGCTACAATAATCTATAAAAACAAAAAAGTCTTAATGAGTAAATCATTAAGACTTTTTAATATATAGATTGTCTATTTAATTCTCTAGTGGAAGAAAACTATAGTTTGTACTATAGTTAAGCATCTGAATAGGAAAAGATTCAGGCTGTGTTACTTTAATTGAAATAATTTCGCCATTATCATCCATTTCTGGAACTAACACAGGATTTACAAAGCCACTATAAGGTGCAGATGTAAATTGCTTGTTACGTTCTAAAATTTCAGCATGTAATTCTTGATCTACTTTTACTCCATAAGTTTCTACTAAAGCTTCAACTGCTTCGTAATCTCCTTCAGATTTAATACGTTGTGTTTCGCGTAACAACTGTCCAAATAGATCATGTAGTTTATCGTAATCAGTAATATTATAATAGGTTTTTCCATCACGAGTGATTTTTTCAATCACATTATCAGTTTTACCATTCTCATATGCCCAAGCACTTACCCATTGTCTATTACGCATGTGCGCTTCTTCAACATCATCGCCTAAATTCAAACGGATTAATTGCGTCATTAAACCATTTCTAATATAACCATCGTAAGCTGCTTTTCCAACAGATTGCCAATCTTCCACCAAACCTAATTCTTGTAATTTAGGATTGTATAAATAATAAAGGCCAACTAAATCAGCACGACCTTCTTCTAATGTCGAAGCATAATTTTTAAGGGTTTCCTTAGTTTCTCCAATACCTGGATTTAATTGTCCAGAGGCATGACCAATAACTTCGTGTAATGCAGTATGCAATTTATCTGCTTGCTGTCCATAAGTTTCTTCTAATTGTAACTCTTCTTCATCATTTACAAATTCTTTTAAACGACCTGAACTACCAGCATTATTATAGGCTTCTATAATGTTTCCAAGTGAAACAGATTTACTTCCTACTGCTGCACGAATCCAATTAGCATTTGGTAAATTAACACCAAATGGTGTACTTGGAGATGCATCTCCAGCTTCAGCTGCAACATTAACTACTTTATAAGTTACTCCTACTACATTCTTCTTTTTATGGGCATCCATTAATGGCGAATTATCTTCAAACCATTGGGCATTATCAGATAAGACTTTCATTTTTTGCGACATATCGAAATCATTGATCTGTATAATACTTTCATAAGAGCCTCTGTAGCCTAATGGATCGTTATAAACTTCAATAAAACTATTTATGTAATCTATATTCCCTTTAGTAGCAGCAGTCCAAGCTACATTATAATCGTCCCAAGTTTGTAAATCTCCTGTGTTATAATATTGAATTAATAACCCAATAGCATCTCCTTGTTCTTTATTTTCTGCAACACCTTGAGCTAATTCTAACCATTTTACTATTTCATCTATTGCAGAACCATATAACCCTCCCGATTTATAAACTCGCTCCTTAACAACACCATTTTCTTTAACCAATTGAGAGTTTAATCCAAACGATAAAGGTTTATCTGGGTTTGGTGATTTTTTATTTTTATAAAACGTTTCTACATCAGCATTCGTGACATTTGGCCCATAAAAGTTAACAGCAGAAAGTGCCACATTATCCACTCCTTTTGCTTGGTTTACTTTCTTAGAATCTTTATCATTAAAAATAACATCAAAAGGGTCTCCTTCTAGTGTTGTATTGGTTTCGGTTAACAAGGTCTTTAAATAGTCTTGCGAAAATTCCGGCACTATTTTAGCATTAGAATAGTGATGATGAATTCCATTACTAAACCAGACACGTTTTAAATAGATTTCAAAGTTTATCCAATCTTCAGTGGTTCTATCTCCATTAAAATTTGTATAAACATATTCTAAAGCTTTTCTGATTTTTAAATTTTCACGATAATTTTGATCCCACATAATATCTCTACCAGCTAAACCCGCTTGAGACAGATAATAGACTAATTTTTGTTCTTTTAAGGTTAGATTCTCCCAACCACCAATTTGATATCGTAGTATTTTAATATCGGCAAATTGTTCAACATTATAATCAAAAGTTTCTTCTACTACTTCGGTAATTTCTACTACTGGTTCTTTTTTATCTTCCTTACAAGACACAAAAGCAATTAGTGCAAAAGTTAAACCCAGAATATATCTCAGTTTCATTCTTTTAGTTTTTTATATTTTATGATACAAATGTAACATTAATTCAGATAGAATAAAATTGTTTACCTTTGATAAAACAACTACTAACAAGATGAAATTCCTTAAATATATTATCTTTTTATTATTAATAGCTTTTATTGGATTAGCTATCTATATAGCAGTTCAACCCAATTCTTTTGAAGTAAAAAGAACAAGAACTTTTGAAGCTCCAGCACAGGTAATCTACAATAACGTTATCGATTTTAAAAATTGGGAAGCTTGGTCTTCTTGGGTTGAAAGAGATCCAGAAACAGTTGTTACGTTAAGTGAACAGACAAAAAGTGTCGGAGGATCCTTTTCTTGGGTAGATACAGATGGTAAAGGTAGTATGAAAACTGTTGCTACAGTAGAAAATGAATCGATAGATCAAGAATTGCAATTTGGCGATTTTGAGCCTTCAAAAGTAAATTGGTCATTTAATGAAACGGCAGATGGGAAAACTGAAGTTATTTGGAAAATGAATTCTGAAAATGTGCCATTTATGTTTAAAGCTTATGCCATTTTTTCTGGCGGATTTGATAACATGATTGGACCTGATTTTGAACGTGGTTTAGAAAAATTAGATAGTATTATTGTTAAATCTATGAAAGTCTATTCAATAAAAGTTGATGGTATTACACAACATGGAGGTGGATTTTATCTTTACAATACTACTTCAGCAAAAATGGATAGCTTTGAGAGTGTTATTAAGGACAAGTTATTAGAAGTTAATAATTATGTTCAAAAAAATAATATTACAACTGCTGGATCACCATTTGTTTATTATCATAAATGGGATGAAGTCAACAATACAGTTATGTTCTCTAGCTGTATTCCAACTACAGCTCAAGTAATCACTTCTGACAACAACATTTTAACTGGACAATTAGAGCCATTCAAAGCTATTAAAACAACTCTAAAAGGTAATTGTAGTTATTTAAAAGAAGCTTGGGAGGCTACTGTACAATATGCTCCAAAAAACAAATTAGAATTTACAGAACTAGGTCCTATGCTTGAAGTTTACGTAACAGACCAATCACAAACTGCAAACCCTGCAAATTTAATTACAGAAATTTATATTGCCATTAAATAATAAATGAAAAATTTAATTTTAGTTTTTATTGGTGGAGGATTTGGAAGTATGCTTCGTTATGTTATTGGAAAATACTTAAACAGTAGTGAATCTGGAATTCCTTACGGAACCTTTGCAGCTAACATTATTGGTAGTTTATTAATTGGTATTATTTTAGGATTCGCTACAAAAAATAATACTCTTAACTCAAGTCAGACTCTAATCCTTGCAACAGGTTTTTGTGGTGGATTTACAACATTTTCAACCTTTGCTTACGAGAATCATGTGCTCTTAAAATCTGGAGATTTTACAAGCTTTGCAATTTATACTATTGCAAGTTTTGTTTTAGGATTTCTTGCAGTATTCTTAGGTATGTTTTTGGTGAAATAAATATGTTTAATGTTTAGCAAAAGCTTTAACACCTGCTTCAACTTTAATATCTAAGTAATTTTCTCGTGGCACAATTGGACATGAATATTTTTCATTATAAGCACAATAAGGATTGTAGGCTGAATTAAAATCAATAATTAACTTGTCATCATTAGGAATTCTCAAATCAATATATCTCCCACCACCATAAGTAGTATCTCCATTAGTAATGTCTGAAAAAGGTAAAAACAAATAATCAGCATATTCTTCATCTTGTATTAAATCTTTCCCTTGATAAACATTTAGCTTATACTCTTTCCCTTTAAATATGAAAGATAAAATTCCATATACACGTTCTAGAGAAACTCTATCTGTAGTTGTTTTCATTTTAAACCATTTAGAGTCAGGAGTCCTAATTAATTTAGTAGTAATTACGAAAGTAGAATCGAATTTAAAAAAATCCAAACCTTTAAAATTCTTACGGTCTTTATCTTTTAATGGCGATTTTGTAGCGTCTTTAAAATCGGCATTCATGTTTTTTTGGAATTCAGTGTCTCCTAAAAGTGGTTGTTTGTCTTGTGCGCAACTTGCAATGGTTACCAATAAAAATAAGTGTAGTAAGTATTTCATTTTAATATTTTTTACATTTCAAAAGTACAACTTTAAAATATTTTGTTTAGATTTGGATTCATTAAAAGTAAAAAACAATGTTTAATTACGTCACTATTTGTAGAAAACAAGACACTTCTTATAGGAAGAGTTGGACTTACTATGTTTTCTAGTGATTTAATTATCAAATGAAATTATATAAAAAAGTCCGACGTTAACGTCGGACTTTTTACTTTTAATAAATCAACCAAAATGAAAACACTATTTAATAATTATATAAGTACTTTTAAAGGATTATCTTCTGAAGTATGGTGGCTTGCATTAATTACCTTAATTAATCGAGCTGGAACTATGGTTATACCTTTTCTTTCTTTATACTTAACAAAAGATTTAAATTTTACTTTAGCTGAAGTAGGTTGGGTTATGTCTGCTTTTGGTTTTGGTTCTGTTGTAGGCTCATGGTTAGGAGGAAAACTAACAGACAAAATTGGCTATTACAAAGTTATGGTAAGAAGTTTACTAACAACTGGTGTACTTTTTATTGGACTTCAATATTTAGATACGTTTACTACGTTTTGTTTCGGGATATTTTTAATTATGTTAGTTGCAGACATGTTTCGTCCTGCCATGTTTGTTGCATTAAGTGCTTATAGCAAACCAGAAAACAAAACACGATCTGTCACCTTAATTCGACTGGCAATTAATCTAGGTTTTTCTGCTGGACCAGCAATTGGTGGGTTAATTATCACAACAATGAGTTATGGTGGTTTATTTTGGGTGGAT
>Ga0209344_10004418_pt1 | contig 12944 bp, 12 predicted proteins | sample Cruoilmetagenom6_FD_187293 | JGI IMG/M metagenome (GOLD analysis project Ga0209344, IMG submission 187293) | Oil polluted marine microbial communities from Coal Oil Point, Santa Barbara, California, USA - Santa Barbara Oil Seep Sample 6 (SPAdes)... | ecosystem: Environmental > Aquatic > Marine...
ATATTTTAGCTCCTGCGTCCATCCATAAATCGATACCCAAATGTATATTTCGTTCTTCCTCTTTACTTTCCGGATTAAAATACGTGCTCCGTTTGTAAATATTTCGTGTTTCGGCATAACCACCAAAAGCTACTTTTTTATTGTGCTTTTTTAAATAGTTCTGTAGAAACTCTTGCCAAGCTATTGAAGAAGAAAAATTAAATGTATTTAAATCGGAATTGCTTTCCGATAAATCGATAGGAATATACGCTGAATTTGGAATAGCAGCATCTAATACACGAAGTGGTTTTGTGTCGATGCTTTTTAAGAATAAGAGGAAATCTTCAGCATTCATTTAATCTAGTTTATTTCAAAAGTAAGAAATAAATGACTGAAATATATAAAAAGGTAATTGGTTCTTCTGCATGTATTTCAGAATTAGAAACACATTTCGATAAACAAAAATTGCAGAATTACTTTTTCACAACGACATTACTATACTTTGCATTAATAACAATGGTTTTATTACTATCACTATTTATGGTTTTACTAGAAGCGCTTTCGTTATTATATAAAGATTTTGTGCCTTTATAAAACAAGTTATAATCGCCTTGAGGCAGTTTTACATTAGCTTCGCTGTTTTCTAAAACCAGATTAATATTTTTAAAATCGTTAGAAATGTTGCCTATAATTAAATCTCCAAAACTACCATCTATCACGGCATTACTTACAATATTTTTAATAGTAACATTAGAAGAGTTTGCACTTAAAACCAAACTAGTAGCAGATGTTACTCTTGCTTGATCTACATAATTAAGTTTTAATTCGCCTGCATTCCAGTTTGTAATCTGAACCGGTGAGTAAGATACATTGATGGAAGTCTGGCTTCCATCAATGGTATTTGCTGTTAAATTAGAATGTGAAATATCTGCTTTTACATTGTGCATTACAGAAGCAAGTATCAATTCGCCATGTCTTACATTCATTTTTAATTTTGCTTTTTTAGGCATTTTAATCTTAATGGTCTTTTTTACTTTTAAGTTCGATTTTTTAGAATTAGAAAATAAATCTTCATCAGTATCGTGCTTACTGTCTTCACCAAAAGAACGTTCTATAGACTCTTCAATACGTTTACCTAATGCTTCTCCCCAAGCTTCCATGTTTTCTTCAAAGTCACTTTCTTCAATTGCTTTTTCTAAATTTTCACCCCAAGCTTCCATCTTTTTCTCAAAATTCTTACCAAATTCTTCTCCCCAAGCTTCCATGTCTTTTTCAAATTTACTTCCAAACTGTTTTTCAAAGTCTTTACCAAACTTTTCTCCCCAAGCTTCCATTTTCTTTTCGTATGCTTTCCAATCTTTATCGTCAAAGTTCTTAGCCCAGTTTTCCATCTTATCGGAATATTCCTTTCCATATTTATTTTCGTACTCTTTACTCCATTTTTCTAGGTAATCTTCCCCTTCTTCTTGGTATTTTTCATAATCAAAATTAAAGTTATTCATTCCATCTGGTAAATCTGGAAGGTTTGGCATTTTCGGCATATCTTTTATTTGTAAAGATTCCATTAAACCTTCTACCAATGGCATTACTGGTAAATCTGCCAGTTTAAATTCTAGTTCTTTAAGAGCTTCTAAGGAACTTTCATCAAAAAGAGCAATACCTTCATTAGACCAAGAACTTAAAGATTCTTCGGTTGCAATAGTAACGACTTGTTTTGAGCCATCTACTTTTACTTGCCAAGCATTAAAAGCTTTTTGTAATTCTTCTTTAGACAATACAGCACTTTCTATATATGCTTCAATTTCAATAACATCTTTGTTCCAAGTTTCAATTTCAATATTGGTATGGCTTGTATTTAAATGTATTATAGCGTCTTGATTTACGTGGATTGACTGCGATATTTTTTCTAGCTTTTGTTGTGCCATAGTACTTATAGCAACAAAAAGGCTTAGGATTGTTATTCTTAATTTTTTACTCACGCTATTCTTAGGGTATACGTGCTCGTGAAAACTCTTTGACTTTTTCATTTTAGTATATGTTTTTTAAATTACATTTGGATTTGCATCCAACGTACTTAAGGTTTTTAATTGTTCTTTTAATCGATGTAATAAGTTTAATCTAAATTTCAAATTATCGATAAGTGCATTAATGGTTTGCTCGTCAGGACCATTTTTTGTTAATTCCACAGATAGCTTACTGTACTCGTTTTTTAAATCTTCTAATCGTTGTACATAACCATCAAACATTTCTTTGTTTTCTGGTGTTAATTTCACTTTAGATAATTCTAGATTAATATTAGCTAAATAATAATCTTCTACCTTTTTTAAATCGGGAGACACATCTCCTAATGTTTTTGTACTGGTAACTATTGTTGTATTGGTATCCACAGGTACAACAGGATTATTAAAATACTTAAAGCCTCCAAAACCTAAACCAACAAACAGTACAATACTTGCAGCAATTTGCAACCAATTAAATTTAGGTTTTTGCTGTTCTGGTAATGCTTTATTTAGTTTATCAAGAAATCTAGCTTCATGATTTTCAGGCATTTTTTTATTTTGCTCTTGCAAATCTTGTTTTAATAAGTCTCTAATATCTTGTGCCATCTTTTTTGTGTTTTAATAATTCTTGCAATTTCTGTTTCCCTCTAGACAATTGGGTTCTAGATGCTACTTGCGATATATCTAAAATCTCTGAGATTTCTTGATGATCATAACCTTCTAATAAAAAAAGCGTAATCACATATTTATATTTTTCCGGTAATGTGCTTATCGCATTTTTAACTTCTGAAATAGTTATGTCATCCTCTATCATCCAATCGTCATCCTTTGGAGTATCTATTACTTTTAAGTGCACTTCTTCTAATGCAACCACTTGTTGCTTTTTAGATTTCAAGTAATCGATACTTTTATTAACAACAATTCGTTTTAACCAAGCACCAAAAGTAACTTCGGCTTTATATTGATGTAGTTTTGCAAACGCCTTAATAAAAGCCTCTTGCACTACATCTTCTGCTTCTGCTGCATCCTTGACAAATCGATTAGCAACTATATACATACCATTGCAATACTGGTTGTACAACTGCATTTGTGCTAGTCGGTTGTTCTGTTTGCATTTTTCAATAATTTCTGTTTGAAACACGCTTTTTAGTTTTGGTTTTTGGTTTGTTCTCCTTAAAGACGATTAAAAAATCATAGTGTTGCAAAAAAGATAATATATTTTTAATAATTGGTAAGAAATTTGCATTACCTTTTTAAAGGTGCTTACTTTAAAGTATCTTTACATTCTTAATTTATACTAAAAAATTGTAAAAATGAATAGGTTTTTAAAATGGGTTATCGGTTTATTAGCTATTACATTAGTTGCCGTTTCTATATATTCATATAAAAATGACGGATTCTTTAGCGAACGCTTAAGTCCTGAAAAAAATGTAAGTTTTCAGGTAGAAGACATTAAACTTCAAGTTTTTTATAATAGGCCATCTAAAAGAGATCGTGAAGTCTTTGGCGCACTAGTACCTTATAATCAGGTTTGGCGTACTGGAGCCAATGAAGCAACTACTTTTGAAACCAATAAACCTTTAAGAATTGGTAAAGATTCACTTCCTGCTGGAAAATATACTATTTGGACAATACCTAATGATACTACTTGGAATGTCATGTTTAACTCCAAACAATATTCTTGGGGCGTAGATATGGAAATGAAACCAATGCGTGTTCCAGAATTTGATGTGGTAAACATTAGTGTTCCAGTAAAGAAAATAGATACTACTGTGGAGCAATTTACTATTGGTTTTGATAATTCTACAGACAACTTATCTTTAACGATGGCTTGGGATAATACCATGGTTGTGGTGCCGTTGAAATAAGTAATCTGTGTAATTACCCGTAGTTGATTAACATTAAAAAACCATTTGCAAGAAAAACATAAATACACTCCATCTATAATTAACTCCATGAAAACACTTCTAAAAGGAGATGTTCATTTTGTTGAAAATTATAATAGTTGGGTTATTCATGTATCTGTAAAATGGAATAGAAGGAGCACAACAATAACTATAAACTCCAGAAAAACAGATTTAAAATCTAATTTCCTTTCCTGTACGCTTAGTAAATCACAATTTTTCACTTTCATCTCCAGATCTGAAACGTATAATTTTAGAGGTGAAAAAAGTATCTTTTCGGAATTGCTTCTTGAAAATGTAGAAACTCAATGTTTAATGGATAGTAAAAATCCAAGCATAAAATTAGATGGGAAAAGCTTCATTTTTAAAGGAGGTATTCGAAAAAAAGATTTCGAAAGTTTATCTAATATTTTTATATTATTTGAAACACTCATGGATGAAATAGATTCTTTAAATCACACTAGTGATTCTTAAAGATTCCAATTATTAATTATACCTTTATACAATGCTGTTGTAATAACTAAAGTTTTATCCATGAAAAAACTGCTAAAAATAAGCCTATTCCTTATCGGTTTATTGTTTCTTTCTTACCTATACCTCATACAAGATTTTAAAAGAACAGCTCCTACCCTATATACCAATGGTAACATTATAACATTAAACCAACAGCAACCTTTTGCGGAAGCAATGTTTATTAAAGATGGCAAAATAGTAGAAATTGGTTCTGCAAAGCAACTTGAAAAACTCATCTCAAAAAGCGAATCTATTGTAGATTTAAAAGGAGCTACTGTATTACCAGGATTTATTGATCCGCATACCCACTTTTCTATAAGTATGTTTTTATCTGAATTGCATGATTTATCCGGATTCAAACACCATTCTAATGAGGAAGTTTGGAAGGATTTTGAAAACGTCGTAAAAGAAACAAATAACGGAGAATGGATTATCTGCAAAGGAATTGATCCAATATTAGTATCCGATTTAATTCCCCCATCTATAACATACTTAGATAGCATTGCTCCAGAAAATCCTGTTCTTTTTTTTAGTCAGAGTTTACATAACTATTGGGCAAACACTAAGGCTTTTGAACTTGTAGGCATCCACAAAAACACGCCTAATCCAACAAATCATAGTTATTATGGTAAAGATAAAAAAGGCAACCTTAATGGTTTAATCGTAGAACAACAAGCGGTTAAACCGTTTTTCGACATCCTAAAGGAAGAAGTTTTAACACCAAAAAGACTTTCAAAAACAGCTTCTAAAGTAATGTCTGACTATGCCAAAAATGGAAACACAACTATCGTATCTGCAGGAATTACTATTTCAGATAAAAAACCACTTTTATTATTTAATCATTTATCGAATAACAAACCGGAATTACTTGGGAGTTTTTTAGGCAAGATTGGCATTCTTCCTAAAAGAAAACAAAGACCTAGACATTTTATGTACCTACGACATGACATGGCACATTTGTTACCAAAACAGATAAAAGAGAAAAACGATTTTTATGATATTGTAGGAATTAAACATTGGTATGATGGCTCGCCTTACATTGGTTCTATGTACCTAAGCGAACCTTATCTAAACACAGAACTCACAAATACCAAACTACACATTACACTTAATAGTAAAGGAAAAGCCTTGATTAAAAAAGATAGTCTAAAAAACTTTATTAGAAAACAGCATTCCAAAGGATGGCAAATTGCAATGCATACGCAAGGAGATGCGGCTATAAATGAAGTGATGGATGCTTTCGAGGAACTAGAAAACGAGCTGGATTTCTCAACATCAAGACATCGATTAGAACACTGTTTACTATTTCCATTAGAAAACATGGATAGAATGAAAAGGTTAAATATTACGCCGAGTTTTCATATAAATCATTTGTATTATTATGGGGATGCTTTAAAAGCGGATATTTTAGGAGAACAACGAGCCGAAAAAATATTACCAATACATACTGCACAAGATAATAACATAAAATACTCTTTGCACGCCGACCAACCAATGTTTGAAAGCAATCCTTTTAGACTCATACAAACTGCGGTAGAGCGTAAAACAATCTCTGGAGACACATTAGGTAAAAACCAAAGTATAACCGTAATGGAAGCAATAAAAGCTTTAACCATAAATGCTGCTTGGCAAATTAACATGGAAGATAAAATAGGTTCTCTTGAAAAAGGGAAGTATGCCGATTTTATTATCCTAAATAAAAACCCTTTACAGACTAAAACCAGCGCATTGAGCGAAATAAAATGTTTAAAAACGTTTATAAATGGAAATATCACAAATGAATAATAGTGAGAAAGTTAGTGCTTTAAGTATGCATTCTTTCTTCTCAATTATAATCTTATCCTATTTTAAATTCCGTTTATATTTGCTAAATTAGGTACTTAAACCTTACATTTATTCCTTTATAAAATAGTTCAAATTTTGAACGTTTAAGAATATCAACGAAGTGGCAAAACAAAAAAAATCTGCATTACAAGAAAAGCAAGGCGTTTCACAAAGTGAAATCACCAATGCTAGTTCTATAGATATAATTAAACAAAAACGAAGAGCACAACCTAGTGCTGCAGATTTAGTTTCGCAGATTTTAAAAGGAAACATTACCGCATTAAGCCGAGCAATTACTTTAGTAGAAAGTAAAAACGCAGCGCATTTAGAAAAAGCAAATACCATAATTAAAGCTTGTTTACCGCATGCAAACCAATCGGTTCGCATAGGTATTACAGGAGTTCCTGGTGTTGGAAAAAGCACCTTTATTGAAGCTTTTGGAACCTATTTAACGAGTCAAGGAAAAAAGGTTGCTGTCTTAGCTATTGATCCTAGTAGTTCGCTAACTAGAGGAAGTATTCTTGGTGACAAAACTAGAATGGAAGATTTGGTAAAAGATAAAAATGCGTTTATTAGACCTTCGCCTTCTGGAGAATCTCTTGGTGGTGTGGCTAGAAAAACACGAGAAACTATTATTCTTTGTGAAGCTGCTGGTTTTGATACTATTATTATAGAAACCGTTGGTGTTGGACAAAGTGAAACTGCCGTTCATAGTATGGTAGATTTCTTTTTACTTTTAAAACTCGCTGGAGCTGGAGACGAATTACAAGGTATAAAACGCGGTATTATAGAAATGGCAGATGCTATTGCAATTAATAAAGCAGATGGCGACAACGAAAAAAGAGCAAAACTGGCTAAAGTAGAGTTTAACAGAGCGCTTCACCTCTATCCTGAAAAAGATTCAGCATGGCAACCTAAAGTCACTTTATGTAGTGCATTGCACAACCAAGGTATTGCTGAAATCTGGGAAATTATTGAAGAGTACATTTCTATTACCACTAAAAATAATTACGGCAACCATAAACGAAACGAGCAGAACAAATTTTGGCTAATTCAAACTATCGAAGAGCAATTAAAAAGCAACTTTTTTAATGCCCCTAAAATTAAGGATGCTTTACAAATTCAATTGCAACTTATTGAGGCTAATAAAACTACCCCTTTTGCTGCGGCAGATTATTTATTGCACCTAGCGAAAGAATTGTAATATTTGACTTTGTTGTTTTTTCATATTACCTCCTATAACACATAAAACTAATCATTATAAAAGCACTACCATAAAACGGTGCTTTTAGTTTTTCTATATTTTTATTTCAAAACTAGTAATAAAACAAAGATTTTCCGACTCATACACAGCATGCCTTTTGCTATGCTTATTTTTCAGATATTAAAATAGAAAAAACAACTGTATTTTAAGCATACCAATCCTATAAAAGGCCGTCAAAAAAATCCTTTTTAAAAGAAAGGAGATAAAAATATTATAATGACATTATTGAAAAACGCACTCTTAAATAATTCCGCTAAAAAAATTATTTTTTACTTCTTTAACGGACTTCTACTTTTTTGTTTCTTAAATGTAAAAGCACAAGATGCCGTCAAAAACATAGATGTAATTATCGATGCAGATACCGCAAATGAAGTAGATGATTTATATGCTATTGTAAGCGCTATTTTACAGCCTAAATTTAATCTACACGCAATAACTTCTGCGCAGTTCCATACGTCACCTTTAGCTTCAGAAAACACGGTTATGGAAAGCCAAATCATTAATGAAGAAATTATACGATTAATGGATGTGAAAGGAATTGCACTTCCGCTGGGAAGTAATACGCCTTTAAAGGAATATGGAAAACCTGCTCCTTCCGAAGCTTCTCGCTTTATCATTGAAACAGCCCATCAAATGAAAGAGCATCAAAAATTGCATGTCGTTATTTTAGGTTCCACGACAAATGTAGCTTCTGCTATTTTAGAAGATCCTTCCATAATTCCGAAACTAAAAGTACATTATCTTGGTTTTTGGCACACACCAGAAACAAATATGTATAATAAAAAAGAATTCAACTCTAGGAATGATCCTATTGCTGTAGAAGTTTTGCTCAACACTAAAACTTTAGATCTAGACGTAATGACGGCGACCACTAGTCAGCATTTAATTTTCGCAAAACAAGAAGTAGATAACCATTTAAAAAATAAAAAAGGGATTGCCAGTTATTTAATAAACAGATGGGAAACCTATGATCGTTGGTGGACGAAAGAAGATCCTGAAAAGAAAAAATGGGTGATGTGGGATGTTGCTATTATTGAAACTATAGCGTACCCAGAATTGTCTACCGTCAAACAATTTACAACGCCTCCAGAAAACACACAACGTAGCATTGGTATACATACCCAAATAGACGTTCCTGCAATGAAAGCTAATTTCTGGAACGCTTTAAAAAATTTATAATCGAATACCTTTATGTTTATTGATCAACAAACTCCGATAGCAGAAATTAAAGCCCTTTTACAAAAGATCGGCTTTTTGAATACTACAGAAGAACACATTACCAAAGTAAGCAAACCTGGTGAAGGGAATATGAATGTAGTTTTACGAGTTACTACTAATTTACGTTCTTTTATTTTAAAACAATCTAGACCGTTTGTTCAAAAATATAAAGATATTGAAGCACCTATTACACGTATTGCTGTGGAATATCAATTTTATAAAACGATTGCTAGCAATGCGTTATTGAATAAGCATTTTCCCAAGATTTTAAAATATAATTCGGAGAATCATTTACTAATTCTTGAAGATTTAGGCGCATGTGAAGACATGACGTATTTGTATAATACGGGAACATTGGAAACAAAGCAGTTGAAATTACTGGTTGAAATTGTTGCTAATATTCATAATGCAAAAGCACCGAAAGACTATCCGAAAAACACCGATTTACGTCTATTGAATTACCAACATATTTTTGAACTTCCATTTATAGAAAACAATGGTTTTTCTTTAAATCAAATACAACCCGGATTAGAAAACCTTTCTACTGCTTACAAAAAAGACATCGTACTGAAAGCAAAAATTAAGGAGATAGGAAGTAAATATCTATCCGACGGAAACACTTTAATACACGGTGACTTTTATCCTGGAAGTTGGATGACCAAAAAGGAACAGGTGTATATTATTGATCCGGAATTTAGCTTTCTAGGTTTTCCAGAATTTGATCTTGGTGTACTTGCAGCACATGCTATTTTAATAGCACAAAACAGAACAGCACTTTCTACCATTGAAAAGAGCTATCCGAATACTATAGATTCTGAACTTTTATCACAAATAACTGGTATAGAAGTCATGCGTCGACTAATTGGCTTAGCCCAACTACCAATTACCTTATCATTAAAAGAAAAAGAAAGCCTCCTGGAATTGGCTTATCATTTGATAATGAATACTAGTAATAACACAGTAGATTAGGTACAAAACCTTCCTTTACATACAAAAAAAAGCACCGTATTAAAACGGTGCTTTTTTTATTATATATTTTATCTGATAGAAATCTTAAGGAGATTCTTCGCTTTTTTCAGAAAGTAAACGACTATAAAAAATTAGCTTTATACCAATTCACCTGTGCTTCTACACCTTCTAATAAGGTTGTTTTCGGATTGTAATTTAATAATTCTCTAGCCTTATCAATATTTGCTTTGGTACGCAACTGATCTCCAGCTCTAGCATCTACGTGATCTATTTTAATAGACCTACCAATTACTTTTTCTACAGCTTCAATACCATCTTGCGTAGTATGTTCTACTTCGGTACCAAGATTAATAATTTCGCCATTTACTTTTTCTTCATTCGTAATAACACTAACCACACCATCTACAATATCTCCAACATAAGTGAAGCTACGCAAGTGACTTCCACTACCTTCGTATAACGGGAAAGCAGTATCATTATACGCACAAGCAATAAGTTTGGTGTACATTTTCTCTGGCCTTTCACGCGGTCCTATTACAGAATACAAACGCAAAGAACAAGATTTAAAGATATTCTCTCTACTTTTTTGAAGTACTAATTGCTCTGCAGCTAATTTAGTAACCCCATAATGCGAAGCCGGTTTTACAGCAACAGATTCTGGAAAAGTAGCCTCTAACCCGTAGATAGAAGAAGTTCCAATATTTACAAATAATTTTAAATCGTTTAAAGTAAGCGCATAATCAATCAGATTTTTTGTAGCAATAATATTATTACTAAAATAATCTTCAAACGTTGATGTTTTAGATATTCCTGGTTGTGCCGCGTAATGAAAAATATAGTGGATGTCTTTTGGTAAAAATTCCGCTAAATCGGTATCCCGCAAATCTTTATTTATGATAGTAATACCTTTAGCTGCAAGCGCTTTTTCATTTAGCCTTTTTAGCTCTAAACTATAATAAGGCGAAAAATTGTCTACACCTATAACTTCATGACCTAAGTCTTTTAAACGTTCTGCCGTATGCGAGCCAATAAAGCCTGAAGCTCCAGTTATTAAAATTTTCATGTGTTTATATCTATTATTTTTCTAAAGTCACATGCAGCATCCATTTTATCTTTTTTCTTACGTGTCAAGTTTTAGATATGGATGTTACCTATAAAAGTATTATACTACAAAGAAACATATTTTTTTTTACAAAGAATTTCCATTGGCAAAAAAAGAATACATTTGCAATATCAACCTTAGTTTGTATGAATTACCAATTTACCATTATTGTTCCTGTTTATAATGAAGAAGAGAATCTATTTCGTGTAGAAAAAGAATTACTTGCATATACTAAAATAGCGACAAAAGCAACAAAAATACTTTTTGTAAATGATGGTTCTAAGGACAAAAGCCAAGAGTTGATTGAAACTATTTGTAATCGGAATCCAGAATTTTCTTTTATTTCATTTAAGGAAAACAGAGGATTAAGTGCTGCAATTAAGGCTGGTTTTGATTATACCGAAACCGAACTAGTTGGTTATATAGATAGTGATTTACAAACTTCTCCTGAAGATTTTAATTTACTTTTAGAACATATTGGTCCTTATGATTTAGTAACTGGTGTGCGCGAAAACAGAAAAGATAGTTTTGTAAAAAACATGTCTTCTACCATCGCTAACGGTATTAGAAGAAGTTTTACGCATGACGGCATGGACGATACTGGTTGTCCGTTAAAAGTTATAAAAACAGAACATGCAAAACGTATTCCTATGTTTAAAGGACTACATCGTTTTTTACCTGCTATGATTTTATTACAAGATGGTAAAATAATTCAAATCCCTGTGCAACACTTTCCTAGAATTGCTGGCCAGGCAAACTTTGGTGTATGGAATCGATTAGTTGGTCCGCTTGCAGATTGCTTTGCGTACTTATGGATGAAGAAAAAATACATTAATTATAAAGTAGCAAAACAAAGTTAATGAGTACTTGGATAGTATATAGCATTGGGTTTGCAGCGCAACTATTATTCTCTTCTAGATTAATTATACAGTGGATTACTAGTGAAAAACAAAAAAAAGTTACCACACCTACACTTTTCTGGACATTAAGCTTATTCGCTTCCTTTCTATTATTTATCTATGGTTATTTACGGGATGATTTTGCTATTATGCTAGGTCAAGGACTCACCTATTTTATTTATATACGAAACCTACAATTACAAAATCAGTGGCAAAAATTCCCAAAAGTAATGCGTTGGTTCCTTCTTTTGGTTCCTGTTTTTATTTCTATCTTTTATTTTAATAATAACACGATTGATGTAGAGCGTTTGTTTAAAAACGAAGCGATTCCATTTTGGCTATTGGTATTAGGTATTGTTTCACAAGTAGTATTCACGCTGCGTTTTGTGTTTCAATGGTTATATTCCGAAAAACAAAAAGAATCCTCTTTACCTTTTGGATTTTGGCTTTTAAGCCTAATAGGTTCCACCTTAATTTTAACCTATGCCATTATTAGAAAAGATCCAGTTTTATTTATAGGGCAGCTTTTTGGTGCCGTTATTTATAGTCGAAATTTAATGCTAATAAAAAAGAGTCATGTTAAAAACCCTTGAGAAATACCCCGTAATTAGCATTTGTATTTTGGTAGCTTTTATGCTTTTACCAAATTTAGAAATTATCCCTGTTTCTATCATGGAGGCACGAAATTTTATTACTGCTCGGGAAATGGTTCAGGATAACCATTGGCTCTTAACCACTATGAATGGGGAAGCACGATACGAAAAACCACCATTACCAACTTGGCTAGCTGCTATTTCTAGTCTTATTTTCGGAATAAAAAGCGTTTTTGGTCTGCGTTTACCTGCTGTACTTATGGTGATGCTAATTGGTAGCTTTATGTATAAGCTCTCTCAATTAATACTTAAGAATAACACCCATAGTTTAATTAATGCACTAATTGTTATTAGCTCTTTCTATGTAATAGGCATTATTATTGAAGCGCCTTGGGATATTTTCACACATGGCTTTATGCTTATCGGCATTTTCTATTTATTTCAACTTTTTAAAGCCGAAAATAACTATTGGAAATACACACTTTTATCTGCACTATTTATTGGTCTATCCTTTATGTGCAAAGGTCCCGTTTCTATGTACGCAGTACTTTTCCCGTTTTTAATTGCTTATGGTTTCACCTTTAAATACCATAATTTTAAAGCGAAAGCCTTTTCCTATTTTAGTATTATACTACTTACTTTTCTTATTGGATGTTGGTGGTTTTTATATGTTAGACTG
>Ga0209344_10004419_pt1 | contig 12942 bp, 7 predicted proteins | sample Cruoilmetagenom6_FD_187293 | JGI IMG/M metagenome (GOLD analysis project Ga0209344, IMG submission 187293) | Oil polluted marine microbial communities from Coal Oil Point, Santa Barbara, California, USA - Santa Barbara Oil Seep Sample 6 (SPAdes)... | ecosystem: Environmental > Aquatic > Marine >...
TAGCGTGTGGAGAGGCAGTAAGACCACGGGCAACCGTGGCGGCTTCGTTGAAGCACGAACCCTCCGAAAGGGCGGCGCAAGCCGCTTAGCAGGAATCGCCGTCCTTTAGGGCGGTGAGGATGTCAATCCATAGCTCTATTCCGAGCTGACCGGAGGAAGCGATTGATCATTTTTAAGGAACGTCGAGCAAGCTTGGAGCAGGCATAATTGTATCAGGCTAAAATCGATACAAACCCATCAATTTTCCGCGCGAACCGCAACCAACACTATGCGAAGAAAAACATTAACTGAAGGAATCGGCTATTTCTGAGCAATGGCGAAATGTTCATCTATCAGTTCGCACAAGATATGCAGCAGTAAAATATGCACTTCCTGTATGCGGGGAGTCATAGGGGATGGCACGCGCAATTCGATATCATCATGTTGCAGCATCCGGGGCATCATGCCACCATCACCGCCGCTGAAAGCGATGATTTGCATTTCCGCCTTATGCGCGGCTTCAATCGCGCGGAGGATATTAGCCGATCGGCCACTGGTGCTCAAAGCCATCAAAATATCTCCGGAACATCCAAGCGCCTCAATCTGTTTGGAAAATATCTGATCGAATGATTCATCGTTACCGATCGCTGTCAGAGCAGAGCTGTCGGTTGTCAGAGCGATCGCAGGTAAAGGAACGCGGGGACGCCGATAACGGTTGACGAGTTCGGCGGCAAAATGCTGCGCGTCAGCGGCAGAACCTCCGTTTCCGCAAACCAGAATTTTCCCTCGTTGTTCAAGCGCTTGAATGAGAAGCACACCGGCGTCTGCGGTGACTGCGGTCAAGCGCTCAGAAGCATTTTGATGTACCAGAAGACTTTCTTCGAACTGCTGCTGAACGAGAATTTCCAGTTGCGCTGTATACTTGCGTTCCACGGTTAACCTTCATAGCAATGAATGAATGATTTAGGGAAGCTCTGATCAAGCCTGGACGAAGCCCAGGTGCGATTCCCCATGTTCAGATTTGAGACGACAATTGCGCATAATAGCAGGGCTATTACGTAGATTGTCAACCAAGAAGCTGGACATAAGGGCCGCAAGAACCGAGTTCATGACTTAATCAGAGCTTCCTTAATTTGAAAATAACTCATCGGCGTAAAAAGCGCAACGGATCCAGCGCGTCTCGGGACGATCCAGTGACCCTGTCAATACCACCACGTCAAAGCGCATCGCTACATCGAGAGTTCGCGCATACTCAAGCAGAAAATATCTGGCACTTGCCACCAGACGAGCGCGTTTCCCTGTGGTAATACTAGCCGCAGCGGAACCATAATGGTCACTGGCACGATACCGCACTTCCACCATGACCCAAACATCGCCTTCTTTCATCACCAAATCCAGCTCTCCGCGCGGGCAATGATAATTGCGCGCAATGAGCTTCAATCCGTTCCGGATCAGTAATAACCGAGCGATATTTTCCGCCGCCTGGCCATTGCGACGACTAGTAGATTGCTTCAACGGGTTCGATGCCATGGCGGGTGTATGCGCTCCAGATAAGCTTTGTGAACACGACAGGGTGATCGCGCCAATGCAATTCCCCTGATGTTCCCATGATCCACGGAGAATCACTCCCGCGTCGGGAAGTTATCACATATGCGAGCATAAAACTATCGTAACCCATGGCATAGACGTCAGAATAGCGATTAAAATTTTCCGCCCAGGCACGTTCAAGCTGCGCGCGCGAAGGGTAACGCTGCGGATAAGCGTCCCATGCCAATAAAACGGTCTTCACTCCCCGGCTCTGTTCCAGCAAATCTCTGGAAACTTTGGAATCCGGATTGGTAATCGGCATAGCGTAGACCGGAATTCTCCGTGCGTCAAAATAATCCAGCTGACTGTTGATCAGCGCAATCTCGCGTAATGATGTGGTTCCAACCAGCACACAACTATCGGCAGGGAGATGTAGCCTCACGACATAACTTTTCCTGCTGGGAACCCTGGTGCCAAGCAACATGCCGAGCTGTCGGGTAAAATCATAGCTTTTCGGCAGAAAAGTTTGCGCGGCAATGACGTTGCCGCCCAGTTTCTGGAAATGTGAAGATAAAATATATTGAACCTTTTGCCCCCATTCACTCTCAGGAGCCAGAATCATGGCGTTACGGCAACCATCGCGGCTGGCGTATTCAACGATCTGCCTGGCATGGGATTCTGGGTTGAGGGGAGAAAAGACATGAATATTGGCCGGCAATGAAAGCAAGTCTATTCCTGGAACGTCTCTCGTGGCATCCGACTGTTGCGTGAGCACAGGATTACCGCCTTGCGCTTGCTCAACTTCCGGCTCATTCAATGTGATAATTTCCACATCAGGACTTATTCCATCATCTTCAATAATGGATGCAACCGATGCCTTGATTAAGGGGCCGACCACTACAAAAGCGCCCTGTTCAATCGCCTGATGATAGACCTTTAGTGCCTGAGCGGGATCTCCGGCACTATCGTAAAAAACGATGAAAGGGCCCGTTTCCTCACTGATATCGTTCGGGATGGCGCTCATATGCTGGTAGAATGCGGACATAAATCCCCGTTGAACGGCGTGACCGATGGGGGCATAGGATCCACTCAGCGGTAAGATAACCGCCATGTGCCGCCCTCCAACGGACAATACTTCAGCATCGGGGGAGGCAGGAGACGATGCCGCGCCGATCAATTGGGGAATGAAGATCTGCCCCGGATGATGATAAAATCTGCTTCGCCATTGTTCAACGCGGTGCGTGATATTGCTTGCTTCCTGTTGCTCACGTGCGATCCGGGCCAGTTCAATCCAGCCTGACGCTGTTTCTTCCATCATTTCCGGCCACGTTTTATCTGGCAACGCCTTTGCATGGGTCAGCAAACGCCAGATCATGCTTCGATTTTCTTGTCGCTGGGAATTATTTTCTAACAGATAATCCCGCTGAATCAGAAACTGCAACGCTTTGCCTGGTTGATTTTTCCTGCTCGCGGACAAGGCTTCCAGCCGCAGTAGTTCCGGTTGTTCACCAGGCGTCTGGAAACGTTTTAACTGATCAATCATGGCATCAGCCTGGTTGATTTCTCCCTGATAGAGCCATATTTCACTTTGCAGTCGTTGCCAGTGGCGCATTTGCTGATAGTCCATCGGCATCTGATTGATCTGGTCCAAAATATTTTCAGCCCGCTGCTGCGCTCTGGCTGCGATGAAATGATTCGCCGCCTGCAATAACAGATCAATTACCTGTTCTTCAGAATCCAGCCCTTCAGCCAGTTCCTGCAGACTTTCGGCCTTCTGCAGTTCATTTCCAGGCTCGGATACTACCCCGGAGGAGGCATCAGAATCAGGCGTTTTCAATATGGGAACCGCACATCCCGACAACAACCCTGCGCTCAATACAGCGAATAATAACAGCCGCCAACGACCGATCAAGAAAACAACAAGATGATTTTTATGCTTCATGGAAAAGTTTTTTCATAATTTGAGTAATAACGCAGTCAATCTGCTGAAATCCAAAAATCCGGTTGCTGTTTTCCATCCCGCGCCAAACCTGATAAATCAGATAGTTGACAATTCGGATATCAAAAACCGCGTGCCTGTATTATACCTTTAGAGAACCTCTGAACAAGTCTGGACGAAGCTCAGGCGTGATTCCCCATGTTCAGATTCTCGGGTTAAATTGCGCGGATTAGCAGGGTTATTGCGAAGATAAGCAACGATGAAGCTGGACATGAGGGACACAAGAACCGAGTTCATGACTTAATCAGAGCTTCCTTAGGCGCCGGATTCGTGGCAAACAAAAGACTGGCTTCACCTTATTGTTTTGTGTTCATTCACTGAATTCGTAGAAAATATCGGCGCTCGACTCAGCGCCGAATTCGCTACTCAGACTCCAATGCTCGGAAAGATTATAGCGAGCGGCAAAGGTTCGCGCATTACTGAACAGTCCAAAACCATAACTGACATACAGCTTGGGCGACAGATGACGACCCAGAACCAGTTCCGACTCATCGATATCGGTTTTGGATTCAATGCTGATATCCTCGATCCCGAGCGGTCTTCCGAGCCGACTGGCAATGCGCTCAGTCCGCTGCAAACCCAAAAAATAAGCCGCCTGCATCAGCAGCTCGGAGTCATTTCGGTTTCCCTGACCACTGCTTTTCGGTAACGGACGCCCTAACATCAGATACGATAACTGCTCGGCCTGGGGCATCGAAGGATCCGAAAAAAGGCTGAAATCAGGTTTCTGCAGCGTACCTCGAACCTCAATTCCGGCTACAACACGCTCTACATGGCGCACGGCGCGTAGATCAAGCGCCGGTTGAGTCAAACTGCTGCCGGCATAGATAATTCGGCCGCTTTCTATGGTGAGATTTTGACCGTAAGCGGCATATTGACCATCCTTAATCCGGAACTCACCGCTTGCAGTCATTGACTGCGCGCCTTTGGCTTTTAATAAAAGTGAACCTTCAAGTTGGCCTGTCAAACCATAGGCTTCGATGTTGACCTGCGGCCCGAGTCCGATCTCAACATGAATCTGTTGACGGAGCTTTGCTGACGCAGGTTCAGTAATTTCTTCCTCGACCTTGATCCATTCATCAGCATTCGCCTTGATGGCGCTGGACATATCACGTGGATGGATGCTGGCTTCAGGGATGTTTACCACACCTTGCGCGGAAAGCTCCTGCTCCTTGAGGCGAATCGAAAGATCAGGGGAGATCAGAGCTTCAGCATTGACCGTTCGATAAGCCTCGAACCGATCTCCACGGATTTTTAGTTCCAGTTCAGGCATTGCCCTTTTCAATTCCACATGCCCCGCAGCTTCAATCTGCCCATCACCGGACTGTAGTGATGCACTGATATTAACGCGCCGACCGTTGGAGGCTTCAATAACAGCTGCTGCATTTTCAATGGTGATCCCGGCTGGAACCACATCAAATTGAAGTTTATCAAGCCGGACATGTCCTGAAAAAACCGGCGTGTCCATACTGCCCGAAAACCCGGCCGCCACATCAAGTTTGCCTGACATGCGATCCAATGCCGACACAAACGGACTGACCACCGCTATATCAGGAACCTGAATATCCAGACTGCCTCGAACAGGCCATCGCTTCCAGGATCGCGAATCAGGCATCGCGGGCAAATATACTACGACATCCACCGTATTTTGTTCGTTGAGATGGGCTGCGAGCGTTGCCTGTGAGCGTTCCGCATCTGCACTCGCCCCGAGATGGAAATCTGTATATTCAACGGACAGATTTTCATCTGCGCCCCTAAGCGAATCTCTGTTGACCAAGCGCCCGGCGGCGGAACGCAATTCCGCGTTCAGAATCAAGGATGCTCCGGGTTTCTGTCGAGCCTGTATCGACCCATCAAGTCTCCCGGACAAATCCATATCCAGCGATTCAATCCAGGGCGCCAATATTTGCAAATCGATTTTCGTCAAATCAAGCCCCGCCTGCCATGGACCTGCCTTGCGCCATTGTCCTTTCGCGCACAGATCTCCTTGCTTCAGGGTTTTGGGTGATTTTTTCAATGCCCAGCAAAGTGCTTCCGCTTGTATGGATGCCGATGAAATCTTTAATGGCGCAGGCGCAGTCAGAATCATGGCGATCTCTTCTTCGCGCACTAATTCCATGACATCCAGAGTCCCTTCCCAGATCTGATCACGCCATTGCCCCTGTGCTTTCAAGCCCAGATCAAGCATGTCGGAATCCAGACTGATGTGAAGATCATGCGCCTCGGGCAAACCCTTGACATGCAGCGCGGCTTCATCAATAGAATTTTCACCCACCTTCACGCCATGAATCCGTAATTGCAGATCCGATTGGCGATCACCAGACAGATCAACAATTCCGCCAACGCTCAAAGTTTCCAGATGCAGCTGATCGCTCCAGCCAAGATTACCGACATCAGCCTCAAGATCAACCATCGGCTGAAGTTTGGAGCCCTGAGCACGCAAAGAGAGCTTAAAATGACCTTTCGCCTCGGGATGAATCTGACTTAGATCCGGTGACATAAGATCGAACGAAACATCGAGATCATCGCCGATGATGCCCTTTCCCTTGAGATTACTCTGCGCGGAATTGATATCGAGTTGCTCAATGATGATCCGGTTGTCCCTCACGCGCAAAAGCGCATCGCCGCGGATCGGATATCCTCGCAACCTGCCCTGAAGATCACCCAAATCAACGGATACGCTCAAGCCATCATCGTCATACTGGCCCTCAGAAGCGAGTGAAAAATCAAGCGCGCCGGGCCATCCTTCCACCAGAGCCGAGGGATCAAGCCGACTTGATTTCAGTTGGGCGTTCCATTTCAACTCTGGCGACCATGACAATTCGACATGCCCGTCGATACTGCCATCTCCAGCCCGCAGGCTAAGACTTTCCAGGTTCAGCGATTGCGCATCACCATGACCAGAGCCATCGAATAACACCTCAGCGCCGGGTTTCAATGGAGCCATATCCTGGCTCATCGGCATGGCGGCGCGCACGCTTGTTTCGACAAGATAATGATCGATTCCGCCTGAACTGATGACAGATACGTCCGCGACGCTCCATCCATCCGCCTGACTTAAGGGCCAATTGATATGGCGACCATTAAACCGCGCATCCCAGTACACGCCCTGATCTTCAGAAGGCAGGAATATTTTTCCGTTACCTTCGATATGCGCCCGACCGGTTCGGCTTTGCTGAATATCCAGATCTTCAATCTCGATCCTCTGCTGATTCAACTGGAGTGCACTACTGACGCTCAGATGAATATCCAAAGGCTGAATATAAGCGGCGAGTTCTATTCGCCCTTCCGCTTCCTGCATCGTCCCCGACAGATTTACAAGCCCACTTTCGACCACCGAATCGGTCAGATCGGGGGAAATATCCGCCAATTTGATTTGGGCAAGCTTGAGTTGCATCTTCCAGCCCAGTTGCGCCAGAGGCTGCAGTAGGCTGGCTTTGATCTCGGCATGATAGGGGGCGTCAATCTGTTGTTCCAGATCGAGCCGATCAAGATTTCCATGAATGTAGATGCTGGACTCTATCGGTGCGTAACCGGGCAGTGTCAGCAATACGCTTGCGTCGAGTTCAACGGGATAGTTTATGCTCAGATCAAGGCGTGAATCAGCATTTAAATCCAGTTCGGGCGTAAGCAACTTCAATCGCGAAACAGTAATTTGATCGGAAGTTGTTTTTAGCTCGAATTGCAGCAGTTTGATCTCTTGCGGCGTTGTTTGTCCGGCTGTTAAAATCCGCCCATCGCGCAGCGTAAAATCCTCGATGTGCGCCGTAAATGGCAAAACCGGAGGTTCAGGCAGTACAAATGGCTCATCCGGCTGCTCCTGCGGCGCCTCAACTTCAAGCATTTGCCAGGTCAAGCCGTCGATGCGCAATTGCCGTATATGCACATGCCTGATTCTCAGTTCCGACCATGCAAAATCCCAGCGCAAACGCTCGATACGCAAATTTGCAGCGGGCAAATGAACCTCAATACCCATGAGATCAAGGTTGCCCAACTGGCCCTGCGTCTGCTGAACATGAAACGTCTCACCTGCCGCCTGATCGGCAATATGCATGGCAATGCGGGTTCCTGCGGGTGTGAATAATACCAGCCCAATTGCCATGATCAACCAGCCCAAAAGCAGCAGAAACCCGAGGGTCAAATAGCCAGGAATCTTCACAGATCAGGCCCTAGCGTCAAATGCAGGCGCAACCCATCATCGGAAGAATCCACTGGCCTTGCGATATCCAGACGCACCATGCCGATGATGGTTTTCCAGCGCAGTCCCATTCCGGCGCTTCTACGCAGCGGTTCCCATTCATTCACAGCATTACCGAAATCGAAAAAAGTCGCCACCGCCCAGTTTCCGCGTAAATGTTGCTCGTATTCCACGCTTCCTTCCAGTAGATAGCGTCCCCCTTCGATCACATTTTCCTCATTGCGCGGACCCAAATCTTCGTACGCGAAGCCGCGTATCGTCGTATCTCCACCGGTCAGATAACGCAGGGAAAGGGGAAGATCAGAAGGCTCATCAATCAGAGTAGCGCCAACGGCTACTCGGTTCAAAAACCGCCCGGAGTTCCATGGTCGATGAATCCACTTGCTTTCAAGACGTGCCTGGGCAAAACTGACATCCGAAATCAACCCTTCGGATGCCCCCTGCATATCGAACAAGCCCCTAAATCCTTGTCTCAAAAAACCTGCATTGCTCGAGCGTGTATAACTCAAGGCGCCACCAGGCATCAGCAGGAAAGTATCTACCGGCCCTTTACCTACATCGAAACGTTCATGTTCCAATGAAATACGCAATACCCGTTCCCACGCCCCTGAAACGCGTACCAACCGCACGCCGCCCTTCTGCTTGAAGCTCTCCCGGTCATCATTATCTTCCCACTGCAGCGAGAACGGAAAATCAAGCCTATCCGTACGCGGATCAGCCGCCGGGATGCTGTAAACTGTGTTTAATTCACTCTTGATCGGTGAAATATTCATTTCACTGTTGAAGCGGTGACCATGGCGATTGAGATGTGGGTTTTCGATCTCTGTACTCAAACGCGGACCGGTGTCAGTGCCATAGCCTACACCAATACGATATTGCCATGCGTGGTAGGGATCGAGTTGAACATAAATGGGAACTTCGCGATCCTGCACTTCGTGAAGCTTCGGTTCAATCTGGACATTACGGAAAAACCGACTGTCATTCAAGCTAAACTGCAAATCTGTGAGCAGACCATTTTCGTAGCGGTCCCCGGTGGTGAAAGAAACGTAGCGTCTGAGTAGCGATTCTTTGATATCACCATCAGAAAAATGAACCTCGCCGAACTGATATAAGCGCCCGGTATCCATGTGCAGATCAATCACCGCGGTTTTCTGATCCGGGTCGACAGTAAATCGGGTGATGGAATAGCCTGCCTCAAGATAACCATGTTGACGCGATATTTCCAGCAGCGACTGCTTACCCGCTTCGTATTTCCGGTGATCCATAATATCATGGAGTTTTAATGGAAAACCCTCGCGAGCACGTGTCACGATCGGATCCAGAGAACCTTCTCCTGTAATTTGAATATCGATCCCTGCGATCCGCGCCGGCTCACGGAGATCAATCTCAAAACGAACCAGCCACCGGTCTTTTTTGCGCTGCTGGATATCGGTTTTAATCACCGGATCATAATACCCGAAAGAGCGTAGCGCCTCATTGATTTCAACAGGCGCCAATCGGCTGAGTCGCAGGATCTGGTTATAGGTCAGGTCGGTCTTGTCTTCCTGTTCTTCCTGCTCTTTTTGTTGTTGCGCAAAGCGTTGAATCGTCAGAAAAAGCATGACGTTTTTTTTCATCGCCCCTTTTACCCCTTCGACCTTCACTTCCAGGGGTTGTGGATTCACCAATGGTTGTGCATTCACCTCAAAACTCAAGAATCCGAGGAAAATAGCGCCCACCAGCAAGCGGAAAAAAAACCACGGTACGCGCCCGATCCACCCTTGAATCAGAGAATAGACACCTTTGCATCCCATCGCGCTCATCCTCGCGCCGGAAACTTGATGGATCAGAACCGGAATCGTCGCACGCCAGTCATGGAGAACAGGTTTATCGTGATAGCTTTGACATAACACACAAACCCTTTCCTTTAGGGAAGTTCTGCCCAAGTCTGGACGAAGGTGATTTTGGTTCATTATGTTCAAATTCGAGACGACAATCGCACGGGTTAGCAAGGCTATTGCGGAGATTATCAACAAAAAGCCGGGCATAATGGCCGCAAGCGGACTCGACTTCGCTCACCGCAGGCACCGAGTTCATGACTTGGGCAGAGCTTCCTTAGCTCAAGTTGCCTCCAATGCTCGCCACATGCATTGAAACCAAGTTCTACCTCTCCCTCACGCCATCAGTTCCTAAGTTCAGAACATACCCATGCCCGGCCTCATGGATTCGGATAACGCTGTTCCGAAACCCCGCTGTGAAGCATTCTATTTGAACTTTCACTCAAAAAGATCGCTCCCGGGATCAGTATATGGATTAAATTACGCGATGCAACATCATTGAAAGCCGATCCGTCACATTGGGGCAGGCAAAAATGCTTGCGGTCCACCCCCCGATCGGGCAATATGCAAGCAGAACAGAATCGCAACGCTTCATTCCCGGCGCCTGATCTGAGCATCCCTATCCACCAGATGTTCACCGAACATCTGGGAAAAACCGGGAACAATAGCCGCTTATCCATTAAGGAGAACACTGTCAGACATGAGACGCCCGCTGAAAACAGCCGAAAACCGGGAAACCATCACCATTCGCTTTAAGTTGAGGGTATGGCGTGAATGAGCAAGATAGAATCAGGACGGTGACTGGTTACCACATGCGCAGCAAGCATCGTCTGGAAGCTTATGCTGCCGGACCTGCGGCTCTCGACTGGGATGATCAGCCCGAACCATTCCGCTGGTTTGATGGCACCTGCAAAATCGAACTGCCACTGCTTGCCGACCAGATCAGAATTGGTTACGCCGATCTCTATCGCACGGATCTTCCCCCGTCCGCTTTGCCGCTCTTTGAGCGTTTGAGCATACTGCTGGAGCGATCCATGGGGTTGGCGGCTTGGAAAAGTTATGGCGATCAAAGCTGGGCTCTGCGCTGCAACCCTTCGAGCGGCAACCTGCATCCCACCGAGGCTTACATTATAACCACGGGTATGGAAGGGCTCAGCGCCGGTGTTTATCATTATCTGAGCCGTGACCATCAATTAGAGCGGCGCTGCGAGCCAGGTATTGGCCCAGCATCATCAATGTTACCTTCAGATCATGTGCTCGTCGGCCTCTCTTCCATCCACTGGCGAGAGGCCTGGAAATACGGTGAGCGGGCGTTTCGCTATTGTCAACATGACGCCGGACACGCCATAGCCGCAATCAGCTATGCCGCTGCTGCGCTGGGTTGGACGGCGCGGCTTGTGACGGGCTGGAGCGATGAAACCATAATCCACATGCTCGGGCTGGATCGTGATGATGATTTCGGCAACGCCGAGCGCGAGCATCCTGATGCTGTACTGTGGATGCATCCTTCCAAAGCGAATATTGACAGTGAACCGGAAGCTGAACCCGTATTGGCCGCTATCGACGCCGGCATCTGGCACGGAAGGGCCAACGTGTTATCGCCACGTCATGATTATGAGTGGCCCGTGATTGATGCAGTCAGCCGTGCGGCCATCAAACCTGCCCGGATGACATTGCCCTCATGGATCCCTCCGGCGCGCCCCGAACCTTTGCCCAGTGCATGCACTACGCCAGCTATGTCTCTATTTCGTCAGCGCCGCAGCGCCCAGCATTTTGACGGGCGCAGCGCTATCACGGCCGAGCAACTGTTTCGAATGCTTGATATCACCTTGCCGCGCATTGGCATGGCTCCTTGGTCAAGCCTGCCATGGCGCCCCCGTATTCATCTGGTATTGTTCATTCATCGGGTGCATGGTCTAAGATCCGGGCTCTATCTTTTTATGCGCGATGAAAATGCGGCAACGCTTTTGCGTGAAAGTATCAGCCGCTCCGAATTTCACTGGCAAAAAGCTGCGGCCTGCCCTTCCCATCTGGCTCTGTACAGCCTGCTGTTTGCTGATTGCCGGAAAACGGCGGCGCTTCTTTCCTGCCACCAGCCCATCGCCGGTGATAGCGCCTTTTCTCTGGGCATGCTGGCGCAATTCGACGCCACCTTGCAAGAAGGCGCCTGGGCATATCGAGCCTTATTCTGGGAAGCCGGCATGCTCGGTCATACGCTGTATCTGGAAGCCGAAGCCGCCGGAGTGCGCGCCACAGGCATAGGCTGCTATTTTGATGACTCTTTTCACCAGATCCTCGGCCTCCAGGATACCCGGTTGCAAAGCCTGTATCACTTTACCGTAGGCGCTCCGCTGGAAGACCGGCGTCTGAACACCCTTGCCCCTTATAGCCCGCGTCGGCACGATTAAAATAAAACCTGATACGCGGTACTAACACATCAAGGCGCAAGACCTGGCTAATGCTATAAGAACTTAACGATCCGTGTTTTTGCATGGCGCTTATTGTCCGAATATACGGGGTGTTTAATTAGTAACAATTTAATGTTAGTCTGAACAGATTTTGATTTATGACTATAAATTTTACCCTGCACGCCTCCCTGTGCCAATAAATTAATATATATTTAGGTATTTATTATGTTAAATGGAAAAACGGCACTGATACCAGCCGAAAGCAACATCTATTGGAAAGACCTTTTTGATTCAACCAGCGAAGGCCTCAAGGTACTGGATGAGCAGGGTCACCTGCGCATGGTTAATGCAGCCTATGCCAAGCGGCTGGGTTATACTCCTGAAGAAGTTTCAGCGCCCGGGTTCAACTGGCTCGAAGCCTTCTTTGATCAATCCGGACGTGAGCGCATGCGCGCCAAACTCAAAGAAGCTATCCAAACCGGTGAGATCGTGCGCTTTGAAAATCCGCACCGCCACAAGGATGGCCATAGCGTGATGATGATGACCTCTCTGCATCTCATGCCGGAATCTGGTTCTGCCCCCTCAGAGCAGCTAAAATTCGTGCTCGGCACCGTGAGAGATATCACCCATGAAGCCGCACTGGCCCGGAAGGAACTCTACTGGAGAGAGATCTACAACAGCGCCACCGAAGGGCTGCTGATAGCCGGAGTCAATGGGCGGATTTACGATTTGAACCCGGCCTTTGCGAAGCTAGTGGGTTACGAGAGAAATGAATTGCTTGACCCGAAGGTGGGCTGGGCTCATATTACCCCGCCGGAATTGCTGACCCAGGATCAGCATTACATGGCGCGAGCTTTGACAGGGGAGGCGGTACGCTATGAAAAGGAATTCATCCATAAAGACGGCCATCATATCCCGATTCTAATTTCCTACCGCAAACTGGAACGTCAGCCCGACTGGGATTGTGACCGGCTGATCGCCACAGTGAGCGATATCACCCATATTAAGGAAAAA
>Ga0209344_10004420_pt1 | contig 12941 bp, 11 predicted proteins | sample Cruoilmetagenom6_FD_187293 | JGI IMG/M metagenome (GOLD analysis project Ga0209344, IMG submission 187293) | Oil polluted marine microbial communities from Coal Oil Point, Santa Barbara, California, USA - Santa Barbara Oil Seep Sample 6 (SPAdes)... | ecosystem: Environmental > Aquatic > Marine...
TCGCCGACTTTCGATGTCAGGGCATTCTCGCCCGTCAAGGCACCGACCGCGCCGTTGAAAACTTCATGGGTCGGGGTGAGCGTGCGCATGACTTCGAGCATGTCGGCATAGTCTTCGCCCGGGCTGTCATAGGCGATGTAATTGCCATCGGCATCGCGGGGAATGTAGAAATCCTGCTCGCCGACATAATAGACCTTGTCATAGGTGACCGGTTTGCCCTTTTCGTCTTTCAGACCCTCGCGCGGCAGCACCATGATGGCACCATTCATGCCCGAAACCACGTGCCAGGGGATCATCGAACCGCCGGGGGCACAGTGATAGACAAATGTACCCGGCCGTGTGGCCTGGAACCGCAGGACAACCTGTTCGCCGGGATTGACCAGCGTGAGTCCACCACCACCCAAGGCTCCGGTTGAAGCGTGAAAGTCGATATTGTGCTGTAGCGTATTGGTTTCGGGGTTGATCAGGGTCAGTTCCACGAAGTCGCCTTCGTGAACGACCATCAGGGGACCGGGAACCGAGCCGTTGAATGTCATCGCCTGAACGGTGGTGCCATCGCCATCAATGACCAATTGCTTTTCCTCAATGGTCATTTCGAACTGGATGACCTTGGGGCCTTCATTGGTGGCCTGGGTGTGTTCGTGAACGAAGGGAGGGGCAACCAGTTTGACTTTTTCGCGCGGTAAAGCGGCGATATCGGCCTCGGTGGCGAGAGCTGGACTGGATGCAAACATGCCCGCTCCAGCAAGGACGACGGCGGCAGTGGCGGTGCCCAGAAGAGCGTTGCGGCGGGTAATCATGATATTCTCCTTGTGAGTGCTGGTTTGACCAAGCATCAGGAGAATAAAACGGGGTGGCGGCGTAGTCTTTGACCTGGCACAACCTATTCTAAGTAAACAAGAAACTAAATTCAGTGCGGGTCGTTTTTGACGGGTTTTCCGGGCTCGTCATCATCCAGAATTCTCAGGCCCGCACCCTCCATGTCGTCATATTGTCCCGACTTCAATGACCACAGGAAGGCGCCGAGGCCAAGGGCCCCCAGAAACAGCGCAATCGGGATCAAAAACAGGACGGAACTCATGTCGGTATCGATAGGGCGGCGGTGCTGGCCGGGGTGGTTGCGGGCGTGGGCTTGGGCGTGCTGCCCCAACGCAGACGCAGTGCATTGAGGGTGACGATGATCGAGGACGAACTCATGGCGATGGCCGCGACCAGGGGGGTGACATGGCCGGTGACCGCGAGGGGGACAGCGATACAATTATAGATGATGGCGAGGCCAAAATTCTGCCGGACCATGGCGGCGGCGCGGCGCGCGATGGTGATGGTGAACACGACCGCGCCCAGATTATCGTTGGTATAGACAAAATCGGCGGCGTTGCGGCCGATATCGGCGGCGCTTGAGGGGGCCATTGAGGTGAAGGCGGCGCGGAGCGCGGGGGCGTCGTTGATGCCATCGCCGATCATGACGGTTTTCTGGCCGTGTGCGCTGAAATCGTTGAGCGCTGCAACTTTTTGTTCCGGGGTCAGGCCCGGGCGGGCATCGGCAATGCCAAGGGTTTCGGCAGTATAAAGCACCGGCGCTGAGCGATCACCCGAGAGCAGGCTGGTTTGAAGACCCAGAGCCTGCAAGGCCGCGATGGTTTTGGCAGCTTCGGGACGGATGGGATCGGCAAAGGCAAAGCCGGCAACCGGGACATCATTGCGGCTGAGCCAGACGACGCTGGACTGGTCCGGGGTGTCGATGGCATCGGCATGGCAAAAACCGGTATTGCCAAGACGCCATGTGTCTTTTGCTATTTTGGCCTCGATTCCTGAGCCGGGGATTTCGCGGGCTTTTTTAACTGCCGGGAGATCCGGGGCGGCGGTGCGGATGGCCTTTGAGAACGGGTGGCGGCTGATGGCCGCAAGGCTTGCGGCGCGGGCCAGCAGTTCGGGCTTGCCGTAGAACTGGCCGGTAAATCTGGGTTTGCCAATGGTGAGAGTGCCGGTTTTATCGAAGGCACCCCGGTCGATCTGAGCCAGCCGTTCAAGAGCAGCACCGTCGCGCATCATGATATTCTGCTCAAACAAACGGCCCGAGGCAACGATGTGGACGATGGGCACAGCCAATGCCAGGGCGCAGGGGCAGGTGATGATCAGAACGGCGATGGCATAAAGGATGGCCATATGCCAATTGCCGGTGCTCAGACCCCAGAACAACAGGGTGCCAAGGGCAAGGATATGGACGGTTGGCGCGTAAATGGCAGCGGCCCGGTCGGCAATGTTCTTGTAGCCAGCCTTTGAACCTTCGGCCGCTTCCATCAGCGCAATCATCCGGGCGAGGAAGGAATCGGCGGCGGCATTGGTGGCGCGGACCAAAAGGGGACCGGAGAGATTTGTCGTGCCGGCGAGAAGCGCGCTGCCGGGTCCGGCGTGCTCGGGGACGGGTTCGCCATTGATCAGGGAGATATCGACATCGCTGTCGCCGGAGACGATTTCGGCATCGACCGGCAATCTGTCGCCCGGGGCGATGTCGAGCAGCATGCCGGGAAGGATTTCCTTGAGGGCGATTTTTTCGTGCCGGCCGTCTTCATGACGGCGATTGGCATGGGGCGGGGCGAGGCGGGCCAGATTGCGCACGGCGCTGCGGGCCTTTTCGCGCATCATGTGATCCAGCGTGCGCCCGATCAGCAGGAAGAACAACAAGGTGACCGAGGCATCGAAATAGGCATGCTGGCCGTGATTATAGGTTTCGAACAGGCTAAGCGCGAGGGCCAAAAGCACGGCAAGGGAAATCGGCACATCCATGTTGAGCGCGCCATGGCGCAACGCGCGCCAGGCCGAAGTGAAAAAGGGCCGCCCGGCATAGGCCACGGCGGGCACGGCGATCAGGGCTGAAATCCAGTGGAACAGGTCACGGGTGACCGGCTCGGCTCCGGACCAGATGGAAACCGAGAATAGCATGATATTGGCGGCAGCAAACCCGGCAACGGCGAGGGCGCGGACGAGATCGCGCAAGGTCGTGTCGGTCTGGTTGTCAGTTTCGGGATCGAGCAAGAAGGAGCGGTAGCCCCTGGCGCGGATCGCAGCGGTGATGGCGGAGGGTCGGCCTTTGGCCGGGGCGTAATCGACCCGCACGCGTTTGGTCGAGAAATTGACGCGCGCCGTCTCGACCATGGGCAATTGGGCCAGCGCCTTTTCGATGGTGTTGATGCAGGCAGCGCAATGGATATCGGGCAGGGCGAGTTCGAGCTGGAGATGGCCATTGCCCAGATCCAGCGACGCGTCGCGCAGGATGTCGTCGTTTGTCTCGGGGGCTGAGATGTTTTCGGCAGAAGCTTCAATGGCGGGGGCGCAGCAGGTCATTTTTGTGCGCCAAGAACCAGACGAGCGTGGTGTTCGTAATCGGGCTGATCTGTGAAACTGGCGGTGATGGCAGCATTCCAGACGCCGGGAGCCAGTTCGAGCTTTGCGGTATACGTGCCGTCGCCCGCCGGGGTGAGCGCGATGGACTGGTCACCGGTAATGCCGATGGGGCGGCTGAGGGCGATGGTGACGGTCTCGACCGGAAGCGGGGCATTGTCGGGGCCATGCAGGGTGAAGATCAAGGTGTTGTCGAGATAATCGAGACCACCCTCCCAGCCCATGGCCTGCTGCGCATGAGCATTGGCCAGCTTGGTGTTGAATTCCTGACTGGCGACATAGGAGTTCTCAACGACAAGCCCGGTCCATGAACTGATGGCGGAAAAGGCCATGAAGAAATTCACGCCGATGACGATGGCGAAAAAGCCCACCATGGTTGCGAGCATGTGCCAGCCGGTAAACTGTCCCTTTTTCGGCGGCAGCGCGGATGTGTCGGTCATTTGGGGGCCTCAAAATTGACATGGGCTTCCGCCCGGACATTGCCATCATCGCTGGTGGCGATCAGGGAGAATTCTGTACGGCTGGCAGCGATATCGTCGGGATGGGCGTGAATATACAATCTGACGGGCAGGACACGGTCCGGCTCCACGTTGAAAACCAGATCATTGCTGGCTTCCTGGGTGCTGCCCGCGAGGGTCATGGTGGCGCCCGCAAGCCCTTCCATGGTCAGGCTGACCTCGCGCGGCTGTGGCGTCATGTTCAGGATCTTGACGTCATAGCCATTGCGGATACTGCCATCGGACAGCATGACATAAAGCGGATTGCGGTCATGCAGCACGTTGAGATCGAGCGGGCTGCGCAGGGCAAGGACCGTGAGCATGCCGAGGCCGATACCGGCCCAGACGGTGAAATAGATCAGGGTGCGCGGGCGGATGATCGAGCGCCAATTGGTGTGGCGCAGATTGTCGAGCAGGCGGCCGGTCTTGCTGTCACGCACCCGGGTTGGATCGATGTGCGCCTCGCCCGAGGCAGCGCCGGTGGCGATGCCCATATTGACGTTATAGTCGTTGAGGGTGGCGTAGGAAATGAGTCCACGCTCCTTGCCGAGCTTGTCCATGACATTGTCGCAGGCGTCGATGCAGAGGGCGCATGTGATGCATTCGAGCTGCTGGCCGTCGCGAATATCGATGCCCATGGGACAGACAGCAACGCAGGCATTGCAATCGACGCAATCGCCAGCACTTTTGCCTTCGCTGATGAGGCGTTTGGCGTGTTTCGAACGGGGCTCGCCGCGCCAGTCATTATAGGTGACGGTGAGCGAATTCTCGTCGAGCATGACCGCCTGAATCCGGGGCCATGGACACATATAGGTGCAGACCTGTTCGCGCATCATGCCGCCGAATGTATAGGTGGTGGCGGTGAGCAGGGCGACGGTGGCATAGGCAATCGGCGGGGCCTTGAGGACGAAGAAATCCTGCGCCAGGCTGTGGGCATCGGCAAAATAGAAAATCCAGGCGCCGCCGGTCAGCACGCCGATGACTAGCCAGATGGCGTGTTTGGAGACGCGCTTGAACAGTTTGGCGGGGGTCCAGGGCGCGGCGTCGAGCTTCATGCGGGCATTGCGGTCGCCCTCTATGGCGCGCTCGACCACTAAAAACAGATCAACCCAGACGGTTTGCGGGCAGGCATAGCCGCACCAGGCGCGGCCAATGGTCGAGGTGATCAGGAACAGGCCAATGCCTGCCATGACCAGCATGCCGGCGACATAATAGAATTCCTGCGGCCAGATTTCGATGAAAGCAAAATAGAAGCGGCGGTGTTCCAGATCGATCAACACCAGCTGGTCGGGGGCATAGGGACCACGATCCCAGCGCAACCAGGGGGTGACGTAATAGATGGTCAGGGTGATCGCCATGATCAGCCATTTGAACTTGCGGAAATTGCCGCTGGTGCGCTTGGGGAATATTTTCCGGCGCTTGGCATAAAGCGGCTGCCGCCGACCGGCCTTGTTGACGGCGTCGACGTCGAACTCGTCCACTGTACTAGGGGTGATGAGTGGCGCGTCGGTGGACATCAAGGCTTACCTTTGAAGGGTGTCGGTCAGGTTTCATCGCATGGCGCGCGTACACCGACCTTAATCTAGATCAAAAACAACCGGCGGCAGGGGACGCCGCCGGTTGCCGGGTGTTATTGGCCGCCACCGAGGCCGTGGACGTAGACGGCGAGCTGTTTGACAGTCGTATCACCCAATTTGGTGCCCCAGGCGGGCATGACGCCGTGCCGAGGCTGATTGAGCTGGGCCATGATGGAGTCGACGCTGCCATCGCCATAAAGCCAGATGCCGTTATTGATCGCGGGGCCGCCAAGTTCGGCATCACCGACACCGCCCTCGCCATGGCAGGCAGTGCAATTGTCGGCAAAGACATTTGCCCCTTCGGCAGCAAGGACTGGATCAGCCTCACCCCCCGAAAGCCCGGCAACGTAATTGGCGACAGCCACGATTTGCTCACGGGCGAGGATTTCGTCGCGGCCAAAGCCGGGCATTTCATTGAAGCGGGTATCGAAATCCGCGTCATAGCGCACGCCATGGGTTATGGTGGTGTAGATGGCCTCGGGCGTGCCGCCCCAGATCCATTCGTCATCATTGAGGTTGGGATAGCCCTGGGCACCCTGGGCGCCCGAGCCATGGCATTGCGAACAATAGACCTTGAAGGCCGAGCCGCCACCGGCGCGGGCGAAACGGGCCAGCTCGTCATCCTTGACGATGTCGGCCACATCCATGGCGTCGATCTGTTGCAGATAGACGGCCTGTTCAGCTTTTGCCGTGACCAGTTCGGCATCGAGATTGGCCCGGCTGGAATAGCCAAGCAGACCCTTGGTGGCCCCATTGATCAGAGGCACGGCCGGGTAGGCGATGGCATAGCCGATGGCCCAGATGATGCAGGCATAAAAGGTCCATAGCCACCAGCGCGGCATGGGGGTGTTCAGTTCCTTGATGCCGTCCCATTCATGCCCCGTGGTTTCGGTGCCGCTGACGTCGTCGATTTCATTATCGCTCATCGTGATGTTCCTCGTCACTCAGCGTTCGTCATTGAAGGGGATTTGGGCGGCGTCTTGTGCCTCTTTCTTGGCGCCGGGGCGCAAGATGAAGAGCAATACGCCGATGAAAAAGGCGAGCATGTATAAAAGCCCCCAACTGTCGGCAAAATGCCGGAAGGAATCGTAGGACATGTCTGGTTCTCCTTACCGGTAATTGGCTTCGGGCTGGTAAGCCTCGAAGTCGACGAGAGTGCCGAGCATTTGCAGATAGGCGATCAGGGCGTCCATTTCGGTGATCTCGCGGGCGTTGCCGTCGAAATCGCCAAAGCGGACATTGGGATAGCGCTCCTCGAGGCCGGATGTGTCAGCGTCAGGAGTTGCCTGGGCGACGACATCGGCGACAGCATTGTCGATGGCGTCGGCGCTATAGGGAACACCGACCATGGCATTGGCCTTCAGGTGACCGCCCATATTGGCGAAGTCGAGTGTGGCATTGGCCAGGAACCCGTATTTCGGCATGACCGATTCCGGTACCACAGAGCGTGGATCGGTGAGATGGGCGAGATGCCAATCGTTGGAATAGCGGTCGCCGACGCGGGCCAGATCCGGGCCGGTACGCTTCGAGCCCCACTGGAAGGAGTGGTCATACATGCTCTCGGCGGCCAGCGAGTAATGGCCATAGCGTTCCACCTCGTCGCGGAACGGCCGGATCATTTGCGAGTGGCAGGTATAGCACCCTTCACGCACATAGATGTTGCGGCCGGCCAGCTCCAGCGGGGTATAGGGCCGCATGCCCTCCACCTTTTCGATGGTGTTCTGGAAATAGAATAGCGGGGCTATTTCCACGATACCGCCGATGCTGACGACCAGAAGCGAAAGCACCAGCAGCAGGGTGACGTTGCGCTCAATATATTTGTGCTTTTCGAGCAGACCCATTTGTGCGCTCCCTTATTCTGCTGGTTGCAGGCTGGTGGCCTGTGCAACGATTGGTTTTTCATCCCGGACATTGCCGCGAATGGTCTGATAGACGTTCCAGGCCATGATCACGCCGCCGGTGAGGTAGAGCAGGCCACCCATGACGCGCAGCACGTAATAGGGATGCAGTGCGGCAACGGTTTCGGCGAACGAGTAGACAAGGAAGCCTTCCGCATCATATTCGCGCCACATCAGCCCTTGGGTGATGCCGGCAACCCACATGACCGCCGCGTAGACGACGATGCCGAGGGTGGCGAACCAGAAGTGCCAGTTGACCATGCGCAGCGAATAGAGCTTTTCGCGGCCCCACAGGCGTGGTGTCAGGAAGTAGACGGCACCGAAGGTGATCATGCCGACCCAGCCGAGGGCGCCGGAATGCACGTGGCCAATGGTCCAGTCGGTATAATGTGACAGGCCGTTGACTGCCTTGATGGACATCATCGGGCCTTCAAAGGTCGACATGCCGTAAAAGGCGACGGCGATGACCATCATGCGGATGATCGGATCGGTGCGGATCTTGTCCCAGGCGCCCTGCAGCGTCATCAGGCCGTTGATCATGCCGCCCCATGAGGGCATCCACAGCATGATCGAGAACACCATGCCGAGCGTCTGCGCCCAATCGGGCAGGGCTGTGTAATGCAGGTGATGGGGGCCCGCCCAGATATAAAGGAAGATCAGTGCCCAGAAATGGATGATCGACAGGCGATAGGAATAGACCGGACGTTCCGCCTGTTTGGGCAGGAAATAATACATCATGCCGAGGAAGCCAGCGGTGAGGAAGAAGCCGACCGCGTTATGGCCGTACCACCACTGGGTCAGCGCATCCTGTACGCCCGAGAACAGCGAATAGCTTTTCGAGCCGAGCGGAGAGACGGGCACGGCCAGATTGTTGACCACATGCAGCATGGCAATGGTGACGATAAAGGCGAGATAGAACCAGTTGGCCACATAGATATGCGGCTCCTTGCGCTTGACCAGCGTGCCAAGGAACAGGACGAGATAGGCGACCCAGACAATGGTCAGCCACAAATCGACATACCATTCCGGCTCGGCATATTCACGGCTCTGGGTGATTCCCAGCAGATAGCCGGTAGCGGCCATGACGATGAACAGCTGATAGCCCCAGAACACGAACCAGGCGAGATTGCCGCCCCACAGACGGGCGCGGCAGGTGCGCTGAACGACATACATGGAGGTGGTGACCAGCGCGGTGCCGCCAAAGGCAAAAACAACGGCGGATGTGTGCAGGGGACGCAGGCGCCCGAAATTGAGCCATGGACCAATATTCAGATCGGGCCAGGCGAGCTGGCTGGCCACGATGACCCCGACCAGAAACCCCACAACACCCCAGAAAACGGTGAGAATGACGCCGGCCCGGATGGGACCGTCCATGTAAAATGAGGTGTCGTCAAGCGTTGGCTTGCCGCCGGCGAATTCGACCCGCCGCAATGTGTAAAGCGTTGCCAGTCCGAGAACGAGCGTCAGCACAAGTGCATGCAGGCGGAATGGTGCGTCCTGAGCAAACGCCGCTGCCAACAGGCACAGCAGTGTCCCTGTGCCCAGAATAATGGTTTCGTTTAGATGTTTCATTGATTGCCCCCGAACGGCACTGGTTTCCGTAATCACCGGCTTCGGATCACCCGCCAAGCCATGTTGACTGTTAGCCTCGGGGGGAAGGGGAAACATTGATGCAGATCAAAGCGTCGCTGTGCGGCACATGATTTTCTTGGAGGTACAGGGGACGATCAGAGGTGCGCAAAACCGAGGGAGCGGGAGGTTGGTGCAACAAAACGGATTGATGGAAATTCTGGATCGATCGCGGCACGAGCAACTTGAACTCTGCGACATGCTTGAGGTTATCGCGGATTCGCTGCCGGGGCGGGTTGATCGCGGGGTTTGTGCGCAAACCGCAAAACAGTTGGCCGAGATCGTGGCGCGGGCACATGATACAGAAGAAGTTTATATTTTTCCGCGCATTGCCGCCGCGGGGCCCTTGGTGGTTGACTCCGCTGCGATGATCGAACAGTTGCGCAATCACCATTTGGCTGACGCTTTTTTGGTAGAGGAACTGGTCGAGGTGCTGATGTCCTATGAAATAGGCGCACCGCTGCAGGGGCCCGAGGCTACCGGCTATATGTTGCGCGGCTTTTTTGGTGGCCTGCGGCGCCATCTGGCGCTGGAACATGAATTGTTTGGCGTCGTTTTAGGGCAAATCGACAAGGACAGGCAGGGGCCGTAATCCGAAGGCCCAGCCTCAGGCGTGCGCCCTAACCGCAGCGATGATGCAGCTTTTTCAGATCGGGTATGGAGACCTGACGGTTGGTGATCACTTCGATGACCTTTTCCGAGCGCAGCTTTGTCAGCTGCCGGGACACGGTTTCGATGGTGAGCCCTAAAAAGTCGGCAATGTCGGCCCGGGTGACCGGGAGGGTGAATTCAGCCGAAACGATGTCAGCGGGATTGCGGGTGGGGTCCAGATGGGTGGCAATCAGATAGAGAAAGCTCGCTACTTTTTCGGACGCAGTTTTGCGGCCGAGTGTGAGCATCCAGTCCCGGGCCTCATCCAGTTCCTTGAGGGTTTGTTGCAATAGACGGCGTTCAAGGCCGGGGTTTTGCGTGATCAGGGTTTCGAGCGCCAGTTTGGGGAAATTGCAGGTGTCCACAGCCGAAGCCGCTTCTGCTGTTACAGCGCTTTCCTCGGCAAAGGGCCGGCCGAGGAAATCGGGGGCGAATTGCAGGCCGACGACCTGTTGGCGACCGTCTTCGAGCATCTTGCTCAGTTTGACAACGCCGCGCATGACATTGGCATAGGTGGAGATGGGCTCGGTTTCGCCGATCATCTGGCGCCCCGGGTCATAGCGCGATTTGCTGGTGTGCTTTGAAAGGGCGAGCAATTCATCGGGCGTCAGCGCGCCGCAAATGCCACGGTGACGCGCCTCGCAAGCCTCGCAAAGCTTCGGGATTTCGGAATTGTGAATATCCTGGCGCAGCTTCGGAGCCTCCCGGTTCCTAACGACTATGACGAATGATCGGTTCGCGTTTTCGAATAAATCACATAACCGTCAAATACGGGCTATGTCTTATGGTCGCACGCGGGTTTCCACCGGAGAAGAGGGCGGCTGAGGCGGTTGGTTCACGTTGAAATCCGTTGCCGGGACGGGTGGCATCCGGCCATTTGCCTCGCAGGACCGGGGAATGCTGTTTCCCTCAGAACTGTGATTTTGGACAGGAATTGTGTTGTTGAACGTGCGTTGCGGCGCGTCTGATGTTATCAGAGTCCCAAACGAATGACTGGTCTCAGACCAGCGAAAAAGAGAGGAAATTTCGTGAAACTTGAATCCATTGCACTTCATCATGGCTATACGTCGGAGGAGACCACCAAGTCCGCTGCGGTGCCGATTTATCAAACGACATCCTATACCTTTGACAATACCCAGCATGGCGCCGACCTGTTCGATCTCAAGGTGCCGGGCAATATCTATACCCGCATCATGAACCCCACGACCGCGGTGCTGGAACAGCGCGTGGCGGAAATGGAGGGCGGCATTGCCGGGCTTTGTGTGGCCTCGGGCATGTCGGCCATCACCTATGCCATTCAGGCGATTGCCGGGGTGGGCGACAATGTGGTTTCCATCAGCCAGCTCTATGGCGGCACCTATAACCTCTTCATGCATTCGTTCCCGCGTCAGGGCATTGAAGTGCGTTTGGCGCAGGCGCACGATTTTGACGCCATCGACAAGCTGATCGATGAAAATACCAAGGCGGTATTTTGCGAATCCATCGGCAATCCGGCGGGCAATGTTGTTGATATCGAGAAGCTGGCCGAGATCGCCCACAAGCATGGCGTGCCGCTGATCGTCGATAACACGGTGGCGACGCCTTATCTCTGCAAGCCGATCGATTTCGGGGCCGATATCGTTGTGCATTCGCTGACCAAATATATTGGCGGCCATGGCAATTCGGTCGGCGGCGTCATTGTCGATTCCGGCAAGTTTGACTGGGTCAAGAACAAGGCGCGCTTCAAGGTGCTCAACGAGCCTGACCCCTCCTATCACGGCGTAGTCTATACCGAGGCGCTCGGGGCTGCTGCCTATATCGGGCGTTGCCGTGTGGTTCCGCTGCGCAATACCGGCGCGGCACTGTCGCCGCATAGCGCCTTTTTGTTCCTGATGGGGCTGGAGACGCTGGGCCTGCGCATGGAACGCCATTGCGAGAATGCCGAGGCGCTGGCCGCCTATTTGCAAAAGCACCCAAAAGTGACCTGGGTGAATTATGCCGCTCTGCCCGACAGTCCGCATAATGCGGTGGCCAAGCGCGTCACCAAGGGCAAGGCCTCCGGGATTGTCAGTTTTGGCGTCAAGGGTGGCGCAACGGCCGGGGCGCAGTTCATTGATGCGCTCGAAATGATCCTGCGGCTGGTCAATATCGGCGATGCCAAATCGCTGGCCTGCCATCCCGCGTCCACCACCCATCGTCAGCTTTCGCCCGAGGAGCTGGAAAAAGCCGGCGTCTCCGAGGATCTGGTGCGCATTTCGGTGGGTATCGAACATATCGACGACATCATTGCCGATGTCGAACAGGCGCTGGCCAAGGTTGGCTAGATAGATTGAGGCCATCGGGGCATTGGTCCCGATGGCCCTTTTTACATTCGTTTCTGGCCTCAGGCCGATTTGATGCGCGGATAGCCCAGATCCGAGACGTCAATGTCCGGCTTTTTGTTCGTGATGATATCGGTGATGATTTTCGCCGAACCGCAGGACATGGTCCAGCCAAGGGTGCCGTGCCCGGTATTGAGGAACAGGTTGGACAGACCGGTGGTGCCGATAATCGGGGTGCCGTCCGGGGTCATCGGGCGGAAACCGGCCCAGAACGTGGTCGGATCGGGCGTGCCGACTTCGGGGAACAGGCCCGTGAACGAATGCAATAGCGTGTCCCGCCTGGAATCGGGCAGGTTTTGCGCATAGCCATTGAGTTCGGCGGTGCCGCCAATACGCACGGTGTCGCCAAGCCGGGTGATCGCTACTTTATAGGTTTCATCCATGATCGTGGACTGGGGGGCTTCGGCCTCATTATCGATCGACACGGTGATAGAATAGCCTTTGACCGGATAGATCGGCAGGTGCATGCCGATCATCTTGCCCAGACGCACTGAAAGGCTGCCGGCGGCGAGAATATAGGCGTCGCCGGTGACCTCGCCACGATTGGTTGTAATCCCGGTGATCCTGCCATTCTCCTGCCGGATCGCTTCAACCTCGGTGCTGTATTTGAAGGTGACGCCCATCTCGCGTGCCAGTTTGGCCAGCGCGATGGTGAAGACCCGGCAATCGCCGGTTTCGTCATGGGGCAGGCGGAGGCCGCCGACGATCTTGTCGCGCACCCGTTGCAGGCCCGGTTCGGCGGCAACGCAACCGTCGCGATCCAGCACCTCGTATTCAACCCCGTATTGCTTGAGGACGTCGATGTCCTTGTGCATGCCGTCCATCTGCTTGGCATAGCGGAACACCTGCAACGTGCCCTGGGTGCGTTGGCGGTATTCGATGCCGGTTTCATGGCGCAGATGGACGGCATGCACAAGGACATCGACG
>Ga0209344_10004421_pt1 | contig 12940 bp, 12 predicted proteins | sample Cruoilmetagenom6_FD_187293 | JGI IMG/M metagenome (GOLD analysis project Ga0209344, IMG submission 187293) | Oil polluted marine microbial communities from Coal Oil Point, Santa Barbara, California, USA - Santa Barbara Oil Seep Sample 6 (SPAdes)... | ecosystem: Environmental > Aquatic > Marine...
CCATCTCTTTACCGCGATCCCAGGTCAGTGACTTGTAGAGTTCCCGCGGTAACTTGTGCGCTTGTTTGATCAACGCATTGATGACGGTCTTGGTGTCCTTGCTCGGCACTCTCACCAACATCACGTAACGCGTGTGACGTTCTACCAGGGTCGCGATCTGGCTGTTGTTGCTGCCGCAGATCAGATCACCTTCCCAGTGACCTGGCACGGCACGATCTTCGACTTCCGGCGGTCGCTCACTGATCGATACGGCACCAACAATACGTCCGTGGTTGCTGGTCTTTTGCGTGTGAGTGCGTGCGCGACGCATGGCGCGGCTGCGCCTCAAGTACTTGATCAGCTCTTTCTTCAAGGCCCCGCGGGCCTGGATGTACAGCGTTAAGTAGATCGTCTCGTGTGACACCTGGAAGCTCTCATCGTCCGGGTAGCTGCGCTTCAGCCAGCCTGCGATCTGACGTGGCGACCAGCGGCCCACCAACTTCTCAGCCACGATGCGTGCCAGTGCAGGGTTCTGTGCCAGTTTACAGGTCTTGGGGCGGTGTGCTCGCTGCCAGGCGGCTTCATCGGCCTTGCTGGCACGATACCAGCGCCGGCCACCGTTGCGATTAATCTCGCGACTAACCGTGGATGGCGCTCGGCTAAGATGTGAGGCAATCGATCGGATAGTGTGGCCGGCGGCAACACCTCGGGAGATCTCTTCGCGTTCGGACAATGTCAGTGCAATACGAGAGCGCAGCTTTGCTGCCGGACGAATGCCGCCGGTTCTCGCCAGCATGCCCTGAACTGCTGAATGCCCTCGCTCCAGACTGCGAGCTATCGAGTTAAGCGACTCACCGTTCTCCCAACGGTCCCAGACCTCTGCCATCTCGGGCTGAGTAAAATATCTTCTCTGCCTCATTATCAACACCTCCCGCTCTATAGTGAGAGCTTAGGTGTTGCATTGACCGGTTGAAATCACAGTCACTACCAGCCGCTGAGTGTATCACCGAGCGAACGGCTGGAGTCGGCCAATACCGGTCGCTCGCGAGTGGCAAGATTGGGTCAGGACTTGCCGCTCGCGAACGAGATTTTCAATCCGGCGATAATTGAAAACGTGGATGCGATGAGGACGCCCGCACCAGCGGACCAGGCAAGCAGGTCATATCGAAACGGTCGGGAAGACCCTGCTTTGAGAAGTATGGTGTAGTCGAAGATCACCCCGACGAAGATGCCAACGATAGCTCCGCACAGGACCACTGCTCCGGTTTGCAGGAGGCCTTTGTCTCGCAGATAGAGCAATACTGGCAAACCCAGCAGAAGCATCGAGCCATACGAGACCATTCCTGCGACAACGAACGCGAGTTCCGCCCAGAGCGCGTCACTGGAGGACTTGAAGAACAAAAAAACAACCAGGGGCACCGACAGTGGAGCCACTAGAGCTGCTAATACCAGGCGAACGCCTCGCTTCATTGGATACCTGAAAACCCCATTCTTTGTGGTCCAGAGTGGGTCCATACTCTACAGTAGGTGTCTGTGTCAGTCTGGCGCCCAGTTCACATGTCAGCCAATGGCAGTTTCTGACCCCAATGAACTTCTGGTGAGAGACAAGTCGGGGTCAGGACTTGCCCTTGGCCGATTCGCAACTGATTGCTAAATCCTGACCCATTCTTTGCACCAAGCTTAAAACGGCTGCTATCTCGAAACTTGCAGCTGGCACGGCGTTGCTAATCAACCTTCAGAGGTTTGCCAACCACAACATTAACCGTTTCACCAATGCGGTAAACTGAATGAGTGCGCGCATAGACTGCCGTCATTCCTTTTGGCACCTCGATTATATCGTGACTGCTCCAAGAGATGTTCGTAGATCCGTTCTCTTGCCTAATTGCATACCATTTTCCGTCGTCGGCCTGAATCCGATCTAAGCGAATGGTAAGAATATCGCCTGCAGGCGTATACGGCTCAATACCTGCGACGACGCCCCAAGCTGACCCGCCTCTGCTAAAGGTGTGGCTCCCGGTAGCCGCACTGTCTATAATCTTGAATTCAACCAATTCACCCACGGATGCACCTCGCGAAGACACCATACGGTAATTCACAAGCTGGATTGCCTCGCTATCGTTCGTCGTAGGTGCCATGCTGCTTGCCGCTGAACCGTAATTCTTCTCGAAGAGTGTATGGGTGCAATGCATATGCATCAGAATCGATCGCGCATAGGAGTTGTCTCTGGATTTCCAGACTAGCTCTGTCGACTCCGTATTTAGGTAGATATTCGTTCCTGCTGAATTTTCTGAAAACCGTACTTTTAACAGCGCCTCCATTTTCAAATTCGGAAAATAGCGATCTCGTTGCATTGAAATTGTCGAATAATCGTCAGGCAGCTGTTTCGCAATGAAGCCTAGCGGGGTGGCACTGTTAATAAACAACTCTTTTGTTCTTTCTTTGGACAGCGGAAAAGATGCCTCGAACGCTCCGTTTTCACCTTGAGAATACGAGCAACGTTGCAGTCTGTTACCCAGTATCAATTCGCCCGTCTGAAGCGACGCTTTCTTTGGGTTCGAAAAAACAAACTCCGTGAATGGATAATACGTTGCGGTCATTGTAGGCGGTCCGCTGATTGGCTCAGCGTACTGCATCGTCTTGGGGTGGCCCATAACGCTGTAGAGTCCACTTGGGCTCATACCTGGGTATATTTCCGCCCACTCCTGAGGGAAGATAACCTGTGTCGGCGAAACCAAGGCCTTTGGGTTTGAAGACCCACAGCCAGCAAGGGCGAAGAGAATAAGAGTTGGCAGCGCATAGCTAAGACTTTTTGGTGGTTGCTTCATGCGTCCCTCGGCTTTTAGTGTTGTTGATTCTTGCCCAAACAGTATCTTGGAGTAGTAGCTATTTCAACATACCGGGCGGGCGCCAATGATTTCAGTTCCGTTTAGTTATTCGATCAGCTGCAAACAAACCAGCCCTTCACAAGCTGCAAGTGTCGGGAGCGAATCGGGAAACTCAAGTGGAAATAATTGGCCGCATCAAACCCTCGCGAACAGAAATGATAGGCGGCAAGTCCTGACCCAAAATTGCCGCTGACGCGACCGTCCGCTTTGGGTCAGTAGCGGACCGCCATGATACTCCGAAAGCGGCCACTTGAGAGGCCGGTCTCAAACCTGTAGCGGTCGTTCGTGCTACTGAAAGTCGGGCACCGTTGGCCGAAACATCAGCGACACCGCGTGATTCCAGTCCATCTGTTCACCCGCATACCATTTCGCGGTCGGCGTTTCCGCGGTAACGTCCTTGTCTTCGAACACGCGGTACATCCAGGCTATTGATTCCTCCAGCGTCGTGCTGTTCACGCGGGAAAAGTCATTCAGGCGACGCTGCTTGAGATCCACAAACCAGATCTCGCCGTCCCTGCTTCGTTTGCAGTCGAAACCACCCTCGTGAACCAGGTGATGGTGGAAACGACACAACAACACTAGGTTATCCAGGTTCGTCTCACCGCCATCGGCCCAGTGATGAATGTGATGACCGTCGACAAACTTGTGGTTGGTGCAGCCCGGGAAGCGGCAACCACCGTCCCTTGCCTTTAGCGCGCGCCGCATAGGCGGTGGAATCGTGCGTGAACGACGGCCGATGGACAAAGGTTCGCCATCTTCGTCCTCTCTGATCACGGTCTTTGAGCAGTCGCAGGCAATTCGCCGTGACGTTACCGCGGAAACGTGGGGGCCGTTCTCCAGGTGGGGGTCGCCGGTAGAGCTGCCTCCTTTAACGTGGACAACAACCTGATAGCGATCCGCGGTCGAACCCGAGTTCTCGCTGTTGTTCATGTAGATCTCAGCAATTTCGCACAGGGCATCGGCGCGGCGGGCGGCGATGGGCTCCCGCTCTTCAGGTGTTTCCGCGGTAACGTCATCCATCGCCATCTCGAGCGCCTTAATGATGAGCTCACCCTGATCGGCCGGAATGCGTGCCTTCATCACCAGGCAACCGTCATGATCGTAGTAATAAGTGACTTCTCGTTTCAGGTGCAGGTCATTGGCGAACTGCGCGTCCTGCAATTTCTTTGCACGACGATACTGCGCCACCAACCGCTCGACATGATGCGCAGTCCCATGCGTGGCGACCATGAGCAGGTAATCCTCGTTGCGGTCATCGGCAACACGCGTGATCGCGCGTACTTTCGAGAAACTGATAGCACCTTCGGAGAACTTCTCGCTGATCTTCGGCAAGCCGGCCAACGCATGGGCGATACGAAGGCGCTCCCTCGCCGCGTTCATGCCGAATCCACAATGAAAGTTCAGCCAGTGGGCGCAGGACTGGAAACCGTGCTCAGCCCAGAATTGTTGCTCATCAAACTCGCGGATCAGTTCCAGAAGGTGATACGTTGCGGCATAGATATGGCCGCAGAGTTCGCTAATCTCTTGGCCAAGTTTTTCGCCGTCAGATTCGGCGAATCGAGGGCTGGTGAGGACGGTGGCGGACATGGTTCCCTCCATGCAGAAGAGTATACTGTGAATTTGTACAGTATACCCTTAAATCACTGATATTTCGAGGAAAAATAGCCTACAATATTCGGCTTGGCGGCACTCAACTCACTTCAGGACCATGGCACCATGACAGCTACAAGATTTACGACTCTGCTCATCATTCTCTTTCTTTCTTCGACAGCGCACGGTGACACCGCCACAAAGACGGATTTGAAACAAATAATGCAGGACCTTCAAAACGACACAGCACTGATCGTCGAGGGACTGTTAGTCGATGACTTTCAAACGGTTGCTAGTGCGGCCGCGCGCGTCGCCAACCATCCGCGCATACCGCCATCACAGGTCGCCCTCGTTGCCGCGGAATTGGGCTCGGAAATGCCCACGTTCAAGCAATACGATACGCTGGTCCACGATCTGGCGTTGTCGATTGGCTCTGCCGCGGAGGAAGGCGACTCAACCAGTATCGCTGACAAGTACCAGAAGATGCTTGACGGTTGCCTGGCATGCCACGCGTCGTACAGGGAACGGGTGACAGCGGTTCTTGATTCGAACTAGGAAAAACGCTCGTTTATATAGGCCGCGATCTTATTCACAGCCGCTCTCGCTTCAGGCATCTTGCCGATAAACATCTGGAACACGTGCCACATGTGCGGCCAGATTTCGAGTTCGACCTCGATGCCCTCAGCTTTCAGCATGTCGGCCAGTCGCGTGGAATCGCTGAGCAGGATCTCGTCGTCACCGACGTGTATCAACATGGGTGGAAGCCCTGCGACGTTCGCAAACACTGGCGACACAAGCGGCTTGCTCCAGTCGCTTTCATCCGGGCAATAGTAGCGCGCAACAACGTGAAGATCGGCAACGTCGAACCACGGGTCCCGGTCAGCGCGGGAGGTTGCAGATTCACCGCTACCAGTGACATCGAGGAACGGTGAAAGCAGCACTGCTGCCGAGGGCATGGGAAGTCCGGCATGACGCAGTGTCAGCAGCGTCGCAACGGAAAGGCCGCCACCCGCTGAATCGCCGGAGATAATGACATCCTCAGCCTTAGTTCCCGACCCCAGCAAGCTGCGATACACCGCAACAGCATCATCGATCGCAGCGGGAAACGGGTGCTCCGGGGCGAGCCGGTAATCAGGCAGGACTGCAACAACGCCCGCTTTCCGTGCAATATGACTTACCAGTTGGCGGTGAGTTCTCGGGCTACCCAAGGCGTAGGCGCCACCATGCAAATAGAACAGCACCTTGTCCTTGCTGGCATTCTTCGGGCGCAACCAGTCAACGTCAACGCCGGCGACCTGGGTCGCTTCGACTTCGACACCGGTCGCACGTATCAGAAATTTACGCGCAATTGACTCAAAATGATGCCGCGCCTTTTCAACAGGGAGATTGGCAACATCGAGCCCCCTGATATAGCGGCCAGTAATCCAGCGAATGAATTTTGCGCGGCGACTGATGCTCATGCCGCTACTGTAACGGAAGGTTGTGCTTACCGCTCGAGATACTGGAGCTTGTCCTTGACCTCACGCCACTCGTCAGCATCCTCAGGCGGGTCCTTCATCTCGGTAATGACAGGCCATTCGAGCGACAGCTCGGCATTGAGTTCCAGGTAGTTCTCCTGGCCGGCCGGGAGCTCGTCTTCCGAGTAGATCGCCTCGACCGGGCACTCCGGCTCACAAAGCGTGCAGTCGATGCACTCGTCGGGATCAATGACGAGAAAGTTCGGCCCCTCGTGGAAGCAGTCCACGGGGCAGACTTCGACGCAATCCGTCAGTTTGCATTTAATACAGGCTTCGGTGACAACGAACGTCATGATGTAACCCTACAGTTGATCGAGGGCGTAAGCTATGCGAAGTCGGGCCGCTAATCAAGCCGGGATTACCCAACATGTCAGCTACCCGCCCGATTGCGTTAAACTCTCGTTCAATCGCTCAGGCGGGCGCCAGCCCAAACTCGAAAGAAATCTTTTTTTGTGAATAGAAACAACGATTTAAAGTCGATCGTCATTCGCCTTGCGGGTGACTCAGGCGACGGTATCCAGCTCATGGGATCGCAGTTTGCGGTCTCAACCGCACTGGCGGGTGCCGATTTCGCCACGTTCCCCGATTATCCTGCGGAAATTCGGGCCCCGCTGGGAACCACTTTTGGTGTCTCGGCCTACCAGATCAATCTCGGCAGCGGACCGATCACGACGCCCGGTGACGCTCCCGAGGTACTCGTCGCATTCAACCCCGCCGCCCTGAAGGTCAGCCTTCCAATGCTCGACAAGGGGGCTTTGGTCGTCGTCAACAACGACACGTTTACGGCCCGCAACCTGACCAAGGCGGGCTACGACAGTGACCCGCGCGAAGACGGCACACTGAACGACTACCAGATTGTCGCCGCCGACATCAGCCACCTCAATCTTGAGTCCGTCAAGGAATTCGGGTTGAGCAAGTCCGAGGGCGGACGCTGCAAGAACTTCTATGCACTCGGCATGCTGCTGTGGATGTTCGATCGCGAGTTGCCACCGGTCGAAGCTTGGATCAAACGCCGCATGGCCGGAAAGCCGACAATGCGTGATGCCAATATCAAGGCTCTGCACTCAGGACATGCATTTGCCGAGACCGCTGAGCTTTCCGCCAACCTGTCGCAGATCAACCTGCCACCTGCCGACATGGAACCGGGCGATTACCGCTCCATTACCGGCGCCGAAGCACTGGCCCTCGGACTTGCCGCAGCAGCTGAGCTCGCAGACCGGTCGATCATGTTCTGCTCCTACCCGATCACGCCTGCATCACCCCTGTTGCACCAACTGACGCGGCTCGCGGAAATGGGTGTTGGCACGTTCCAGGCTGAAGACGAAATAGCAGCTATCTGTGCGGCCATTGGCGCGTCGTACGGTGGCATGATTGGTGTCACGTCGAGTTCCGGGCCAGGCATTGCGCTTAAGACCGAAGCGATGGGACTGGCGGTCAGCGCGGAACTACCGTTGGTCATCGTCAATTGGCAACGCGGCGGACCATCAACCGGGCTCCCAACCAAGACAGAACAGTCCGACCTCTACCAGGCTGTGTACGGCCGCAACGGCGACACTCCAATCCCGGTTTTGTCCGCGTCGACGTCGGGTGAATGTTTCGAAATGGCGATCGAAGCCACGCGTATCGCGCTGCGCCACATGACGCCGGTCATCCTGCTCGCCGACGGTTACTTGTCGAACGCCGCCGAACCCTGGCGCATTCCCGACATGTCGGGATTCGAACCCATCGTGAGTAACCCGGTGCCGAACACCGATGACAGTCCACAACGCCGAGCTTTCACACGTGACCCGGCAAGCCTGGGGCGCGCATGGGTAACACCAGGCATGCCCGGCCTGATGCACCGTATCGGCGGCCTCGAGAAAGACATCGACTCCGGGCACATTTCCTATGACCCCGCGAATCACCAGCGCATGACCGACCTGCGCGCGGCAAAAATCGACGCGGTCGCAGAGTTCATCGACGACCAGGCCATCGAGCACGGTCCGGACAGCGGTGACCTCGTCGTCGTCGGCTGGGGATCGACCTACGGGCCGGTCTACCAGGCCACACGAAAGACGGGTGTGAGCTTTATCCACTTGCGCCACCTGAACCCGCTGCCGAAGAATCTCGGCGAGCTGCTTGGCCGTTTTGAAAAGGTGCTGGTTCCCGAGATGAACAACGGGCAATTGACCACCCTGCTCCGTGCCAATCTCTGCGTCGAACCTGTGTCGTTCAACAAGGTCACGGGCCAGCCGTTCCTGATCCGGGAACTCGTCGACAAAATTGAATCCCTGCGCGGAGAGGCATCATGAGCGACAAATTGACTGCCAAAGACTTTGCGACGTCGCAGGAAGTGCGCTGGTGCCCCGGGTGTGGCGACTACGCCATCCTGAAGGCCGTGCAGAAGGCGCTGGCGGATGGAGGCGCAGATCCCGCGAACACTGCGTTCGTGTCGGGCATCGGCTGCGCATCACGTTTCCCCTACTACGTTGAGACCTACGGTTTCCATACGATTCACGGGCGTGCTCCTGCAATCGCAACCGGCCTGAAACTCGCGAACCCGGAACTCGATGTCTGGGTCGTAACGGGCGACGGTGACAGTCTCTCGATTGGCGGCAATCACGTGTTACACGCGCTGCGCCGCAACGTCGGGCTCAAGGTCCTGCTGTTCAACAACGAGATCTACGGACTGACGAAAGGACAGTACTCCCCAACGTCGCGCATTGGCACGAAATCGCCGTCAAGCCCGAAGGGTTCGGTCGATACGCCGATTTCTCCAGGACAGTTCGCAATGGGCTGCGGCGCGCATTTCTTCGCTCGTGGAGTTGATACCGACAAGGTCGGCATGAGTGATGTATTGCAGCAGGCACATGCATTTGTCGGAACGTCGTTCGTCGAAATTTTTCAGAACTGCATCGTGTACAACGAGGATGTCTTCGCGGACTTCACTGAGCGCAAGACTGCCGCCAACACGCAATTGCATCTGAAACATGGCGAACCCATGTTATTTGGCGAGAACAACAGCAAAGGCATCCGCTTCAACCAGGCGACGTGGTCGCTCGAAGTAATTGATGCAACGGAGTCAGTCGATGACGTTCTCGTGCACGATGAGGGCAACGCGATTGTCGCCAGGCTCCTGATCGACCTGCACCTGCCGGTCGCGATGGGCGTCATTTACCGGCAGCCGGCAGTGAGCTTCGAGGATGCGTTCTATGCGCACCACCCATCACGCATGGAGCGCAAGAAGAGTATTACCGACTTCATCAAGGGCCCTAGCAGCTGGACAGTGGACTAGCTGTGGAGCCAGCGGCCGTCCTTGCACGCCGCGACCCCATCCTCTTCAAGCTTGATGAGGTGTGCCAGAAGCGAACGTTCCGCCCAGCCGTAAAGCCGTTCATCAACGTCCTGATATACATGTGGCACGAGCTCACGTGTGGTCAGGTCGGGATTCGCCTTGAGGGCCATGATCACTTTCGCCTCGCGTTCGAGTCGATGATCGACAATCCAGTCGATGACCCGCGCCGGATCGTGAATCAGATCACCGTGCCCGGGTGCCAGCGCTTCACATTCCAGGTCCCGTGCGCGCCGTAGTGACTCGATGTACTGTTTCATGTTGCCGTCGGGCGGATCGATAACCACCGTCGAGCCGTCGATGACATGGTCGCCGGTAAACAGCCAATTGCTTTCCTCGTCCAAGTAACAAATGTGGTTTGACGCGTGGCCTGGCGTGTGTACGGCCCGGATCCGGAACTCGTCGGTCACGAGCGTATCGCCGTCTGCGGGAATCGTGTTTGGCTGGAAGGTCGTGTCCTGGTGTTCACCTTCCGGCGCGGGAATACCGATCAATTCCGCGCCCGTTCGTTCTGCGAGTAGCATTGCTGAGGGCGAATGATCAGGATGTGTATGCGTAACCAGTATCCAGCGAATCGGTACGCCCGCAACTCGCAGGATCGTGTCCAGGTGACTCTCTATGACGGGACCAGGGTCGAGTACGGCAACCTCCTGCCTTCCGAACAGGTACGTGTTGGTTCCCGGACCGGTCATCATTGAAGGGTTCGGTGCCACGAGCCGACAAATGCCCGGCCGTAACTCCGTATACGACTCCATTACAGGGCCAAAGTCACTCACAATTCTGATCCTGGGTAATCCTTGTCACCGGGCATCACGATCTCCTGACGACCATCTCTTTCGATGATCATTGCCAGTATGCTGGTTACGCCCCACTCGACGCATGCAGAAGCCCAATCCAGAAGGTCATCCAGAGTCTTCTGTTTTTCGATGGTCTCCAGGGTCTTTATGGTCGGGAAGTGCAGCGTGATCTCTCCCTTTCTACCGGCGGCAAGTGCATCACGCGCCGTCATCCAGCATGAGCTCGTTAGCTCGCCGCCACAATGCCTCGCCACCTGCCTTTCGGGCATAGCCGCAACGAAGAACCGCGTGGAGTAGCGCTTGGGTTGTTGCGGCGGTGTGATCCAGTGGCTGATGTAATGCAGCTGGTCGCACTGCAATTCCAGTTCGTTGCGAGTAACGAAGTCAGCCCAGTTGTCGCTATTGTCGTTCAGTGCATCGCGTGCGGCTTCGGGACCCTCGGCCACATCATCAGGGTTTGCCAAAAGCACGCCGGCCTCCTCGAACAGTTCCCGCACCGCTGCACTGTAGTAGTCCAGTCCGTCGCCCTTCACCCCGAGGTTCTTATCTGCAGTCTTCGAGCCGAGGCCCCTGCAGAAGTCGTGCACGGCACCATCCTCCGGGTCGACGACCCCCCCTGGAAATGCGTAGGCGGCACCAAACGACGAAGCAGCGTGGCGTTGTACGAGAAAAAGCTCCGGCTCGCCATCGGTTGGCCGGGCCAAAACGACCGTAGACGAGGGTCTGGCAATAGCAATATCAGTCAACGGGAGCAGGCTCCGGGCTTCCGGTCTCGACGTAGGCCTTGAGGCGACCGAGCGCCGCGCCAACGACGTAATCGACCGCAGGCGCAATCTTGTCCAGACCGTCCTTACTGTAGCCGCCGACAGCATAGCTGAAGGTCACACGCGTGCCGTCCTCGACATCCTCAAACTCCCACGTCATGTTACCGTCCACGCCCATGAGTCCTAACGGACCCAGCCCACCGGTCATGCGCAGCAGGTGGGTGGAGTTGACCATGGTCACAGTGAGATGTACGACGCCGGCTTTCTCACCGAGCGTCTCACAGAAACAACCCTGCACCTTGGGCCTGATATTGAGTCGCGAGGCATCTCCCGAAATAGTGTGATCCGAACTCCACCACCGGCCGACCTGGTTGACTGCCGCCACCCAGGTTTCAGCCCGGCCATCAGCAATAATCGCCTCGTTGACTGTCGTGAACCCGTTTGCAGCGGAGTCGGTGACTTCCGCGCTCGCACAGGTTGCGATAAGCGCCAGCAGTATGACCGACATTGTATTTCTCATAGCAACCCCCAGAATCTGGGCCTTAGCTTACCGCAAACTTGTTACCCTGAATCCATGGAAGACCTGCGCGTTGTATTTGAGAGTGCCAACCGACGGAGTTGTTCCGATCGGGCACTCGTACTCGCGGCCGTACATATCCCATATCAGCTCGTCGATGACGGCATGAGTTGTGCACTGGTGGTGCCGGCCGAGCACTCGGCCAGGGCAGTGGAGGAACTGCGCCTCTACGAGGACGAAAATCCACCGGTAAGGCCCAAACCGCGCAAGCGCATCGTCTACCAGGATGCCCTGCCCGGCGTGATCGGCTACGTCCTGATCATCTGTGTCGTGGCCTGGCTTGCCGGTTACTCGATATTTGGCAGCAACTGGTTTGCGGCCGGCCGCGTCGACGGCAACCTGATCCGCGACGGCGAGTGGTGGCGCACGATTACGGCGTTGACACTCCACTCTGGTGTGCGGCACCTGCTGGGCAATCTCGTATTTGGCGTGTTCTTCGGCATCTTTGCAGGGCGATTGCTTGGCTCGGGCGTGGCCTGGCTGGCCGTCGTGATCTCTGGTGCCCTGGGTAACACCGCCAATACCCTGTTGCTCGATTCAACCCACCGCTCTATCGGTGCATCGACGGCCGTGTTCGCAACCCTCGGCCTGGTGGCTGGATACGTGTGGCGAGGCCAGTTAATGGCACAAGACCGGTGGTCGACCCGCTATGGCCCGATCATCGGCGGCCTGGCATTGCTCATGTTCACAGGAACGGGTGACGAGAACACGGATATTGGTGCACACTTGCTCGGCTTCGTCTGTGGTTTCGGGACAGGCATGTTGCTCACGCTGATCGGCAAGTTGCCCGCACCGCCTCGCGTACAGTTTATCACCGGCGCCCTCGCACTGGGGTTGGTCGCCGTCGCCTGGCTGGTCGCCTTACAGGGCTGAAAATCCCGCGTATTCCTGTAGAATTTCCCCGGGGGAGTTCTACAAGCTCCAGCAGCCAAACAATGAAAAACATTCTGCTGATTCTATTTGCGCTCGCACTGATCGCGACCACGGTTCTGTGGGTGCGTCACGGTGGTGGTGCGTCGTACCCGGACCTGTCTACGGCGCCGGCGTTGAACTCATCGGAGCTCGAACAGGTTCTCGAGTATGCAGAGCCCGTTGGCAACGTCGCCGTCAATCGCGACGGTCGCATCTTCTTTACCGTCCATCCTGAGTCGCGTCCGATGGGCAATAAGTTGCTCGAGTACGTTCGGGGCGCGGCTGTGCCGTACCCCTCTGGTGCAGAGCAGGCAGAGTTGTTCGACACGGTTCTCGGTGTCGCCATCGATCGTTATAACCGCCTGTGGACGATTGACCACGGCAACCATGGAATGCGGCCGGCACGTATCGTCGCGATCGACCTCGATACCAACACGGTTGTTCGCGAACAGTCGCTGTCACCCGATATCGCACCGGCCGGGTCGTTCCTGCAAGACCTGCAGGTATCGGCAGACGGCAACACCGTCGTTATTGCGGACGCGAGTTTCTGGCGCAAGTCACCTGCAATTATCGTTTACGACGTGCAAA
>Ga0209344_10004422_pt1 | contig 12939 bp, 12 predicted proteins | sample Cruoilmetagenom6_FD_187293 | JGI IMG/M metagenome (GOLD analysis project Ga0209344, IMG submission 187293) | Oil polluted marine microbial communities from Coal Oil Point, Santa Barbara, California, USA - Santa Barbara Oil Seep Sample 6 (SPAdes)... | ecosystem: Environmental > Aquatic > Marine...
GAAACCACTGAACAGGCGGCGGGGGTGTTGTCCCACGTCCCCAGCCACATGAGCTACAATGTCACGGTGCTGGACGCGAAGCGGAACTATATAACCGCTTTCATGGCTCCCGACAGACCGACCCTGATCACGAAATCCGCTGTTGCGACCAACCATCAGGAAAAGGTCGAGTGGGCTGCGCATGCGCGGTTCACGGCAACCGTCGAACGCGAACGCTATTTGCTGCAGCGGATGACAATGCATCGGGACACCCAGGAAAAATTCATTTCGGCTTTTCTCAAGCCGCCGCTTTATTCCTCTGCCTTTGCCGATGGATTCGGGACGCTCTACACAGCCATTTATCGCCCCCGACTGGGCCAGATGGAATTGCGCTGGCCGTTGGGTACCTGGTCATTTGATATTCACAATTTCATGGATGATCAGCGGATGATCCACATTCCGGTCTAGGTCTTGTGGACCGTTATTGTTGTGGTGTTGGTTTGGTCAGAATGGTTCATGGTCGTGACCTGAGGAGGAAGGACATGCTGAGCATATTCGACGACGAAGGTCGCGGCGAAGGGCCATTCTGGCCGAATCCCTTCGGGACGAGGCATGCAAAGCCAATGGACGTTGTTGCAAAATCTTGAAGTGGCCAGCACTACGGCGATTTTTGCGCCTAGCCCTTGGCTTTGCATGCCTCGCCACCACCGCAACAATAACGGTCCACAAGACCTAGGGAGCGAAACCACCATGAGCCATGTCTTTGCCCGCCATACAAAGGTTCACCCACCTGTCGTCGCCGGCGGGAAGGGATGTTATCTGATTGACCAAAGCGGAAAGCAATATCTTGACGGGTCCGGTGGTGCAGCCGTGTCCTGCCTGGGCCACGGCGACGTGGACGTCATCGCCGCAGTCAAGGGACAGCTGGACACCATCGCTTTCGCCCATACCGGCTTCTTCACATCGGAACCAGCTGAGGCTCTGGCTGATCTTTTGATTTCCAAGGCACCGGAGGGCATCGACAAGGTTTACTTTGTGTCCGGCGGGTCGGAGGCGACAGAAGCTGCGATCAAGCTGGCGCGGCAATATTTCGTCGAGAAGGGGGAGCCGGCACGCTCCAGACTGATCGCGCGGAAGCAGAGCTACCACGGCAACACCATCGGCGCCCTGTCGGCGGGCGGCAATGAGTGGCGCCGTGCGCAATTCGGTCCGCTGCTACTGGATGTGAGCCATATCTATCCCTGTTACGACTACCGTTTGAGACAGGCGGATGAAACGCCGGAAGCCTATGGCATGCGCGCGGCTGATGCGCTTGAGGCTGAAATTCTCCGGGTCGGCCCGGAAACCGTCATGGCGTTCATGGCCGAGCCGGTGGTCGGTGCAACATCAGGAGCGGTCCCGCCCGCGCCGGGCTATTTCAAGCGAATCCGGGAGATCTGTGACCGCTACGGCGTTCTGCTTATCCTTGACGAAGTGATGTGCGGCATGGGTCGCACAGGAACCCTGTTTGCCTCCGAACAGGACGATGTCAGACCTGACATCATTGCTATCGCCAAGGGGCTTGGCGGCGGTTATCAGCCATTCGGCGCAATGCTGTGCTCGGGCGAAATCTATAAGGCAATTGAGAATGGCAGTGGGTTTTTCCAGCACGGCCACACCTATATGGGACATCCGGCGGCCTGCGCTGCGGGGTTGGCGGTGGTCAACGCGATACTCGATCGGCAGCTTTTGCCCAGGGTTGAGGAAATGGGACACCTACTGCGCGCCGGACTGCAGGAGCGCTTTGGTCAACACCCAAATGTCGGCGATATCCGCGGCCGGGGCTTGTTCGTCGGTGTTGAACTGGTTCAGAACCGCGAGACAAAAGAACCGTTTGCGCCGGGCGATCGTATTGCCGCCAAGATCAAGACGACAACTTTTGAGGCCGGTCTGATCTGCTATCCGATGTCGGGAACCATCGACGGCCGCAGCGGTGACCACGTGCTGCTTGCGCCGCCGTATATCATCACGCCCGAACAGGTCGGGGAGCTGATCGATAAGCTGGCAATCGGCATTCGCGCCGCCACCGGAGTCTGAGAAACCCAACCAACCGACAAGTTTGCGCCGGGTTGGTTGGGCAAGTGTCAGCCATTGCAGCAGGGATGAAGCTCTGTTCCTGCCTGGGGACCGGTGAACTCGCGCCAGTGTGGAGGGTTTGCAGAGGCGTAACGCATGCCGATCGCGACCCAGTCGATATCGCGTTGCGGACGATGCAGCTGGATGGGCCGCTCATCGCTATAGGTGATGACGGTCTGACGCTCTGAGAAATGATCGATGCTCTGATGCCATTTGGAATCAGTCCAGTGAAGTGTCATGCTGCGGTTGAGGGGATCATACTCGGTGGTGAACAGGGTGCCGAAGCCTTCTCCATATCTATCCTGGCGCAACGGTTCCATGAGAAAATCCTCCACCAAGCTTTCGGGATTCCGGCCCGAGCCGACGATTCGTTGGAGGCGGGCCGAGCGTTCGAAAGTCCGGGTGAAACTGCCTCTGTCGGGATGTGAGCCGTCGTGCTGGTGATTGGTCGCCAGCGCATCGGCAACCATACGAGCTCCACCGCCTGCCTGCATCTCGACGCTGGCGGTGTTTCCATCTGCATCGGCTATCACGACGTTGTAAGGCATATGAGACGGCACGCGGCGCAACACGTCCAGGGCCTGTTCAACCGTATCGCATGTTTCCAGAACGTATCGCAGGATCGTGGTGATGCCGAATCCGGCGCCCGTGACCTGACGGCCGCCATAGGCCAGCGCGATGGCGAGGCCTGCGTCGTTGATGCCGTCGGAAAGGCCCCAGAGAAACTCGACCATGCCCATAACCTTGCGTCCCGTCCATTGGGAATGAAGCAGCAGGCCTTCGTTCAGATCTGGGGAAAGGTCATAGTTGCGGACGAGCCGGACAGCATCATGGCTGGCCAGTGCCGCAAGCGAGCAGCCGCCGAGATAGTTTGGGGGACACCAGGTCGACAGGAAGCGTGCAGTGCGGTCGGAGCCGCCAGCCAGAGCGACAAGGCGGTGGTAGGTCGGCAACAGCTCTGGCATGTGGCGGGCCAATGCTGCCTCGCACTCCGAACGTGAAGGACCCTGGTCGCCGCCACGGGCGATGAACCAAGCCTGATATGCAGGCCATGAGCGCTCGCAGCGGGCTGCCCATTTGGGGCCGGGCAGAGCTTCGCTGATTGCGTCAAATTCGAGGGATGGGCTGGTCATGTCAGTGTCTCCTGTTTCACAGCTCAAGAAAAAAGCGCACCATGGCGGTGCTTGCATCGGGGCCGTCGGGATCGACGTAAGACCCTGCGGAATTGCCGCCGGACCATGCATGGCCCAGACCATCAATGATCCAGTGCTCGATACTCGACCGGCCGTTGGCACCAAGGGTGATCCGTTTTTCAAACGACCGGCCTTCGGACGTGCCGCTTTCGGTGCGCTGGAGCTGTGCAGATAAACCCGAGGGCTCGGCGTTGCGGGCGACCATGTCGCCGTTGAGCGGATGGACCGTGGAATCCGATGAGCCATGAAAGACGATGGTTCGCGGCGGTGTGGCCGATTGTTGCTGTGTGACGCCCGGCAATGGTTTGCCGCCCATGGCGGAGAAAGCCGAAGAGACGTCACGTGCTGCTCCATAGGGGAGGCCGGAATGCACACCGACGCCGGAGTATAATTCGGGGTAGGTCTCGCCCATGATGACTGCCATGGCGCCGCCTGCCGAAAGACCGGCAACAAAGGTGCGGGTGGCCGGTATGGAGTGCGCTTCACAGATCTGCCGGGTCAGGCCCGCGATGATTGCCGGCTCTCCACGGTCCCGCTTTTGATCGCCTCGGCTGAACCAGTTCCAGCAGGTTTGCTGGTTGGCGCCGCGTGATTGCGCAGGATAGGCCACGATGAAGCCGTGCGTCTCGGCCAATGCGTTCATCGCGGTTCCTGCTGCGAAATCCTCAGGCGTCTGCGTGCAGCCATGCAGCATGACGATCAAGGAGTTCGGTTCACCATTGGCGGATGCTGGAACATAGAGCTGGAAGTCCCTGCTGCCCACGGAGCAGCTGAACGTATGCCGCGCGAAATCGGCACTGGCGGGGATATCGGATCGCGAGCGCCTTTCGCTTCTGGCGGAACCGGGCCGCGATTGGGCCGGGCGTAGCGAAGATCCGAAGATTTCCCCAAGTCCAGAGCCCGCGGTGCGTGCGGCGCATGGCACTCCGACGGATGCATCTGCTGACAGGCCATGACGGGATAGCGTTTGCTGTACCAGTCGGGCGGGTTCAAAGTGGCCGAGGCGTGCGGACGCCATTGCCTGGCGCAAAGCCGCGGCATTGTAAATCGTCATTGGTGTTATCCTTAGAGGTGTCGGAGAGACTACTTGATGCGGTCGGCCAGTGCGGTCTTGATTTCCTTGCTTGCCTGCAACGCGCCCAGCACCGTGATCGTTCCAATTGTCGCGAGCGCAAGTTCGGGTGTCACATCGTCGGCAATGCGGGCCAGCCCCACCACCTTGACATGCAGGACCTCGCCAGCGGCGCGCAGCGATTCGAGGTCTGCACGGGTGTAGTCGCGCAAACCCAGTTCCATCGTGTGGCGTTCGATGGATTTGGTGACGGTTTCCTGGTGGCTTTCCAGTTGGTTGCGAATGGCCATACGGATGAAATCGGAGCGGTTCGAGTAGAAGCCTTCCCTCACCAGCAGATCGATTCTCCCCAAATCGACATATCCGAGATTAATGGTGATCTTCTCGCTTTCGGCTGTTTTTTCTCTCAGCTGCCGGACATTGCTCATCTCTGGTCTCCAAATAACATCCATGTGGATGGCATATAGATGTTAATTTGTGTTATTCAAGAAAATTGTCACATCTCCCGCCGGACCATTTTCTGTCCCGGGAGAGAGCCTCCACTCACCAAATGAAAAGCAGGCGTGCAAGGATTTTCGTGAGCGTACACATGCCAGTGACGGGCAGCCGGAAACACACCGAAACCAGCTCAATGGTCTCGGCTCTAAGCAACATTCGTCATATCAGGATTTGGAAGAGCCTGACTTCAGCGCGCTGCGATGGATATTACGCGTGATGAGGCCGGACCTCACATAGCCTTTGCGATCACCTTGGCCAGTTCCTGCCAAGCTTCGCCATGTGCCGCCACAACGTCGGCCGGGCCGCTTGATCTGGCTTTGGCAACGATGCTGAACTGCCGGATACGACTGCGGCTTTCCGCGCGATCGCGGCGGATCGAGAATTGTCCGGACAAACGCATCGTGTTTGAGCTGTCCACCAGCATCTGCTCAACATCGATGCGAATTTCAGCCTCCGGGACGCCGCCCAGCGGCCAGGGGTCGGATGCGACCTGGGCGCCGGAAATGTCAGCCAGACTGCGCACTAGAAACAATCGCATGGCGCGCTCGGTGTCATCGGCCCAGTCGGCTTTGGGGATCGCAACGATCGCACCTGCTGCATTTTGCACGAAAATACCTGACTCCTTGGCGTAAGTCGGCAAGTTCACCGTTGATACGGAAATCGTGCGGGCGTCTGTTTTGATAGTTGTGGCTAAAGCAGCCGACTCGATCAAAAACCGGTCGTGTTTCGTGCTGGTACACCCGGAAAGAAGCAGAAACGACATCAACAGGAACAAAATACGCATACTCATCATCGTCCTAATAGCAGTGAGTTCGGATTACGCTCGATACTGCGCGCCAGTGATCGAAAGGACTCCGCGGTGGTGGAGATATCGCGAAGAACTCCCCTTATATCATTATAGAAGCGGGAATCTGAGTCGTAACCCGAAACAACTGCTTGCAGCCCGTCTGCGGCTTCATTAAGGCGCTTGGCAAGGGCGGGAAGCGTGCTTGCGGCCGTGTCGATCGACTTGAGAGCGCTGTCGGCACTGCGCAGCGTGGTGTTCAGATTGTCGATGGCCCCACCCTCGCGGATGGCAGTGACGAGAGAGCGAACTTCTTGAAGCGTCTGGTCAATCGTTCCGGGAATACGGTCCATCCCATCAGCAGCCAGCACGCCCTCGGCAGTGTCGGTCAACTTCGAGATGTTGCCAAGCGCCTTTGTCGCAGCCGTCATCAATTCCTCAATCGGAAGTTTTGAGATGCGTGTGGCCAGACCGTTGACGCCGGAATCCGCGTCGGCAACCGCTGCAGGTGCTGTCGGCAACATCAGCCTGCCATCGGGACTGAGTATGATTTCGGCTTCAGGCTGGGAGGGCAGGCTGACCAGTTCCAGAATGACCGTCTGGCCAAGAAGCCCTTCTGACCCGACACGGGCGCGCAAGCCATTGGCAACACGGGCATCGAGGCGCATCCGCATTTTTTCGGCCGATAAATCTTTGGGCAGTCCGAGCCGTGTAGGTGAAAGGCGCAAGTCAACGCGCAGTCTGATAGGGCCGTTGTTGCCATCTTCGGATGGAACACCGACCAAATCCTCGACCTCACCCACCTTAATGCCCCTGAACCGCACGATCGTATCAAGCCCAAGACCATCGACGTCGCCATCAAGCAGAATTGAAGCTGTGATATCCGCGTTGGTGTCGGCCTCAAATGCATTTGCACGGGCTAAACTTTCGCTTTCAAAGACATCGAAGATCTGGCCCTCCTCAACTGGAGCGCCGCCTGTGACGGGTGTTCCGAATGTTACGCCACCTTCAAGCAACGCAGCCAGGCTATTTACCTTGAGTGCGAGACCCTGCGCGCCCAAGTTGAATGACAGGCCTGAAGCATCCCAGAACCGCACATTGGTCGTCAGACGCTCATTATAGGGTTTAAGGATGAAAGCCTCCATCGTCACGATCGTTCCGGAGCTGGAAAGCGTGGGCTGCCCGATCCTTCCGACTTCGATTCCGCTGGTAAGCACTGGAGCCCCTGCCGCCAAATGACCGCCAGCACGAGATCTTAGCACGATGCGTGTTCCCTCCTCCCCAAAGGAGGCAAGCGGGGGAACCTCGCGGGCGACAAAGTGATCGGCCGCGATGCCTCCCTCGCCATCCCAGTTCGCAGCGATGTAGACGCCTGAAAGCAAAGTTCCAATGCCGCTGACGCCGCGTGCAGTGATCTTCGGTTCCACGAGCCAGAACTCGGCTTCAGTGTCGACATAGCGTGCAATATTCTTGTCGATCCGGACTTGAGCTTCGACCGCCTCCATTCCATCGGTAAACCCGACAGCCTCCACGATGCCGACCCGCAAGTCCCGGATGCGAACTTCCGTCGAACCGGCGCTAATGCCAGAGGCTGACTTGAACGCGATGGTGATCAACGGGCCTTTTGATGCATAGTTGTTCCACACAACACCAGCCGAGACCGCCACCGCCAACAAAGGCATGAGCCATATCAACGAAGGCCGGCGCCTGGTCGTCTCACGTTGTGGGGAAGGCAGGTTTTGCAGATCCGGCGCAACGTTGCTCATTGAGCTGTTCCTTCATCGGTAAAATCCCAGATCAGACGTGGGTCGAATGCCTGGGCGGACAACATCGTGAACACGACGGAAAGGGCGAAACAGGCTGCCGCCAGGCCCGGCTTGATGGATGCCAGTACGTCGAACTGAACCAGTGCTACGAGTATGGCAACCACGAAAACATCGATCATGGACCAGCGGCCGATGAATTCCACGGCCGAGTGCAGAATGTGCAATTTGTGCGGATCCTTGTTGTGCGGGCGAGACAGCAGCACAGCCAGATAGGCAATCACGATAAATTTCCCGACCGGAATGACCACACTCGCAACGAATACGATCGCGGCGATGGCATAGGCATGATGATGAATGAGATCGACGACACCCCCGACGATCGTGCTGTCCTGCGACTTGAACATCTGTGTCGTGCGCAACATGGGATACATGTTTGCCGGAACATAAACGATCAGCCCGGCAATGAGCCAAGCCAGGACCCGCTGTATGCTGCCATCGTTGCGGCTTTGCATCCGCGCATGACAACGAGGGCAAGAGGCGACGTCCGGCCGGGCAACAATCCCACAACTGGTGCAGGCGACCATGCCTGCATCGCGCGCTGTCGTCAGGCTGTGTTGGTGGCCAGGGATGTCCATAGCGTGTTCCTGCACATGAAGGTGTCTTGAAGAGTGTTGACAATGACAAGCAGGACGAACGCCCAGAATGCCGCCCCGGTGTCGACGGTTGCGATTCCAGCGAGTTTGACCAACGCTACGGCAACGCCGACCATGAAGATTTCCGCCATTGCCCAGGGCTTGAGTTGGAATGCCCATCGCAATGCAGACTGCGCACCGGCCGCATTTCCATAGCCGGCCAGAAGCGGTGCAAGTGCGTATATTAGCAGAACCGAACGGGCCAGGGGAACGAGAATGATGAAGACCAGAACGGCAAAGGCCAAAGGCGCCATAATTCCCGTGGCAAAGCCCAGCACAACATCTACGACAGATGCGCTGGAATCAAACGGTCCAGCGTCCAAATACAGGAAGGGCGCGAACAGGACGATCCCCATCAAAATCGTTGAGGTCAGCGCCAGTCCCACCACCCGAGTGATCGCTTCCGACTTGCCAAGCGTTAACTGATACCCACAGCGTACACAGCGTGTTCGGGTAACCATCTCTTCTGCGGTAAACCTGTAAATGACATCGCAATGGGGGCAGGCGATGCATCCGGAGTCGTAAATCATTGCGGCTCCTGATCAAGGGTAGGATGGAACAACGTCAGAACTACACTGCTATGTGGCAACAACAAAACTGCCGTCAACCTGTATGTCACTATCATGATGTCTTTTCGTCCGGCATTAACCGCCAAGCGCCCTTGGGTTGCGCTTCACAGGAAGCGCCTGGGGCTGTGACACCGAAACAGGCAGCAAAAGATGATCCTGTGCCGCACATATAAAGCGGCATCATGGCGGCTGCAGAACTCAAGACCCGAAAACGAATTGCCGACCTGGAAGGGATGTGTTGCGAGTCTGTGGTTTTTGACCATCACACCGACCCATTTAACGGCTTCATCCGCAATTTTGCCTGCTCAATGCTGTTGAGGTTTTCATCGTAATCAGGTGGCGGTCGTTGGCGACCCTGAGGTTGATATCAGCTGCTGGATAGGGCCGCGCGGGCTAGCCGCCGTTGATATAGCTGGCCAGGGTCGCCTCTGTTCCATTCCGCCATAAAGCCGTGAGTGCGGTGGCAAAGGCTTCGGCAAAAGCGGGGCTGTTACCGAGATTACCGTAGATGTCAGCCATTTCGAGCCACTTTTGCGGGGTGTCCCTGGCAAGTTTTGCCTGTGCGGTCAGCCGGTCCCAGTTGGGATCATTCGGCGGTATCACCGCGCCGCTGTCGCTCGTCCCGTAACAGTAGCGGCACCAGAGCGCGGATTCGAGCGCAAGACCGTTCACCGGTCGGCCTGCTGCCAGCCGTGCGTCAATCGTCGGCAGAATGAACTTCGGCTGCCGGTTCGATCCGTCGAAGCACAGCCGCGGGATGGTGTCGCCGATCGCCGGGTTGGAAAAACGCTCAACGCATTTGCTGAAATAGCTTTCAGTGCTCACACCCTCGATGCTCGGGACCGTCGGCATGATCTCGTCATGCTGCAGTTTGCTGAGAAAGCCTGCGACCAGAGGATTTTCCATCGCCTCATGAACATATGTGATCCCCATCAGCCCGGCCGGATAGGCAATGATGGCATGGCCGCCATTGAGAATACGCAGTTTCATCAGCTCATAAGGTGCGACATCTGCCACGAACTGCACGCCGACAGTTTCCAGCGCTGGGCGCCCCATCGGGAAATTGTCTTCAAGCACCCATTGCCGAAAGGGCTCGCAAACCACAGGTGCTGCGTCCTCGATTCCGAATTCATCAGCAACAATGGCAATCTCGCGGGGGCCGGTCGCGGGCGTAATGCAGTCGACCATGCCGCATGGAAAGGCAACATTGGCTTCAATCCAATCGGCTGCGTCGTCACTGCGCCGCTTTGCCAGACCGATCACGGCGTTGCGCGCAACATGGCCGTTTTCGGGGAGATTGTCGCATGACATCACAGTAAAGGCAGCGATGCCTGCTGCCCGCCGCGCCATCAGAGCTGCAATGATCAGCCCGAAAACGGTCGTCGGATGTTGGGGATTTTCCGCATCGGCGATGATTTCAGGATGGGACGCGTCGAAACCACCGGTCTTTGCATCGATATAGTAGCCGCCTTCGGTCACGGTCAGCGAGACAATGCGGATCTCGGGCCTCGCCATTGTCTCGATCAGCTTGCCCGCGTCGATGGCGCAGAAATCCATCATCGAGCCGCATACTGTTGCAGAATATCCTGCGGGCTCCAGTTCGACCACGGTTGTCAGCCAGTCCTGCGGCGCAAGGCGCTGGCGCATGGCTTCGTCATAGGGTTTGACGCCGGCGCCGATGATCGCCCAGTCATGGTCGCGCCCGGTCTCGAACAGGCGATGCAGATAGACTGCCTGGTGCGCTCGGTGGAAATTGCCAACACCAATATGCACGATGCCGGGGGTCAGGGCTGTGCGGTCATAGCCGGGCACATGGATGCCATCGGCAAGCTTGTTCAGGTTGGCGTTCGAGAGTTTCATCAGCTCATCCACTGCCCGCCGTCGACATTGTATGTCTGCGACAGGATGTAGTCGGACTCGGGCGAGGCAAGAAAGATTGCCATGCCGGTCAGGTCATCGGGCTTTGCAAAGCGGCCTGCCGGCACGCTTGCGGCGACTTCGGCTTTTTTCTGGCCGGGCTTTTTGTTTTCCAGCTTGGCGAACATCGCATCGACATGCTCCCAGTGCTCGCCGTCGACCACGCCGGGGGCAATGGCGTTGACGTTGATGCCGTGCTTGATCAGATTCAGACCCGCCGACTGGGTCATGGAAATGACTGCCGCTTTGGTCGAACAATAGACCAGCACCAGACTTTCGCCGCGACGGCCTGCCTGGGACGCCATATTAATGACTTTCCCGCCATGGCCTTGGCTGATCATCTGCCTGGCCGCGGCCTGCATGGTGAACAGTGTGCCGGCGACGTTGACGGCATAAAGCCTGTCATAGCTGGCGCGGGTGATGTCGACCGTCTCTGCCGCGTCGAAAAGGGCGGCGTTGTTGATCAGAATGTCGAGCTTGCCGGTCTTGGCAACCACCGCGGCAATTGCCGCGTCAATGCTGTCTTGCTGGCTGACATCAATCTGCACGGCATACGCCCCCTCGCCGATTTCCGAGGCGGTGGCTTGCGCGGCCTCAAGATTGATGTCGGCGATGGCGACGGTGGCGCCCTCGCGGACATAGGCATCGGCAAAGCCTCGGCCTATGCCGCGGGCAGCGCCAGTAACCAGTGCGGATTTACCAGCAAGGCGCTTCATTCGGTGCGCAACCCCTGAGCGTCGAACTTGTGCAGATGCTCCAGCTGCGGCGTCAGATAGACGGTGTCACCATGATGCACATCAACCTCCCCACCGGCGCGCACGGTCAGCGGATCACAGCCTGGAATACCGTGGATGTGTATAAAGGTGTCGGATCCGAGGTGTTCCGCGATTCCTACCGTGCCCTTCCAAAGGCCTTCCGTCTTGGAAATATTGATATGTTCGGGCCGAATGCCGATCGTCTGCACGCCATGCTTGGCTGCTTCCGGGCCTTCCAGCTGGTTCATCCTGGGCGAGCCGATGAAGCCCCCGACGAACTTGTTGCGGGGCGTGCGGTACAGTTCCAACGGGCTGCCCACCTGTTCGATTATGCCTGCCTGCAAAACCACAATCTTGTCGGCCATGGTCATTGCCTCGACCTGGTCGTGGGTGACGTAGACCATCGTGGTGGCAAGCTTCTTGTGCAGCTCGGAGATTTCCATGCGCATGCCAACACGCAGCGCCGCATCGAGGTTCGACAAGGGTTCATCGAAAAGGAAGGCTGATGGCTCGCGCACGATGGCACGACCAATCGCGACGCGCTGGCGCTGGCCGCCCGACAGCTGACCGGGACGCCGGTCAAGATAATCTGTCAGGTTCAAAGCGGCGGCCGCCTGTGCGATCCGCCTGTCCTGTTCCTCTTGCGGCATTTTTGCCATCTTCATCGGGAAGGCGATGTTCTTGCGCACCGTCATATGCGGATAAAGGGCATAGCTCTGGAACACCATCGCCAGACCGCGCTTGGCCGGGGGAAGGCCAGTGGCGTCCTTGCCGTCGATCTCGATGTTACCGGATGTGGTGTCTTCCAAGCCGGCGATCAGGCGCAAGAGGGTCGACTTCCCGCAACCGGATGGTCCGACAAAGACCACGAATTCGCCGTCGTTGATTTCCAGATCCAGTGGCGGAATAACCTCCACCTTGCCGAAGGTTTTCCTGACCTGTTTTAACTGTATGCGTCCCATTTTTCGCTCCTCACTTCACAGCGCCGAAGGTCAAGCCCCGGACAAGTTGTTTCTGGCTGAACCAGCCCAGTATCAGGATCGGCGCAATTGCCATGGTCGAGGCGGCCGAAAGCTTGGCGTAGAACAGCCCTTCAGGACTGGAGTAGCTGGCGATAAACGCGGTCAGCGGCGCGGCCTTGGCGGCGGTAAGGTTGAGCGTCCAGAACGCTTCGTTCCACGCAAGGATGAAATTGAGGAGAAGCGTGGACGCGATTCCAGGCACCGCCATCGGCGTGAGCACATAGATAATCTCGTCCTTCAGCGAAGCTCCGTCCATCCGTGCAGCTTCGAGGATCTCACCGGGGATTTCCTTGAAATAGGTGTAGAGCATCCAGACGATGATCGGCAGGTTGATCAGCATCAAAACGATCACCAGACCGGTGCGGGTATCGAGAATGCCAAGCTTGATGAAGATCAGGTAGATCGGATAAAGCACGCCAACTGCCGGAAGCATTTTGGTCGAGAGCATCCACAGCAGGATGTCCTTGGTGCGTGGGGAGGGAACAAAGGCCATCGACCAGGCTGCGGGCACCGCGATGATCAGGCCGAGAACGGTTGATCCACCCGCAATGATGATCGAGTTCCACAGGAACCGCAT
>Ga0209344_10004423_pt1 | contig 12937 bp, 11 predicted proteins | sample Cruoilmetagenom6_FD_187293 | JGI IMG/M metagenome (GOLD analysis project Ga0209344, IMG submission 187293) | Oil polluted marine microbial communities from Coal Oil Point, Santa Barbara, California, USA - Santa Barbara Oil Seep Sample 6 (SPAdes)... | ecosystem: Environmental > Aquatic > Marine...
CGGCAATCGCGTAATTTTTTATTGTGAAGATTTGCTTTTTTAGCACGGTCTTTTGCAAGTTTTCGAATACCGCTTAATTCTTTACGCTCACGCTCTGCTTGAACAATTTTACGCTGTATAGCATCCGCAGCCTCTGGATTTTTATGTAGATAATTATCCAACTGCGTTTTTAAGAAATCATTTATAAACGTTCGCACTGTTGGCAAATCGCCCCCCATATCTGTAGAACCTAGTTTTGTTTTTGTTTGGCTTTCAAAAACGGGTTCCATCACTTTTATACTGATTGCAGAAACGATTGACTTTCGCACATCGCTTGCATCGTAATTTTTATTGTAAAATTCTCTAACAGTTTTCACTAATGCTTCGCGAAAAGCGGCTAAATGCGTTCCACCCTGCGTGGTGTTTTGACCGTTTACAAAACTGTGATATTCTTCGCTATATTGGGTTTTACTGTGAGTTATGGCAACTTCAATATCTTCGCCGCGAAGATGAATTATTGGGTATGCCATATCTTCATCACTGATGGTTTCCATCAAAAGATCTTTCAGACCATTTTCTGAATAAAACTTTTCGCCGTTGAAGTCTATCGTCAATCCCGGATTGAGATAGACGTAGTTTTTCAGCATTTTTTGCACATATTCCGTGCGATACTTGAAGTTTTTGAAAATACTATCATCTGGAACAAAAACTACTTTGGTTCCTTTTCGCTTAGTGCTTTCTTCTATTGCGGAGTCATTCGTGAGTTCGCCTTGCGAAAATTCGGCAACTTTCAATTGGTTTTCGCGAATGGATTCTACTTTAAAAAATGAGGAAAGTGCATTCACTGCTTTGGTACCCACACCATTCAAACCAACAGATTTCTTAAACGCGCGGCTGTCATATTTACCACCAGTGTTCATTTTTGAAACAACGTCTATCACTTTTCCTAAGGGAATACCACGGCCAAAATCGCGAACTTTTACTTCTTTGTCCTTTATGCGAACCTCGATGGTTTTTCCGGCGCCCATTACAAATTCGTCAATACAGTTGTCAATAACCTCTTTTAGAAGGATATAGATACCATCGTCGGGCGAAGAACCGTCACCAAGTTTCCCAATATACATGCCCGGACGCATACGGATGTGTTCTTTCCAGTCGAGCGAGCGTATATTGTCTTCGGTGTATTGTGTTTCGGCCATGATAATTTATGTAGGGTTGCTAATATAAATATACGCTAGCACTTGTGAAACCAATACTTTGGAAAGTAATTAACAATAAATTAGTTGTTATTGTTAGTAATTCCTTCTTGATAAGAATTATTAAACTTTTGCTAAGATTGAGCATTGTCATAGACTTGTTGAAAATCATTTCATAATTTCATACCACAAACAAAAAAACCGTAATGGAATTTATAGATTACTACAAAGTTCTAGGACTGGATAAAAGTGCCACTGCTGCCGATATAAAGAAAGCATACAGGAAGCTTGCCAGAAAACTTCACCCAGATTTAAACCCGAATGACAAAACAGCGCAACAAAAATTTCAACAAATAAATGAAGCGAATGAGGTTTTGAGCGACCCTGAAAAGCGAAAGAAATATGACCAATACGGAAAAGATTGGCAGCACGCTGATGCATTTGAGAAAGCGAAACAGCAACAATCCTCGCAAGGTTTTGGTGGCCAGCGAACTTATTCCGGAAGCGGTCAAGGTTTTGATGAAAGCGAGTTTTCAGATTTTTTTGAATCAATGTTTGGCGGCAGTGGCGGATTTAGTCGCAGTGGCGGAAATAGACGACAGACTTCACAATTTAAAGGCCAGGATTTAGCTGCTACACTTCGACTGAATTTAACCGATATCTTGGAAAGCCAAAAGCAAACTATCAGTATTGGGGAGAAAAAAATCAGGCTTACCATTCCCGCAGGTGTTGAGGACGGGCAGACCATAAAAATAAAAGGCTATGGTGGCGAAGGAATGAATGGTGGCCCAAAAGGTGATTTGCTAATCACCTTTGAAATCTTCAACAATACACGTTTTAAAAGACTGGAAAGCGATATTTATTCAACTGAAGAAATTTCACTATACACAGCGCTTTTAGGTGGGGAAATAACTGTTGAAACGCTAACGGGAAAAGTGAAATTAAACGTAAAGCCCGAAACGCAAAACGATACTAAAGTTAAACTGAACGGCAAAGGTTTGCCAAAATACAAAAAAGAAAATCAGTTCGGAGATCTTTACATTACCTATAAAATTATGCTACCAAAAAATCTTTCAGAAAAAGAAAAAGAACTTTTTACAGAACTTTCAAAACTTAGATAATGGCAAGGGAAAAATATATATCGGTAATTCATTTTTGCAATCAGACACATATTGAGGTTTCATTTGTAGAAAACCTTCATGAATATGGTTTGGTAACTTTTGAAGAAAAGGAAAACGACGTGTTTATTGACGAAAAGGATATCTCAGAAATTGAACGTATGTTTCGTCTTCATAAAGATCTTTCAATAAACTTTGAAGGGTTAGATGTAATAAATCAAATGCTAAATCGCATCCAAAAAATGGAAAATGAAATTAATCTGTTTAAAAAGAGACTAAAGTTATACGAATAGACGTTTGTAAAACATATTTAGTCTACACTATTAACTTTTTCATTTATTACATGATTAAAACAATTTTATTGTTCTTTCTTTTTTTTCCTGCAATTATTTTTTCACAACAAATAGCTTTTATTCAAAAAGACGATTCAGCCTTACTTTTTAAGCGAGCAATTGATACGAGTAATACTACATCCCAAAGTTCTGGGTACGATTTCAACACAAAAAGTACATTTAATAATTTAAATACCAATCCTGTTTACGAATGGAAATGGACTCGCGATGGCATCTGGACCGGAACTAGTATTGGTGTTAGTATAGCTGGTTTAATATTATCAAGGAGTAAAAAAGGTATATTGTTGGAAGATCAAGATAGATTTTTAAATAATGAAAATCTTCAAATAGAGATTGACAAAATTCCAGCTATAAATAGATGGGCAGCCGGTAAAAATTCTGAAGATGCCCGTTTAATAAGTGATGCTATACTTTATGCCTCTTTAACTGCCCCTATTGTATTGCTTTTTAATGATAACATTAATGAACAAGCAGGGGAATACATTGCTATTTATATACAAAGTTTGGCAACCACTTGTGCACTCTACTCATTAACTGCTAGGTTTGTGGATAAAAGTCGTCCTTTTGTTTATGATAACAGTGGTAAAACATCTGAATACAAACGTTTTAAAAACAACGGACAGCGTTCCTTTTATTCGGGTCACGTAGCAGCAACGGCAACAGCTACTTTTTTTGCAGCTAAAGCATATTGTGATTTTAATCCAAATATGACAGGGAAGGGATTTGTCTGGGCAGGAGCTGCTGCAATTCCTGCTGCAATGGGGTTTTTAAGAATAGAATCTGGGCAGCATTTTTTGACTGATGTATTAGTAGGATATACGCTAGGAGCAGCCACGGGAATTTTAGTGCCAGAATTGCACAAGAAAAAGTATGAAAATATTGATATCTACCCAAGCGCTAGCACAAGCTTTAATGGAGACAGACACGCGGGAGTGTCATTTAGATATACTTTTTAATATATTATTAAATAAAATGAAGGATGTTTAAACATTAAATCTGAAGTGCATAACATCGCCATCTTTAACGATATACTCCTTTCCTTCTACCCCCATTTTTCCAGCTTCTTTTACTTTTGCCTCACTGCCGTAGGTTACGTAATCATCATATTTTATTACCTCGGCACGAATAAAACCTTTTTCAAAATCTGTATGGATTACTCCGGCAGCTTGTGGTGCAGTAGCGCCAACGGGAATGGTCCACGCACGGACTTCTTTTACTCCAGCGGTAAAATAGGTTTGAAGATTTAAAAGTTTATATGCGCTTCTAATAAGTTTTGCGGAACCGGCTTCGTCAAGGCCTAAATCTTCCAAAAACATTTGGCGTTCTTCAAAAGTTTCAAGTTCGGTAATATCTGCTTCTGTACCTACTGCTAAAACCAAAACTTCGGCGTTTTCGCCGGCAACGGCTTCTTTTACTTTTTCAACATAGGCATTTCCGGTTGCTGCTGAGTCTTCATCAACATTACAAACGTACATTACAGGTTTGTCTGTAATGAATTGTGCATTTACAATAAATTCCTCACGTTCGCTTTCGGTTAAATCAATAGCGCGAACAGAAATTCCAGCTTCCAAACCCGCTTTTACTTTAAGCAGAGCAGCTTCCTCTTTTTGGGCATCTTTATTTCCGGTACGGGCGGCACGTTTCACTTTTTCAAGTTTTTTATCCACCGTTTCCAAATCCTTCAGTTGAAGTTCAATATCAATCGTTTCCTTATCGCGGATTGGGTTTACATTCCCATCAACGTGAACAATGTTATCATTGTCAAAACAACGCAAAACGTGAAGAATTGCATCCGTTTCGCGAATGTTGCTCAAAAACTGGTTGCCCAAACCTTCGCCTTTACTGGCGCCCTTTACCAATCCAGCAATATCTACTATTTCAACAGTTGCAGGAAGAACGCGTTCTGGGTTTACCAATTCTTCCAATTTCAACAAACGTTTGTCTGGCACATTCACCACGCCAACGTTTGGTTCAATGGTACAAAAAGGGAAATTGGCACTTTGTGCTTTTGCGTTTGACAAACAATTAAATAGAGTGGATTTTCCTACGTTTGGCAATCCTACGATACCTGCTTTCATTAAATATTTTTTTAAGAACAAACCTTCGCTGAAAATTGCTTTGGTTTTTGAAGGTGCAAATATACATCTTCAAAGCAAACTTTTTACAATTGATTTGAAATGCTTTTTTGAAAAAAGATTGGGTTTTATTTCACTAAAGATTTACAAGAATTTAACTATAATAGCATTAAGTTTACATTTGAAACTATAAATAACCAATAATTATGAAGAAATTAATGATGAGTCTGGCTGTTGCCGTTTTTACTGTTGCGGGAATTCAAGCACAAGTAAATAAGTCAGTCAAAGAAGAATCTACTACTAAACGAGTGGTCACAAGAGTTGGCAGTGATGTTATAGTAAAGGAAACAAAAAACATCGATACTGAATCTGGAGCTCTAATTATAGAGGACAATGATAAAATTGATAGAAATTTTAGTGAAGTAACCTCAAAAGACAGCGATAAAAAAGTTTTGGTAGATGATGAATATATTGATCCTCAAAATGAGGCTTTAATTGCTGAAAGGAAAGCACAACAGCAAGCACAACTTGAAGCTTCCAAAAAAGAACAAGCAGCATTAGCGGCCAAAAGGAAAATGGAATATGAAGCAAAGCAAGCACAGATGCAGAAAGAACTTGCAGAAAGAAGAGCCAAATTGGAATCAAGGCCAAAAGGAATGTCTAAACTTAAAAAGGACTAAACACTTTTTTTGAATATTTAAAGAAAATCCATCGATGGTTAATCCTCGGTGGATTTTTTTATTCTAAAAGATGGTATCGAGTGTTTTTTTATAGACTTCAGAATTATCCAAATTATGGTGCGTGCCTTCAGGAATTGTAATTAATCTAAGTTTTCCATTCGTTTGGATTTTTGAAAGTTTCACACTGTTTTCATAGTTTACCACAAAATCATCCGTTCCATGAAATATTGTAATGGGACAAGAAACTTCTTTGAAATATTCATAAGTGGGAAAATGAAACTTCAAAAACCAATTTACGGGGTAGATGGGAAAACGTTGGCTTGCCACATTATCTAAACTATAGAATGGCGCTTCAAGAATTAATTGTCTTGGATGGTTCTGCGAAGCAACATAAGTGGCAAATGTAGTTCCCAAGGACCTTCCGCAGACAACAATTTCATCTTCTGGATATCTTATCAGCAAATAATTATAAAATAGCTCCGCATCGCTATACAATGCTTTTTGGCTGAGTTTTCCCGTGCTTTTTCCGTAGGTTCTGTAATCCATAACCAAAACATCATATTGCCGTTCAATAAATTTTTGGACCACAATTCCCCAGCGAGACAGTTCACCAGCGTTTCCGTGGAAATAGAGCACTACGCCTTTTGGGTTTTCTACTTTAAAATGAAGTGCATTTAGTTTTGCGCCATCTTTAGTATTCAAAAAAATTTCCTCAAAATTATTTTGAAAAGAATAGCTATAATCCTGCGGAAGTGAATCTGGCATAAATATCATTTTTTCTTGCAAGAAATAAAGTCCAACAAAAATGATAACATACAAGAAAACGAGAACAATCAGAATTTTTTTTAGTCTTCGTTTCATTTTTTGGAAGAGTGTTACACGCCGATGCTGGTTGTGGAAAGATCTATTTTCTTTTCCTTAGATTTGATGATTTCGGTCAAAATTTTATGATAAGATTCAAAATTATTCAAATTTTTATGGCCGCCATCTATAATAGGATGTAGTCGTGTGAGTTTTGGATTTACCTGTGAAAGTTTCACACTACTGCTGAAAGGGATCAACTTGTCTTTCGTACCGTGGATTATATGGATTGGACACTTTACGTATTTTAACCATTTGTAAGTTGGCATTGGGTATTTCAATATAATTGAAAGTGGCATAAACGGCATATAACGGCCAGTGACCTTGGTTAAACTATAATAAGGCGCATCAAGAATCAACATTTTCGGACTATTCATAGAGGCTAGTTTTGTTGCAAAACCGGAACCCATGGAACGACCATAAATGATAATGTATTTTTCACTGACTTTTTCCCTGATTTTATTATAAATAAATTGCAAATCGTGCTTTATGGCTTTTTGCGAACGCTTGCCAGTGCTTTTGCCGAAACCGCGATAATCTACCATTATAACGTCATATTTATTCCGTGTAAAATCCACAGCGAACTTCCCCCACCCTTTAATACTTTTTGAGTTTCCTTTTAAATAAAGCACCACGCCCAATGGTTTTTCTACACTAAAATGAAGTCCGTTGATAATGGCACCATCACGTGTTTCAATATTATACTCTGAAACAGTTTGGTTTTCGTAATAAAAATCAAAGTCCTTCGGAAGTTTTTCAGGCTTAAACAAAAAATAATCCTGAAGATAATATAGCAAGATACTTATAACAGCATAAGCCACAAAAACAATAAGCGCAATGTGCAACCAAAGAGGCATAAGTTTCATTTCCTATAAATGTACAAAATATGGTAATGTTATCATTATAATGAGAGTTATGCGCAATTAGCTGTTTATAAATTGTTAATACAATCGATTAATGGATGTATTAAAAGATTAACTTTAACAAATAACTAACACTTAAAACAACAAACCAATGAAAAAAATTACAATTCTATTATTTTTTATCTGCGGAATTGCATTTTCGCAAATAAACGTTTCCGGAACGGTAATCGATGATTCCGGACTTCCCCTTTCTTTTGTGAATGTAGTTGAAAAAGGAACTACAAACGGAACCACTACAACAATAGATGGTGACTTTACAATTGAGGTTAAAGATGATGCCACATTAATCTTTAGCTATGTTGGGTTCAATACCCAAGAAATTGAAGTGAATGGACAAACCAACATTCAAGTCACTCTTTCTAGTGGAGAATCTCTAGAAGATGTTATGCTTGTTGGATCGCGAAGTCCAAAAAGAACCGCCGTAAACTCTGCATCTCCCATTGATGTTATAGATGTTGAATCTACGACACTGCAAGTAGGAAAGGTAGAAATTAACGAACTTCTGCAATATGCAGCCCCTTCTTTTAACGCCAGCAAGCAATCTGGGTCAGATGGAGCGGATCATATTGATCCTGCATCCCTGCGCGGTTTAGGGCCAGACCAAACCCTAGTTTTAATAAATGGAAAAAGAAGGCACCAATCTTCACTAATAAATGTTTTTGGAACTCGAGGCCGTGGAAATACAGGGACAGACTTAAATGCTATTCCAGCATCTTCCATCAAACGAATAGAAATATTGCGCGACGGCGCTTCTGCACAATACGGTAGTGACGCTATTGCGGGCGTTATAAATATTGTTCTAAAAGACAATGTTGATGAATTGTCCGGTAGTGTCTCTTATGGAGCCTATAGCACAAATGCTGATGTTGATACAAGCGCATTTACTGAAGATGCCTACGGTCTTTGGAATACTGACGGATACCGTCTTGATACTGAAAAGGATGGAAACGCCATTGGAAAAGACCAAAACTTTGATGGAGGCTCTGTAAAATTTGGTGCTAATTACGGATTCGCTATTGGTGAAAAAGGTGGGTTTGCAAATTTTACAACTGAATATATCAACAAAAATAAAACCTTACGCCCTACTTTCGATTTCAGAAAGGGTTTTGGCGAAGCTGCTATTGAAGGTTTCAATTTAATGGGAAATATTGGAATTCCTGTAGGTGAAAAAACAGAAGTTTATGCATTTGGTGGCAGGAATTATAGAGATACCGATGCATATGCATTCACCCGAAACGGAGGAAACCGCGTTGTGGATTCAATTTTTCCAAACGGATATACACCTAGAATTACTTCAATAATTACAGATAATTCAGTAGTAGCAGGTGTAAAAACCGAAACTGCCAGTGGATGGAAAATTGATATAAGTAATGCGTATGGAATAAATAACTTTCATTATTACATAAAAGGAACATTAAATGCTTCTTTACTTAATAATTCTCCAACAGAGTTTGATGCTGGCGGGCACAGCCTTTCACAAAACACCGTTAACTTTGACTTTTCAAAATATTATGAAGATGTTTTAAGCGGAATGAACTTAGCTTTTGGCGCTGAATACAGAACAGAGAATTTCAAAATATTTGCAGGCGAGGAAGGCTCCTATGCAACTTATGACGTAAATGGCGTTGCAGTAAACGCAAACACTCCCGAAGAAGATATTGTAATTTATAGAGATGAAAATGGAAACCCAATTCTTGATGATGATGGAAAAATTCAAATAAGACCTGGGGGTTCGCAAGGTTTCCCTGGGTATGGACCGGCAAATGAAGTTGACAGAAGTAGATCAAACGTCTCAATATATGCAGATGGAGAATTTGATTTAAGCGAAGCATTTTTAATTAGTGCCGCTGGACGGTTTGAAAACTACAGCGACTTTGGCAGCACGATAAACGGAAAACTTGCAATGCGTTTTAAAGCTACTGAAAACCTAAATTTTAGAGGTTCTATAAGCACTGGCTTTAGAGCTCCATCATTAGCACAAATTTATTATAACCTGCGCTTTACCAACTTTATTGGCGGTGTGGCTAGCGATCAATTATTATCACCTAACAATAGCCCCGTAACGGCTTCTTTTGGTATAGGCCCATTAAAAGAAGAAAAATCTACAAATGCTGGTTTGGGTTTTACTGCAAACTTCTCAAAATTTACTGCAACGGCAGATCTTTATTACATAGATGTTAGGGATAGAATTGTACTAACGGGAAATTTTCCAGCACCACAAATTGAAAATGTGGACTCTGCCCAATTCTTCGCAAATGGAGTAGATACCGAAACAACAGGACTTGATTTGGTGTTGACGTATAAAGATAATTTTGATGATAATATTATTGGGGTTTCACTTTTGGCGAATTTCAACAATATGGTTATAAAAAATGTGAAAAATGGAGATTTGGACGAACAAACATTTTTTGGGGAAAGAGATAAAGCCTTTTTATTGGCCTCAGCACCAGAAAGTAAATTGGTTGGAAATCTTACCTATGAAAGAAATTGGTTAAGTGCAGGAGTAACGGTAACACGTTTTAGTGAAGTTGAGCTTTTGGATTTCCAAATGTTTGAAGATCCTTCAGATTATGGTGGTTTCCAAAATCAAATTATTGCAGCGACAGATACTTATACTGCTAAATTTGTAACAGATCTAAACCTTGGTTTCGCTGTTTCAAAAAATATAAAATTGAACATTGGCTCAAACAATCTTTTCAATATTTATCCTGACCAGCAAGATGATTGGACAGAAGGAGGCGGCTATTGGGATTCTGTTCAAATGGGTTTTAGTGGCTCATTTTATTATGCACGTATTAATTATAATTTCTAAAAAAATATTGTTTTAACTGCCCCATTAAAATTTTGATGGGGCAGTTCATTTTATAAATAAATTTTAAACAGAGTTTTTTTAAGTTTAAGAAATGATTATCAGCGTTTTGTGCTTTTTTAACATTTATGGTTTATAGTTTTGTAACAAACAATAAAAAAAACAACCATTATGAAAAAAATTTTGATAGTTTTCGCATTAGCAGGATTTACCTCTGTTTTTGCACAGGAAAATAAAAGTGAACAAACTGAAACTGTTACTACAAAAGTAAAAGTTAAAGACAACACAGGTATTCACACAGATGTTAAAGAGGTTACCAGAACAGAGACCCAACCCATTAAACTAGATCCAAAAGATGCTGGTAAAATGGATCAGGATTATGGTTTAGGGCCTACAAAAGTCCAAACAGATGTTAGTTATAATTCTAGCGATCATAACTATATGTTTGAGAATGAAAAAAACGGATATAAAGTTTATGACACAAAAGCAGGAGATAAAAAGGATTTTGCGATTTTGCGTCCCACTTCCGTTAAAGGATATTATATAATGTCACAAGAAGGCGATAACGCTTTTGGTTATTTTAATGAAAATGGAAGTTTTGTAGTAGAAAGATATAATCCTTCAACAGATGCTGTTGAAAAAACAATTTACAAACTGGAGATGCAAAGTAAAACGTCCATCAAGCAGAATAAAATGTAAATTCATTTACTATCCCCACAATTGAAAACGTCCCTCAGACATATGCCTGAGGGACGTTTTTTCTATCTGAAATTTATACTATTACTCTTTGTGCATAAATGCTTGTTTTGCCAATAATTCTTCCTCCGTTTCCACGTGGTCATCATCTGGCACACAGCAGTCCACAGGACATACTGCAGCACATTGCGGCTCGTCGTGAAAGCCTTTACATTCGGTACATTTATCTGCTACAATAAAATATATTTCATCACTAACAGGTTCTTGAGGTTCGTTGGCATTTACTTTTTTTCCATTTGGAAGCACAACTTCTCCGTCTAGGTCTGTTCCATCGGCATAACGCCAATCATCCGCACCCTCATAGATTGCTGTATTTGGACATTCAGGCTCACAAGCTCCACAGTTTATACATTCATCCGTTATAATAATTGCCATAGCTTCTACTTTTTCTAACTTTGCGCAAATTTAAACCCTATTCGGGTAACTCCAAAATAAGTATGCAATTAAAACAAAGAATTAACGCTTTTGTCCATTTAGGTGAATTCCTTAGGAAAATCGATACTTCTGCTTCGCTCAGTAGCCAAGAAGAAATATATATTGAAAATGTATTTAGAAAAGCCGAAGCAGAAAACGGATGGTTTACTCAGGAAAATATAAAATTTTCGCTAAAAAGTTGGGCAGATGCGCTTTCCGAAGAAAATTTGCAGCAGTGGATTTCAAACTATAAAATTGAAAATACAACTGCCAATGCCCAGGCAGAGGAAAGAAAAACCATTGCAGTTATTATGGCTGGAAATATTCCGCTCGTAGGGTTTCACGACTTTATTTCGGTATTGATCACTGGCAACAAGGTTTTGGCAAAGTTATCTTCAAATGATAAAACCCTTCTTCCCTTTCTAGCTGAATATTTAATTTCTATTGAACCGGAATTCAAAAATTATATTGAATTTACCGAAGGAAAGCTTAAAGATTTTGATGCAGTAATCGCCACTGGCAGTAATAATACTGCGCGCTATTTTGATTATTACTTCGGAAAGTATCCAAATATAATCCGTAAAAACCGAAACTCGATTGCTGTATTAACGGGAGATGAAACTGAAGAAGATTTAAAAAACCTTGCCGACGATGTTTTTAGATATTTCGGTCTCGGTTGCCGCAATGTTTCAAAAATATACGTTCCTGAGGGTTATGATTTTGAGCCTTTTTTTAAGGGAATGTTCAATTGGAAAGAAATAATACATAACCACAAATACATAAACAATTACGATTATAATAAAGCAGTCTATTTAATGGATAGTTTCCCATTATTGGATAACGAATTTATGCTATTGAAAGAAGACGCCGGTTTCTCCTCTCCTATTTCGGTGGTTTTCTATGAAAAGTACAGTTCTTTGGAAGCCTTAAAAAAAGAATTGAACTCGCAATCTGAAAACATTCAATGCGTGGTTTCAAAAACAGGCGTTCCGAATGAATTTTCTTTTGGAAAAGCACAAAACCCAAAATTATGGGATTATGCAGACGGTGTGGATACGGTTGATTTTTTGTTGAAACTTCATTGATAAAATAATCATAATTCATACATATTTAGTAGCATAATTCACATCTTTGCACTATAAATTTTCATAAGATGAAAAAACATAATTTTAGTGCAGGACCCTGCATTTTGCCGCAATCTGTATTGCAAAAATCTGCTGAAGCAGTTTTAAATTTTAACAACTCAGGCCTTTCCTTGATAGAAATTTCCCACCGTAGCAAAGATTTTGTCGAGGTGATGGACAATGCCCGTAATCTTGCTTTAGAGCATTTGGGGCTTCAAAATAAAGGTTACCAAGCCTTATACCTTCAAGGTGGCGCAAGTCTGCAATTTTTAATGGTAGCCTACAATCTACTGGAAAAGAAAGCTGCCTACTTAAACACGGGAACTTGGAGTAACAATGCCATAAAAGAAGCCAAATTACTGGGCGAAGTTGTGGAAGTGGCGACTTCAAAAAGTGAAAATTTCAACTTTGTTCCTAAAAATTATAACATTCCAGCAGATGTAGATTATTTTCACTGCACCAGTAACAATACCATTTTTGGGACGCAGATGCATAGTTTTCCTGAAACCGAAGTCCCAATGATCTGCGACATGAGCAGTGATATTTTTTCGCGTCAGCTTGACTTTTCAAAATTCAGTTTGATTTATGCCGGAGCACAGAAAAATATGGGGCCAGCGGGAACAACTTTGGTTGTGGTGAAAGAGGATAT
>Ga0209344_10004425_pt1 | contig 12932 bp, 11 predicted proteins | sample Cruoilmetagenom6_FD_187293 | JGI IMG/M metagenome (GOLD analysis project Ga0209344, IMG submission 187293) | Oil polluted marine microbial communities from Coal Oil Point, Santa Barbara, California, USA - Santa Barbara Oil Seep Sample 6 (SPAdes)... | ecosystem: Environmental > Aquatic > Marine...
TGCTCGATTTCGGGCCGGGTGGGCGCGCAGGTATCTCGATTTTTAATGCGAAAACACGAGCACTGCCACATAGGGTTAATATGGTTGAACGCCACCCAGATGGATCCCAGGCATTCATACCACTGTCACCCGATCCTTTTTTGGTGGTTGTTGCTGCGGATCAAGGTGGCGCCCCCGGCACACCCCTGGCGTTCATTACCACACCCGGGCAGGCTATAAATCTGCATCGAGGCATATGGCACGGCGTTTTATGCCCCTTGGGCCCCTGTGGCCTTTTTGCAGTGGTGGATCGCATAGGTGAGACCAAAAACCTGCAAGAACATTGGTTTGAAGATGAGTTTGTGGTTAGTTCTGGCCAGTAAGGCCGCAAAACAAGATGGTCCAAAAAGACGAACAGGAGAGAAATTATGACGGACAGTTCAATCGGGACGCCAGATCAGCTGCGCGATCCCAACTATATGCCAGCGATTGGCAAAGCAGTTCCTCTGGGTCTGCAACATGTATTGGCAATGTTTGCCTCTAACGTCACCCCGGCGATCATCATCGCTGGTGCGGCGGGTATTGGGTTCGGGTCGGACCAAGGGGCCCTTGGGTTTCCTGATATGACCTATCTTATTCAAATGTCGATGTTTTTTGCTGGTATCGCCACACTGATACAAACTATTGGTATCGGACCGGTCGGCGGCAAATTACCGATTGTTCAGGGAACAAGTTTCGCCTTTTTGCCGGTTATGATCCCTGCAGTTGTTGGCATGGGAACGGCCGGATTGGGTGGTTTGATGACCGGTGTTATGATCGGCGGACTATTCCATTTTTGCATTGGCTTTTTCATCGGGCGCATTCGCTTTGCACTGCCGCCACTGGTAACCGGTCTGATCGTTCTGATGATCGGATTGGCGCTTGTGAAAGTTGGCATTCAGTATGCAGCGGGTGGTGTTCCATTGCAGGGGAAACCTGAATTTGGATCACTGTCCATGTGGTTTCCGGCCTTGGTCGTGATTTGTGTGACCCTTGGGATGAAATTTTTTACCAAGGGTTTTACCGCTGTATCGGCAGTGTTGGTCGGCATCCTTGCCGGGTATGTCGTTGCGCTGATCATGGGTCAGGTCAGTTTTGACAATGTTGGCAAAGCGGCTTCGTTCGCCCTGCCTTCACCCTTCAAATACGGGTTTGAACTGAACTGGGCGATTATCATCGGAATGTGTCTGATGGCGTTTATTTCAGCGATTGAAACAGTAGGTGACGTTTCCGGTATAACCAAAGGGGGCGCTGGGCGTGAAGCGACAGACGAGGAAATTCAGGGCGCTACCTTTGCCGATGGTATGGGTACCGCGATTGCTGGTATTTTTGGCGGGTTGCCGAATACGTCGTTCAGTCAAAATGTAGGGTTGGTGGCAATGACCGGCGTGATGAGTCGGCACGTCGTATCGATCGGGGCAGTTTTCCTGATCATAGGTGGGCTGATCCCAAAGATCGGCGCGCTGATCAATACTATTCCGATCAATGTGTTGGGTGGTGGTGTGATTATCATGTTTGGCATGGTCGCCTCTGCCGGAATCAGCATGTTGTCGGACGTTAAATGGAACCGGCGCAATATGGTTATCTTTGCCACAGCACTATCAGTGGGCCTTGGCCTGCAACTGGTGCCTGAAGCATTGCAGCACACCGGGAAAACAATTCAGATCTTGCTCACATCGGGTTTGCTGCCCGCTGCCGCGATCGCAATTATTCTGAACCTGATGCTTCCCGAAGATTTGGACGGCTAATTTGTAAAAAATTTCTATCCCTGCATAACAGCAGGGATAGATTAAGTTCAGATCAGCTTTCTGTTTTAAGCAGGTTCTGAAAGGTTTTGTTAACCAGAGTTGGGCCATCCTACCTGTGCAGCAAAAACCTGAGGTCGCCCTTTGATCGCGCAACTAGATCTGAATTTCATTCGTGCCCGCCCGTGGAAAATCTGGTCTAGGTTGGTGGCCTACCTGTTGTTCGAAGGCCGCCCGTTAACAACACGCGGGCGCTGGATTAACCCGATCGTTTTTGCCGGGCATAAGTTGTGGGCGATCCTGCCATTCCGCCACCGCGAAATAGCACCAATTTTCATCCTGGGAACCGGGCGAAGTGGAACCACTGTTCTGGGAACGATCCTTGGGTTTCATCGGGAAGTAGGATATTTGAATGAACCCAAAGCTCTTTGGCATGCAGCATTGGGCGATGACGATCTTGTTGGGTCCTTTTGCAAGACTCCGGGCCGTTATAAGATGGAACGAAGTGATGCTGATCCGGGCAAAGTACGGCGCTTGCATAATTCTTATCGCGCCTTTCTTAATCTCACCCATAGTAACAGAGTTGTTGATAAATATCCCGAACTGATATTTCGCAACTGCCTGTTAGATGCCGCGTTCCCCGGGGCGTGCAAAATTGTTTTGCTGCGCAATGGTGCCGACACTATTCGGTCAATCCAAACATGGTCTGAAAAGCACGTCAAAACCAGTTTCAAGTGCAAGTCTGACTGGTGGGGGCAGGATCAGCAAAAATGGCATCTTCTGGTCCGGCAGTTGGTTTTAACCGACCCCTATTTTGGCCTGCAAGGTAAGGAAATTTCAAAGTTCCGCAATCAAGTTGACATGGCGGCTGTTGAATGGATTGTCACAATGCGAGAAGCAGTGCGCCTGCGAAATGCTGCGAAACCCGGTATGATATTTGTCAGATACGAGGATCTGGTCGCACAGCCCCGCGAAACACTTTCTGAAATTGTCAGGTTTTCCGGTCTCGGCCATGACGAAAAAATGTTGGACTACGGCGTAACGATCTTAAAGCAACGCTCGGCTTTTCCTGTTCCATCGTTGGACCCGGTGATTGCGCCACTTTTTTGCGATACGATGAAACTGCTTGGTTATCCTGTGTGAAACCTGATGCGTATACTACAGATTAGCCATAATTTTCACATCGTCGGTGGTTCTGACACGGTTTTTTTTCAAAACTTCCGAGTTGTTGAAACATCTTGGGCATGAAGTAATCCCATTTTGCATTAGTAACAAAAGAAACGCTACTTCAGAATGGTCGCGGTTTTTCCCGTCAGCGGTAGATACAGGATCCCCGTCGGCTAAGGGGGCCATGCGATATTTCTACAATCCTGAAGCAAGGGTGAAACTGAACGCCTTGCTTGATACGGCAGGACCGATAGATGTTGCACATCTGCACATCTATCACGGAAAACAAACTCCCGCCATTTTGCCGGTACTAAAAAATCGAGGTATTCCTGTTGTGCAAAGTCTGCACGAATACAAACTGGCCTGCCCGGTTTATACGCTTCAGCGTGGTGGTAAAATTTGTGATCTCTGAGTTCAGGGAAGTTCGTTGAATTGCATCCGGCACAGGTGCAAAAGTGGGTCGTTATTGCAATCGCTGGTTATGACCGTTGAAAGCAAAACCGCCCGGTTGCTTGGTGATATCCGTCTTGTGGATCAGTTCATTTGCGTCAGTGATTTTCAACGCAACATCATGGCAAAATCGGGCGTCCCGAATGAAAAGCTGGCTACATTGCATAACTTTGTGGAAACAACCAAAGCTGCTGAACCTGCAACCAACAAGGGCTACCTTCTTTATTTCGGCAGAATTGAAGAACTCAAGGGTTTACAAACTTTAATAGCCGCGACCGCAAAAACTCAGCACGACTTAATCATCGCAGGAAATGGATCCTGGGAACCAGAACTTGTTCGGGAAGTCGAAAAATGGCCGAATATAAAATTTGTAGGATTTCAATCGGGCAAACCGTTAGACAAGTTGATCAATAACGCCAGCGCAGTAGTTGTGCCATCCGAGTGGTATGAAAATTGCCCGATGTCCCTGCTGGAAGCCAAGGCCAGTGGAATTTCGGTGATCGGGGCGCGAATGGGCGGAATACCGGAACTGATCAGGAATGGAAAAGACGGATTTCTGTTCGAACCGGGTGATATCGACAGCCTTGCCAAATCATTGAACGCATTTGACGCAGCCGATCATACCGAACTTGTAAATGCTGCCCGCGCGGATGCTAAAGCCCGGTTCTCCGCCTGGTCACATTATAAAGCACTGATGAATATTTATGCACATGCGCGTCGATCCTGCTGCAAAGTTGCGGCTACGGGAACACGCAATCTTTTCTAAGGCACATCTGGTGCCAAACGCTTCGTTGTAGAGAAGTACACCAGCTGCCCACGGGTTCACCGTTGCCGTGGTCATTTTTGGTGATTGAACTTTGATACGAATTCAGCCGGAAACTATGCATCAATGATTGGCAAACCATAATTGGACATTGTTGGATATGCTCAGACCAGGCCGTGGGCACAACCTGTTTTTGTTGACATCCTATGCCAGCGGTATTTTGTGTTGGCCCGGAATTTCAGCTAATCCGCATCGCAGTGATCTGAGTTCCGGTCAAGATGGTATCGGTGCTATATCTCTTGACCTAAGTCAAAGCCAGCCAACCGGGTTTGATCGATAAGGGCGCAACGCGAATAGTGATCGGATTGAACACGTATGTCTTCTTCAGACAACCCAACACCACTTTATGCTGCGCGCGAACCTGTTTTTCCGCGTCGTGTTTCGGGAAAGTTTCGGAATCTCAAGTGGTGGATTATGGCGATCACTTTGGGTGTTTATTATCTGACACCCTGGATTCGATGGGATCGCGGCACAAACTTGCCCGATCAGGCCGTTCTGGTAGATCTGGCCGGGAGGCGTTTTTACTTTTTCTGGATCGAAATCTGGCCCCATGAATTTTATTTCATTGCCGGGCTATTAATCATGGCCGGACTTGGCCTGTTTTTATTCACGTCAGCATTGGGGCGGGTCTGGTGTGGCTATACCTGCCCACAAACCGTCTGGACTGATCTGTTCATTCTGACAGAACGCTGGATCGAAGGTGATCGAAACGCACGGGTCAGGCTATGGAAGGCCAAATGGGATTTTCGAAAGTGGCGGTTAAGGCTTTCAAAATGGGTAGTTTGGGTGTTGATCGGTTTTGCTACTGGCGGGGCCTGGGTGTTTTATTTCATGGATGCACCAACACTGTTTGCCGATCTGTTTACGCTAAATGCGCACCCGGTTGCATACACAACGATCGTAATTCTTGGGGTGCTGACCGTACTTTTTGGTGGGTTCGCGCGCGAACAGGTGTGCATCTATATGTGCCCCTGGCCCAGAATTCAGGCTGCAATGATGGACGAAGACACCCTGACAGTTGCCTATCGTGACTGGCGTGGTGAACCACGGGGTAAACTTCGCAAATCCCAAGAGGACGTAAGCCTTGGTGACTGCATTGATTGCAATGCGTGTGTCAATGTTTGCCCGGTTGGGATTGATATTCGCGAAGGTCAGCAATTGGCCTGTATCACATGCGCCCTTTGCATCGATGCCTGTGATGATGTGATGGACAAGATCGGAAAACCGCGCGGACTGATCGATTATATGGCGTTAACGGACGAATCTGCTGAACGCGCGGGCGCCAATCCCAAAGCGATCTGGCGGCACGTCCTGCGTCCCCGCACAATTCTATATACTTTGCTTTGGGCATTGGTCGGTTTCGCATTGGTGTTCGCGCTGTTCATCAGATCAGAGATCGACATGACTGTTGCACCAATCCGCAACCCGTTGTTCGTAACACTATCTGACGGCTCGATCCGCAACACCTATGACGTTCGCCTGCGAAACAAGAATGGTGAAGATCGTTTGTTCGAAATGGCGATCACCTCAGATATACCATTGAAGATGGTACTGGAGGGGGCGGAAGATGGAATATCTGTCAATGTACCGGCGGACGAGTCCAAATTACAGCGCGTATATGTGATCGCCCCTGCCGGCAGCTTGGCGGCCCTTTCCGATCGGACTGGCGTGCGTTTGTGGGTTGAAGATTCTATCAGTGGTGAACGATCATCCAAAATAGCGGTATTTAACGGGGCTGGAAAATGACCGAAAATGTTCTGACGGGCCGCAAGGTATTTCTGATTATCGCTTCGGCATTTGCCTTGGTTATCGGTATTAACCTGACGATGGCCTACATGGCCGTTTCAACATTTCCGGGTTTGGAAGTAAAAAATTCTTACGTGGCGTCGCAAAGCTTTGAAGCAGAACGTCAGGCACAGCTGGCGCTTGGCTGGGATGTGAGTAGCCAAGTTCTAGATGGCACTTTGCATTTGTCTATACTTGATGCCAAAGGCACCCCCGTTCGTGTCGCCGATCTGGATAGCACCCTTGGGCGCGCCACGAATACCGGCGAAGATCAGGTGCCGGATTTTGTGTTTGACGGGACCGCCTATGTTGCGCCGGTTGAATTAGCACCCGGCAACTGGAACTTGCGCATTGTGGCTTTGGCCAAGGATGGAACCAAATTTCGCCAGCGCATCATACTTTATGTAAAACGGCCAAAATGACTGTGACGCCACAATATTCAGCTTGCCCGGGCTGTACTGCTGCGCCAACGCCAGAAATGGTTGCAGAGGCAGCAACTGACATAAGTGCACAGTTGTTGCTTTCGCTTCCGGGGATCCATTGCGGCGGATGTATTTCGGCCGTGGAACGCGCCCTTATGGCCCAACCGGGCGTCCGTTCCGCACGTGTTAACCTGACGCTGAAACGTGCAAGCGTGGAAGCTGACGATAGTATCACAGCGGAACACCTGATCGATGTGCTTGCCCGCGTTGGCTATGAGGCGCACGAGCTTGACGCAGGATCATTATCCGCCACAGAGACGGACAAACGCGGCAAAGCTTTGCTTATGCGTCTGGCAGTTGCCGGTTTTGCGATGATGAACGTCATGTTGTTGTCGGTGGCTGTCTGGTCTGGTGCAGCCGAAGCGACCCGGGACCTGTTTCATTGGATATCCGGTATCATTGCTATACCAGCGATTGCATTTTCTGCGCAGCCCTTTTTTCGTAACGCATGGTCGGCTTTGCGCGTCAGACGCCTGAACATGGATGTTCCAATTTCGCTGGCCATTTTGCTGGCCGCTGGCATGTCGATCTACGAAACTATGCAAAGTGGTGAACATGCATATTTTGATGCAACACTTTCGCTAACATTTTTCCTGCTTGCAGGTCGCTATCTGGATCACCGTACACGCAGCGTTGCGCGGTCTGCAGCTGAAGAACTGGCAGCACTGGAAGTTCCAAGGGCACTGCGTGAAAATGGCGAAACCGTCGATGTGTCAGATTTGCGTGTTAACGATCTGGTGCGCGTTGTGCCGGGTGCGCGCATGCCGGTGGACGGAGTTGTGACCCAGGGTCAAAGCGAGCTTGATCGATCCCTGCTAACCGGGGAAAGCGCACCTGTGGCCGCAAGTCCGGAAACCATTGTCAGCGCCGGGGAAATCAACCTGACCGGGCCGCTGGTAGTGCGTGTCACGGCAGCGGGTAAAGACAGTTCGCTGCACCAGATGGCCGATCTTGTGGCATTGGCGGAAACGTCACGCAATCGCTACACTTCACTTGCCGACAAAGCAGCGCGGATTTACGCACCAGCGGTACATCTATTGTCCCTGGCCGCGTTTACGGGGTGGTTCTGGTTCAGTGGGGATCTGCGGTTGTCGATGAATATAGCGGTTGCCGTATTGATTATCACCTGCCCCTGCGCGCTCGGGCTTGCGGTTCCTGCGGTGACAACGGCGGCTTCTGGCCGATTGTTCCGGTCTGGCATGTTGATAAAAAGCGCAACGGCCCTGGAACGGTTGGCTGAAGTTGATACCGTGGTTTTTGACAAAACCGGGACATTGACCACCGGACAACTAACCCTGAACAACTTGGCGGATCATAGCGAAGTAAACAAAAAGATTGCGCTGGCACTGGCGCAGGGGTCAGGTCACCCACTGGCAGTTTCCTTGGCTTTGGCAGCAAAGAAAGCGGGTGTTGAACCTGCAATTATTAGAAATTTCACCGAACTGCCGGGATATGGTGTTGAAGCCCGTTTCGGCAATCAGAAAGTGCGTCTGGGCCGCGCTGATTGGCTGGAGGTCGAAGAATTGGCATCAACAGCAACATATCTGAAAGTTGGTGACGAACCTGCAGTCGCGTTTGTGTTCATGGATGCACTGCGAGAAGGTGCGCGACAATGTGTTCTGGACCTTACAGCGCAAGGCAAAGACGTAATACTGTTATCAGGTGATACATCTGCGGCGGTTGCCGATATTGCCGGGCGGGTTGATATAGATGCATGGGAAGCAAATATGTTACCTGCCGACAAGGCCGCACGAATTGCTGTGCTGACCAAGACAAACCGCAAGGTATTGATGGTTGGTGACGGGTTGAACGATACCGCAGCATTGGCTGCTGCACATGTGTCAATATCCCCGGCATCCGCATTAGAAGCTGCCCGGGTTGTGTCTGATATGGTTTTACTTGGTGGATCTCTGGTGCCTGTAGCAAAGGCGGTCACGATCGCCAAATCAGCCACGCACCGGATCAAGGAAAATTTTGCGATCGCTGCGCTTTATAATATGGTTGCCATACCCGTGGCCCTGATCGGGCTTGCAACACCACTTGCGGCGGCCCTGGCCATGTCCGGGTCTTCGATTTCAGTATCTCTGAACGCGTTGAGGCTGACGAAAAAATGAATGTACTTGTATATCTTATCCCGGTTTCCCTGATACTTGGCGGGCTGGGACTGGTGGGGTTTTTCTGGGCAATCAGGGGCCACCAGTTTGATGATCCCGAGGGCGATAGTCAGCGAATTCTGACCGATGACTATGACGACGCGCCAAAGGCCTGAACGACACCAAGATTAAACATGCCGATACCAATGACTTACCAAGTTTCTGATTTGCTATCTGGCTTCTTCCAGGCGCTGAATGAACTGCCTGACAACAGGTGCCATATCATCGACAATCATGGTTACACCCTTTGCATTCGGATGTATCCTGTCAGCTTGCATGAATTCCCCCAGCGTTGCGGAACGATCAGGTAAATCAAAAAGTGTCGCTAGAAAATTAGGATAAAGCAAGGTTCCAAATTCACCTGATAACTTTGGATATATTGCATCAAAATCCGCTTTGTATTCTTCACCATAATTTGAAGGGGTGCTGATACCAATTAACAGAACCGGCAAACCACGTTGAACGGTAATTTCCATGATACTACGCAAATTTCCTTGTGAAAAAGAAGGGTCAAATCCACGCAATATATCATTTCCCCCAAGGGATATTATTACGCCATCCACATCCGGGCCAAGCGCCCAGTTAACGCGGGCCAGTCCCCCTGCTGTGGTATCCCCGGATACACCAGCGTTCAGAAATGTTGCTTGCGCCCCTTCGTCGGTAAATTTTCTTTGCAGTTGTGGCACAAAACCATCTTCCGGTATAAGACCATAGCCCTGCACCAGACTATCACCAAGAATGGCTATGGTTACGGGTTCAGCATTGGCCTGTTTTCCAATACTCAAAGACGTAAACACTATAATAAATACAACACAAAGGTTGCAGGCAACGGTAATCGGACCATATCGATACGGTAGTGAATTTCGAAAGACAGGATTGATGACAGACACGATTGTTTCCCTGAAAGATGCTGCGCTTAGTTTGTCCGGAAATGCCGGAGTAGTCGAGATATTAAAGGCTATAACGCTTGAAGTTGCCAAAGGGGAAACCGTGGGTTTGGTCGGGCCATCGGGGTCTGGCAAGTCATCGCTCCTTATGATCCTTGGCGGTCTTGAACAGGCAACAAGCGGATCGGTGGAAGTTCTGGGCCGGAACCTGACCAATCTGGACGAAGATTCACTGGCCCGTTTTCGCAGAGAAAATATGGGGATTGTATTTCAGTCTTTCCACCTTATTCCAACAATGACTGCGCTGGAAAATGTAGCAACCCCGCTGGAACTTGCAGGGGTCTCAGATGCATTCAAGCGCGCCGAAGCGGAACTGGCATCGGTAGGGCTGGCGGATCGCATGGGGCATTATCCTTCACAATTATCCGGTGGTGAACAGCAGCGTGTCGCCCTGGCACGCGCAGCAGCACCCCGCCCCAAGATCCTGTTGGCAGATGAACCAACCGGAAACCTTGATGAAACGACGGGTCAGGGGATCATGGATTTGTTGTTTGGGTTGCGCGACCGGTATGGCGCGACGCTGATACTGGTAACCCACGCCCCCGAACTTGCCGCACGTTGCGACCGGGTGATCAGACTTCGCGATGGAATGATTGATCAAACGCTAGTGGAAGAAGCCGCTGAATGAGTTTTGGTATCGCCCTTCGCATCGCACGGCGCGAACTGCGCGGAGGGCTTAAGGGCTTCAAGGTATTTTTGGCCTGTCTGGCGCTTGGTGTAGCGGCCATCGCTGCGGTAGGGTCGGTTCGTGAAAGTATCGAATTAGGGCTGTCTCGCGAGGGGGCGGTCATTCTCGGCGGAGATGCCGAAATTCAGCTGACATATCGAAATGCCCGTGTAAGTGAACGTCAATGGCTGGATGAAATTGCCATCGACGTTTCAGAAATTGTTGAATTTCGATCAATGGCGGTCGTCGGAAATGGTACGAATGACGAACGTGGTCTGACCCAGGTTAAGGCAGTCGATGATGCCTACCCGTTGCTTGGATCAGTTCGGCTGAACCCCGAAATACCGTTGGATCTGGCACTGGACAGGCTGGGTGATTTGCCTGGCGCCGTGATGGATGGCGTATTGGCACAGCGCTTGGGGATTGAACCTGGGTTTACGTTCAGGCTGGGCGAACAGGAATTCCTGCTGACGGCAATACTGGTGCGTGAACCTGATAATGCCGGTAGTGGGTTCACCCTTGGCCCCCGAACAATTGTGCGAACCACTGATCTTGGTGCATCCGGCTTGTTGCAACCAGGTACGTTGTTTGAAACCGCATATCGGTTTCTACTGCCGGAAGGCGCTAACATTGACGCCCTCAAAACTCAGGCTGAATCGGTCATAGAAGGCGGCGGATTGCGATGGCGTGACCGTCGAAATGGAGCACCCGGGATAGCACGATTTGTGGATCGGCTCGGGTCATTTCTAGTCCTTGTCGGCCTTGCAGGCCTTGCAGTTGGCGGTGTTGGCGTTTCAGCGGCAGTACGATCCTATCTCGACGAAAAAGTGCAAGTTATTGCAACGCTCAAATCGCTAGGGGCGCAGGGGCGGACAATTTTTCAGATCTATTTTTTGCAGATCGGTGCGTTGACCTTATTAGGAATACTGATTGGCCTTTTTCTTGGGGCAGGCATCCCGCTTATTCTTGCACCTGTGTTAGAAGCACAGTTGCCGGTTCCCGCGGTATCGGGCCTGCACATCGCGCCCCTTGCGCAGGCCGCACTTTATGGAATACTTGCGGCAATCCTGTTCACGGTATGGCCATTGTCGCGAACCGAAAACATACGAGCAGCAGCGTTGTTTCGTGATGCTTCCCTTGGCCTAAGCGGTTCACCAAGAACGCGGTATATTGCGTTTACTGGTGCTGTTCTGGTGGCATTGGTCGGCACAGCCGCAACGCTGTCTGGCGAAACAAAGCTAACTGTCTGGGCGGCCACTGGCATATTCACAGCGTTTATATTGCTGGTTCTGGCGGCCTCCGGCTTGCGAATTCTTGCGCGGCGGCTGTCTCATAGTGTTGTGCTGCGCGGGTATACTTCTTTACGTCTGGCGCTTGCATCAGTCGGTGGCCCGGGAAGTGAAGCGGTTTCTGTGGTATTATCGCTTGGGCTAGGCCTTTCGGTTTTAGCTGCGGTCGGGCAGATTGACACAAACCTGCGCAATGCGATCAAGCGTGATCTGCCAGACATTGCACCCTCATATTTCGTCGTTGATGTTCAGACGGCGCAGCTTGACGGTTTTCTACAATCACTACACAGCAATCCGGGTGTGTCGCGGATCGAACATGCACCGATGATGCGAGGCGTCGTCACCCAGATCAATGGCCGCCCCGCAATAGATGTGGCAGGTGATCATTGGGTCGTAACTGGTGATAGGGGTATTACCTATTCGCCAACCCCACCATCAGGCACGAAAATCACCCAAGGTACTTGGTGGCCACAGGATTATACTGGCCCACCACAGATCAGCTTTTCTGCTGAAGAAGCTGGCGAAATCGGTTTGCACCTGAATGATACTTTGACGGTCAATGTATTAGGGCGCGACATCACCGCCAGGATCACCAGCTTTCGAGACGTAGATTTTTCGACGGCAGGTATGGGATTTGTTCTGTCAATGAACCCCGCAGCCATTGCAGCGGCCCCCCACACCCATATCGCGACAATATATTCTGATGAAGCAAGCGAAGCCGCAATTCTGCAGGATCTAGCCGCAGCCTATCCTAACATCACCGCTATTCGCGTACGGGATGCAATCGACCGTGTCGCTAACGTTTTGCGGGGCATCGCCGCTGCTATCACCTACGGCGCGATGGCCAGCTTGGTGACCGGCGTGATCGTGTTAATAGGTGCCGCCGCCGCTGGGGAACGTTCACGAACTTATGAAGCCGCAGTCCTGAAAACGCTTGGGTCTTCGCGACGATCTGTGCTGGCAAATTTTGCTTTCAGATCAGCGGTCCTTGGCCTTGCGGCGGGGGTGGTTGCCGTATTTGCAGGGGGTGTTGCAGGCTGGGCCGTGGCAACATTTGTAATAGAAACTGAATTTCAGTTTGAACCAACGTCTGCCATTTTCATTGTGCTGGGTGGCGTTGCCCTGACAACGCTGGCTGGTTTGGCATTTTCAATGAGATCTCTTAATGCAAAACCCGCTGCGACGCTTCGCACAAGAGAGTAGCAGATTAATTTCCAACCCAGGCCAGGAAATACGCCGAAAACCTGCACCAAATTTGAACATTCCCCCTTGACCCTTTCCCAAGCCTCGCATAGCTACCGCTTCGCTTTGGCGGAGTAGCTCAGGTGGTTAGAGCAGCGGAATCATAATCCGCGTGTCGGGGGTTCAAGTCCCTCCTCCGCTACCAAAACTTCCATTTAATGTCA
>Ga0209344_10004426_pt1 | contig 12930 bp, 14 predicted proteins | sample Cruoilmetagenom6_FD_187293 | JGI IMG/M metagenome (GOLD analysis project Ga0209344, IMG submission 187293) | Oil polluted marine microbial communities from Coal Oil Point, Santa Barbara, California, USA - Santa Barbara Oil Seep Sample 6 (SPAdes)... | ecosystem: Environmental > Aquatic > Marine...
AGACCACACGCGATCAGAAACTCAATCGTTAAAACCTCACCAAGCAACAACATCCCGCCTGCCATAGCAATCAGGGGTACAGTCAATTGCGCCACTGCAGCAACCGAAGCTGCCAATTGCGGCAACACCGCATACCACAACGCGTATCCCATACCTGATGTGACGGCACCTGACAGCACCGCCAATAAGACACCGTACCGGGTCATGACCACGCTTTCTGACGCGAACAGGACTGCACCACCCAACAAGACAGCTATCGGCACCGCGAGGGTAAAATTGGCGGCAGTTCCAACAAGAGCATCGTCGCTATGCCGGCCAGCCAGCGAGTATAGTCCCCACCCAATACCGGCCGCGGCCATAGAAACCGCTGGAATAAAACTTACGTCCAACCCATTGCCAGGCCACAAAACCAACGCCAGACCTGAAAAAGCCATTGCCGCGCCAAACCAACGGCGCGTTGGTAACGGCTCTCTCGCTATCAAGGCACCTGCAAACATTGTAATCTGAACAACGCCAAACAAAATCAAAGCGCCCAAACCAGCATCCAACACGACATAAGCTATGGAGAACCCAAAGATATAAAGCAGCAAGGAAAACACCCCGATGCCCCGTCCTTTGCCACGCAACCGGACGCTGCCACGCAATACAAAGCACAACATCCCAAGCATCACCGCCCCGGCGATCAAACGAATTATCCCAAAGCTCATTGAATCAATACTGCCACCGACCAACGCCATCCGGTTCAACACAGAATTCGCCGCAAATGCGATCATGGTCAAAGATGTCAAAAAAAACAGACGCATTTCTCATGCTCTACTACACTGCCACACACTCGCAAAGTCACGATTGCGCGCACGTCTACGCTTTCTTCTGTTCTTAAATATCCCCGCCGGAGGCGGCACAGCACATGTGCCCGGGCCAGCCTTCTGACGGGATATATCACCGTGCACTCATCTCCGAGGCGACGACCAATGGTCGTCAACGAGACATCGAGCGCGCCGAAGGCGCTCAATCAGGTCAAAAACATAAAAGGGGCCGCCCAAAGGCAGCCCCAGATTTCTTAAGCGGACCCTATCGGTGTTCGACGCCGTCAAACACCTGTCAGGTACGGTTTTCGCAATGCGAAAACCTTACATCATGCCGCCCATGCCGCCCATGTCGGGCATGCCGCCACCTGGCATTCCGCCAGCGCCTTCTTTGGCAGGCTTGTCAGCAACCATTGCTTCGGTTGTGATCAACAGGCCAGCAATAGACGCGGCATCTTGCAATGCTGTGCGGACAACTTTGGCTGGGTCGATAACACCAGCTGCGAACAGGTCGCCATACTCTTCCGTTTGAGCATCAAACCCAAAAGTAGAGTCGTCGCTCTCGCGCACTTTGCCAGCAACAACTGCGCCGTCGACGCCGGAGTTTTCTGCGATCTGGCGCAAAGGTGCTTCCAGTGCCTTACGAACGATGGCAATGCCCGCGTCCTGATCAGCATTGGTGCCTGAAACACTGCTCAAACCTTTGCCGGCCTGAACCAGAGCAACACCACCGCCAACAACGATACCTTCTTGTACGGCCGCACGGGTTGCGTTCAGTGCATCGTCAACGCGGTCTTTACGCTCTTTGACTTCAACTTCTGTCATACCACCAACGCGGATCACAGCAACACCGCCTGCCAGTTTGGCAACGCGTTCCTGCAGTTTTTCACGATCGTAGTCAGACGTGGTTTCTTCGATTTGTGCACGGATTTGGGAAACACGCGCTGCGATTTCGGCTTTTTCACCGGCACCGTCAACGATGGTTGTTTCATCCTTAGTGATTTCAACTTTCTTGGCCGAACCCAGCATGTCCATTGTTACGGACTCAAGCTTCATACCCAGATCTTCAGAAATCACCTGACCACCGGTCAGGATCGCAATGTCTTGCAACATGGCTTTGCGGCGATCACCGAAACCAGGTGCTTTAACAGCTGCGATTTTCAGACCGCCGCGCAGTTTGTTCACCACCAGAGTTGCCAGCGCTTCGCCTTCAACGTCTTCTGCAATGATCATCAGTGGTTTTTGCGACTGAATAACTTGCTCGAGAAGTGGGACCATTGGCTGCAGCGACGAAAGTTTTTTCTCGTGCAACAGAATGATGCAGTCTTCCATGTCTGCGATCATTTTGTCCGGGTTGGTCACGAAGTATGGGCTCAGGTAACCGCGGTCGAACTGCATGCCTTCAACAACATCGGTTTCTGTTTCCAGACCTTTGTTTTCTTCAACGGTGATAACACCCTCGTTGCCGACTTTTTGCATCGCGTCTGCGATCTGTTGACCGATTTCCGCTTCGCCGTTGGCTGAAATGGTGCCAACCTGTGCAACTTCAGCGCTGTCTTTAACTTCGCGTGAAGCGTCTTTGATCGCTGTAACAACATGGCTGGTCGCCAGGTTGATACCGCGTTTCAGGTCCATCGGGTTCATGCCTGCGGCAACTGATTTCATGCCTTCGCGAACGATCGCCTGGGCCAGAACTGTGGCGGTTGTTGTACCGTCGCCAGCTTCGTCATTGGTGCGGCTGGCCACTTCTTTGACCATTTGCGCGCCCATGTTTTCGAACTTGTCTTCCAGTTCGATTTCTTTGGCAACCGATACACCGTCTTTGGTGATGCGGGGGGCGCCGAACGATTTGTCCAGAACCACGTTGCGGCCTTTGGGGCCCAATGTCACTTTGACAGCATCGGCCAAAATGTTAACGCCACGCAGCATTTTGTTGCGGGCTTCCGTATTAAACTTGACGTCCTTAGCAGCCATGTTGCTTGCTCCTGAATGTCTGAATTGTTTCTAAAATGGCGCGCAATTCTGCGCACCGCGCGCAGTTAGGCTTGAACGCCCAAGATGTCGCTTTCTTTCATGATCAGCAGCTCTTCGCCGTCGATTGTGATCTCGGTGCCGGACCATTTGCCGAACAGAACCCGATCACCGGCTTTTACAGCCATCTCGATCAGCTCGCCGCTATCCTTGCGTGCGCCATCGCCGCAGGATACGATCTCGCCCTCGCTGGGCTTTTCTTTTGCGCTTTCAGGTATAATCAACCCACCAGCTGTTTTCTCTTCGCCTTCAACGCGGCGCACAAGTACGCGGTCATGTAGCGGTTTAAATGCCATCTCTGAGGCTCCTTAGCTCAAAGTTACTCCCAATTGACCCTCCAAGGGGTCGTTATCACTCAACGTGTTCGAGTGCTAACGGCGCATAGCTAGGCATCGAAACACGAGGAGTCAACAAGGTAGCATCAATTTTTTACAGCACTCGATTGTTCTTCATCTATCCCCCACTTAACTTATAGGTAGGCAGTCAAATAAATAGGGAATAAGTCCATGCGTCATTGGATTATCGCAATCGCTTTCATGGTTTTACCTTTGACAGCGCAGGCACGATGTGAAGGTGTTGACCTCGTCAACACCATGCCAACCCTGCAAAAAGACGCATTGCTAGACGTCGCAGACAAGGCCCCCTTTCCACAAGGTTTGCTGTGGCATGCGGCAAAGGGTGACACGCGAATTACCCTTTTTGGCACCTATCATTTCAAACACTACCGCACAGCCGTCCACCTTGAGACGCTCAAGCCCCATATTGATGCGGCCGATATAGTGTTCCTGGAAGTGTCCAATGCCGATCAGAAAAAATTGGCCCAAACCATGGCCTCTGATCCATCAATTATGTTCATTACCGAAGGCCCGACATTGCCGGACCTGTTGGGTGACGAGGATTGGAAAACACTATCGGTTGCTTTGGGTGAACGTGGGTTTCCTTCGTTCTTTGCCGCTAAGTTCAAACCTGTTTGGGCCGCAATGATGTTGGGCATCAGCCCTTGTCAGATCCGGGAAGGCGCATTGAATGGGTCAGGAATTGATGCACAAATCGGGGAATACGCCAATTCGAAAAACATCGAAAACCGGTCTCTGGAAGATTTTCGCACAGTAATGAAGCTACTGGATGACATCCCGCAACCCGACCAAATCGATATGATACGGCTGTTTTTTGCAGGGCTGAGTGATGCAGAAGACCTGTCATACACAACGCAAGAGTTATACTTGGCGCAACAAACATCACTTTTGTGGGAATTTTCCCGCCTTTTGTCTATTCAGGACGGCGGCGCGGAGGCCGTGCAAGACTTTGAACAGTTCGAAGATTTGCTTTTAACCCAGCGTAATGCCGATTGGATAGAAGTATTGACCGACAGCAACGTAACAGGGGAGGTTTTTCTTGCTGCGGGCGCAGGTCACCTTCCGGGCGAGAATGGCATATTGAAAATGCTGCAAGATCAGGGTTTTATCATCACCCGCCTGCCATTTGATTAATAAAGCCCAACAGTTCTGGCTTGAACAGGAGGCACGAAATGGACCAGTTCACCGGCGGTTGCCTTTGCGGCAAAGTTTCAATTGTTGCGACAGGTTCGCCATACCGGGTGGGTCTGTGTCATTGTCTTGACTGTCGCAAACATCATGGGGCTCTTTTTTATGCATCCGCAGTGTTCCCTCAAGACGCGGTGGCGATAGAAGGGATAACCCACGATTATGCCGGACGGCATTTCTGTCCGTATTGTGGCTCATCCCTGTTTGCACGTTCCGGGAATGAAATCGAAGTACACCTTGGGGCCCTTGATGCGCCGGACCAGCTGTTGCCGACCTACGAAAGCTGGTGCGCCCGGCGAGAATCCTGGCTGCCAGCATTTCCAGGCGTGAACCGACACGAACGTGATCGAGATACCGCCGAGCGGTCCGAGGAGTAGACAAAAACTGAACGCACCTGCACGGTGCGACAACATTACTCGTCCGTAGCTTGGTCCCTGACCGAAGCGCTGCCCGTGTCGCTGAGCGCATAAAGCCCGCGTGCAGCACGACAAAACCACCCATAATGGTTATCCGCCATGATCCGGGTGGCACGCACAACGCCGGTTGCCTTGGCCACATCAGCCCCCTTGGCAATTCCGGCTTCGTCCAAAAAAATGGCGCATTTTTGAGCATCCTGACGGTACGACGTCATGACCTGACCGTTTGTTCCGCCCTTGGTCGGGTCACCTTCTCGGGCCAAAAACTCTTTCATCAGAGCGCCGCGCTTGACTTTGGATTTGCGCGGTTGAAAAGGTGAGGCATCTGCGTGCATCTGGACGTAGCCATCGTTCAGCCTGACGGACAAGACCCCGACACCAAGGCGCTTGCACAAGCCTAAGTTTCCCTTGAACGCACGCCATCCAGTCTTGCCAGACCATCGCGGGACGGCGACAAAAACCTGCTCGCAAACGGCCTGACGTGCGACCGCCTGCTGCAACAATGTCAGGGAAAATCCTGTCTTCAACTCAACAATCAGAATACTGCCGTCTTGCGCCCGTGCCACGATATCTGCCGCACCAACCTCACCCTTCACATCATACCCGAGCGCAACAAGGTGCGACTTAACGGGACCATAAAGTTCGGTTTCGGCGGGTTTACTCATATGGGTAATTTGGCCGCAGACTGCACCCGTGACAAGCCCGCTTTGCGCGCATATAAGGCCGGAAAATTCTCATTGACGTATAGGACACCCCTATTATGACCACTCTGGTTTTTGGCCACAAATCACCTGACACCGACAGCACAGGGTCCCCCATCCTGTGGGTCTGGTATCTGAACGAAATAAAGGGCGGAAACGCCGAGGCGGTATTGTTGGGTGAACCAAACACCGAAGCGGCCTTTATGCTTAACCACTGGGACCTGCCCAAACCCCGTATCATTAGCGACGTGGATAGCGGTACGCCATGTGTGATTGTCGACACCAATAATCCTGCCGAACTTCCTGCGAACATCAACAGCGCGGATGTCCAAGCAATCATCGACCACCACAAGTTGGTTGGTGGTCTGGAAACATCTGGACCGATTGACATCACAATTCGCCCGTTGGCCTGCACGGCCACTATCATGATCGACCTGATGGGTGATGACGCTGCAAAGATGCCAAACTGGGCCAAAGGCGCGGCGCTGACGTGCATTTTGTCAGACACGCTTGAATTCCGCTCGCCCACGACAACTGACCATGATCGCGCTACAGCCGAAAAGCTGGCCGCTGATCTGGATGTCAACATCACCGATTATGCGGCGCAAATGTTTGCCGCAAAATCCGATGTGTCATCGTTTTCCGATGCCGAATTACTGCGCATGGACAGTAAAGAATATGCTGTTGGTGACACAAAATTCCGCGTCAGCGTATTGGAAACAACTGCACCGTCAATCGTTCTGGACCGCAAAGCATCGCTAATGAATAGCATGACCGATGTTGCTTCCGAGGACGGCGTTGATCAGGTGCTTTTGTTTGTCGTCGACATCCTCAACGAAGAAGCAACGCTTTTGGTTCCGAATGATCTGGTCAAATCTGTTGCAGAAAAATCCTTTGGAGCGTCCGTAGATGGCGATGCAGTTGTTCTGCCCGGCATCATGAGCCGTAAAAAGCAGATTATTCCCAACTTGGCTGTTTGATATTTTCGTATCAAACTGAAAATTTCCAAATGAATACCGGACAAAGGGTGCCAGATCGGCGCCCTTTTCCACTTCTGACGGCCATGTGCCAATTCGAACTCTCCCATAGCGAGCAAGGGAGAACGAAATAACTAGAAAGATTAAGAAAATCTCACTTGGGTCTGCTATATAGGAAATTCAAATCATAGGAGACGCTCATGCACACTTTCAGCAAACGTATCGCGGCCATTCTTGCCGCCTCTGTATTTTTCCTTTTGCAAGTGACCATGCCAGTTACGGCAGACGAAACAGCAGATACTCAAGCCCTGCTAAACCACCATCTTGAGGCTTTCGGCACCGCAAACATGGAAGCAATTCTAAGCGACTATGCCGACGATGCCGTGCTGGTCATTCCCGGCGTACAATTCCGCGGCGCGGCCGAAATTAAACCCGTTTTTGAAGGTTTATTCGCAGAATTCGGCCAAGAAGGTGTCACGTTCATGATGATCGACTCTTACGTACAGGACAATGTCGCCTACATCGTTTGGTCCGCTGAAACCCCTGACAATAGTTATGAAATTGGAACGGATACTTTTGTAATTGAAGATGGCAAGATCGCCATTCAAACACTGGCCTTCAAAGCCGTCTCCAAAAAATAATTTAACCGCTCTGTGGTCATCCATCTTCTTGGGTGACCCTTTTCAATGATGTCTGGCAAAATTCTGGTCGTGCCGCCATAACTGGCGCAACTGCGCCAAAACACCGGAACCTAGCCAATGACCCAGATCATCCAATCCCTGTCGGAAGTTTCTGACCGTTACGAAGCGCTTTTTGTTGATCTTTGGGGCTGTTTGCACAACGGTATCAATGCCTTTCCTGATGCCGTGGCGGCAATGCAATCCTATCGACAGCGGGGCGGTAAGGTTGTTCTGGTTACGAACTCGCCCAAACCACGCGCGGGCGTCGCCGCACAGTTGGTCCAATTTGGCGTTCCGAAAGATGCCTACGACACAATTGCCACATCAGGGGATTCCGCGCGGTCCGCAATGTACCGGGGGGCAGTCGGTGAAGCCGTGTATTTCATGGGTGAATGGAAACGCGACGAGGGGTTTTTTGAGCCAATCAACGTTGTTGAAAGCCCGGTGAACATCACCCGGGGACCGTTAAACGAAGCACAAGGCATTGTTTGTTGCGGCCCGTTCGATCCGATGGCAGACCCCGACGCAAACCGGGCCGATTTTCTTTATGCCAAGCAGAAAGGGCTGAAGTTACTTTGCGCAAATCCTGACATCGTGGTGGATCGAGGCGAACGCCGTGAATGGTGCGCTGGTGCCTTGGCCCGGCTGTATTCCGAAATGGGGGGGGAAAGTCTCTATTTCGGGAAACCCCATCCGCCAATATACGACCTCGCGCGCCGCAGGTTAGCAGCCTTGGGCAAAGACATCGATTCTTCTGCTATTCTTGCGATTGGTGACGGGGCTCAGACAGATATCAAGGGCGCAATGGGCGAAGACCTTGATTCTCTGTTCATTTCAGGCGGCCTTGCGGCCTCGGAGACAAAAACTTCGCGTTCTCCCGATCCGGCCGCCCTAAATGCATACCTTGAAAAAGAAATGTCGTCCCCAACCTATACAATCGGCCTTTTGAGATAGAAATACCGCTTGATTTTCTGCACCTGCAAAGTAATAAAGTTCCAACTTTGGGCGACCTTTCGTCCTTTTATTGCTCAACGGATTTACTGGAGGATTAAACATTGGACGACCTGCCCCGCGGAACCATCACCATTGACGACATAGAAATGGGCATGATGCGGTATCTTGAAAAGACCGTAACCGACGAAGACATTGAGATGTTCGCCCAAATTTCTACGGACCGTAATCCTGTTCATCTGGATGAGGCATACGCCAAAGAAACTATGTTCAAGGGGCGGATTGCCCATGGCATGCTGACGGCCGGGTTGATCTCGGCAGTAATTGGGGAACAATTGCCTGGGCATGGAACAATCTACATGGGACAAAGCCTGAAGTTTCTTGCCCCGGTTCGTCCCGGCGCAACTGTTCGTGCGGAAGTCGAAGTCATTGACATAAATCGCGAAAAGCGTCGCGTGCAATTGGATTGCCGGTGCATAGTAAACGGTAAAAACGTTCTGGTTGGTGAAGCAACTGTCCTCGCGCCCGCCGGTAGCGCCAGTTAAGTTAAGCCCGCCTGCTGTCAGCAGTGACTAGCGAGGCCGCCGGCCTTGCTAGCGGCGTGCATCATCCCCGCTTGCACCCATACGCCACCCGCGCTAGGCCTGCCACATGCGTATTATCCGAGATTATGAATATGTAGATCAGGCAGATCGCGGCGCAAGCGTTGCGATTGGAAACTTTGACGGCGTGCACATCGGCCATCAGAGCGTGATAGATCTGGCCCGTAAGGCAGGTGATGCAATTGGCGCGCCGTTGGGCATCATGACATTCGAGCCACATCCACGGGAATACTTCGCCCCGGAATCTGCGCCTTTTCGTCTTATGGGCCGTGCAGCGCGGGCCAGTCGTTTGGAAAAACTGGGCGTCAAACGTTTGTATGAATTGAATTTCAACGCGGCCATGTCAGCCCTTTCACCAGAAGAATTCGCGCGCACCGTCATCGCCGAAGGACTGGGGCTCAAGCATGTGGTGGTCGGGGCCGATTTTTGTTTCGGGCAGGCACGTGCAGGCAAGGCACAGGATCTGGAAAAGTTCGGCAAGAAAATGGGGTTTGGCGTCACCATCGCCGATCTTCTTGAAGGTGACACAGGTGAGGTTTCATCGACGGCAATCCGTACCGCACTAAGTGAAGGCCGCCCAAAAGATGCAGCGTCGATGTTGGGACATTGGCATCGGATAGAAGGTGTTGTTGTCGGCGGCGAACAACGTGGTCGTGAATTGGGTTACCCAACAACAAACATGTCAATCGAAGGTCTACACCCCCCGAAATTTGGTGTTTACGCCGTTGTGGTGGATGTTCTGAACGGGCCCTTCGCCGGCCAATATCACGGTGCGGCCTCGCTTGGCGTTCGCCCGATGTTCAATGGCGAAGTCCCCAACCTGGAAACTTTCATCTTTGACTTTTCTGGCGACCTGTATGGGGCTGACCTATCAGTCGCCCTGATCGAATACCTGCGCCCTGAAGAAACATTCGATAGCCTTGAGGCCTTCATCGCACAGATGGACAAGGATTGTATTCAAGCCCGTACAATTTTGGCAGACTTATGAGCGACGCGATTGATCGATCTGGCTTGCGCGCCAGGTTTTGGGAAACCCAGCCGATGGATCGGATGACCCGCGAAGAATGGGAAGCACTGTGTGATGGTTGCGGCAAATGTTGTCTGAACAAACTGGAAGATGAAGACACCGGCGAAGTCGCATTAACACGTGTTGCATGCCGCCTGTTTGACGACACCACGTGTCAGTGCGCGCAGTATTCTATCCGCCACCAATTCGTGCCTGAATGCATCGTATTAAAACCTCAGACGCTAGACACCAACATTTATTGGATGCCTGACACCTGCGCCTACAAATTGCTATGGCAAGGTAAACCATTGTTTGATTGGCACCCTCTGATCTCAGGCAATGTCCAATCCGTGCATGATGCGGGCGTGTCAATGCAGAGCCGCACCGTGCCAGAATTCGAAATTGATGAAGATGATTGGGAAGATCACATCATAGAGGAACCGACCTGATGTATTTTGCGTCCGATAATACGGGACCCACACATCCCAACGTGATGCAGGCCATGATTGACGCAAACCGTGGATTCGCGTCACCTTACGGCGATGATGATCTGATGGATCAGGTTCGCCAGAAAATTCGGAGCGTGTTTGAAGCCCCTGACGCAGCTGTTTATCTGGTCGCAACCGGGACAGCCGGAAACTCACTGGCTTTGGCGACACTGGCGCAACCGTGGCAAACTGCGTTTTGCACTCCACTGGCACACATCCACATGGATGAATGCAATGCACCCGAGTTCTATACTGGTGGCGCCAAGTTATCGCTGGTTGGTGAAGATGACAAAATGACCGCTGATGCGTTGCGCGCCTCGGTTGAAAGCTGGGTTCTGGGGGACGTTCATGTATCCCAGCGTGGACCCGTTGCAATCACGCAGTTAACCGAAATGGGTCGGGCATACACCTGCGAAGAATTGCAGGCGTTGACCGGTGTTGCACGTACTTATGATTTGCCAACGTTCATGGACGGCGCCCGGTTCAGTAACGCATTGGTCAGTCTGGGATGTACACCCGCAGAAATGACCTGGAAAGCGGGCATCGACGTGGTCACGCTTGGTGGCACGAAAAACGGATGCGCGGGGGTCGAAGCGGTTGTGTTTTTCGACCCGACCCATGCCTGGGAATTTGAGTTACGTCGCAAACGGGGGGCACACCTGTTTTCCAAGCATCGCTATTTGTCCGCTCAGATGCTCGGCTACCTCAACGAAGATACCTGGCTGGGATGCGCGCGTGCTGCAAATGACAATTGCGCTCGTTTGGTTGCCGGATTGCGAAATGTGTCTGGAATGACCCTTTTGTGCGAACCCCAAGGCAACATGGTTTTTGCCACTTTGCCCCGACGTACCCACCGCGCCCTGCAGGATGCGGGCGCGGTTTATGGATTGATGGGCCCCTTAATAGGCCAGGATGACGATGAGCCGCTTAAAATGCGCCTAGTGTGTGATTGGTCAATTTCACATGAATTGATCGAGACGTTCATCGCAATCGCAAAAGACAGCACACCTACAACTTAACATTGCCTGTAAAATTGTAGGATTTCAGCACTCACCTGACGCGCGTGAGTCATCGGCACCATGTGAGTCGCACCGATGATGACTGATCGTTTGGCCTGTGGCAGGCGCGCGGCCAACCCATCATGGATTGCACTGATAATTGTTGGCGATCCACTACCTTCGATCAACAGTACAGGCTTGGATACGCGTTCAATGTCGCCGTTCGAAAATGTTTCATCGCCGTCGTAGAGCGCCGTGGCCCCAGCCCCGATCAAATGAATCTGATCCGCCAATCTCAATCGTTGCGCAGCCGGAATTTCTTCCCATGCCATTCCATCACCCCATAAAGCGGTGAATTCGGCAGCGGCGGCCATTCGGTCCCCTGCTGCCATAGCTTGATTGAACTTGTCGGTCTCCTGCTCATGGGCACCGGCAAGCCACGGTCGGTCCTTTAACGCGATGGCGAAAAATACAGGTTCGATCAAAACCAGAGAACGGACATACTCTGGGTGTTCAATGGCAAGACGCAACGCGACAGTAGCACCGAATGAATGACCAATCACATCTGTTGGCGCGCGCAGGAAATCAGCCGCCATACCGGTCACGACGCCTTGGTATTCGTGACGGTTGTCCCAATCTCCACTGCGCCCATGCCCGGGCATATCAAATGCCGTCATGCTCAACGCACCGGACAGATGACCCGCCAACACGCCCCAATTGCCACTATGTGCAAGTGAACAATGGATCATCAGAGCATCACGGGGGCCCTGACCAAAGTTTGTCCAATATGTCGGGAAACCACCCTTTGACCCACGCGGCAAGGTCAGAGATCGCCGGCCAGATGGGCATCAAGGTCTTGCAACTTGTCCTGCCCCCAAAAGGACTGACCGGTATCAACCACATAAAACGGCGCGCCGAATACTCCGGCAGAAACTGCATCTTCAAGGTTGGCAGCGTAGGTTTCAGCCCCGCTGAGTAACCCGCTGTTGGCCAATTCAGGATCAAAACCAGCCGTGGAAAGTGCCGCACGTATCACCGCATCATCGGAAATGTCTTTGTCTTCGGCCCAGACAGCGCGTACAAATGAATGCACCAATGCACCTATATCTCCACCGCCAGCATTCTGCGCTGCAACAACAGCATAAGACGAAGGTGCAGTGTTCGTCGGCCAAAATGCCGGTTTAATGTTGAACGCCATTCCCAGTGCTCTGGCTTGGCGAGGCATGTCGTGAAGGCGATACTCTTGTCTCGACGGATGGCGGTCTTTTGGCGGAACACCACCTGTTCTTTGAAAGAGGCCCATGATGTCGAGCGGTTTGTAAGTGATTGTAGCCCCGTGGCGGGATGCGATTTCCTCTAAACGGTTTCCCGCCATGTAGGTATAAGGGGACATGTTCGAAAAATAGTAGTCAATATGCGCCATTTTCGCGTTCCTATGCATTGCCAAGCTTTGCCCGACCGTAAGCGCATGGTAAGCGGTGTCAACGTCACGAATCTGTCATCTTGACCACTCCGGGGATCCCAGCACATGCCAGTCACACCAGAACCGAAACTTATCTCCGGCAATGCCAATTTGCCATTGGCCAGTGCCATATCGCGTCGCTTGTCGATGCATCGTGGTGCAAATGTTGGCTTGGTCGAAGCACGGGTTGAGCGATTTAACGATCAAGAGATTTTTGTCGAGGTTTATGAAAACGTCCGGGGCGAGGATATGTTTATCATCCAACCAA
>Ga0209344_10004427_pt1 | contig 12925 bp, 14 predicted proteins | sample Cruoilmetagenom6_FD_187293 | JGI IMG/M metagenome (GOLD analysis project Ga0209344, IMG submission 187293) | Oil polluted marine microbial communities from Coal Oil Point, Santa Barbara, California, USA - Santa Barbara Oil Seep Sample 6 (SPAdes)... | ecosystem: Environmental > Aquatic > Marine...
GAGGCGGCGGAGTTGTTTTTGGGGCCTAAGCTTAGGCGCGCACTTCGACCCATACCGGGGCATGATCACTGGCCCTTTCCCGGCCGCGGTGTTCCTTATCAACACCGGCGGCGATCATCTTGTCGGCCAATTCCGGCGATAATAGCATATGGTCGATCCGGAAGCCGTGATCACGCCGCCATGCGCCCGCTTGATAATCCCAATATGTCCAAACACCGCCGCCTGGATATTGCGCGGCCAGCGCATCGCTCCAGCCATCTGCTAACAGCCGCGCATAGGCATCACGTGAACCAGGCTGCATTAATGCATCGCTGGCCATGGCTTGGGGCGACCAGACATCCTGATCTTTGGGAATAACATTATAATCGCCCACCACCGCGCAGGGCACTTCTAAGGCCCACAGTTCGCGCATTCGGGCGCGTAGCCGCTCCATCCATGCCAATTTATAGTCAAATTTGGGGCCGGCCAGGGGATTGCCATTGGGCAAATAGATGCAGGCAACCCGCACCCCGTCAACATCGGCCTCCAGATAGCGCGCTTGTTCATCGCTTGCATCCCCTGGCAGGCCGCGCTGTGTTTCGATCGGCTTTACCCCGTCAGCCAGAATGGCGACGCCGTTGAAGCTTTTTTGCCCATGCCAGATCGCTTGATAGCCGATTTTTTCGAATTCTGCGGCGGGAAAGCCCTCGTCCTGGCTTTTGACTTCTTGCAGGCAAGCGACCTTGGGCCGTGTTTCTTCAAGCCATTCGAGCAGGCGCGGCAGGCGGGCTTTTACGCCATTGATGTTGAAGCTGGATATTTTCATGCAGCCGGTCTTAGCCGCATCTCTCGGGCAGCGTCTATCCGGACCTGTCTTCGATCAGCAAAAATGCCCGTTCATGCGGCCCATGTTTTGATTAAATGCCAAAACTGGAACCGCAGCCGCAACCTGCGGCGGCTTGCGGGTTTTCCACTTTGAAGGCAACACCGCCCAGCGATTCGACGAAATCGACGATGCTACCCGACACCAGATCAAGGCTGACCGGATCAACCACCAGCTTGACGCCTTCTGTTTCGCAAATCGAATCTTCGCTTTCGGCTTCTTCGGCCAAATCAAATTTATATTGGAAACCGGAACAACCGCCCCCTTCGACTGACAAACGCAATATGGCCGGTTTGGCTTGCTTATTGGCGATCCACGCTACGCGTTTGGCGGCAGACGGGGTGAGGGTCAGTGCTTGTGGCATCCGCTGTATGTAAGGCGTGCGGGGATTATGCTCAAGCCAGCAAATTTAGCTGCTTTGAATATAGTTCCGCATCGCTTCGGTTTCGTGCCGGGCTTCATCGAGCCGTGATTTCACCAAATCACCGATCGAGATGAAGCCGCACATCCCCATATTGTCCACCACTGGCAAATGGCGGATACGGCGCCGGGTCATCAAGCTGAGTGCATCAAGCACCGTTTCCTGCGGATGGACCGTTACAGCAGGGGCAGTCATAATTTCGCCCACGGGCCGATCGAGGCAGTCTGCCCCCATATCGGCAATGCGGTAAATCAGATCACGTTCTGAGAAAATTCCGACAACTTGTTTGCCCTGCAATACGGGCAATGCACCGATCCGCCGGTCGGCCAGCAGGGCCACCACATCGCGCACGGTCATGTCCACATTGCAGGTGGTCACCTGTGCTAAATCCCGATCGGCGATCAATTGGGCAATATTCATGGCCGTATCCCCTTTTTTCGTTCCCATCAAAATCATGCCATGAAACCATGGCCAAGGCGAATCTGCAAGATTACGCAGCTGCCCAGCTGCCCAGACAATGATTGCAAGGCGCGTAACCGCGCTGCAAAGGGGCCTTATGAACAGAAGATCCCCCCTTGATGACACTGAAAAAGCCGCCATTGCTTGGGCGCGCTACCGCCGATTGATGCGGTTTATGTTCCTGGTCACCACCGGGGTCGTGATCATCGCGCTGGCGCTATTATACAAATATAATGGCATGGTTTCGGTGCATTTTTACATTGCCACAGCATTGGGCATCGGATTTGCAATGTTGTTGACGTCTGCCTTGATGGGCTTGGTGTTTTTATCGAGCGGGGCAGGCCATGATGAAAGCGTGACGGATAAAAACGAAACTAAAGAGCCTAAGTGAGCTGCATTAAATTGTGTCTGGGCGGGCGGGCTCGTCAGGGCCGGTCAGGCGAAATTTCTCGACGATTTCACCGCCAATCAGGTGGCGTTGGATAATCTGTTCCAGCACTGATTGCGTGCAGGAATGATACCATATTTGATCCGGCCAAACGACCGCGATCGGGCCGCAAGCGCAGATTTGCAGACAATCAGCCTTGCTCCTCAGCACGCCGCCAGTGCCATCTTGTTTTTGGGGCCCGGCAAGATTGAGCTGTTTGAGCCGCATCTTGAGATAGCTCCACGCTTGTTCGCCTTCCTGTTTGCTGCAGCATTTCTGTTTGTCAGATATTCCGCATAAGAAAATCTGCCGCTGGATGGTTTCGCCGCCAATTTTGGCCAAGGCCAGCTGGGCCTGCGCCAGATCTGCTGTGCGGTTCAATTTACGCTGCCCTCTGTTTTCAGCCATTTATCCAGCCAGGCAAATACAGTGCTGTGCCACTGCACCGAGTTTGCCGGTTTTAACACCCAGTGGTTTTCATCTGGAAAAACCAGCAATTGAGCGGGAATGCCCAACCGTTGGAGCGCGGTGAAGGATGCGATTCCTTGCGAATAGGGAATGCGGAAATCCTTTTCGCCGGTAATCACCAGCATCGGGGTTTTCCAGTCAGCCACCTTATGGACCGGGTTCCATTTTTCATATTCTGCCGGGTCTTCATAATAGGCCTTGCCGCCATTTTCCCATTCCATGAACCACTGTTCTTCAGTTTCATAATACATCGCCCGCATGTCGAACACGCCATCATGTTGGACCAGACATTGGAACCGGTCGGCCCAATTCCCCTCGATCCAATTCATCATATATCCGCCATAGGAGGCGCCCATTGCGCAAACGCGTGCGCTATCAATCTGCGGATCTAGAACCAGTGCAGAGGCAAGGCCTTTTTGCAAATCTTCCAGTGGTTTACCGCCCCAATCCGTGCTGACCGAATCGGTAAAATCCTGCCCGTATCCAGTACTGCCGTGAAAATCGACGGAGATCACTGCATAGCCTTGGCTGGCCACAACACGCGGGTTCCAGCGGGTTGACCAGCTGTCGTTAAAGGTGCCTTGCGGCCCGCCATGGACATAGAGAATGGCGGGCATTTTTGCGCCCTTGGGTTCATCCTTGCCTTCCAGCTTGGTAATCTGGCCCCACACTGTATCGCCATCAGCGCCAAGGAAACTGAACCGGCGGATGACGACCGAAGCCCGTTTGCCCAATTCTGTCGCGGCAATATTGGTGAGCGGGCGGGCTTGGCGCCATTTTTCCGACAGGAATAATTCCGATGGTGCGCCAATCGAATTTCGGGTGAACAATAATCGGTTCCCTGGCAGCGCGGTGATGGCGCTGATATTCGCCTCGTTTCCGGGCATCAGATCGAGGCGTTCAACCTTGCCGGTGCGCGGATCAATCCGGAATGCCGGTGTGTCGAGTGTGTCTTGCGCGCTGGCGATGATCCAGCGCGAATCGGGGGTCCAGCTGATCGCGTGGAATGATCGGTCGAAATCCTGCGTTATGGCCCGCGTTTCGCCGGTGGCGCGATTGCGCAATTGGATTACCAACCGGTCCGCTTCATAGCCGGGCCGCGCCATCGCTGCATAGGCAAGCCATTGGCCATCGGGCGATGGGGCAGGGACTGTGTCGAGGGCGGTATTGGATTGGGTTAAATTAACCGGGGCGCCGCCGCTAAGGTCAGACCAGTAAATGTCGATATTGGTGGATCTGGGTTCAATGGCATCGGCCTTGCGCGCGGCGAAGTAGATGCCGGTGCTGTCGGGGGCCCACACGGCATCTTCACCGCCGCCGAATGGTTTTGTGGGTGTATCGCCGATCAGCGCGCCGGCGCCGGCCGGGCCATCCAGCGCGGCGCCATTATTGGGCGCCCTGCCATCAATCAGATGGCCGCCCCTTATCTGGCTATCGATCAGATCAAACACGAAACCGCGGCTGTAAATGCCGGGGGTTTCCCATTGGTCCCAATGACGGATAAAACCAACGCCTGCGTTATACAGCCGCCCTGTGCCGGGGCCGGCCAAATGGGCGGGGGCTGTATCAGAACAGCCGAAACTGAGGCAATTGCGCGCAATTTCACCAAACAGCAGTATTTTTTTGCCGTCGGGCGACACTGAATATCCGGTAATGTCCGCATCCACCCCGGTAATTTGCGTTGGGGTGCCAGCTGGCGCGCCCTTGTCCATTTCCACCCGCCAGATTTGCACGGCCCCCTTGGCCCCGCCGGTATGGGCGCGATCAGACATGAAATAGAGGTGGCTATCGGCTGAAAAGCTTGCGTCAAACGCTGGGCCGCCCAGATCCAGCGGTATCGGCGCCGCTGCTGTATCGGTCAGGTCCCGGATGAACAGTTGGGCGCTGCGTTCATAGGTTTCAGGATCGGTTTTGGTCACCGAATAGACGGCGTAATGCCCATCACCGCTGACAGCAGGGGCGCCCAGTTGCGGTAAAGTGACCAGATCTTGCACGCCCATTGGCGCCCGCTGGCCGCCGGCAAGGGCGGGCGCGGCGCTGATGGCGGCGATGGCCATAATGATTGCAGATGACATTGCCCGCAGCATTGTCAGGGCAAAGGAAGAACGCACAGACCAGTTTTTTCTTTTCATGCGGGGCAGAATTAAAGGCTCCGCTTCATGGCGCAAGTGTCTTGTAACAATATTACGCAGCGCCTTTGTGATCAGGCCGGGTCTATCCGCGTTTTCCGGCAATTCTGGCGATTTCGGCCTGCACCATCTTTTCGACCATGCCCGGCAAATTTGTCTCGAGCCATTCAGCCAGCATTGGGCGCAGCATTTCGCGGGCCAAACCTTCTAAGGATGTTTCGCCTGACCGGACGATTTGCGGCCGCGCGCCGGGCTGGGCCAGCATTGCAAGCGCCGCGAAATTTTTACGCATGGAATCGCGCAAGGGATCAGCGGTTAATGGGGCATCTTCGCTTGTAAGATCTGCATCTTCATCGAATTGGCTGAAGTTTTCGGATTGTTCCACGAAATCGCCAGCGCCCAGATCGAGTATTCCATCGTCATTTATTTCAGCGCTACTGTCTTCTGCATCCAGTTCAGGCAGCGCGGCCAATTCGGCCGCTTGCGCTGCCCCATCAGAACCAAATTCAGCGGCAAGCTGCTGAAGCCCGTCCGATTCGCGGCGGCGGCGTTCTTCCAAGGCACCTGCGCGATTATCGCGGGCAATCACCTTCTTGATGGATTCGAGGATTTCCTCGACTGAAGCTTCGCCTTCTTGGCGCATTTTACGATTGTCCCTGAATCGATTGCGGCAATGGTTCAGGCACCCGAATCCGGGCTGCCTTGGGTGGGAATTTCAGCGCCGGGCGCTGGAATGTCAACGGTGCTTGTGGACTGGGCAACCGGATCGGGGTCTCTGGCCCAATCAGACCATTTGCCCTTGACCCGGTCATAATTGAGTTGCGGGTCATACAGCAAGCCTTCCTCTGCCAGCCCCAGATCGCGCGCTTCGGCGCGGCCCATTGCTGCCAATAGGGTAAATCCGGCGACATAGGCATTGCGCCGCGCGGTCACCAATAACACCCTTGCGCTCAGCAATTCTTGTTCCGCATTGAGGATGTCCAGCACAGTCCGATTGCCAACCGTGTTTTCTGCCCGCACCCCTTCGAGCGATAATTCTGCGGCTGCCACGGCTGATTGGGACGAAACAATAATCGCATTGGCCGCCTGCCAGCTGGCATAGCTGGCGCGAACTGTCGCGATGACTTCGCGTTCAGCGCCAATCACTTGTTCCAGTGCCGCAGCAGAGCGCGATTGCGCCTGACGCTGCAGCGCAGCGGGCCGCCCACCTTGAAAAATGGGGATGGAAAGCTGGACCCCGGCCTGGGCGGATGTGGATGTTTGGGCCAAGCTAACACCGCCAACCCCGCCCAGCGTGTCGAGGAAATTTGAATAATTGCCGGCTGCGAACAGCGATACTTTGGGCAAGCGCCCCGCGCCGGCGACATCGACATCGAATTTGGATGCATCCGCGCGGCCGCGGGCGGCGATAAGATCAGGATTATGTTCCAATGCAACATCCATTGCGGCCGCTGCGCTGTCTGGCAGGCCCGGCAGGGGCGGCGGAGACTGCAAATCGCTGGGCGCATGGCCAACCAGTTGGATATAGGTCTCTCGCGCGGTAATCAGATTGGACTGGGCGGCCCGCAAATCACTTTGTGCAACAGCCAGGCGCGATTGCGATTGGGCAATATCAGTTCGGGTCAGATCACCAATTTCAAACCGGTCGGTGGTTGATTGTAAATTGACGGTCAGCACATCAACCTGATTATCAGACAGGCCCACGATCGCCTGATTGCGCAGCACATCCATATAGGCCGCAACAACATTGCTGAAGACAACTGATTCAGTTCCCCGCAAATTAGCCTGTCCGGATTTCACCCTGGTTTTAGCAGCCTTGACCGCTTGGCGGACTGCGCCGCCTGAATAAATCGGAACGCCAAGATCAACGGATCCATTCACGCTGCGCGTGGGCGCGGTAAAGCTGATCGAACTTTGTTTGACGAATTCGGTATATGTGCCTTTTCCACTGGCGCTTGCCCGTCCGGCGGCCTTTTCAATGGCCACTGTTTCATCGGTGGCGCGCTGGTCTGCGCGGGCGGCTTGTAGTGTGGGATTGGTGCGATAGGCATCCACCAGCGCATCGCGCAGCGTATCGGCCTGCGCCTGAAGCGGCAGGGCCACCGCAAGGCAGGCGGCATTGGTAAACAGGGCCAGTTTGGCAATTCTGCGGCGCATAATCAGAAACTCCAACTGGTGGCTTGGTCAAATTCAGGCAGGCGCGGCACACCCATTTCAGCCAGCGGCAGCAAAGCGACCCCGCCTGCATGTTTGCGCCCAAGGGCAAGGCGGGTGACGCCATTGGTGATAAGGCCGGTAACTACTGTGCCGTCATCATCCAGCCGGTTGGTCAAGCTGCCGGGTAATTCTTCGGCCCCGCCATCGATTAGCATTAGCGAATAGCGCGCGCGCTTGCGGCTTTTCACCAGTGCTTCTTCGGGCGAGATTACATCTACCGCGCCAACCAGCGGGCGCAGCAATTCGGGCAAATAACCGCTGCCGCCATCAACCACCAGCGCGCGGTCGGCCATTTGCGGCCGGGCTTCTGCCAGCATCTTGGCATAGAACAAAGGCGCCGCCAGTCGGCGGCCATTGGCCAATGGTATTGCCCGGTCGATATAGGCGGTGGCCTGCGCGTTAGCGGGCACAAAATCTTCCCGCGGAACAGCGGCCATACGCGCCAGTACAAAAGGTTCGGTGACGCCGCTGGTGCGTAGCTGGCTGTCTATCATGGCCTGAGCGGCCGCTGTATGCAGGGCAGTTTTCGGGCCGGTTGCGCTGTGGGCTGTTCTGGTTTCGATCATCTTCATCTCGGGATACGGTGTTAAACCAATAATACGGCTGGCCAATTAAGAGGGCTTTAGGGTGTTGGCTCGCTGCCGCCAAGTGCTTTGACGCTAGGGGTTCCTCGCCGCTATGGGCGATACCAATCGATCGGCAGGAGTATACATGTGATGAGTGACAATAATAATGGATCGGCCCCGGCAGCTGGCGGGCAATGGGTAACTATCCGCGAGGAAGATCTGATCGAAAGCGTGGCCGATGCGCTACAATATATCTCCTATTATCACCCGATGGATTTTATCCGCGCCTTGGGGCAGGCATATGAAGCTGAACAAGGCCCGGCGGCGAAGGATGCGATTGCCCAGATCCTGACCAACAGCCGCATGTGCGCCGAGGGCCACCGGCCGATCTGCCAGGACACAGGGATCGTCAATGTGTTCATCAAATGGGGGCAGGATTGCCGCCTTGCATCGAGCCGCAGCTTACAAGAAGTGGTCGATGACGGGGTCCGCAAAGCCTATACTAATCCGGAAAATAAATTGCGGGCCTCGATCTTGGCTGATCCAGCCTTCACCCGCCGCAACACCCGCGATAACACCCCATGTGTATTGTCAGTGGAAATGGTGCCGGGGGCGACAATTTCGATTGATGTCGCAGCCAAGGGCGGGGGCAGCGAAAATAAATCGAAATTCAAGATGATGAACCCGTCGGATAATATCGTCGATTGGGTGCTTGAAATGCTGCCGCAGATGGGCGCTGGCTGGTGCCCTCCCGGGATGCTGGGCATCGGCATTGGCGGGACTGCAGAACATTGCATGAAATTGGCCAAACAAAGCCTGATGGAACCGATTGATATGGGCCAGCTTAAGGCGCGCGGGCCGCGCAGTGATATTGAACGTTTGCGGATCGAAATATTCGATAAGGTCAATGCATTGGGCATCGGGGCGCAGGGGCTGGGCGGATTGTCCACCATTCTTGACGTCAAGATTTATGATGCGCCGTGCCACGCGGCGGGCAAACCCGTGGCGATGATCCCCAATTGCGCCGCCACACGCCATGCGCATTTCACGCTTGATGGATCAGGCCCCAGTTTCCTCGAAGTGCCCAAACTGGATGAATGGCCCGATGTTGACTGGACCCCTGATGCTGCTGCCAAGCGGGTTAATCTGGACACAGTAACACCGGAGGAAGTGCAAAGCTGGGAGCAGGGTGACCGGTTATTGCTGAGCGGAAAAATGCTGACCGGGCGCGATGCAGCCCATAAACGCATTGCCGACATGATGGCGCGGGGCGAGCAATTGCCGGTCAGCTTTGCTGGCCGCGCGATTTATTATGTAGGGCCGGTTGATCCGATTATGGGCGAAGTGGTTGGCCCCGCAGGCCCCACTACCGCAACGCGGATGGATAAATTCACCAAAATGATGCTGGAACTTGGCCTGTTGCTGATGATCGGCAAGGCGGAACGCGGCGATGGCGCGGTCGAGGCGATTGCAGCCAATAAGGTCGCCTATTTGATGGCCACTGGCGGGGCCGCCTATCTGGTCAGCCGGGCGATTAAGGAAGCCAAGGTGGTGGCATTTGAAGATCTGGGCATGGAGGCGATCTATGAATTCACGGTTGAGAATATGCCGGTCACAGTGGCGGTGGATAGCCAGGGCAATAATGTCCACACCATTGCCCCGGCCTTCTGGAAAGAAAAGATCGCGCAGGAACATTTGCTGGATGAAACCTAGGTCTTATCTGATTGATGCCCAGTGGTTGCCCAAGGGCCAGTTGCCCAGCGGCTGGTTGCTCGACGAAGGGCGCTGCCTGTTCGACGACGGCGCTGGTGTAAACAGGAGCTGCGAGGCAAGATAATGGCCAAATGAAAGTCAATGAAGCCACCAAGGCGCCTGCCCGCCTGCAATTCCGCGTCGTTCTGGCGTCGATGGTCGGATTATGGCTGTGCTATTTCTTGCTGACCACGCTGCGCGGCAGTGTTGTTGGCTTGGAAATGCAGGGCGAATTATTGTGGCGGCGCGGGCTCGTCAGCCTCGCCGGTGTCGCGGTTACATTTATGATGTGGCTCGTCCTGCGATTGTTTGATGATCGCGCCCTATGGGCCAAAATTTGCGCTACTTTGGTTCTCGCACTGCCTGCCGCATTGATGATTGCGCAGGTCAATGAACTTGCATTTTATGGAATACAGGACCGCTGGGCGAAGAAGATAGGCAAAAAACAAGGGGTCGTGATCCGCCGCGACGAGGCGGGAAATATGTTGGTAGATGTTCCGACGTTGCCCTCGCGATACGAAGAGAAGGAAGACGAGGTTTCCGTCAAATCGGACCCCTCGGCCCGCACTTTTGTGCTGTCGCGCAGCCCAAGCGGGATCGACAGCTGGCGCCAGCTTACCGATATTGCGCTGGGCCGTTATTTTTTGTTGCTGGCATGGGCCTCGTTATACCTCGCCTTGTTGGCTGGCGCGCAGGCAAAGGCTGCCGAACGCCGGGCGGGCGAATTTCGCCGCGCGGCCAAGGCGTCAGAATTGCGCAGTCTGCGGTATCAGGTAAACCCGCATTTCTTATTTAACACTTTGAATTCACTTTCGGCTTTGGTGTTGACCGGCAAGGTTGAACGCGCAGAAACCATGATCCAGACGATCTCCAATTTTTACCGCCACAGCCTGGCGGATGAACCCACATCGGATGTTGCGCTGGCCAAGGAATTTGATCTGCAGCGATTGTATTTGGAAATTGAGGCGGTTCGTTTTCCCGAACGCCTGCGCTGGCAGGTCGATCTGCCGGATGAATTGGCAGATGCCCGCATTCCCGGGATGATTCTGCAGCCACTCATCGAAAACTCGGTCAAATATGCGGTCGCTCCGAATAAAAGGCAGGTGACAATCAAATTGGCCGCCCGCGCGGAATATGGCCGTTTGGTCGTTGGCGTCAGCGATGATGGCCGCAGCATTAATCAGGTATTGGGCGCAATCGGGAACAGCAATGCTGGGTTCGGCATTGGGCTGGCCAATGTGCGTGACCGCCTAGGGGCTCGTTTCGGGGATGAAGCGAGCATTTCATCGCGGCCAACCGATACCGGATATCTGACTGAATTGAGGTTACCTTTGGTGATGCATGACTGAACAGAGGGCCGATGCGCCGCTGCGCACACTGATTGTCGATGACGAGCCTCTGGCGGTAGAGCGGATGCAAGTGATCTGCGCTAAAATGGATGATCTTTCAGTGGTTGGCACAGCCAGTGATGGCGCCGCCGCCCTGCGCTTGGCAGAGGCGCTAGCCCCGGATTTGATCCTGCTGGATATGACCATGCCAGAGGTTGATGGATTGGCCGTTGCGCGCAGTTTGGCCCGCAACAAAATGGGGCTGGAGAACCGGCCCGCGATCATCTTTGTCACCGCGCATGATCATTTTGCGGTTGAGGCGTTTGATTTAGATGCCGTTGATTATGTATTGAAGCCTGTCGCGCCGGACCGTCTGGCGCGGGCGATTGGGCGCGCATTGGCGCAGCGCGGTGAAACAATTACGGCGGCTAGCGAATGGCTGACCGAATTATGGGTTCCCCACCGCTCAGAACTATTACGGATCGAGATTGCGCAAGTCAGCCGGATTGATGCGGAACGTGATTATGTGCGCCTGTATGTGGGGGATCGCACCTATCTGCTATTGCAGACCATCGCCGGGCTTGAGCAGCGGCTCGATCCGGCGGAATTTATCCGTATCCATCGTTCCACCATCCTGCGCCGCGAACATATTCGCGGGCTAAGGCATGATGGCCTGGGTGTTTGGTCGGTTGAATTGGAAGATGGCGAGGCGTTGCGGATCGGGCGGACATATTTGCCCAAGGTCAAAGCCATGGCGGGTCGGTAAAAATGACCCGGGCCGGGGGACTGGTCCAGCCCGGGTCATGACGGCTGATGACTAATCAGCCGCCTAGGCGGTTTGCTTGCACGACCGATGCGAATTGCTTGCTCGCTTTGGCCTTGGCATCGCGGTAGCATTTCTTGCTGCCGCGTGATTGCAAGCGGGTGCCGGTGCGAATATCGTTCATCCCGCAGACTTCGCGGGCAGCCTTGTCAATCCGTTTCGCAAGGGTTTTCTGGCCCCTTTCAGATGACAAATTCAGGTCGGAATATTCGATCACCATACCTTGGGGGGCGGCCAGCGCAGGGGCGGCGATGGTGGCTGCTGCCATGGTGGAACCGATTGCTGCAAGGGCAATAAATGAGCGTTTCATAGTAATTTCTCCGTTTGCGGGCCATCCTCAGAGGGGCGGGAGGCAAATCGCAATTATGGAAATAGCCGCCGTGGCCAGGCGGCGCATCTTGACTTCGACCGCCACCTTGGTTGCATCGACCACGGCTGTAGTCTTTGGACGGACGCCGCGAACTGCCCGATGAATGGTATTTGGCAACCGACGAATGCAGGTGCATGGTGGCGATCAATGGCGATGATCATCATCTTTATGCTCGGGATTGGCAATTTCGCGCTCCACCGCGCGGTTCTGGAAAGCCGGCATCCGATGCTGGATCAAATGCCCTGGTTTGCGGGCAGGCATGGCGGGCGCGCCACATTGGTGACTGAATTTTTGGTGTTGCTGGCCGCGTTTTTCATGACTGCAAATGGCTGGCTGGGGTTCGCTTGGGCATATTTTGGCTATTCCATGCTCAACGCGTTGGCCGCTTGGCTTATATTGACCCGCAGGGTGTAACTATTCTTCGAACTAGCACCATGCGCTGATCATCTGCTAGCGAGAGCAAATGGCGAGTGACCAAAAGCTTTTATTCCAACTTAGCGATATCCATTTCGGGCTTGAAGACACAAGCGCGCTGGACTGGGTGGAAGCAGAGATTGCGGCCCGCAAACCCGATGCTGTGATGATTACCGGTGATCTGACCATGCGCGCCCGGCACCGTGAATTTGCTGCTGCGCGTAAATGGGTTTCATCGCTTCAACTGCCGGTTACGCTGGAGGTCGGCAATCATGATATGCCCTATTTCAATCCGGTGGAGCGGTTTTTTGATCCCTACCGGCGGTTTTACGGGATGCGTTCGCTGATCGAGCGGGAAATCGATTTGCCCGGGGTTGCCATTATCTCGCTTAAGACAACTGCCCGCGCCCAATGGCGGCTTAATTGGTCGAAAGGATGGGTGACTGATGATGCCTTGGCCAAAACATTGGCCGCTGTGGATGCGTTGCCCGCAGGCACAATGGCGTTGATTGCTGCCCACCATCCGCTGGTCGAAGTGGGCACGCATGGCACGGCGCTGACCCGCGGTGGGACCAAAGCGTTGGCGCAATTGGCCAAACGCAAGGTTGCAGGGGTGTTTACCGGCCATGTCCATGATGCGTTCGATATGGTGCAAGAAACGGTCAATGGCCCTGTCCGTATGATTGGGG
>Ga0209344_10004428_pt1 | contig 12924 bp, 14 predicted proteins | sample Cruoilmetagenom6_FD_187293 | JGI IMG/M metagenome (GOLD analysis project Ga0209344, IMG submission 187293) | Oil polluted marine microbial communities from Coal Oil Point, Santa Barbara, California, USA - Santa Barbara Oil Seep Sample 6 (SPAdes)... | ecosystem: Environmental > Aquatic > Marine...
CCCGTTAAACTAATTAATGAATATTTCCATCGTCATACCTCTTCTTAACGAAGAAGAATCGTTAAATGAATTATACCGTTGGATTGCAGAAGTTATGCAATCCAATGGTTTTTTATACGAGCTCATTTTTATTGACGATGGCAGCACTGATGGCTCGTGGAAAATTATTGTAACACTTTCCGAGGAAAATCCAGCTGTAAAAGGAATTCGTTTTCAGAAGAATTACGGAAAATCACAAGCCTTGCACGCGGGCTTTGCAATGGCTAAAGGCGATGTGATTATTACAATGGATGCCGACTTGCAGGACAATCCCGAAGAAATTCCCGAACTCTATAAAATGATAACCGAAGAAGGTTTCGACCTTGTTTCGGGCTGGAAAAAGAAACGCTACGATTCTGTTTTGAGCAAAAACCTACCTTCAAAACTGTTCAATTACGCAGCACGAAAAACTTCCGGCGTAAAATTGCACGACTTTAATTGTGGCTTAAAAGCGTATAAAAAAGATGTTGTAAAAACTATTGAAGTTACCGGTGAAATGCACCGCTACATCCCAGTTTTAGCAAAAAATGCTGGCTTCAGCAAAATTTCAGAAAAGCCAGTATTGCACCAGGCGCGAAAGTACGGAACCACCAAATTCGGTGCTGAAAGATTTATCCGAGGTTTTTTAGATTTAATCACCATTTGGTTTTTGTCAAGATTTGGCAAACGGCCTATGCACCTATTTGGCGCTTGGGGGGCATTAATGCTTATAATAGGTTTCTTTTTGGCGCTTTATTTGGGAATTGATAAACTATTTTTAAATCCCTTCGGAAGACTTATCACCGAGCGGCCACAATTTTATATTGCGCTAACCGCTATGATTTTGGGTTCCCAACTTTTTCTTGCCGGTTTTTTGGGCGAATTAATCCTCCGAAGTAAAAAGGATTCCCGAAACTACATCATTAAAGAACAGCGAAACTTCCAAGATTAACCATTCAGATTCGTTATTTTTGCACTTTAATTTAAGCGAATGATTTACGTAGATCCGAAAATTTTAGACCGCGTTAACCAGTGGCTCACCCCCTTTTTCGACAAAAAAACCCAGCACGACATCAAAGAAATGATTGCTTACGATCCCGAGGGATTGGAAGATAGTTTTTATAAAAACCTAGAATTCGGCACGGGCGGAATGCGAGGTATTATGGGGCTCGGCGACAACCGAATCAATAAATATACCTTGGGTAAAAACACTCAGGGCCTTTCAAATTATTTAAAGAAAAAATTTCCCCATAAAGAAATTAAGGTCGCAATTGCTTACGATTGCCGCCACAACAGCAAGGAATTTGCAAAAATTGTGGCCGATGTTTTTTCGGCCAACGGAATAAAGGTTTTTCTTTTTTCAGAATTAAGACCCACTCCCGAGCTTTCCTTCGCTGTAAAGTATTTGGATTGCCAAGCTGGAATTGTGTTGACGGCTTCGCACAATCCACCCGAATACAACGGATATAAAGTGTATTGGGAAGATGGCGGGCAACTTGTTCCGCCGCAGGATGGTGAAATTATTGCGGAAATAAATTCGCTGAATTATGAAGACATTCAATTTGAAGCAAGCGAAGGTTTGATTCAATATATAGCTACCGAAGTTGACGAAGCATTCGCGAAAGCTTCCATTGAAAACGGAACTTTCAATACTTCAAAAGAAGCAAAAGATAATCTCAAAATTGTTTTCACTTCGCTTCACGGTACTTCAATCACGATAGTTCCAAAGGTTTTGGAGCAAGCAGGCTATAAAAATGTATTGATTGTTGAAAAACAGGCAGCGCCAGATGGCGATTTCCCAACCGTAAAATCTCCCAACCCGGAAGAGCCTGCGGCTTTGAAAATGGCTTTGGAACTTGCAGAAAAAGAAACTGCAGATATTGTAATTGGTACCGACCCCGATTGTGATCGTTTGGGTATTGCCGTTCGTAATGATAAAAACGAAATGGTTTTGCTAAATGGAAACCAAACTATGGTTTTGATGACGCACTTTCTATTGGAACAATGGAAAAAAGCTGGAAAGTTGAACGGAAATCAGTTTGTGGCTTCCACAATAGTTTCTACACCAATGGTAAAAAAGGTTGCTGAGCATTTCAACGTAAAATATATGGAAGGGCTCACGGGCTTTAAGTGGATTGCCAAAATGATTAAAGACCATCCCCAGCTTAAGTTTATCGGCGGCGGCGAAGAAAGCTTCGGGTATTTGGTGGGCGATTTTGTTCGTGATAAAGATGCCGTTACCGCCACCCTACTCGCTTGCGAGATTGCCGCGCAGAAAAAACACGCTGGCAGCAGTATGTTTCAATATTTGAATGAAATTTATAATACATACGGCAACTACCGCGAACATCTTATTTCAATTACAAAAAAAGGGAAAAAAGGTGCTGAGGAAATTTCAGCGATTATGAAAACACTTCGAGAGAATCCTTTCAAGGAAATTGCAGGTAGTAAGGTAATTAGAATGGACGATGTTTCAAAAAGTGAAACTACAGATTTTATAATGCAGGAAACTTTGTCATTAAACCTGCCAAAAAGTAACGTATTACTATATTACACCGAAGATGGCAGTAAAATTGCAGCACGACCCAGCGGCACCGAACCGAAAATAAAGTTCTACATTAGCGTGAATACTTCCGAAAAGGATAATTTTGAAGAAATACTTCAGAAAAAAATTGACGCCATTGCTGCACAACTAAACGTGAGTTAATGAATTATTTCAGAAAAATACTGCGCTACGCGTATCCTTATAAAAGATTTGCTTTTTTAAATATCTTTTTTAACGTACTGTATGCTTTGTTCAGTACGCTTTCCTTTGTGGCGCTCATCCCTGTTTTGGAAATTATCTTTAGCGACCAGCGCACGCTCGGGCCACGCCCGGTTTATGAAGGATTTTCAAATATCAAAGATTTTTCACAGGAATACCTCAATTACTTTATCATTGAAAACATCAACAAATACGGGGAGTTCAAGATTTTGATGTACATGGTTGGGATTATAATCGCTTTGTTTTTGTTGAAGAACTTAAGCAATTATTTGGCGATGTTCTACTCTACCTTTCTTCGGAATGGAGTATTGAAGGATCTTCGGAACGATCTTTACAGCAAGGTAATACAGTTTCCACTGGCGTTCTATTCTGAAAAGCGAAAAGGAGATACGATTTCCCGACTTAGCGGTGACGTAGACGAAGTAAAAAATTCGGTGCTTTCGGTTTTGGAAATGATTGTTCGTGAGCCGTTGACCATTATCTTTTCTTTGGTTACAATGCTTTTTATTAGTGCAAAACTTACATTATTTGTGTTTCTTTTTCTACCTATTTCCGGTTTTTTAATTTCGAAAGTGGGAAAATCGTTAAAAAGAGGCTCGTTAAAAGTGCAACAAGAACAGGGTGTGTTCCTTTCAATTTTAGAAGAAACTATGGGCGGATTGAGAATAATTAAAGCATTTCACGCCGAAAACCTCTTTCAGAAAAAATTTGAGGACAGCAACGAACGATTTTATAAATATTCAAATTCAGTATTGAACCGTCAAAACCTTGCTTCACCGTTAAGTGAGCTGTTGGGAATCATTACCATAGGCGTTCTTTTGGTGTATGGCGGCTATTTAGTTTTTGTGGATCGCACTTTGGAGGCCAGTTTCTTTATTGGGTATATAATGTTGGCCTATAATATTCTTACTCCAGCCAAAGCCATCGCCAAGGCTAGCTATTCTCTAAAACGTGCCGATGGTTCCGCGCACCGGATTTTGGAATTGCTCGAAGCGAAAAACACTATTACTGATATTGAAAATCCTGTACAGAAAGATGGTTTTAATGAAGTGATAAATATTAAAAACATTTCCTTTAAATATGAAGATCAATACGTTTTAAAGGACTTTTCACTTGAAATTCCGAAAGGCAAAACCGTTGCGCTTGTGGGCCAATCCGGGAGTGGAAAAAGTACAATTGCGAATTTGCTTACCCGTTTTTACGATGTGAACCAGGGAAGCATTGAAATTGACGGAGTGGATATAAAAAATATTTCGAAAAAATCCCTTCGCGGCTTAATGGGCATTGTTTCACAGGATTCCATTCTTTTTAATGACTCCGTTGCTAATAACTTAAAGCTTGGAAAACCCAATGCTTCCGAAGCTGAATTGATGGAAGCTGCGGAAATAAGCAATAGTTACGAATTTATAAAAGAGCTGCCCGAAGGTTTTGAAACCAATATTGGCGACAGCGGAAACAAACTGAGCGGCGGCCAAAAACAGCGGTTGAGCATAGCCCGTGCCGTTTTGAAAAATCCGCCGATTATGATTTTGGACGAGGCAACTTCTGCTTTGGACACCGAAAGCGAGCGTTTGGTACAGGATGCCCTTGAAAAAATGATGAAAAACAGAACTTCCATCGTTATTGCGCATCGTCTTAGTACAATTCAGAATGCAGATAAAATCGTGGTTCTTTCCAAAGGAAAAATTGTGGAACAAGGCAAGCACCAAGAACTTTTAGAGAAAAAAGGTGTTTACTACAGCTTGGTAGAAATGCAGTCGCTTGCATAATTTTACATCCTAAATTAAACCTTTGTTGCGTAACTTAGTCCTAAACTTAAGTCGCGCACTTAAAAATGGTTGAAGAACAAGAACTGGTAATAGCATTAAAGACCGAGGCAGAAAAAGAATCCGCTTTTCGAGAGCTGGTTTCGCAATATAAGGAACGACTTTATTGGCAAATACGTAATATGGTCTTGGACCACGATGATGCTGACGATGTGCTTCAAAACACATTTATTAAAGTTTTCAGAAATATAGATTCCTTTAAGGGTGAAAGCAAGTTGCACACGTGGATGTACCGCATTGCCGCCAATGAATCCATTACCTTTCTGAACAAAAAGGCACGCCGCAACAATGTATCAATAGACAATGTAAAAAACAATGCGGTGCGCAAACTGGAAACAGATGTCTATTTTGAAGGTGACCAATTGCAATTGGAGTTTCAGAAAGCAATTGCAACCCTCCCAGAAAAACAAAGATTGATTTTTACGATGAAGTATTTTGAAGACCACACCTTTGAGGAACTTTCAGAAATACTGGAAACCTCGGTTGGCGGTTTAAAAAGCAGCTACCACATAGCCGTAAAGAAAATTACCGAATTCATAAAAAATCACAATGAAACTCTTTGAGATTTTTAAAGTCAGAGTTAAGTAATGGAAAAAAATAAAAACATACCTAATTTTAAAACTCCCAAAAACTATTTTGAGGATTTTGAGGAGCGTCTTTTTAGTAAAATGGCCGAAGAAAACTTCCCCAAAAGTACAGGATTTAAATTACCGAAGCAGTATTTTGAAAACTTGGACGTAAGAATTTTGAAAGAAGTTTCACTATCAGAAAAACCAAAAAAAGTAATCCCACTTTTCCCTCGGAAATATTTTGGGTATGCTGCCGCTATCGCTGCTTCATTGGTAATTGGTTTTACACTTTTCAATACCAAAGTTGAAATATCCAACCTTGATTCGCTTCAATTGGCTGCTATTGACACTTATATTGAAGAAGGGAATTTAAACCTAGACCTTTACGACGTGACTTCATATATAGAAAATGAAGACATTGCCAACATAGATTTGGACGCTAAGTATTTTACCGACAGTTCACTAAAAGAATATCTTTTTGAAAATATAGATACAGAAACCTTAATTGATGAGTAATGAATAAATTAGTCATGCTACTTTTCCTTTTGGCAGCAACCATGCAGGCACAAGATGGAAAACACGAAAAAATAAAGGCTTGGAAAACAGCTTATATTACTGAAAAACTTTCGCTCACCTCTGCTGAGGCAGAAAAGTTCTGGCCTATTTATAATAAATACGATGATAAATTTCACGAGCTTCGGAAAAAAGAGCGAACTGAAATTTTTAAAAAGCTACGAGATGGACTTGAAAATCTTACCGAGACCGAAGCCAATGAATTAATAGACAAGAATCTTTCCATTGAATCCAGTGAACTGGAATTACGCAAGCAAATGACTGTGGAACTTAGAAAGGTACTTTCACCCAAAAAAATAATTATTCTCAAAAAAACGGAAGACGATTTTAAGCGGGAGCTTTTAGAACGCTACCGAAGCAGCAAAGGTGAAAAAGGCGAAAAAGGTCCCAAAGAACCAAAATAGAAAAAGCCCCGGAATTCCGGGGCTTTTTCTTTTATTTAACGTATTAAATTACATTGCGCCCCATTCCTTTAATGACTTTTGATTTAAAGCCACATAATCATCATTGCCTGCTGCCTTTGCAAGTTCTATCGATTTTTTGGCGGCTTCAATAGCGCCTTTTTTATCTCCCGCTTTTGCGTAGATTAAAGACTTTTGTCGCAACTGCCAAAATTTGGGCTCTTTGTTCATTTCAATAGCCTTATCAATCCAAGCCTTAGCTTGATTTATATCTTTTCCAGCCTCTAAATAATACACGGCTGCTGAATAATAATCGTTTGCCGAAGGGCCGTTCATCACTCTCTGGATGCTCTCTGAAACTGTTTTGTCAGTTCCAAATTTAATGGGTACGCCCACATAGGTTTTTTCCCAAAGTAAGCCCAGCAGGGCAGAATCATTTTTTAAATCATCAAAAGACATTGTAAATGTCTCTATATTCATAGGCATTGGGTACGCCGGAGCAGATATTTGTGCGACAACTTTACTCTCATCCCACTTTTCAGGAGTGCCCCAATTATTTGTATCATCATAAAAATATATATCCCAGCTCGAAGTTCCTGGCTTGGTATAAATGGCATAGCTGCCCGCCTTAACCGTTTTGCCACCTATTTCCACATCATCGCTAAAGGTTATCTTTGTGTTTGCATTTGCGCCGGTGCGCCACATTTTGTCATAAGGAACCAAACCTCCAAAAATGTTTCTTCCTTTCATTGAAGGTCTGGAATATTCCAAAGTAACATCTGTCAAGCCCACTTTTTGCTCAATTTTTTGAAATGGGCTAGGTTGTGGGGTTTCTATTTGTGCCTGTATACTAAAAGTTAACATAAAGGCAGAAAAAAGTAAAATAATTTTTTTCATTGTAATGGTTTTAAGGTGATTATAATTTACACGAAGTTACTGTTTGGATTTTTTTAAATAGTTAAGGAAAACCTAAAATCTTAAGTTTTTTAAGCGAAAAGAATGTCTGTAATCAATGAATATAGCTTAAACACAGCACAACTGTTAATTTTTTGTTTAATCTTTTTATGCTATTTTAAAACAAACTATTTTTAAGAAAAAAATTGAAGCTATGTTAAAGTTTTTAAAAAGATTATATAAGATACGCTTTCGAAACAGCGCAGTAGAAACCAATACCTACAGACTTGTACGCATGAACCGGAAGCTTTCATTCAAACAAGGCAAATAGTCAGTGAATGAAAATTTATACACTACAGGCAAAACAGAACCTGCCCATCTCTATGAACGAGGCTTGGTCCTTTTTATCAGATCCCAAAAATCTAAAAGTAATCACACCCGATTTTATGGGTTTCAATATCCAGTCCGGAGCAGACAGACCTATGTTTGCAGGGCAAATTATTGAATATTTAGTCACCCCAATTCTGGGAATAAAAACTAAATGGGTTACAGAAATTACCCACGTTGTAGACAAGGAATATTTTGTTGATGAGCAACGCTTTGGGCCTTATGCGCTATGGCACCATAAACATTTTATAAAAGAAATTGATGGCGGGATTGAAATGGAGGATTTGCTTCACTATAAGCTGCCTTTTGGTTTTTTGGGCCAATTGGCGCATCCTTTTTTGGTGAAACCCAAACTCGACGAAATATTTGAATATCGAAAAAATAAATTAGTGGAACTTTTCGGTACCTTATAATTCACAACATAAGAATTATGCAAAAAAACATATTATTAATAGGAGGTTCTTATGGAATTGGAGCTGCTATTGCTGCAAAATTGAAAGAAAATCATAATGTGATCATCGCATCGCGAAGCAGTGAAGATATTCCAAAAGGCATAACACACTTTTCTTTTGATGCGTTGAAGGATGATATTACAACATTGGATTTGCCCGAAAGAATTGATGGTTTTGTATACTGCCCCGGTAGTATCAATCTGAAACCTTTTAAAATGATGAGCCCTGAAACATTTAGCCAAGATATGGAACTTAATTTCCACTCGCTGATGCGGGTGGTTCACGGTTTGTTGCCCAAACTGAAAGATACAGAGCAAGCAAGTCTTGTTTTTTTCAGCACCGTTGCGGTTAAGGTAGGGATGCCTTTCCATACCAGCGTGGCTGCAGCAAAAGGTGCTATTGAAGGATTTGCAAAAGCTCTTGCTGCGGAATACGCCCCAAATTTTCGAGTGAACGTAATTGCACCATCATTAACCGATTCGCCTTTGGCTTCAAAACTTTTGAATAACGACGCAAAAAAAGAAAAGATGGCGGAGCGTCACCCACTGAAAAAAGTAGGCAACACTGAAGATATTGCTGCAATGGCAACATTTCTGCTGAATGACGATTCAAAATGGATTACGGGTCAAATTTTTGGGGTAGACGGCGGACTTTCAACCTTAAACGTAAATTAAGTTGGCAGAAAAAGTAAATATATTCTGGTTCCGAAGAGATCTTCGACTGGATGACAATGTGGGATTTTACAAAGCACTTCACGGAAAATTTCCGGTACTTCCCCTATTTATATTTGATACAGAAATACTTAACGAGCTTCCCAAAGACGATGCCCGTGTTACTTTTATTTTCGAAACGCTCCAAAAAATGCGCAATGAATTGCAGAAGCAGGGAAGCAGTCTAGCGGTATACTTTGGCAAGCCGGAAGAGATTTTCAAAAAAGTAATTTCAGAATTTGAAGTGCAAAACGTAATTACCAATCACGACTACGAACCCTATGCAAAGAAGCGTGATGCAACTATTGAAAAGTTACTTACAGAAAAAGAAATAGGTTTTTACACTTTTAAGGACCAGGTTATTTTTGAAAAAGATGAAGTAGTTAAAGATGATGGCGATCCATACATTGTCTATACACCTTATATGAAAACTTGGAAAGCAAAGTTTAAAAAGGAGTATGTGGAAAAGATTTATTACACAAATGAATTTTTAAATAATCTGTATCAAAATTCACGATTGCCGAATCTTTCACTAAGTGATATTGGTTTTAAAAAATCTAAAATTGAAATTCCAGAATATGATGTAACCCCCACGACTATTCAGGAATATGAAAAAAGACGAAATTTCCCCGCAGAAGATGCTACTTCGCATTTGGGGCCGCACCTTCGTTTCGGTACGGTAAGTATTCGCAAAATGATTAAAAAAGCAACTACGGAAAAAAACGAAGTGTTTTGGCAGGAACTTATTTGGCGTGAATTCTTTATGCAGATTCTTTGGCATTTTCCAGAAACGGTAGAAAATGCCTTTAAAAAGAAATATGACCGTATTGAATGGAGAAACAATGAAGAAGAATTCAAAAGATGGAAAGAAGGTAAAACAGGTTACCCATTAGTTGATGCGGGAATGCGGCAACTGAATGAAACTGGATATATGCATAACCGCATACGCATGGTAGTTGCCAGCTTTTTATGTAAACATCTATTGGTAGATTGGCGCTGGGGCGAGGCCTGTTTCGCCGAAAAACTACTAGATTACGAAATGTCCAGTAACGTGGGAAACTGGCAATGGGCTGCAGGCAGTGGCGTAGATGCAGCGCCATATTTTAGAATCTTTAATCCCACCACACAAATTGAAAAATTTGACAAAGACCACAAATACATCAAAAAATATGTGCCCGAATTTGGGTCTGAAGATTATCCCGAAAAAATTGTAGATCACAAAGAAGCGAGAGAAAGATGTTTACAAATTTATAAAAAGGCGGTCTCTTAAAATTTGTTAATTTCTGTACGATTATTCTTATTTTGTGTATTATATCGATAAAATATGTAGTTTTATCGATAATTTAACATTAGTATTTACAAACCCAAATTGTAAACTTATGGAAACCTACAAAAATGTATATAGTAACGGTGAGGTTATCGTTACCTATGAACCTAGCCGTTGCATTCACGCCGAAGCTTGTGCTAAGGGTCTTTCTGAAGTTTTTAAAACATCTGTAATTCCGTGGATAGATTTAGACGGTGCTAGTACCAAGAAAATTATCTCACAAGTTAAAAAATGCCCTTCTGGAGCTTTAAATTGCACCAAAATAAGACCAAAGCAGTTTGTTAAAGATTTTGTAATTTGAGAAAAAATTTGGGTGGTTGTACACAATTTTTCTACTCTTGCACTGTTAAATAAAGCATTGCAAACAAACCTGAAAACATGAAGAAGATTTTAGTACTAACCCTCCCCCTATTTCTATTTACACTACAATTAGCTGCGCAAGATTCAATCCAAGTTCGAAAAAACACCCTGAATGAGCAGATGACGGATGCCTTTGATAAGAGCAACAGCTATCAAGAATACAAAGTAATCAAGAAAACACAGCTCGCTACTTTAAAGCGAAATATTTTAGATTCCGTTTCTTCATTAGAAAATAAAATAAATGCTCAAGAGACTGAAGTAACCCTTCAAAAAAGCGAAATTGATTCGCTTCGACAAAATCTTCAGAACACCAAACAAAATTTGGCTATTGCTAAAGAGAAAGAAGATGGGATTGAAATTTTTGGTATTCTCACTTCCAAAGCCACATATAATATTATTATGTGGAGTATTATCTTTATTCTATTACTGATTAGCGGATTTTTGTTTTACAGATTTTTGAACAGCCATAAAATTACCAACGCCGCTCAACTTAAAATGGCTGAGATGGAAATTGAACTGGAAGATTACCGAAGAAACAGTCTAGAGCGCGAGCAAAAGCTTCGCAGAAAGCTTCAGGACGAGATTAACAAAAACCGAAAGGCTTAACATTTAAGGCTCTGTTCTCGTAATTTTTGCCCCAATGGCTCGAAGTCTTTCATCAATGTTTTCGTAGCCCCTATCTATTTGTTCAATATTGTGAATCGTGCTTGTTCCTTGAGCCGAGAGCGCAGCAATCAATAGTGAAATTCCCGCCCGAATATCTGGTGAAACCATAGTGGTAGCCTTCAAATTTGATTGGAAATTATGGCCGATTACCGTTGCGCGATGTGGGTCGCAAAGAATGATTTTGGCACCCATATCTATCAATTTATCCACAAAGAAAAGGCGACTTTCAAACATTTTTTGGTGAATGAGCACGCTGCCTTTTGCTTGGGTACAAACTACCAGCACAATACTAAGCAAATCTGGAGTAAAGCCGGGCCAAGGCGCATCTGCAACTGTAAGTATCGAGCCATCAATATAGCCTTGAATTTCGTATTCCTTTTGAGATGGAATGTGAATATCATCCCCTTTTTTATTCAGTTTGATTCCAAGCTTTCTAAATGTTTCTGGAATCAATCCCAAGTTTTCCCAACTTACATTTTTAATGGTTATTTCACTTTGCGTCATTGCCGCCAGGCCAATCCAACTACCAATTTCAATCATATCTGGCAGAATACGATGGGTACAACCACCAAGGTTTTTTACACCTTCAATAACCAATAAATTAGAGCCAACGCCTGAAATATTGGCGCCCATGGCATTCAACATTTTACAAAGCTGCTGGATGTAAGGCTCGCATGCTGCGTTATAAATGGTGGTGGTGCCTTTGGCTAAAACGGCAGCCATAATAATATTGGCCGTTCCAGTAACCGAAGCTTGGTCTAAAAGCATATAAGTGCCCTTTAAGCCTTTTGGCGCTTCCACTCCGTAGAAACGTTCTTCTTTATTGTAGCGAAACTTAGCTCCAAGATTTATAAAACCTTCAAAGTGGGTGTCGAGTCTTCTTCTGCCAATTTTATCGCCTCCGGGACGCGGAATGTATCCTTTTCCAAATCTGGCCAACAAAGGACCAACAATCATAATAGAGCCCCGTAGGGAGCTTCCCTCCTGCTTAAAAAGTTCTGATTCTAAATATTCCAAATTAATTTCATCAGCGATAAAGGCATATTTACCTTTTGCCAATTTCTGAATTTTAACCCCTAGATTTTCTAGAATTTTTATGAGTTTATTCACATCCAGAATGTCCGGAATATTTTCAATGATTACCTTCTCAGGCGTTAACAATACTGCACAAAGAATTTGTAAGGCTTCATTTTTGGCACCCTGAGGCGTTATTTCGCCCTTTAGTTTATGCCCGCCCTCTATTTGGAAAGTTCCCATAGATAATGGTTGGAATTTTAATAACGCTTGCGGTTGCGGTTATTTGATTTGTAATTTTTCTTGTTGGAAGAGTTGGTGTTGAAACGCTTTTTATTTTTCATCAAATCGGAAGCGTTGCTCAGATCTTCATCGCTGTTTTTAAGATTTATCTTACCGCCGGAAAGTTCAAAAAGATGTTCAAAGATAACCTCGTCCTCTACTGTGTCCTTGTTCCAGTTTAGAAAACACTTTTTCATATGATTGGCAATGGTAAGGATAAGACCTTCTTTTTTATCGCCTTCTTCCCAGCTATTTGCCACATCAATCATTCGCTTTATATTGTTTCCATAAAAACGATATTTAGGATGGTTTTGCGGATAGCTTAAAGGTTCTGGCCTTTCCATTAATTCTTCACGGGAAGGAATTGGGAAAGGAGAATCTACATCAAGTTTAAAATCTGAAATTATAAAAAGCTGGTCCCAAAGCATCGGTTGAAAGTCCGGCACATCACGGAGGTGCGGGTTCAGGTTGCCCATAACCGCTATTATGCTTTTGGCAATTTTATTGCGCTCTTCTTTGTCTTCGGTGGCGATGGCGTGGTCTACCATCTTTTGAATGTGGCGGCCGTACTCAGGAATAATCAATTTTGGGCGCTCTGTATTATATTCTATTTGTGCTACTTCTTGTATCAAAATGTTTTAATTAAGGGAAGAATATTTGTGTATTCGGAAAGATTGAAAA
>Ga0209344_10004429_pt1 | contig 12923 bp, 10 predicted proteins | sample Cruoilmetagenom6_FD_187293 | JGI IMG/M metagenome (GOLD analysis project Ga0209344, IMG submission 187293) | Oil polluted marine microbial communities from Coal Oil Point, Santa Barbara, California, USA - Santa Barbara Oil Seep Sample 6 (SPAdes)... | ecosystem: Environmental > Aquatic > Marine...
TTGTTTTTTCTTTACATCCTATTGCTAAAATTAGCGTAATACATAGAATTATTTTATGTGCTATATTTTTCATGTCTTTAATTATTTGCTGTCAATTTTTCAATGGTTATTAGTGTTTGATTATATTGATTGATATAATCCAAGTATTTGGTTTGTATGGCTAAAGCTCTATTGAGTCCTTGCACATATTCTATATATTCAATTTCTCCTTCTTGGAAACCTCTCTGGGAACTCTTTAGCAGCAAATCTGCTTGTGGCAAGGCATTGAGACGATAAAAATTCATATTATTTTGGTCTTTTTTCAAGGTTTCCAATGCTGTTTGCAATTGTGATTTGGTGTAATTTGTAATGGCTTCCAGTTGTGATTCGATTTCCATTTTATGGATTTTTGCAGCTTCAATTTTTGAACTGTGCGACTTAAAAAAGATAGGAATACTTAAACCCAATTGCACACCTGTAAAGCGGTCTCCTGAATCGAATATTGTTGGCATACCATTTGCCATTTCGCCATTACCAATAAAAGACTGATTAAAATAACCCAAGGTAATATCGGGTAACATTTTTGCCGATTGTACGGAACGTTCTTTATCTGCAACTTCTACTTTTGATTTATAAAATGCTACCAAAGGATTTTTTGAAACGGATAGACTGTCTTTCAATGCTTCTGAAAATAATGTTGAATGGACTTCTAGTTCTCCAACATTGATATCAATAAGACTGTCTGATTGCATTAAATTTTGCAAGCGTAATTGGTAAGTTTTTATTTCAGAAACATTGTTCTTTAAACCAATTTTAATATCTGCTAATTCCGCATTAGCGGTTGCTTGTTCTAAAGCATTACTTTCGCCTGTTTTAAAACGTAGATTTGCTGCGTATTGGAATTTTTCATAGATGCTATCCTGTTGCTGTAATAAATCATGCTTATTTTTTAGATACCATAATTGATAATAGGCAGATTTTAATTGCGCTATCAATTCATTTTTAACAACCGCTTGATTAAGCTCACTCGTTGCTATTTTTGCTTTAGACAATTTGTTTTGATTGCCATATAACGTTGGAAATGCAAAGGTTTGATTGACGTTAAAACGAGTGTCATTATCTGCAATACTATTGGTTTGACCATATTCTAAACCAAACTGCGTTTTTGGAATATCGAAACTCGCTCCTTTTAAAGCTTGTTCTTGTGCTGTTTGCAGTTTAGATATTTTAATATTTGGATTGTTTTTTAATGCTATTTCAATAACCGTATCGAGATTATCAACTATTTTTACAGGCTGTGTGGTTTGTGCATTAACTGAAACTACACTTGCAAAAAAGATGAAAACCAACATCGAAACTGTTTTATTTGTTTTCATTTTCAATTTTTTTTCTGAGTAATAATATAGAATGGGCAACACGACAAGGGTTAGAAATGTGGCCGTAATTAAACCACCAATAACTACTGTTGCCAAAGGACGTTGTACTTCTGCTCCTGAAGTTTGAGAAATTGCCATAGGCAAAAACCCTAAAGAGGCTACAGCTGCTGTCATTATTACAGGACGTAAACGTGTTTTTGTACCTTGATAAATACGTTCAAAAATATCTGAAACACCATCTTTTTTAAGACGGTTAAATTCCGCTATCAAAACAATTCCGTTTAATACTGCAACTCCAAACAAGGCAATAAATCCAACGCCTGCCGAAATACTAAAAGGTAAATCACGTAACCAAAGTGCAAAAACACCTCCAATAGCAGATAATGGAATGGCAGTAAAAATGAGAACACCTTGCTTAATAGAACCAAAAGTGAAATACAACAAAATGAAAATAAGTAATAACGCCATGGGTACAGCAATCGATAAACGCTGTCTTGCTTCTACCAAATTTTCAAACTGACCACCATAACTAATACTATAACCAGGTGCTAATTTAACTTGACTTTCGATTTTTTTACTGATTTCCTCAACCACACTTTCTACATCACGATTTCGCACATTAAACGCTGTGATGATTCGTCTTCGTGTATCATCACGTTGGATTTGATAAGGCCCATCAATGATTGAAACTTTCGCTACTTGCTGCAACGGTATGTTTTGCCCTTTAGCTCCATTTATATATAAGTTTTGGACATCAGAAAGGTTCGTTCTTTGGTCGCCTTCCAAACGTACAACCAAATCAAATTGCTTTTCTCCTTCGTAAACCAGACCAGTTGATGCACCTGCAAACGCTGCTTGGATGGTGTTGTTTACAGATTTTATATCCAAACCATATTTTGCCAATTGCGCTCGGTTATAATCAATCACAATTTGTGGTACACCTGTCACTTCCTCAATATAAACATCTACTGCGCCATCAACAGTACCTGCTATTTTGCCAATTTGATTAGCATAACTTGATAACTGTTCTAAATCTTCGCCATAAATTTTAACAGCAACATCTTGACGAACACCTGTCATTAACTCATTAAAACGCATCTGGATGGGTTGCTGAAATCCGAAAGTAACTCCAGGAATTACTTCTAGAGTTTCAGCCATTTTATTGGCCAACTCTTCTCTGTTGGAAGCTGAAGTCCATTCTGATTTATCTTTTAAAATAATCATTAAATCTGCTGCTTCAACAGGCATTGGGTCTGTTGGTATTTCGCCTGAACCTATTTTAGAAACAACCTGTAATACCTCCGGAAAATTATCCAATAATAACTTTTCTGCTTTAGTTGTTGCTTTTACAGTATTGCTTAATGAACTGCCTGTCATTACTCTTGTCTCGACAGCGAAATCGCCTTCTTCGAGTGTTGGAATAAATTCTCCACCTAAATTTCTAAACACCATAAAAGCGATAACGAACAAGACTACGGTTATGCCAACAACAACAATTCGCGTATGCATTGCTGCTTTAAGAATAGGTTGATAGATGCGGTAAAAGAAATCCATAATTTTATCAGAGATATTCCTTTTATGGTTTGTGTTTTTGCTTAACACCAATGCAGACATCATAGGAATATAAGTCAATGATAAAATAAAAGCACCCAATATGGCAAAACTTACGGTTTGTGCCATCGGACCAAACATTTTACCTTCAGTACCTACTAATGCTAATATGGGCAAGTACACAATGAGGATAATAATTTCTCCAAATGCTGCCGAGTTTCTAATTTTACTGGCAGATTGGTACACCTCTTCATCCATTTCTTTTTGTGTGAGTTTCCGTTTAAGTTTCATAGCTCCTAAATGGAATAAGGTGGCTTCAACTATGATGACAGCACCATCTACAATTAAACCGAAATCAATAGCTCCTAGACTCATTAAGTTTGCTGAAACACCAAAAAGATGCATCATACTAAAGGCAAATAATAAAGCTAATGGAATTACTGAAGCTGTAATTAATCCTGCGCGCCAATTACCTAATAATAACAGTAAAATGAAAATAACGATGAGTGCACCTTCAACTAGGTTTGTGGTAACCGTTCCAATAGCACTATTTACTAATTTGGTTCTATCCAAAAAAGGTTCAATAACAACACCTTCAGGTAGGGTTTTGCTTATGGTTTCAATTTTATCTTTGACTTCTGTAATAACTTGTGCAGAATTTGCACCTTTCAGCATCATTACAATCGCACTAACTACTTCGCCTTCGCCATTTCGAGTTGTTGCACCATATCGGATTGCTGAACCTGTTTGTACCTTGGCTACATCGCTAATTAAAATAGGGATTCCATTTTCTGTTTGTTTAACTAGAATATTCTGAATATCGTTTATAGAACCCACCAAGCCTTCACTTCTAATGAATAGTGCTTTATCATTTTTTTCGATGTATGCACCTCCAGTATTTTGATTATTATTTTCTAAAGCATTAAAAATTTCTGAAATAGAAATCTGCATCGCATTTAAGCGCTCGGGACGAATGGCGATTTCATATTGCTTTAAATAGCCACCAAAACTACTTACGTCGGCAACACCTTTAGTTCCTAAAAGTTGCCTTTTTATAACCCAATCTTGTATGGTTCGTAATTGTGTGGCATCATATTTATCTTCATAACCTGATTTGGTTGTAACTACGTATTGATAAATTTCCCCAAGACCTGTAGTTAAAGGCGCAATACCTGGTTTTCCTATACCATCTGGTATTTGGGATTGTGCATCTGCAAGACGCTCGTTTACTTGTTGTCGTGCCCAATAGACATCAACATCTTCTTCAAAAACAATGGTAACTACGGATAATCCGAATCGTGAAAAGGAACGGATTTCCTCAATCTGAGGTATGGTTGCCATTGTTATTTCAATTGGGAACGTGATTAAACGTTCAACCTCTTGCGCTGCAAGTGTTGGCGAGTTGGTAATGACTTGCACTTGATTGTTGGTAATATCTGGCACCGCATCAACAGGAAGTTGTTTTAATGAATAGATTCCTGTAATAATTAACGCCAATGTAAGCAGCCCTATAACCAATTTATGGGTTACAGAGTACTTAATAATTTTATTAAGCATATAAAAATGATTTAAAAATATTTGAAAAACAGTTTTGCCTTATAGATGTTAAGGCTGTAACTCTCAATTATTGTGAGAATATCTATTTTTAAATCCGTGGTGGCTGAAATAAAGTATCTAAATATGCCGAAGAAAAGAAGGCATTATAAGTATCGAAATGAAGTTTTTCGCTAACATTAAAATTTTCTAAAACAAACTGTGACTGACATGTTATGAAATACGTAATATGAGTGCATTGATGTGAGTTTTGAAAAGGTGCTTCATGATGATTTGAGTTTTCATGATGCTCTTTTGAACTGTCATCATCGAGAACATAGTCTTCTAGAATAAACTCAAAAAATGAATCCCCATCAAAGTTTTTGTGTTCTTGATAATGCGAATACATTGCCGCAATTTTTTGAAATTCACAACCCATGTCTATGTTAGGCATAACTGCCTGAAACATAAATAATATGGACAATGATATGGACGTGATTAATTTCATAACAAAAGCAAAGATATAAAATAATTAATGCACTAGTATTGCAAAAACACTATACCTATCATTAATTTTTATTTACATCATTAAAATTTATAGAAAAGATATGATGGTCTGTCTCAAATTTATATGAAATTTTAAAGCCGTATAAATCACATATTTTCTTAACAATTGCTAAGCCTAAACCTGTGGACTGGTTAGTACTAGATTCTCTATAAAAGCGTAAAAATAAATTTTCGGGATGTGCTAAGGCTTTTTCTCCAAAATTTGAAATAATGAGTAGGCTATCTTTTGTTACAACAGTAATCTCTTCATTTTTATTACTGTGCTTGATGGCATTTGAAACAAGGTTATTAACGAGAATATCCGCAAGATATCCGTCCATAGAAACAAATAGTTCTTTTTCAGAACTGTAAACGAGGTTTGCAAATTGAAGCTCTTTAAAACTTTCAATCTTTTCCTTAATCAAATCTGATAGGTTGACATTTTCAATATTTACAAATTGATTATTGTCGATTTTAGTTAATGTCGTTATTCTTTTATTGAGCTGTTTTAAGCGTTGAATATCTTTTTGAATTGACGTTACCTGCTCAAACTGTTTATCACTTATTTCCTGTTCATTTATAATATTATCAATTTTAGCTTGTATGATTGCCAGAGGTGTTTGCATTTCGTGAGAGACATCTTCTGTAAACTGTTTTAAACTTTCATAGTCCAACCGTACTTTATCTGTTAATGATTCTATTTCTGTTTTTAATTCTGAAAACTCCAAAATATTGCTATCTACAAGTTCTATAGGTTCTTTTGATATTAACGAGAAGCGTTTCATCTGCTCTAAATTCTTAAAAAAAGGACTCCACAACTGAAGGTTTCTTGTGGTGTTGAAATAGAATAAAAATATGAAAGCTAAGATAAATATCGTAATGTTAGAAATGACAATGGCCAACAAGAAATCTTCAGATTCGACGACCATATTTCTAACGGTTATCTGATAGTTTTTGCCATTAATTGCTTTGTAGGTGGATAGTTCTCGAAACAATTCCATTTCATCTTCTGAAGGATCATAAATAATAGTGTCCTTTAATATTTCTTTTTCTAAAAATTCAACCTCTCGAACTTCTGTAACTGGTGGTAATGAGTATATTTTTCGGTTATTTTTTAAGGCAGCTTCAACTCTTGCTTCTGTGGAATACAAAACCTCTTCAACTTCGCTTTTTAAAAGATGGCTGGTATAAAAGTATAAAGCTATGGAACTCAACAATGCTAAAAACAACCCAGTAATTAAGAAGGTTTTGGATGTTTTTTTTATAAGTTTTGTTTTTTTATTCACGTATTAATCTTCTATAAATTTATAACCACTTCCATAGGCTGTTTTGATATACTTAGCACCTTCCGCAGTTAACTTTTTACGCAAGTTGTTGATGTGCACGTAAATAAAATCAAAATTATCGAGTAAATCGCTATCATCTCCCCAAAGATGTTCTGCAATAATTTCTTTAGAAAGCACACGTCCTTTGTTAGATATAAAGAATACCAGTAAATCGTATTCCTTACGTGTTAATGCTATTGCCCTGCCATCTATATAGGCAGTTCTAGATTTGGTATCTATTCTTATTTCATTAAACTCCATAATCTCATCGCCACCATATTTACCACGTCGAAGCACCGCATTAATACGAGAATTTAGTTCTGCTAAATGAAAAGGTTTAGTAATGTAATCATCTGCTCCTAAATCCAGACCTTCCAATTTATCAGTCAATGAATTATTTGCTGAAATAATAATCACACCAGCTCTTTTTTTCTCCTTTTTAATAGTTTTAAGTACGTCTAAACCACTACCAGAAATTAAATTGATATCCAAAATAATAACATCGTAATCGTATATAGCAGCCTTTTCTGAAGCTTCCCTAAAATCTGAAGCTACTTCACAGATATTGCCATCACGTTGTAAATACGTAACAATAGATTGTTGTAAATCGAGTTCGTCTTCAGCTATTAGATATTTCATTGCTTTAAATTTAGTACAATAAAATTAGAATATGAATCTAAATTTATTCTAAAGATGAAATAAAGTTCAATTATCTTATGTGCTTAAAACTTTCTTAAGATTTGTTTATTAAATTTATACATGCCAAAAAAACTCAATCAACTTGAAGCTACAGCCATTTGCGGTAATGATATAAGCTCGTCTTGCTTATATGTCTCAGCACTTGCAATTGTATATGCAGGGCAATATGCTTGGATATCTTTATTAGTAGTTGCTTTGGTTCTGTTTTTCTTCAGAAAAATTTACGGTGAAGTTGTAGGCGCTTTACCTTTAAATGGTGGTGCTTACAATGCCTTATTAAATACTACTAAAAAATCTACTGCTTCATTAGCAGCCTCTTTAACCGTATTGTCATACATGGCCACTGCTGTAATTTCTGCAAGTGAAGCTGTGAAATATGCACATAGTATTTGGAATGTTATTCCTGTAATTCCTGTTACCATCGGTTTGCTTTTGTTATTTATGGGATTGGTAATTTTAGGTATTGGTGAATCGTCTAAAGTTGCGATTGCTATATTTTTATTTCATTTAGTATCACTTTCTTTGCTATGTGGATTTTGTTTTATTTTTCTATTTGAAAATGGGACAGAAATTCTATTTTCTAATTTTAACACACCAATAAAAGGTGGTATTATTTCTGCGTTATTTTTAGGTTTTTCTGCTGCTATGTTGGGCATTAGTGGCTTTGAAAGTTCTGCTAACTATGTTGAAGAACAACAAAAAGGTGTCTTCCCAAAAACATTATGTAATATGTGGATAGTCGTTACTGTCTTTAATCCATTAATTGCTTTTTTGGCTTTGTGTATTATACCTATTTCTACTGTTGTAGATAATCAAGATGCACTATTATCCATTATGGGAAAAACTGCAAGTGGCAGTTGGCTATCACTATTGATTGGAATAGATGCAGCATTAGTTTTAAGTGGTGCAGTACTCACTTCTTTTGTTGGTGTTGGTGGTTTGATGAAACGTATGGCTTTAGACAGAATATTACCAGAAGTGCTCTTGAAGAAAACAAAAAAAGGAAGCAATTACTTAATCTTCGTATTATTCTTTGTTCTTTGTGTTTCCATTTTATTGATTACACATGGTAATTTGGCAAAACTTGCAGGTGTTTACACTATAGCTTTCTTGTCCGTGATGATTTTGTTTGGAATTGGTAATTTATTACTGAAAGTCAATCGTTCTCGTTTACCAAGACCCGAAAGGTCAAGCTGGCTCGGTTTATTTATAGGTGTTTTTGCAGTTACAGCTGCTATTGTTGGTAATGTGATTTTAAACCCACAGTATTTAGCCATTTTTATGGAATATCTTATCCCAACGTTAGCTATTGTATTTTTTATGTTATATCGGATATCTATTTTCAAAGTTTTTTTGAAAATTCTGGATTATGTCTTCCCAGATAAAAACAAAATTTTCAAAAAATTAAATAGATTAATAAAACAAACTATTACTAATATTAGCAAACAACAATTCGTCTATTTTACCAACCACGATGACGTATCAGTTTTAAATAAAGTATTACTTTATATTTCTGAAAACGAATCCACAAAACGCGTAAAAATTGTAACCGTTTTAAATGATGGCGAAGCTATTGCCACAAATCTTAAAGAAGATATTGAAACCTTGGATAGAGCCTATCCTTTAATTAACGTTGAGTTTATAATAGAATCTGGTGTTTTTGGTCCTGAAAAAATCAAAGAATTATCAAAACGTTGGCATATACCAACAAATTTTATGTTCATTGCTTCCCCTGGACATAAGTTTCCATATAAAATCCAAGAATTGGGCGAAGTACGTTTAATCATATAAATATAAAAAAATGAGTTTATTATCAGAAAATGTAATACCTGGAAATCACGGAAAAATCTTTGGTACAGATGCTAAAGATTCAACAAGTTTGTTAAAAATACAAAACGTAATATTACAAATTGAAGGTGTAAAAGACGTTATTTTAAATGAAGATATATTCCCTAGAGAATTTACCATCCACACCTCAAAATTGGTAAGCGTTGAAAATATTGAAAATGAAGTTAAGAAGTTAGGTTTTCATGCCATACCAAAAGGGCTTTTTAAACTTTAAAAACAATGGAAAATAGTAAGATAAAATTAAAAGATGCCATTGCCATAGGAATAGGCGGAATGGTAGGTGGTGGTATTTTTGCCGTTTTAGGTTTAGCTGTATCACTCGCAAAAGGTGGTACGCCAATTGCCTTCTTATTTGCTGGAATTATTGCAACTTTTACGGCGTATTCTTACTCAAAACTTTCTTTGGTTTATCCAGATCGTGGTGGTACAGTAAGGTTTATAAATGAAGGTTTTGACAAAGGTATATTTAGTGGTGGTATAAATAACGTACTATGGATAAGTTATGTTATTATGCTATCTCTATATGCTAGTGCTTTTGGTTCGTATGCAACCAATTTAGTTTCAATTACAGGAACAAAATCTATAGATGAACATTTGTTTATTACCTCAATCATAATACTAGCAACCTTAATAAATTATTACAGCTTAAAGGTTGTTGGAAATATTGAAAGTATTGCAGTACTTATTAAGCTATTTATTCTGCTAACTTTTATTGGACTAGGGATTTATGGTTTATTTGGCAACCCAAATATTTCGCAATTAAACCCATCAAATTGGGAAACACCAATAAAATTAATTACTGGTGGCATGGTTATCTTTGTTGCTTATGAAGGTTTTGAACTGATTGCAAATGCTGTTCCAGATATTGAAAACCCAAAAGTAACTGTACCAAGAGCCTACTTTATTTCGGTGTTGTTTGTTGTACTACTTTATATTGTAATTGCCGTAATTACCGTAGGGTCATTAAATTTTGAAATAATTGCTAAAGCTAAAGACTACGTATTAGCCGAAGCTGCTAAACCAATGATCGGTAAAGTTGGATTTACAATAATGACAGTAGCTGCACTTATTTCTACATTTTCTGCTATAAATGCAACTGTGTATGGTGGTAGCAGGGTTAGTTATGAGCTTGCTGAAGATGATGAACTGCCGCATGAGTTTACATACCAACTTTGGAATAAACCTATTGGTCTTTTAATTACAGTAATTTTAACATTATTAACTGCTAATTTTTTAAATCTTGAAAGCATCTCTACATCAGGTAGTGCAGGATTTCTGCTTATTTTTGCTGTTGTTAATTTGGTAGCCTATAAAAAAGCAAAACTAATTAATGCAAATAGATTTATTGCACTTTTAGCAACCATACTCTGTTTTGCTGCTTTTGTGGTATTAATAATTCAACAATATACTTCTAATCCAATTGGAATAATTATCTCATTGGGAATTATACTAGTCTGTTTTTTGATGGAATGGATTTATAAAAAGGCAGAAAAGAGACACAATTAGTAGTTAAAATTATGGAAATTAAAAACACTAATCATATTTATAAAAATGAACTTAAAGCTTCAGAAAAATTTGCAATTTGGATAACAGACAAAATTGGTACTATTGGCTTTTTTCTCGTTATATTTTCTTGGACTATAGTATGGTTGAGTTGGAATATGTTTGCACCTAAACATTTACGATTTGATCCTTATCCAGCTTTTGTTTTATGGCTCTTTATATCGAATATGATACAAATATTTTTAATGCCTTTATTAATGGTTGGTCAGAATCTTCAAGCCAAAAGAGCAGAAATTCGTGCTGAAAATGATTTTAATGTAAATATTAAAGCTGAAAAAGAAATTATAATGCTTTTAAATGAGGTAAAAGAACTAAAAACTATTGTTTCCAAACTATTAGAAACAAATTAATCTTCACTCTTTTAGAGTTAATTTAAAATTAAATAATGCGTGAGAAATAATGGCTTCTTTAAGTATTCCTTTTTTGTAAGAATAGGTATTTGTATGATTATTTCCAGGATCTGTTAGTTGATATACATACCCGTCTAAACTAGCAATATTCTTGTTTATTCCTTCCAGTTCTGCAAAAACAGTATTAACTTTTTTTGGTTCGTCAAAATATAACATTGTTGTACTATATGTTATGGGTGTATCTATTTGAGATGTTTTGCCACTATGATTTATGTAATAAGTACCATTCTTAAGAATTGTCGTAGACTCATCATTAAGTCTTCCATTTTTTTCAATTTTATATTGACTCGACTGCAATATCCCATTTGTAAATTCTACAGTTAAAGAAGTTGATATTTGTGTTTCGCCAAATAAATGAACAGTTGCTGAACTGTTTGCTGTATAAGTTATAGTATTTCCTACTATGGTTTTAGTAGCTGTTAAAGTACCTATAGAATTTCCTGCAATAATCAAATCATAATTAAGCGTCTTTTCTTGAGCGACTGCTATAAGATTACTTAAAACGAAGAATAAAAGAAACGTTTGTTTCATAAGTATAAATATCAGCTTTTAAGCTCTTTTTTAATTCTATTTATTTGTTGAATTGTTGCTTCATAACCTATCTCAAAAAGCTCATCAGATTTTTTAACATCAAACATTCCATATTGAAAAGATTTTTCAATTTCTAAAGCTATATTACATTGATTAAAACGATGTTGCATTGTTCCCCAAATTGCTAGTTGTAAGCATCTTTCAGCTAGATTCTTAATGCCTCTAATGTCATTTCTTGTTTCGTGAGGGCATACACTAATTCCTATTACTTTTTCGCAATTTAGTAGTAGAGGCTCAACAGGAAGATTGTTAAGTAATCCACCATCAACATAGATATTTCCATTCATTTTAACCGATTTGAATAATAAAGGCAATGCACAAGAGGCTGCTAAAACCTCAATTAGCTTACCTTCTGAAACTATTTCAAATTTCCCAGAATTGATATTTGAAATACATACGTGTAGTGGCAGATCCAAACTTTCAAATGCATCTTTGTTTAAGTGTGCTTTCAAAAAATCTTTCAAGTATGTAAGTTCTGTTAAACCCTTATTTAAAAAGCCTATTTTAAATATTTTCAAGAATGTCTTTTCATAAGAAAGCTTTAATATTTCCTTAGGTGTATATCCTGCACAATACAGAGCACCTATAATACTCCCTGCGCTAGTACCTGAAATTCTATTTGGAAATATCTCGTTTTCGTTTAGAGCTTGTAAAACGCCAATATGTGCTGCACCTCTTGCGCCACCTCCAGAAAGTGCTATCCCTATTTTATTCATAAATTATTATTCCTTTATAATCTTCAAAATTGTAGGTAATACAATTAGTAAAAGTGGTAAAGCAAACAACAACCCACCAATTACAGCAATGGCTAATGGTTGATGTAGCTGTGCACCTGCACCAATACCTAATGCTAAAGGTGTTAATGCCATAATTGCTGCAAAAGCAGTCATTAATTTAGGACGCAGTCGCGCTGCAATTGAGTATTCAATTTTTTCTATATGTGATAAGGATGCATCACTTTCTTGGTACTGCCTATAAGTAAAGATTGAGTTCTCTCCAATAATCCCAACAATCATAATAATACCTGTATAACTACCTACATTTAAAGGTGTACCTGTTAAATACAAACTCAACAAACTTCCGGCAACTCCTAAAACTGCAATCACAATTATGGCTAATGCAATCTTTACTTTTCTGAATAAAAATAAAATCACGATAAACACCAGTAATATGGCAGATATTAATATCATCATCAGCTCTTTAAAAGCCTTTTGCTGTTCTTTATAAGCACCACCATATTCAATAGAATACCCAGCAGGAAGTGATAGATTTTTTGTCAATTGACTTTGGATATCTTTAAGTGTTGAACCCAAATCACGATTGTTTAATCGCGCGGTAATCACACCCATTGATTTTTGGTTTTCACGATTGATTTCTGCTACACCTTTACCCATTTCAATAGATGCTACTTGATTGATAGGTACACTTGAACCATTTGGCAGTAAAATGGCTGTATTTTTTATATCAGACACAGAAGTCTTGTGCGCATCAGGATATATAAG
>Ga0209344_10004430_pt1 | contig 12920 bp, 6 predicted proteins | sample Cruoilmetagenom6_FD_187293 | JGI IMG/M metagenome (GOLD analysis project Ga0209344, IMG submission 187293) | Oil polluted marine microbial communities from Coal Oil Point, Santa Barbara, California, USA - Santa Barbara Oil Seep Sample 6 (SPAdes)... | ecosystem: Environmental > Aquatic > Marine >...
CGCCTCAATCAGCATATGGAAGTCCGGCAACGACTCCATATAGGAGTGCGCGTGACGCGACTTATAGTTCAAGTCCTGCCACTGACGCACCATACCCAACGACGCATTGTTAAGATTGACGATCTTAACGCCCACCCCGTACTGCTTACAGGTAGAGAGCTCCTGCATCATCATCTGGAAGCTGCCTTCACCGGTAACGCACACTACGTCATCATCCGGGTAGTTCTGCTTGATGCCCATGGCGGCGGGAAAGCCAAAGCCCATGGTGCCCAAGCCACCCGAGGTGATCAGTCGGTTGGGTTTATCAAACTTGTAGTACTGAGCAGCAAACATCTGGTGCTGACCCACATCGGTGGTCACGTAGGCTTCGCCGCGGGTTACCCGACAAAGCGCTTCAATAACCTCCTGTGGCTTAAGCGCTTCCCCTACCTTGGAAGGCTCATAAAGCTTGCCTTCACGGTCGGCACGCCAGCCATCTATCTTCTCCCACCACTCAGTCAGTGCTTCAGGATGGGCAATTTTATGTCCCTGCACCAAACTGATCATCTCGTTGATAACACTGGAGGCCGGGCCCACGATCGGCACATCGGCACGCACCGTTTTAGAGATCGAACTTGGGTCAACATCAACGTGGATGATTTTAGCTGTCGGGCAAAACTTCGACGTGCTGTTGGTCACGCGATCATCGAAGCGCGCCCCAATGGCAATGATCAGGTCGGCGTGGTGCATGGCCATGTTTGACTCATAAGAGCCGTGCATGCCCAGCCAGCCCAGACACTGTCGGTCACTTTGCGGATACGCCCCAATGCCCATCAGCGTGGTGGTGATCGGGTAGCCCAGCTGCTTGACCAGATCAGTCAAGCCTTCGCTGGCTTTGCCCGTGACCACGCCGCCACCGGTATAGAACACCGGACGCTTGGCTTTGAGTATCATCTCAACGGCTTTTTTGATCTGCCCCGTATGGCCACGCGTGACGGGGTTGTACGAGCGCATCTTGACCTTTTTCGGATAGATGTACTCATAACGCTCGGTGGGAGCCGTCATGTCTTTCGGGATATCGACCACCACCGGGCCAGGACGCCCTGTGGCGGCTAAATAAAACGCCTTTTTGAGCACTTCCGGGATTTCAGACGGGTGGCGAATCGAGAAACTGTGCTTCACGATGGGTCGCGTCACGCCGACGATATCGGTTTCCTGAAAGGCATCTTCACCGATCAGATGGCTCGCCACCTGACCACACAGTACTACCATTGGAATTGAATCCATGTAGGCGGTGGCGATGCCGGTGACGGCGTTGGTGGCACCGGGGCCTGAGGTAACCAGTACGCAGCCGGGCTTGCCTGATGCACGGGCATAGCCATCGGCGGCGTGGGTAGCCGCTTGTTCGTGACGCACTAGAATGTGCTTCACCTTGTCCTGGCGGAAGAGTGCATCGTAAATATGCAGCGCTGCACCGCCGGGGTAACCATAAATGTATTCGATGCCCTCATCTTGCAAGAAGCGGGCGATCATATCTGCGCCGGAAAGCAGTTCCACTGTATTTCTCCCCTGGAGGTCTCGAGTGCGATCCGTACCCACATGGGCACGGTGTCGAGTGCGACGGTATGCCGCTGTCGGCCCTTGCCGACACCTGATGCCAAACCCTGGCAGGAGGCCCGGTTAGGGCCTGCACTCTTATCGGGAGCGTGTGAATTATGTCGGCATAAATCACACGCTCCCTTTCACGGCAGTTCGCCGTGTCGGGGCGTTGGCCAGGTTGAGCGGTTAGCCCAAGCCCGGAAGTCCTTCGGCGGGTAGAGGCTTTCGCCTACCCTTCGCGCGGGAATAAGGGGTTGCCCGTTGAGTCCGCGCCCGCAAATCAGGAACCGACAAGATTCCATTAGCGCCCTCAGCCTGTCAACCTCCGATCAGTCCAAACGCAACAAAGGTCGCAAGAAGCCATTAAAAAAGCCCCGCTAGCTTTGCTAACGGAGCTTTTTACCTATTCAATTGCGCAAATTGGCGGCATCAATTACGAGCTAAACACCAACTTACCCTCTTCTGCATTGATATGGATGGTATCACCAGGGGCAAATTTGCCACCCAGCAGATCTTGCGCCAGCGGGTTCTCGATACGGCTCTGAATCGCCCGTTTGAGTGGCCGCGCCCCATAGACAGGGTCAAAGCCTACGACCGCCAATTGCGCCATCGCTTCTGGGCTAACCTCAAGTTTCAGGTCGTGTTCGGCGAGGCGCACTTTTAAGCGCTCAAGCTGAATACCGGCAATCGCCTGAATCTGCTCTTGGCCCAGGGCGTGGAACACCACCACTTCATCGATACGGTTGATCAGCTCAGGCCGGAAGTGGTTACCCACCACCTCCATGACCATGTTTTTCATCGACTCATAGTCGCTGTCTTTATCAGCACTGACGTCACCGCCCATGCGCTGGATAATGTCAGAGCCCATATTCGAGGTCATCACGATCACGGTGTTGCGGAAATCCACCGTGCGCCCCTGGCCGTCGGTTAAGCGGCCATCTTCCAATACCTGCAGCAGGATGTTGAAGACATCCGGGTGGGCTTTCTCCACCTCATCAAGCAGAAGCACCGAGTAAGGCTTGCGGCGCACGGCCTCGGTCAGGTAACCACCCTCTTCGTAGCCTACGTAGCCCGGGGGCGCACCGATCAAGCGAGCCACGGAGTGCTTCTCCATAAACTCGGACATATCGATACGCACCATTGCCTCTTCGGTATCGAACAGGAAGTTGGCCAGTGACTTACACAGCTCGGTTTTACCCACCCCGGTGGGGCCGAGGAACAGAAACGAACCGTTGGGGCGATTGGGGTCAGAGAGCCCCGCCCGCGAACGACGTACGGCGTTCGCCACTGCCTCTACGGCCTCGTTTTGACCTATCACACGCTGATGCAGCGCCTCCTCCATGCGCAGGAGCTTATCGCGCTCGCCCTCGAGCATTTTAGAAACAGGAATACCCGTCCAGCGGGAGACGACTTCGGCGATCTCCTCTTCTGTGACGTTAGAGCGCAGCAGCTGATGGCTTGAGGTATCCGCTTCACCTTCGCCGCTTTCGGCAATCTTCTTCTCTAGCTCTGGAATTTTGCCGTACTGAATTTCCGACATCCGACCCAAGTCGCCCTGACGACGAGCCTGTTCAAGGTCAATGCGTGCCTGCTCAAGCTCAGCTTTAAACTGAGCAGCCCCTTGAATACTGGCTTTCTCGGCTTTCCATATCTCATCAAGGTCAGCGTATTCGCGCTCTAGCTCATGGATCTGGGTATTAAGTGCCTCCAAGCGTTTTTTGGTGGCCTCGTCGGTTTCTTTCTTAAGCGCTTCACGCTCCATTTTGAGCTGGATCAGGCGCCGATCAAGGCGATCCATCGCCTCTGGCTTGGAGTCAAGCTCCATACGAATCCGCGAGGCGGCCTCATCGATTAGATCGATAGCTTTGTCGGGCAGTTGGCGATCGGTGATGTAGCGGGTCGAGAGCTTGGCTGCGGCAATAATCGCCGAGTCGGTAATATCCACGCCGTGGTGCACTTCGTAACGCTCTTTCAGGCCGCGCAGGATCGCCACGGTGTCCTCTTCGGAAGGCTCATCAACCAGCACTTTCTGGAAGCGGCGCTCTAGTGCCGCATCTTTCTCAATGTACTTGCGGTACTCATCAAGGGTGGTCGCCCCCACGCAGTGCAGCTCGCCGCGGGCCAGGGCGGGTTTGAGCATATTGCCTGCATCCATGGCGCCTTCGGCTTTGCCTGCGCCGACCATGGTGTGCAGCTCGTCAATAAACAGGATCACCCGGCCTTCTTCCTGGGAAAGCTCCTTGAGTACCGCTTTCAAGCGCTCTTCAAACTCGCCACGGAATTTGGCACCCGCCAATAGCGAGCCCATATCCAGCGAAAGCACGCGCTTCTCTTTTAAGCCTTCCGGCACTTCGCCGTTAACGATGCGCTGGGCCAGTCCTTCGACAATGGCGGTTTTACCCACCCCCGGCTCGCCGATTAACACCGGGTTATTCTTGGTGCGCCGCTGCAGTACTTGAATGGTGCGGCGAATTTCGTCGTCGCGGCCGATCACCGGGTCGAGCTTGCCGTCCAGCGCGCGCTGGGTTAGATCCATGGTGTATTTATTGAGCGCTTCACGCTGATCTTCGGCGTTAGCATCGTCCACGGTAGCACCACCGCGAAGACTGTTAATGGCAGCCTCAAGGGATTTACGGTTAATCCCCGCATCTTTAAGCAGCTTGGTAATCGCTGAATTCATTTCCAGCGCAGCCAATAGAACGAGCTCACTGGCAATAAACTGATCGCCGCGCTTCTGCGCTTCGCGATCGGTTAAGTTAAAAAGCTTGATGAAATCCCGCGATGGCTGCACTTCGCCGTCGAACTGCCCCACCTTAGGTAGGTTATCCAACTGCTGCACCAGCCCATCGCGCAGACGCGAAGGATTGCCCTCGGCTTTTTCAATCAGGGCTTTAATACCGGTGTCTTTGGTGTCTAGTAGGGCCAACAGCAAGTGTGCTGGGTCTAGCTGATTATGGCCACGGCCAACGGCCAGCGACTGCGCTTCGGCAATCGCGCTTTGGAGCTTGGCGGTAAATTTATCAAAACGCATGGAATTCCTCCTGGGGTAGCCGTGCGTTTAGACGCACCGCGTGACCCGATAACGTGTCATTAGACGTGCTAAATAACTATTAGCTTGACAAGTTAAATGGCGTCAGTTCCAGGCTTTTCAAGAGGTGGCGGTGTGAACCGCTGGCTTATGGACGCTTTAATTCACATTAATTGATCCAGATCACACTTGCCATGCGCCCTGTCTTACCACCATCGCGGCGGTAGGAGTAGAAGCGCGACTCGCAGGCGGTGCAGAAGTGGCCGCCGCTAATGTGATTGACGCCCAGTGCCTCTAACCGAAAGCGCGCCAGCCGGTATAAGTCGGCCATGTAATGCCCAAGCCGGTAAGGGCTATGGTCAAAGGCATCAGCGGTATCCGGGTGAACGGCAACAAAAGCGCCGTAAACTTCCGGGCCAACCTCAAATTGAGCGTTGGAGATAGCCGGCCCTAACCACACCAGAATATCGTCTGGATCAGTGTTCATCGCGGCAATGGTTGCTTCCAGCACACCGCCCGCCAAACCGCGCCAACCGGCATGGGCAACCGCCACCTGGGTACCCGCTCGATTGCAGAACATCACCGGCAGGCAGTCTGCCGTCAGCACTACACAGGCGTACTCATTGGAGGTCGCAAGGGCGGCATCCGCGTCGGCAGCCTCGGACTGATAAAACTGCTGCACACGGGCGCCGTGGGTCTGGTTCAGCCACAGCAGAGGCCGCTCATCGCCAATTTCCTTTTGCAGCAAACGGCGGCACAACGCGACATGATCAGCATTATCGCCGACATGGGAAGCGGGGTTAAAGGCAGCGAAATCACCCTGGCTAGGCCCCGATTCACGGGTCGTCACAAAGGCACGCACATTGGTCGGCGCTGGCCAGTCGGGCACTAAAAGCGTTGGCCGTAAATTAATGGCATCGCTCATCGCATAGTCTCATTATCTTCGCGCAGGTAGTCCAACAACATTAACAAATCATCAGGGAGGTCTGCCTGAAAAGTTAATGTTTCGCCACTTACCGGGTGCTTGAAAATCAACTTACGCGCGTGAAGGGCCTGACGAGGAAACTCACGCAGGATCTCCTTCAGAGGCTCAGCGGCGCCAGGCGGTAACTTGGCACGACCGCCGTACATGGGGTCGCCAATTAACGGATAGCGGGCATGGGCCATATGCACGCGAATTTGGTGGGTGCGTCCCGTTTCCAGCTTACAGCGCACGTGGGTGTGGGCACGAAAGCGCTCAACCACGCGAAAATGAGTAATAGCAGGTTTACCCGAGGCCGTCACGGCCTGGCGTTTACGGTCTTTCGGGTGACGACCAATGGGCGCGTCAATGGTACTACCCGAGACAGGCTTACCAATCACCACGGCGTCGTACTGGCGTGACACGCTGCGCGCCTGTAGTTGTTCAACCAGGGCCGTCTGGGCGGGCAGCGTTTTCGCTACCATCATTAAACCAGTCGTATCTTTATCCAAACGGTGAACAATACCTGCCCGAGGCACTTCGGCAAGCGACGGCTGGTGATGCAGCAACGCATTTAATAGCGTGCCATCCGGGTTGCCTGCGGCAGGATGCACCACCATACCGGCAGCTTTGTTGATCACCATCACCGTATCGTCTTCGTAAACGATATCCAGCGCAATGTCCTGAGCTTCAAAGCGCGTATCGTCTTCGATGGTCGCCTGAAGCGCCAGCACTTCATGGCCATGCAGCTTGGCTTTCGGTTTGGCTTGAGCGCCATCCACCGTCAACTCACCAGCGTTAATCCACGCTTTTAAGCGCTCACGGGAGTAATCACTGAACAACTCAGCCGCCGCTTGGTCTAAACGCGCGCCGGCTAGCGTAGCGGGCACGCGCTGCGTGTCTTCAACTATTCGAGACATGAAAAACCTCTTTAAGACGCAAAAACCCCCAGCAAGGCGAAAAAATCAGCCCCGACATGGAAAAATAAGCTGTGACGACACCCGACGAAACGTCGCTAAACCTGCGTTTTGAGCCGAGGTGTTTTATAGTGGGCGGACTGCGACCTATTCTACCATTTCTACTTATGGCCATCGTCGCTTTTTGGTGATCGAGGCTTGTTTGCAACGAGGATGATGATGCGCGTTATTTCAGCTGCCAACCGCTTTGGTGCTCTAGCCCTAAGCCTTGCCCTTCTAGCGGGCTGTGCAAGTAACGATACAAGTGAAGAAGAGGACGATGAATTTGCTGGGGTTCAGGAGCGTGAGCTCTATGAACTGGCCCGCACAGCCCTAGACAGCAACCGCTACCCGATTGCGATAGAGCGCTTAGAAGCACTCGATACCCGCTACCCGTTTGGTGCCCATGCCGAGCAAGCCCAGCTCGAGCTGATCTATGCTTACTATGAAAACAGCGATTGGGAAGAAGCTCGAGCTGCCGCTAGCCGATTTATTCGCCTTCACCCCGATCACCCTCAAGTGGACTACGCCTATTACCTGCGTGGCCTCTCTGCTTGGCAAGCGGGCCGTTTTAGCTTAGAGCGGCTGCGTCTGATCGATATTTCCAAGCGCGACCTGGGTGCTTCCCGTGATGCTTACAATGACTTCCGCGAGCTGATTCAGCGTTACCCGCAGAGTGAATACGCCGCCGATGCTCAGCAGCGCATTGTCTACCTACGCGAGTTGATGGCTCGCCATGAGCTGCACGTTGCCGATTACTATCTGCGCCGTGGCGCTTACTTAGCAGCGGTTGAACGTGGCCGTTGGGTAATCGAAAACTATCCCGAATCCAACGCTACCCGAGATGCCCTAGCCACCATGGTGGAAGGCTATCAAGGCCTCGACATGGATGACCGCGCCAATGAGGTTCTTGCGGTGCTGCGTGAGAACGCGCCCGACCATGAGCAGCTGCAGGGCAGTCGTTTTGTTCCCAAGCACTTAGGCCAAAATGATTAAAACTTGACTGTGCTCAATAGCTAAAAGTTGTACAGCATCTACTTATCTGACCACGCTTCGGCGTGGTTTTTTTATTCAAAAAAAATAACCAGTTGATTTTTAAAAACAAAATAAGAACAAAACCAGGGGTCGTACAAATAAACAATAATTTCTATACAATAACTGTACAGCAATATATAATTTGCTCGTCTTGCATAATAAAGTGCCTTAACGGCACCTCAGGGAGCAATCAATGTCATTTTTTAAAGCACGTTCCAGCAACACCAGAATTAGCACGCGCTTAACGCTCGGATTTGCTGCCCTCCTTGGGCTGCTGGTTCTGTTAACCGCCGTAGGCATTTACCAAGTCAACCAAATTGACCGGGATTTAACCACCATTAACGATGTTAACGGCACCAAACTTGGGTTTGCCGTGGATATGCGCGGCAGCGTGCATGATCGCGCGATTGCCCTGCGCGATATAGTACTTACTCAAGGCGATAGCAGATTTGATGCATTGCTCAGTGAGATGGAGCGCCTCAGCAGCGATTACGTGACGGCGTCTGAAGGCGAGCACCAAGTAACTAACGAGTATCCTAGTGGCCAGGAAGAGCAAACAATCCTTGCCAGCATCGACGCCCAAGGTGCTACAACCCTCGAATTGACACAGCAAGTTATTGCCGCCCGCCAAGCAGATCAATTTGCCGATGCAGAGACCTTACTGCTCGAACAAGCAGGCCCTGCATATGCCGAATGGCTTAATCGAATTAACCAGTTTATCAACCTTCAACAACAGTTGAACGACGCCACCACAGCGACCGCACGCGACACCGCCTCCGGCTTTCAAATGCAGATGCTCGGGCTGACACTGTTTGCGTTACTGGTGGGTGGTTTGATCGCGGTGTTTTTATCCCGCCAATTACTGCGTGAACTGGGCGCTGAACCCCACGAAGTCAAAGCCTTTGCGGAAGCCATTGGTCGCGGTGAGTTAACCAGTCAGGGGCAGCTCAAGAAAGGTGACACTCGCAGCATTATGGCGTCGCAGGTTGCCATGGCGAATCAGCTACAAACCATTGTGACCCAGGTGCGCGCTTCTGCAGAAGCGGTAGCCAGCAACAGCGAGCAAATCGCTGAGGGTAATAACGACCTCTCTTCGCGTACTGAACAGCAGGCCAGCGCGCTCGCGGAGACGGCCTCGGCAATGGAAGAGCTCAACAGCACCGTAAAACTGAACGCTGAAAATTCCGAACAGGCAAGCCAGGAAGCCTCCAGTGCATCAAACACAGCCAAGCAAGGCGGCGAAGCGGTGAATCAGGTCGTTGCTACCATGAACGATCTCAATAAGAGCTCTCAGGAAATCGCTGGCATTATCTCCACTATTGACGCGATTGCCTTTCAAACCAATATTCTGGCGCTCAATGCCTCGGTAGAAGCCGCCCGTGCTGGTGAACATGGCCGTGGTTTCGCGGTAGTCGCCGAGGAAGTGCGTCGACTAGCGCAGCGCAGCGCCGATGCCGCCCGGGAGATTAATACCCTGATTTCCAGCAACCTTGAGCGGGTTAACCACGGCAACGAGCGCGCCGAAGAAGCCAGCAAATCGACCGAACAGATTGTCGCGGCTATCGAGCGTGTTACCAGCATCATGAAAGAGATCAGCCACGCCAGCGCGGAGCAGAGCACCGGTGTGCAAGAAGTGGGTCGAGCAGTGACCGAGATGGATCAGGTCACCCAGCAGAACGCCGCGCTAGTCCATGAAAGCGCCACAGCAGCTAACAGCTTGCGTCAAAACGCTCGCGCTCTGCTGCATACCATGGAAGTCTTCAAATTGCCGAACGCTCTCCCAAAAAAACAGCCGTCGCATGCCGCACTGGCACCTGCACGTAGCCATTCTGCTAACACGCACGCACTCCCCGCCGTTAAACGTCAGCAGGCAGCACCTGAGTGGGAAAGCTTCTAAATTAAAAATGGTTTTTCGATTAACTGTTTAGAGGGATGCGGCTCCTAACCCTTAGGGGCCGTTCTTAATAGCCCTCCCCTTGAGATGACGATGAAGCCCACTCAAAGCCTATTTAAGATGTTCTTACTACCGATCTTAATGGTAGCGCTTCCTGCCCTATTACTCATGACGATTGCCATGGAAATGAGGGGGAAACAGTCGCTCGACAGATTAGACACTATCGCTCAGGTTGCAACAATGTGGCTGGGAATTGGTGTGATGGGTGGGCTGATCGGAGCTGCTTTCTTTTTCGTCTGGCGTAGCAATAAGCGTTTAATGATCATCGGAGACGCGATTTTATCGCTCGCCAATAGCCAGCAAAAACTATCCAATTTCCAAGCGATTGAACAGATGAGCCGTCAGCGCAGCGGCTCTTTGAAGCGCATTGCCATCGCACTAATGACGTTTCAAGATGCAGAAAAGCAGCGTAGGGAAGCTGAGTGTAAGATTCACCGATTGGCGTATTACGACACACTAACCCAGTTGCCCAACTGGCAATTGATGAAAGAGCATCTTCAACATTCGCTTGATACAAGCCAACAGACCGATACCTACGGCGCGCTGATTTATATAGACGTTGACGATTTTAAACGCATTAACGATAGCTGTGGTCACCGTATGGGCGACAACCTACTCCAGCAGATTGCCGAGCGCCTTACTGGCTTGAGAGTAGAAGGCACCACCATTGGCCGCCTAGGCAGCGATGAGTTTATGGTGATCATCGATGGCTTAGCCAACGAACAGCTAAAAGCGGCCGAGAAAGCTGAGCTATTTGCCGAACAGTTACAGCAAACGCTGAGCCCCTGCTACAGTGTGGAAAATAAGAAGCACTTCCTCAGTGTGAGTTTGGGAATCGCACTGTTTAATGGCACTCAAGAGAGCATTGATAGCCTTTTTCAATATTCTAACGCGGCCGTTCATCTTGCCAAACGAGCGAGCCCCAACGGGTTACGTTTTTACGATCCAGTCGTGCAAGCCGAACTAGAAGCCAAAACCGCACTAGAGCACGATCTGCGCTTAGCCATAGAGCGGCAAGAGTTCGTATTGGTCTATCAATCACAAGTGAACAGTCTGGGGCGAGCTATTGGCGCTGAGGCATTGATCCGCTGGGAACACCCGCGTCGCGGATTTGTCTCGCCAGGTACCTTTATCCCCTTAGCCGAGGAAACGGGCCTAATCGTACCGATTGGCAACTGGGTGTTGGAAGCAGCTTGCGAGCAGTTGGTCACCTGGGCCAACGACGAGCACACGAAGCATCTAACATTAGCAGTTAACGTCAGCGCCAAACAGTTTCAACAGCCTGATTTCGTGGACACCGTTTGCGCCGCGCTAACCAAAAGCGGTGCCTTGGCACATCGCCTAAAGCTGGAGCTGACCGAAAGCACAATGATCGGCAAAATAGATAACATCATTGCCCGCATGCATCAGCTCAAGGCGTTGGGGGTTAGCTTTTCGTTAGACGATTTCGGCACTGGCTACTCGTCGCTGCAGTACCTCAAACGGCTACCTTTGGATCAAATCAAAATCGACCAGTCGTTTGTGTTCAACCTACATAAAGACACGGACGATAAGACCATCGTACAAACCATTATTGCCATGGGCCGTTCGCTCGGGTTGCAGGTTATCGCCGAAGGTGTAGAAAACAAAGAGCACTGGCGCTACCTAAGCGAACACCAGTGTCATGCCTTTCAAGGATATTATTTTTGCAAACCGGTATCCGCAACCGAGATGGTACAGCGTAGCTTGGGCCCACCACCGATGCTCGCCTAATACGGAGTTAGTACTCGTTTTGAAACACTGCCCGGCTACTCGCCGGGCTGCCAGCCGTTGACGATCGGATAGCGGCGATCACGACCAAAGCCCCGCGGCGTCACTCGGACACCAATGGGCGCCTGGCGGCGCTTATACTCGCACCGGTCAACCAGCTTCACTACTTTATAGACGTCTTCAGCGTCAAAGCCACCGGCGATGATCGCTTCAGCGCTCATGTCGCCTTCGATATAGCTTAATAAGATAGCGTCGAGCACGTCGTAATCAGGCAAGGAGTCACTATCCTGCTGATCCGGCGCCAGCTCCGCACTGGGTGGACGCTCAATGACCCGCTCGGGGATCGCGGGTGATTGCGTATTGCGCCAGCGAGCCAAGCGATACACCCAGGTTTTATACACGTCTTTGATAGCATTAAAACCGCCCACCATATCGCCATATAGCGTGGCGTAGCCCACCGCCATTTCACTCTTGTTACCGGTCGTCAGTACCATCAAGCCTTTTTTATTGGAGATCGCCATCAGCAGCACGCCGCGACAGCGGGACTGCAGGTTCTCTTCGGTGGTATCTCGCTCAGTTCCTGCGAAGCTCTCCGCCAGCGTGCCCATAAAGGCTTCTACCATGGGCTCGATCGGCATGATCTCGTAGTGCACGCCGAGCATCTTGGCCTGTTCTGCAGCATCCTGCTTGGAGATATCCGCGGTGTAGTGGTACGGCATCATCACCGCCTGCACCCGCTGTGGGCCCAGTGCATCAACGGCAATGGCCAGAGAGAGCGCTGAGTCAATACCGCCGGAAAGCCCCAACACCACGCCCTCAAAACCGCTCTTGTTGACGTAATCACGCACCCCGGTAACTAACGCACAGTAAAGGCTCTCTTCCGGGTCTACCTCGGGGTCAATCTCTCCGGCTTGGGGTTCCCAGACCGTCGCGCTGGTTTGCAAAAACTGAACTGGCATCAGGCCCGCCTGCCAATACGGCGCCAGCACCTGCAGCTCCCCACCGGCGTTAACGCAGCAAGAGCCGCCATCAAAGACCAGTTCATCTTGGCCACCGATGGTGTTCACATACACAATTGGAAGCTGCGTATCCTGGGCGTGCTCCTCCAACAGGCGCAGCCGTTCCGCGGGCTTGTCCTGATGATAGGGAGAGGCGTGCAAAGAGACTAGCACCTCAGCGCCCGCTTGCGCGGCGGCCTTAACCGGCGCGCCATCCCATAGATCCTCACAGATCACGATGCCAAGCTTGGCGCCTTTATGCTCATACACCAACGTTTCAGTGCCGGGCGTAAAGTAGCGCTGCTCGTCAAACACTTGATAGTTAGGCAGCGCCTGTTTGGCGTATTCAGCTTCCCACTGACCGTTGTAGAGTAGGCCTGCCAAGTTGTAGCAGCGGCCTTCACGCACGCCGGGATAGCCAATGATCACCAGCACATCACTGGCGACCTTCGATGCCATTAGCGCGCGGGCTTCACGCAGGCGGGTTTCCATTGAGGGGCGCAGCAGCAGATCTTCCGGCGGATAGCCAGACAAAAAAAGCTCTGGAAAGACAACAATATCCGCCCCATGCTCAATCCGCGCTTCGCGCACTGCTTCAATCGCGCGTGCGGCATTGCCGGGAATATCCCCGACCAGAGGATCGAGTTGGGCCATTACCAGC
>Ga0209344_10004431_pt1 | contig 12918 bp, 19 predicted proteins | sample Cruoilmetagenom6_FD_187293 | JGI IMG/M metagenome (GOLD analysis project Ga0209344, IMG submission 187293) | Oil polluted marine microbial communities from Coal Oil Point, Santa Barbara, California, USA - Santa Barbara Oil Seep Sample 6 (SPAdes)... | ecosystem: Environmental > Aquatic > Marine...
CCAAAAATCGTCAAATAGTTGACGTTAAGCAAGATTCGTGCCAAACTACACGCCAAATACAAAGTTTTTTCCCTGATCGAGATAGGGGAAAAAGGGGAGAAAAGGGGGTTAACTCCCTAAAATCAAAACCAAACTCGAAACCATATTAATAAACTTGATCAAACTCCATACCGTCAACAATCCGACCGACAACGCAACGACATAACAAAAAACTACACGTAGCATACCCCACCCCCCTAACAATATCAATAAAAAATATTCCTTGACATTTAAGAAAAAATCAGTATTTAATTAAAGCACATCATGATACTAAATACAAATGGAATTGTAAAAAATGGATATGGTAGTCATACCGCAGTTAATTAGTCAAATAGGCTTTCCCATTTTTATGGCTATTTATCTGATAGTTAGACTCGATAAATCTATTGCACATATCGGTGAAGAGATCAAGAATCTAACGCTAATATTAATTGAATTAAAACTCTTAATAAGGAATGTAAAATATGATAGGCAAGAAGAAAAAAGAATCTAAAAACCCCATACCAATAAACCTAAAAATTGAGCATAGCCTTTTAAACGGGGGCCTTGCAATGCAATCAATCAATCAAATGATTGAACGAAAAGAACTCACGACATTTAAAATAATAAAAACAGGGAGCGAACTTCTAAAAACACTAAATGAAATTTGGAATACCTAAACCCAAAAAAGAAGGAGCACAGAAAATGGCTAAACTAACTGCAAAAGAATTTCAGGAGAAACAAGCCCGACGGTTAAAGGCAGCAATCCCCGACATGAAAGCTGGAATTGAAAGAGTAACCGAAAGTCCTACCGCTAAAGCCGCCGCGAAAGTGGAAAAAATGAAGGCCCGGTTACTCGAACGGATTGATGATGGTACGTGGGCCAGACGTTTAAACGCTGTGACCCTCGACGACTGGAAAGATAAAATGATCAATAAGGGGCTGAGTCGAGTTTCTACCGGGATAGACGGGGCCGCGGCAAAAGTCGAAGAGTTCGCAAGCCAACTATTACCTTACATCGACAAACAGGTGGCGGACATCAAACAAATGCCGGACCTGACCCTTGACGATAGTATAAACCGGATGACCTCATTTATCCGGGGAATGTCCAAATTCCGGAAAAAATAACCGCAACCGATCATAAAATATAATAAATAGAGGAGGTAAAAACCAATGATCTTAAGAAAAGTCTACCTTGAACACAACAAATCCCTTGCCGACAGTGGCACGGTTACGGTCGATATTGATCTTGTCACTCCTATATCAAGATTAGGAATTAACGTAAAAGCCGAAGTTGAAGGCACGCCGGGTGCGGCAACCGTGAAAGACATTGCCAGTATGGTTTCCAAGATCGAGCTGGTTGACGGGTCACGGGTTTTGCAGTCCATGTCCATGAAAGAATGGATGGCTCTGAACTTTTATGAAATGGGAGCGTATCCTTTCCAGTCGGCACACCAGGTCGACGGTGAATACATCGAAGAGCGCTGCTATATCAATTTTGGCCGGTGGCTTGGGGACGCTGAATTGCTCCTAAACCCCATTAAATTCAAAAATCCCCAGTTAAAAATCACGTATGCCTTAACTGTGGGAGCTAACGAATTTAAAACCGGGACAGGTGATTTAACCGTAGTGGCCCACACATTCGACGATTTTATCGGATCAGACATTGGCTATCTCATGGCCAAAAGACAATACACAAAGACACTTGCGTCAAGTGGCCATGAAGTGATCGACCTTCCATGTGATTATCCTTACAGATTTTTGGGTATTTGCGCACCCGTAGACGGGGCCGGGGCTGATGAAACATTTAGTGTTGTGAAACTCTCCGCCGACGCTGATAAAATAATCATAATTGAAGAAGACACCACCGATATTTTAGAGGCGCTTAAATCCCGTTTTGGCACGGGAATCCAGTTAACCGAACGAATACCAGCCACCGGCGGGCTGTTTTATAGTGATTTTTGGGAAATACAAAACGCTAATGCCCTTGAAGAAGCAAGCGGACACGCCCTAATTATCACAGCCGTCGATCAGAACACCGTAACCGTCTATGATAATACGTTGAATACCACGGTTGCCGCAAGTGCCGCTTTGGATACCCTTTGCAAACTGGCAGTAGAGGGATACAGCCCTTACGGGTCGGTAATGCTGTCGCTCGGTGATAAAAACAATCTCAAGGATTTTATCCCAGCGCAAAATTATGGTACATTGAAAATGGACTTGACATGTGCAGCCGCCCAGACAATATATGTTATCTCGCAGCAACTTGTATCCGAGTAATAGAGGTGTTGGGCGCTTTACAAAAACCGGGGGGTGAAACCCCCGGTTTAATCAGTATAAAGGAATAAGAAACAGGAGGTAATCAAAATGATTGAAGTATATAACAGTATGTGGACAGGAGAGGTAAAATTATCGACATGGACTGAACACAAAGATATAACAGTAAAACCCGACCAGATATTGAAATTAACTAATATATCAGCCATGGTAGAGTCGGGGGGAGTCGATAATTATCTCAAAATGGAAATAATAAACGGTTGTAGTGTCGGGGTTTTGGCCACTGGTACATTAACTGACGCAAGAGACACTTTAATTGTTAATAATGATATTTATCTTTCAGCAGGAATGTATATCCGTGGTATGGTTTTTGCATCCACAGCCGGAAAAATAATATCATACCTGGCAAATGGTTATTACCTTGATATTTAACCGCCAATAATAAAAACGGAAGGAAACCATAATGAAGATTCTTGCCGGTATGATAGTCTACCACGCCCCTTACCTTAAAACACTGCAATCCGTTATCAATCTCATACACAAAACCACAAAAACAAATCCTGAAATTGATATACAATTTGCATACCAGACCCGAACACCTATATTATATGGTATCCAAAATTTAATCAGACAGGCCAAAGAAGAGAAATACGATTATTTTTTTCTCCTTCACGATGATCTAATCTATCCCGAAAATACTATTACATCTTTACTAAACCAGGATAAACCCGTGTTAACCGGATGGGCCTATACCCGTAATATGTTAGCAACCCCCGGCCTCTTTACGCTAAATAAATTAACTGAAATCGTATCAATTGATAATCATCCGGAAATTGACGAAACTGTTGAAACCCCGGTTTGTGGGGGCGGGGCCATGCTTTTGCGATTTGACGCACTCCATCAAATATCCTGGGAAGATAAATATATTATAAGCAACCGGGGTGTTGACTTAATTTTATCGACCTGGATACAACGGGCCGGTTTTAAAATCTGGGTCGATAAATCAATTAGACTTGGTCACGTTGTGTCCCCAGAATTGACCATTAACCAAAATACACTCAATACATATAAGTCATTAATGGGATACTATCCAGATTATAACCGGGAAAGAAAACCAGAACTGAAATCGTTAATTGACGAATAAATAACAGAGGCAAACCCTAAAATATAGGTGCTAAAATGTTATATAGCTATAATATTACAATACCGGCAAACACTCTCGAATCAGCGCCCACTATTCAAAAAATCAAATTAACGTGGGGATACATACATCAGATTGATTTTGATATACCAATGGGGGCTCAAAACCTTGTAGGGGTCCGGATAAGGGAGGGACTACACCAGCTTTATCCTACCAACCCGGCCGGATATATCACCGGGGAAAATGTCAAAATATCATTTAAAGATTTTTACTGGTTAAATCATACTCCATATAATCTATGGATTGACACGTTTAATATCGATGAGAATTATGATCATACGATAATCGTAAGAATTGGAGTTTTGCGACCGCAAGTAAACACGGAAATAAATTCCTGGGGAGGGCTCGGAGGTGGGGCCGGGGGCGGTGATGGGTGGGATACTCCAGCGCCCGAACCTATTGAACCGGACCCCGAACCTATACCTATCGAACCCGAACCGCCCGACATCCCCGAAATTATTCCACCTCTTGACCCGGAAATCGACCCAGAAGAGGACCCAGAAGAGCCAGACATCGAACCATTACCGATTGAGCCGGTCCCAGACCCAATAGAAGTGCCAGTTGAACCCGCACCGCAACCGCCACCATTAGGGGAAAATGACCCTAACTGGTCGGACGGATTGAAGGAAACAGATATTAAATATCAATCGGAAAAATACGTCGCACCCCATTTTATCAGCACCATTGAACCCCGGACAGGTGATCTACTTAAACTACAGGGTCGAATAGCGCCACAGGGGATATCAAACGTAGTGGATAAATATCCGACCCATAGAGTATTTAATAATGGTATTGATTTAGTAACCTGTATAAACGAGAAAACAGGGGATATGATTTTACATGATCGGATAGTTAATATATGGTACATTGACGACCCTGAAGAGATAAACCAGATATCAACAAGAAATACCGGTCAAGAGCGATCTTATCTTGTGTTTGCAATACCGGGCCGGGCCATATTTGTAGAAGGAGAGCGGGATATAAGAGCGGTCCAGGAATTTGACGAAAATTATATTATCATTACTTTCAATGTTGAAGTAATTCCGGGAAAAGGCTTCTTGGAATTACAAAAAGCTGTTTTCCAGTGTGCGGGTATTTATACCGCTAAACAAGGTACTGAAGGGTTTTTTGGAAGGGGTTAAAAATGGCTACCGGAGCGCCGGACCACCATCAAGTATCAATAATCAAAGTCCAGGATGGGACCGATTATAATAATATTCAATTAGATGAAGACAATCGGACCGAATCAATAGCAATTGGTAAAGATGGGGCTGATTCTGTCGCTATAAAAGTAGACAGCGACGGAGTGATAGCAACAAAAGATGATGACATTATAAGTAAATTAGATGACATCAAAGATGAACTTGATATTTTAAGAGGAGCAACTTATCAAGGTTTATTTAGTGACGCTTATAGTGACGGAGGCGCTTTAAGCGCCGGGCAAAATCTATTAAAATTCTCTATTTCGGGAAAAGGTCGCCTGCATACCGGATATCTAATGGAATGAAGCGCCACCGACGTGCGTGAAACGTGCGTGAATGTTAATTGTGATAATCGGACGCCGTTTGATCGACGTTTTTCTTATCTGCAAGATAATCAGATTTTTACAATTTATGACGGTATGCACTATCTTAATTTTATTGATGAGGCACACCATGGTTATGCTCATTGCCGAAAAATGACTATCGGCCCCAACTATAATTTTAAAACATCGTTATCGGTAAGGATAAGAAATTATAACGCTGTAGCAACTAATATTTGGTTATGGATTGTATATAGCACATATTAAGGGAGGTAAAAATCATGGAAAGAATCAAACTGGACCCGGAAGACATCCAAAAATTGAATGACCTGGACCCGGATATTGAATTTCTTAATACTGAGATTGCCCGGGCGAAAAGGGCGGGAATTGATGTAACAAAATTAGAGAAAGACTTAAATGACATTATACAGCTTAGAAAGGGGCTCATTCGAGAATATGGGGAGGGCGCTTAATTATGACTGCGATACAAAGTCATGATGTGATAATCAAAAATCTTTCCGGTACTAAAAACGTAATACAGTATAAAATCATTAACCTCGTACGTTACACAAAAAAACGGATTGATTTAATCACATCGAAGATAACCACATCGTTAGATCACAAAATATCCCCGAAAGTCTGGGAAATTGATATTTTAGTTGAGCATCCCGAACGGTATGGTGAAACGGATATACATTCCTGGTTCGGATTGATGACGGAAGAGTACCACAAAATTTTGGATATGATTAGAAAAATATATAACGACTCTAACTCCTCTGTTGGCCGTTTGTGGCTGGGAGCTACGGAGGCACTGGCCGTAAAAATTGATTATATGTGGTCAATCGTTGGAAAATATGGCGGGAAAGCATTGGAAAAAACTGTTGAAGGATTGACAGCAGTATGGAAAGCGATAAAAAGAAACGCCTCTAATTTAACCTTAAAAATCAATGAGTTATGGAATAAAACAACGGGAAAAATCGGCCAGGTGATGGACTGGGTAAAATCAAAATTATCAAAACTATGGTCGGATACGGTAAAAAATATAAATGCGGTAATTGACTGGGTGAAAAATCAATTAACTCCCATATGGGAATCAATAAAATACTGGGTCACCTGGGGTAAAGATCAAATATTAAAATTAACGGATAAAATCACGGAAAAAATTGTTGACGTAAAAAACTGGGTAGTTGAGTTAGTGGCGAAAAAATGGACAGAATTAAAACAATGGTATACTGATAAAATACAGCCTATTATTGATAAAATAAAGGAAAGCATTGTTGACCTCTGGGAAGATACTAAAGATTTTGTCAATGATCTGATTGATAAAATAGGGTCGCTGAACATTGCCGGTATCCAAAATATAACCAGAGGCATTGAGTTAATAACCGGTTACATAGCGGAGCCCGGAAAAATACGTCAATCTGTTTTATCCGGGATGGATAAAGAATTTGATAAATTCCAGAAAATATTAGCTAATATAGTGGTTAAAGTGCTTTATATTTAATTTTTTATAGCGAAAGCAAAAAATATGAGTATTATTGATAATCTAAGCGCACAAACTGAAGAGCTTAAAAATAAAGTAGAAGATTTAGGGGGTGAAATACAAGAAGAAACTCCGATTGATGAACCGTCAATTCCTGGGGAGGCTACTTCTTGGACCGATGCATTGACCGGAGGTATTTTTGAGCACGTTAAAAAGATCCTCAAAATATCCTGGGATATACAGATGGGAGACACGGCAAAACATTTACCAGAATTATATGACGTAACTAATGATTGGATGGCCGAGAATGTAACCGGGCCATTCAATAGTTTTGCTCAAAATTGGATAAACGATATTTTAAATGCCGATTGGTTATCAGATGACGCCAAAAAGGTACTGCGAAAATCACAGACCGGACTGGTGGGGCTGGATGTGGTATTGATAAATTTTGCATTAGCAGGGGTTTTGGGTTTAATTGTTTCCGCCCACCTTGGTATTGGAGTTGAAAAAATTACTCAAAGGGCAAAAGCTGATGACCCCATTACATTACCGGATATATCAAGCGCCGTGATTGCATTATGGAAAAACCCGGACATAAAAAACGCTATTGAAGATATTAGAGAGCGTTCCGGTATTTCAAAAGAGCGCTGGGAGGTGTTACAGTCTGCATTAGCACCGATTTTAGACCCTAATATAATTCGTCAATTATCTCTGAGAGGCGAAATATCCGAAAGCGAAACCGTATCACTACTGAAAAAATCTGGATTAAGTGAAGATCAGATCGAGCTAAGCCGTAAAATTTGGCAATGGATTCCCCCAGCTCAAGACCTTATTCGATTCGCTGTTAGAGAGGCGTTTTCACCGGATATTGTTTCTAAATACGACACTCACGCTGATTTACCAGCCGATTTTGTGTCGAATCTTAAGAAAACCGGAGGCTCTGAGGAGTGGGCTAAGGCATACTGGGCATCTCACTGGGAATTGCCTTCAATACAAATGGGTTTTCAAATGCTGCATAGGGGGGTAATTGATAATGAAGAGCTTAACACCTTGTTAAGAACTAAAGATATTATGCCCTATTGGCGGGAAAAAACCACAGCCATTTCCTACACTCCATTTACCCGGGTAGATATCCGCCGTATGCACGCCTTGGGCGTGCTTGATGATAAAGGTGTATTAAAAGCATACACTGATATTGGATACAGCCCCGAAAATGCGGAAAAGATGCTTGAGTTTACAATACAATTGAACATGGAAAGTGAATTTGACCTTACAAGAACCGAAGTATTAAAAGCTTTTCGATCTGAAATACTATCTGAAAAAGAAACTATTGCTTTTTTATCGTCTTTGGGATACTCGGAAGAAAGAGTATCTTTGATTATGACCCTGGAAAGCCTGAAAGAAGAAGAATCTGTTAGAGATTTGACTCTTTCGCAAGTTAAAAATCTTTATAAAGAGGAATTGATCAGAGAATCAGAAGTATATGAGAAATTAAGCGCGCTGAACATGGGCGGAAATGAAATTGATTTATTAATTAAGTACTGGAATCTCGAAAAACCGGCAAAGGCGAAAAAGTTAACGCTGGGTATGATTGTAAACCTGTTTAAAAAAGGTATTATTGATGTAAATACCCTGGAATCTGAAATTGGTTTGCTGGGATACAGTGAAACCCGGACCAATTGGCTTGTTAAATATTATACTACTACTTTAAGGAGGTAAAACAGTGATTAAGGTCAAAAAATTGTTACAGGCCTCTATTGATAGAGTTAAAAAAGTAACAGAAGCCGCGAAAAAGATAGGTAAAGAAATTCAGGATAAAAAAGAACCTGGAAAATAATTTGTTTTACTTCCGCCCCGCTTTCTCTCTGATTTTTGCTATTATTGTTGTGTATGCTTCTTTATAACAGTTAGAACAAGAGCGGTAAATTTTGGTTATATATGGTTGGCCCGGATATTTATCTCTATTTTTCCCGCAATACGGGCAAACGATTAAAACTCGTTGTTTCATTAGTTATTCTCCTTCATCTAATAAGTGAAACGGATATACTTTCCCATCTTTCGCCAAAATCCCTTTATCATATGTCCTTTTAAGCGTTTTTTTATATCGTTCAATGATCGGTAAAGTATAAATTCCCTCCCTCAAATCAGCTTTAATGCTTTGAAATCTCTCTTGCCAATAGGTTGTGTCCTGTATTTTTTTCGACCCTTTCTTCACTCCTTTAATTTTAATCAGATTATCAAGCTCATAATCTTTGCATGTATGCAAAACCGCTTTATTATAGACCCCCTCTAATTTAAGCTTTCCAAGCTTATCTTTATCAATTTCAGATTCAAGGAAATGATAGCCTAATTCGTTTACAAACAGGCTGTCAGTATCACAATAATAGACATTATCGCTACCCGCTTTAGCTATTAGCTCCCATAGTAAAAGCCGGGCATTTTCCGTCACGTGGGCGGCAATGGCTGGCACTGATTTATAAGATTCGAGATATCCCATTTCGGTTGTTTGCTTGTGAAAAAGAGTAGTCTGGGTCATTCTATGTCCTGAAGTCATTGAGATAATTGTCTCTTTTTTAAATGTATTTTCCGGGACATATCTTCTATCAAGTATTTTCGGGCGCTTTTGACCAAATTTACCGTACAGGGAATTTAGAAAAAGTTTGGTTATCAATGTATATTGATCATCACATCTTTTAGTGTACCGTTTTTTTAGTCGGTACCAGTAGTTCACATAATCTTTAAAAATATTCATCTTTTTATATACCGCTATTCTTTTGATATGCAAAACCGCTTTATCTTCAAATAATTTCTGTAACCCAGCGGTATTAACAAACGCCGTAAAAATACCAATCGGAAAACAGGTTTTTTGATTTACGATTTTAGCGATATATGGATTTTTCAGGTTTATGATTACTTCAGCGCTGATAGCAAATTTTTTAAGTAGTTTTTTGATCTGAGGTAACGGAGGGTTAACATAGTAACCCCGCAATTCTACCGGATAGTCATTTTCTTTCATCACGTAAGGATACATGGAATTTATGTCCAGAACATAAACATTTTTAGTCGGTATTTTACCAATTTGAAAACATTCATTCCGCCCCCCAAAATATGCAGCCCGAGCAAGATCAGCAATTTCCGGGGTATGATTGGTCCAGATTTTTTTGTGGGAGAATTTGTTAGTAAAATGATTGAAAGCCTGTCCTGGTGCAGTATAAGCAAAGGCGCCAAAATCTTTTGGCCGGATATATTGTAGATAGTCCATGATTGTCTTTTTGATGATCTCTACATCTCTTTTACAATATATTGTTTTTTGGTATGGGGTCGCATCTTTAAAATCAATATCTAATTTCGGTAGATCTATTGCTTCCCCAAGATGCTTTACCGATAATTTGAGATAGTTTTGCACAGCCATAACGATTATTGATTGTTTATTTTTAGATATTTTGAGGATATAAACCATTTGATTGGACGTAAAAAAGTCTAACTCCCATTTTGCTTCGGTGAAATATCGGTAAAAATCTATAACTTTTAAGTCAAAGTCAGGATTTGAGGCAAATATATATAAGGGCCGTTTTTTATGTAGTTTGCTCTCTATATATTTATTTATCTGATCTGTTTTGTTAAACCAAAACCATTTTTCATGATAGCCGGGGCGGTCGTTTTTTTCCGAAACGTAAGCCGCCCATCCTAACTGTAGCTTAAGTTTTACTTTGTTAGGAGAGATTGGTACCTCTTCTGTTTCCGTGTCCAGGAAAATGATATTTTGAGGGTGTTTACCGGTCTTTTTGTTTCCGAGTAAACGGGATTTCTGCATATTACCTCCCTTTTTTTATTTTTAGGCTTGCAGGGTATTGATATAAGAGGAGTCAAGGGTAAAATTACTAAAAGATACAGGTGCGTTGAAACGCTGGTAATTATCATTTCCTGTCATAACTTGTTGGCCGTATTCTTCTAATTCTTTTCGGGTTAGATATTGATTGTTATTCGATATACTAATGAAACCCTGTCCTTGGTATTCTCCGTGCATATCATGTATATCGTATTGGAGAGTATGTCTGTATTTATCTAAGTATGCCCCTTCTTCGGGAATATAATTTTTAGCATCGGGGCGGTATTTCAGGGGTGTGAACCGCCCCCGCCCCATTTTTTGAGCAACTCCCTTTAATTTTGCTAAGTCTTGATAAAAAACCTGTCGTCTATACCCTAAGCCGTTATTTTTGAGTGTCTGTAATATTGCATTTCCGGTTAGTTTTTGTTTCAATCCTGCTAATATTATCTGTGATACATTCATGAGTTTTTCTTTCTATGGTTTTTTATACGATGCAAACTCATGATTTACTCTGATGTTTCCGGGTAGAGCTCTTGGATAATGTCGGTAAAATTAGATAGGCTGTAGGTTATATGGTACCGTATTTCTTTTGTTTTGCGGTATATTTCAGGGTGTGAGTGTTCAAAGGGTGCAAAAATGCTTTCGATGTTCTCTAACTCTTCACTCATTCGATATAATATTAATAAGAGGTCTTTTCTTCTCTTCTTTCTGTTGCTGTTTCCCATGGTATTAGCTCCTTTTTTAGGATTAACTGTGGGGCCGATTACGGCCCCACAGGAAAAGCATTAAGGTTTATTTTTTGGGTTTAGCTACTTCTTTGATAAATTTAACGTTAAACATATTTACCCGTTTACCGTCAGAAATATCTTTTGTACCTTGATATGTTATTCTGATTATGGACCCGGTTGTGACATTTTCCATGTATTTATCGGCAGCCGTCCCAAGAATGAAAGAAACTTTTCCTTCGTCTGTATCGAGTAAATACTTGATACATTGACCAAAGTTACCACCGTCGAAATTCTCAAAACCTAACAGTCGACCCGTTAGTTGATCTCCAGGGGTTTCCCATTTATGTATCGCGCAACTTACTTCATCTACAAGATTGTCATTTTCTGCAGCGTCAAATATTGAATCATAGCTCATGGTTTACACTCCTTTAATTGTTTGCGGTTATAATTAATTTACCCTATAAATCATATACTCTCTACAGTTTCTTAACCATATAGTTTTCTCCTTCCTGGGTAAAGGTTTATTCAATTCCTGGACTACATGATGGAAAAAAGGAGTTAGCCCCTTGAGGGGGTCTTTTCTTATCCATGTTTTATTGGTTTTTACTGTTTCCATGGTATTTTCCTTTCACTTTGTTAATTAGGATTGCGTCATTGATTGCCTCAGTTATATCTTTTCTTGATAATTTATCTTTATCAATGATAGTATAATCTAAAATACCAGCATAGAAATGATTATGCCACCTAATACTATATCGAAAACCTATTTTTCTGTTATAATCAATGGCTCTTTTCCTTGTTATTTCAGGAGTGTCTGACACCCATGATGATATTATTGTTGCTATTTTAGAAATTCTTTGGTTTCTTTCAATTTCTGTTAATTGTGCTATTTCTTTTCCGGTCATGGTTTGACCTCCTGGATTAATTTTTCTTGTTTTCCTGATAGTATAGGAACGCTTGACTTCTGTTTCCAAGTCTTATGATCTCTCCTTTATCATCTAATACATAAAAAACAGCAGAAGAGGACAGGGGAGCGTAATAATATTTCTGTCCTATTACTATGATCTCCCCTGGGTTCGCTTCAATTATTAAAATACCCTCGCTTCCTTTTCGATGTTCTCCCCTCCATATACCATGATCATATCCACCATCCAACCCCCCAGCAAAATCTACTTTTGCTATCCATGGCCGACCTAAGGCTCTTTGGTTATACCGTCCTGTTTCGATATTAATTTCCATTTGCTTTCCCTCCTGTTATTAATTGATTAATATTTCTCGATCTCTACCCTTATATAATAGCAAGTTTTATGCCATATCTCTGATTAGGTGTTTTTACCCTTCCTGGTGTTTTGCTTGCTTTTTCTGTCATTATCTGGTATGTCGATTTTTATACTGGGTTGCAGGAGTTGCAACACTGGACGAATTAGGTCGATTTTAGTGACAATTTACGTTACATTTTTTCGGTCATATTAGAGATATTAGTGGGGCTGTGTGGCGCTGTGATGTACTCATAATAAGGGTTAGGGGTTAAAATATCTGGGGTGATTTTTGTTACATTTTAGTTATCATGGCTGCGCTCATTTTCTGATTTTGGTTATTCTGAATACAGTTAACCCCCTTTTCTCCCCTTTTTCCCCTATCTCGATCAGGGAAAAAACTTTGTATTTGGCGTGTAGTTTGGCACGAATCTTGCTTAACGTCAACTATTTGACGATTTTTGGAGGGGTCGTAAAGCGTTTAGTGGCGGGCTTCTTCAGCGTTTTGTTTCGGTGACCTTAGTGGCGCAAGTGGATTCAAGCGGGGGGGTGCTAAGTGGTTGTAATGTATGGAGAAAGTTTGGGTGGGTGGGTTTGCCTAAAT
>Ga0209344_10004432_pt1 | contig 12917 bp, 13 predicted proteins | sample Cruoilmetagenom6_FD_187293 | JGI IMG/M metagenome (GOLD analysis project Ga0209344, IMG submission 187293) | Oil polluted marine microbial communities from Coal Oil Point, Santa Barbara, California, USA - Santa Barbara Oil Seep Sample 6 (SPAdes)... | ecosystem: Environmental > Aquatic > Marine...
AGCACAGCGGTTTTGTGTTTTCATCAGTGAGAATAAAAATTTTTAAATCTATCTGTTCACGCAAATAATTCAAGAGCACTTTCCAGCCTACTGGGGCGTTATAAACCAATCCTTTTTCTTTTAGTATATTTTCCATTAATTAGTGTATAAATCTCATATATCCAGAAGCCAAATCTAACTATATTTGCACACTTTATTATAAAATTTATGACTACAAATTCCCTTTTCGACAATACGGAAACCGCTTTTAGGCTAAAGAGCGATTCTGAACTGGAAAGAGCATATTTTCTTTTTAAAATGATTTCGAAAGAGCCATTGGTGAAAATTGGTACGGCTGTTACAAAATTTGCACTGAATGTAAATCTTCCTGTTGAAGGCCTTATACGTTCTACTGTGTTCGATCATTTTTGCGGGGGCGTAAATGAAACCGATTGTATGTCAACCGTAGATAAACTTTCTGATGTTGGGGTTAGCTCGGTTTTGGATTATTCCGTGGAAGGAAAGGAAGAGGAAGCCCAATTTGATGCTACCGCAAATAAAGTTATAGAGCTTACGAAATTTGCCAAAAACAAAAAGACGATGCCTTTTTCTGTTTTCAAACCCACTGGATTTGGCAGGTTCAAAATTTTACAAAAAGTTACGGAAAACCAGCCTTTAAGCGAAAGTGAAAAAATTGAATGGGAAAAGCTGGAAGCCAGATATGACCGTGTGGCAAAAGTAGCGTATGATTGTGATATAAGCTTGCTGATTGATGGGGAAGAGTCGTGGATGCAAGATGCCGCCGATGAACTTTGCGAACGGATGATGGAAAAATACAACAAAGAACGCCCCATTGTTTTCAACACTTTACAGTGCTACCGTTGGGATCGCATGGATTATTTGAAAAAACTTCACGCGAGGGCGAAAAGCAAAGGGTATAAACTTGGTTTTAAAATTGTGCGCGGCGCTTACATGGAAAAGGAAAATGAACGTGCAGCGGAGAAGGGATATAAATCCCCAATATGTGAAAGCAAAAAGGCCACTGACGAGAATTTTAATGATATTCTAAAATATATTCTTGATAACTTAAATGATATTGAGCTATTTGTTGGAACCCACAATGAATTAAGTACCTATTTGGCAATGGTTTTAATGGAAGAGCAAAATATTTCAAAAAACGACGATCGTATTTGGTTTGGGCAACTTTTTGGAATGAGCGATCATATTACGTTTAATTTGGGAGCAGAAGGTTATAACGTTACAAAGTACATTCCATTTGGTCCTGTTAAAGATGTGATGCCGTATTTAATACGTCGCGCAGAAGAAAATACTTCGGTAGCGGGACAAACCAGTAGGGAACTTACTCTTCTTAAAAAGGAAAAGGGGCGAAGAAGGTTGTAGTTAATTAGCTATTATAACATGGGCTTCAAGAACTGTGGCTAGCTTTTCGCAATTTTCCACAGTTATCTTTAGATTTTTTTCAAAAATTTCACCTTTTATAACGTAGCGTCTACAAGAATCGAGTTCCGTATTACTTTCTGAAAATAGAACTTCACCCTCTTCCAAAAGTATTGAAACTGCTGAAGTATCCATTTTATTCTCGCGAAGCACATTTAAAGTAGCTTCTGAAAAAGCTCGTTTTTTTAGACGTATATTTTTGAGCGTCCTGGCTTCGGGGCCATATGCGCAAGAAGTTTTTTTTCCGCTGAGAATGAAAAACAATAGTGCGATTCCAATTATAAAACCACCGGAAAAATAAGCCAATCGGTATGCTAATTTCATTAAATGTTATTTTGGTATTTTGATGCTGAAAGTTAAGGTTTCTTCGGAATCGAACTAGAAAATTAATAGGTTGATGTCGCTGTAAGACATATTGAACCAATCAGCACAGGCCTTGTTGGTCAATATTCCGCGGTAAAAGTACAAACCATTTTTTAAACCATTGTCAAAGCGGATGGCATTTTCCAACCCGCCACTTTCAGCAATTTCTAAAATATAGGGAGTGAAAATATTACTTATTGAAATAGAAGCCGTTTTTGGATAACGAGCGGGAATATTGGGAACGCCGTAATGTATTACTTCGTGTTTAATATGTGTAGGATTGTCGTGGCTGGTCATTTCGGTAGTTTCAAAACAGCCGCCCATATCTACGCAAACATCAATAATAACAGCTCCCTTTTTCATATTGCCCACCATTTCCTCAGTAACGATAATAGGCGCACGATTTTGACCGCGAACTGCGCCAATAGCTACGTCACATCGAAGAAGGGCTTTCATTAAATTTTTTGGCTGCATCGTAGAGGTATATAGAATACGGCCCACATTGGTTTGGATGGTTCTAAGTTTTGTTATAGAGCTATCAAAAACTTTTACGTTTGCGCCCAACCCCAAGGCAGATCTCACTGCAAATTCACCTACTGTGCCGGCGCCTATTACCACAACTTCAATAGGGGGAACTCCGCTAATATTTCCGAAAAGAAGTCCGTTTCCCTTTTTTGCATTTACCATAAGTTCGGCTGCAATTAGAACCGATGCGGTTCCCGCAATTTCACTTAATGCCTTGACCGCGGGATAACTATTATCTTCATCTTTTATAAATTCAAAAGCTAAAGCCGTGATTTTCTTTTTTGCAAGGGCGTCAAAATATGATTTCTGTCTTGTTTTTAATTGCAGTGCGGAAATTAAAACCGTTTTGGGATTTATCATTTCCAACTCTTCAAGGGTAGGGGGTTCTACTTTCAGAACCATCGGGCAGCCGAAAACTTTTTTGGTATCGTTTGTTAACTCTGCGCCAGCTTCCGAATAGTCGTTATCAGAAAATCCGGCTTCATTGCCCGCACCGTTTTCAATAAGAACTCTGTGACCGTTATTTACGATGGCATTGATGGCATCGGGCGTTAAGCAAATTCTTTTTTCCTGAAAGTAGGCCTCTTTTGGTATTCCTATGAAAAGCTCTCCTTTTTGTTTAGAAACCTCAAGTGTTTCCTCTTGTGGAAGTAATTGTGCTCTTGTGAAAGGTGATTTTGGTTTTGACATAGTACAAACTTGGCAGTTTCAATTTAAGGAATAAATTTCACAATAATGAAGGGATATTTACCGAAAAAGATCTTTTATCTGCTGCCAAAAAGAACGCTTGTGTAAAAGTTCCTCTTCAAACAATTTTAAGTCGTCTTCTCTCATTTGACTAAATAGTTTCGCGCGAATCAAATAAACAAAAGGTATTACCACCATCATTATTGGTATTACGTAAATGATTTCAACCTCATCTGCATTCAAATTTTGTTTAAGAATGTTGAACAATTGAAAAACATACATTGACAAAGGAACAAGTATGATCCAATGCCACCAATGTTTACAAGTAAAAAACCAAATCAATAAAAGAATAACGGGAATTACTTTCCCGGTCAAAAACCATGCATAATGGTATACTGAGGTATACTTTGTTGTGAATGTAAAAAAAGAAGTTTCCCAAACCGTAGTATCGGCAGGGAAACTTTCATATGCATAATATATAAAAGGAGTACAAGCCATTATAAAAACAATGACACCTCCTTGTATTAAACTTTTTCTATCCGGCTGGCGGAACTTGAACCGTTCTGACGTCGATTTGTTGTGGGGTTTGTTCATCCTGGATTCCTTCTGGGGTACAAGAAGCAAATAATCCTACGGTAAAAATAGCGGCTACAATAATAACTTTTAAGTTTTTCATGATAAGTAAGTTTTTGTGAGGTTAATATGGGTCAAACTTACAATCAAAAAACTTAAGCATACTAATTATGTTAATTGTATCTTTACAGGTTATAATGCAATTAAATACTTTGAAATCAATCAAAAAATTTAAATTAATGTTAAAATTTAACATATAACCTTACTAATAGATTTTAATTCACCGGCAATCTTTTATAGTTCTATCACACTTCTTTTTTAAGTTAGTTTAGTTTTTAATCGTTTAATTCTGTACAAAAAGCATATGGAATAAAGTAGGAAACTCCTATGCAACAAACGTTAAATGAAAGCACTAATGTACGTATAAAAAATGAAATCTGAATTTCGTGTAAAAAATCAAAAAAGATCCTTGATTTGCTGCCACAATGATTTTTTTGTTCCCAGTTCCTCTTCGAAACTTTTCAAATCTTTGTCTATTAATTTGTTGGATAGTCGAGCTTTTATTAAATAGATCAGGGGGACGATTACCAGCATAATGGGGAAAAGCCACCATATTTCAACCTCATCGGTGATACCGGCATCGTCGTTAATAACACTGAATAGTTGGAAAGCAAACATTCCTATGGGGATCAATATTACGTGATACCACCAGTGCTTGCAAGTAATAAACCATATTATCAAAAGCAGCATGGGCACAAATTTCCCCATCATTGTCCAAACGGATACATATACTTCTTGGTACCAATTAGCATGGTAAGTAAATAAAAAAGTTTCCCACGATTTTGTTTGTGGGAAACTTTCATATGAATAAAATATGTAAGGTGTAGCCGCTATTATTAGCGCTATAATACTACCCGTTACTAGGTACGATGATTTTGCTTTTGTGGATTTGTTGGGGTGCTTGTTCATCCTGAATGCTTTCTGGGGTACAAGAAGCAAAGGTTCCCAATGAAAAAATTGCTGCGATAAAAAGATACTTAACAGTTTTCATAATAGTAAGTTTTAGTGAGGTTAATAACACTTCAAACCTACTGTGAAAAAAAAAATAAATATTAACTTTTTTTGTGTTATATTTATGAATTTTTTGGACAATAAATTCCTTTCTCAATAATTTTTGCGATTTGGGGCAAACAACTAAAAAGTGATTTATAATTATGGTATTTCTCGCTGCAATATTATTTCACTGGCATAAATTTTAAGGTTCTACTTCCGTTATTATTAATTTTAATATCTATCCTATTTACATTTTCTGGCAAAAGACTATCAATTTTTTCGGGCCATTCTATAAAAATAAAGTCCCCGTTGTATAAATAATCCTCCAAGCCAATGTCAAAGGCTTCTGTAATATCTTTTATTCTGTAAAAATCAAAGTGATAAATAGCACCCTGGTGCGCTCTGTATTCATTTACTATTGAAAAGGAAGGGCTGCTTGATGTTTCAGTAACTCCAAGCTGTTTAACAAGCTCTTTTATTAAAGTTGTTTTGCCAACACCCATATCGCCATAAAAAAGGAATACTTTTGAAGCTGAATTCTTTAAAATTTCTTCAGCTATCCCGCCAATATCATTTTGGATATATGTAATTTCCATAGTAAAAACAGGACGAATATAGATAATTTATCAATTAAAACCGAAATTATCTGCCAAATCGGTAATAATTCCTACACAATTGTTTTAGAAGAATTACTTAGGAGTAAAAACCGAAAAAGGAATTATCATCTCTTCCAGCGACACGCCGCCGTGCTGATACGTGTTTCTATAATAACTTACATAGTGGTTATAATTATTGGGATACGCAAAGAAATAATCGCCTTTTGCAAAGATGAAAGAACTGCTCATATTTATAGTCGGTAAATAAATGGTTTTTGGATCTTTTGCGGCCAGAACCTCCTTGTCCTCATAGGTTAAGCTCTTTCCGGTTTTATAGCGTAAATTTAAACTTGTGTTTTTATCACCTATTACCTTCGAAGGATTTTTCACATTTATGGTTCCGTGGTCGGTAGTAATTATTAATTTGAAACCAAGGCGAGCTGCCTGTTGGATAATTTCTAAAAGTGGAGAATTTCTAAACCAACTTTGTGTAAGGGAGCGGTAGGATTTATCATTTGAAGCAAGTTCCTTTATAACCTCCATCTCAGTCTTGGAGTGGGAGAGCATATCAACAAAGTTGTAAACTACAACCGTTAAATCTTCATCTTTATGGCTTTTAAAGTTTTCCACAAGCTTTTTTCCTTGTTTTAAACTTGATATTTTATGATAGCTCCAGTTCAATTTTAGATTTAAACGCTTTAATTGTGCCGTTAGAAATTCTTCCTCTTTCATGTTTTTTCCTCCTTCATCGGTGTCATTTAGCCATAAATCTGGATGCAACTTCTCCATTTCACTTGGCATAAGACCAGAAAAAATGGCATTTCGGGCGTATTGAGTGGCAGTGGGAAGGATGCTGCAAAAGAGTTCTTCGTTAGTCTTTTTGTAAATATTTGCAACGGTGGGCTCAAAAGCTTTCCATTGATCAACCCTTAAATTATCTACAACTACCAACAATGTAGGGACTCCCTGCTGCAATTGAGGCTGAATTTTTTCTTTGAATAGGGTGTGCGACATGGTTGGCGCCTCGCTCGGATCCTCAAACCATTTAGGATAATTTTTATCAATAAATTTGCAGAATTGACTGTTGGCCTCGGTCTTTTGAGATTCCAAAATTTCAAACATTCCTGAATCCTCAATGTTTTCCAGCTCCAATTCCCAATAGACCAATTTTGTGTAAAGGTCTTTCCATTCCTCAAAACTATTCACCATGGAAAGGTCCATGGCAATTTTCCGAAATTCCTGTTGGTAATTTGAAGTGGTCTTTTCTGAAACCAGCCTGCTGTGGTCCAGATTCTTCTTTAAGCTCAACAATATTTGGTGCGGGTTTACGGGTTTTATAAGGTAATCGGCAATTTTGGAACCGATGGCCTCTTCCATTATATATTCTTCTTCACTTTTAGTAATCATTACTACAGGGATGGAAGCCTGTTGTTCCTTAATTTCGGAAAGGGTTTCCAAGCCCGTAAGGCCAGGCATATTTTCATCCAAAAAAACAATATCGAAGTTTTCTTTTTTAATTTCTTCAAGTGCTTCGGTACCGCTCTGTGCCGTAGTTACTTTGTAATTTTTATTTTCAAGGAATAGAATGTGTGGTTTCAGTAAATCTATCTCGTCATCTACCCATAGTACTTTTATGTCGCTCATATATGTATATTTGTCTTTGTACTCCGAAGCTTTGGCAAAGAAGTATCGTTAAATTCAATTTTATAATTCTACTTTGTTATTGTCGCGAAGAATTCCTTCAAAAATAACCTTGAATTATCTCAAAAAAACAGTGAATCTATTAATTTAAAGTTAAAGTTTGAAAACCCTCCCAAAGCATAAAATTATAAACGACCCCATCTATGGTTTTATTACCATCCCCAGCAAACTGGTTTTTGATTTGATGGAACATAAATATTTCCAAAGGTTGCGAAGAATTTCGCAAATGGGTTTTTCATACATTGTATATCCTGGTGCGCATCACACGCGTTTTCACCACGCACTGGGAGCTATGTTTTTGATGCAAAAAGCTGTTCAAGTGCTTTATTCAAAAGGTGTTGCAATTTCCAAAAAGGAAGAAGAAGCGCTTTATATTGCCATATTGCTTCACGATATTGGCCACGGTCCATTCTCCCATGCTATGGAAAATAGTATTGTTGAAAATATAAGCCATGAGCAAATTTCACTCCTTTTTATGGAGAATTTAAACCAGAAGTTTAACAAGCAATTAACGCTTGCCATTAAAATATTCAAAGACGAGCATCCTCGAAAATTTTTGCACCAATTGGTTTCGGGTCAGTTGGATATGGATCGTTTGGATTATCTGAAACGTGATAGCTTTTATACCGGCGTACCGGAAGGTACGGTCAATGCCCAGCGATTGGTGACAATGCTGAATGTAAAAGACGACAAATTGGTAGTGGAGGAAAAAGGAATTTATTCCGTGGAAAATTTCCTCGTAGCGCGAAGGTTGATGTATTGGCAGGTTTATCTTCACAAAACGGGTATTGTGGCCGAGCAGCTTTTGGTTCGCGTGCTTAAACGTGCCAAACAACTTAGCGCCCAAGGAATCGATCTTCCTGCGAGCGATGATCTTAATTTTTTTTTGGAGAACACTATAGACTTAAATGGTTTTTCGGGTGAAGTGCTTGAAAAATTTTCAAAATTAGATGACTATGATATTATTTCGGCAATGAAGATGTGGACGAATAGCAATGACTTTGTTTTAGGCAATCTTTCAAAAATGCTTCTTAATCGAGATTTGTTAAAGGTGAAGGTGAAATCACAGCCTTTCACAACCGCGAAGGTTAAGGAGAAAAGAAGCAAGCTTGAAGAAAAATATCACATTTCAGAAGACGAAGCATCTTTTTTTGTATTTACGGGAAAGCTTGAAAATCAAGCCTACAGTATGGAAAAAGACACCATAAATCTTCTAAAGAAAAATGGTAAAGTTATAGAGGTGGCAAAGGCAAGCGACCAATTGAATTTAGAGGCGCTGTCAAAATCTGTGGTGAAATACTATTTGTGCTATCCAAAAAACAATACAATCAGCCATCGAGGCTAAGTCCTTTTTTTCTATTTTTGCAAGAATGAAACCGAATGACCGAAATCCAATTCATTTAAAATATATTACTTTGCGGTTGCCTTTTATTTGTACATCGGTTAAAAAAAACCTTATTACCCCATGAAATTTACAGCAGCCCAAATAGCAGGAATCCTTAATGGTACCGTTGATGGCGATGAAGGTGTGGCGGTTTCAAAACTTGCGAAGATTGAAGAGGGTAAAAAAGGCAGTCTTACTTTTTTGGCCAATCCAAAATATACACATTATATATATTCCACCCAGGCATCAATTACTATTGTCAATAATGATTTTGTTCCAGAGAATAAAATTGAGACAACTTTAATACGCGTGGAGAACGCCTACAAGGCTTTTTCACAATTACTGGAATATTACAATCAGGTGAAAATGAACAAGACAGGCATTGAAAAACCTGTCTTTATTTCTGAAAGTGCCAAATACGGGGAAAATTTGTATTTAGGCGCTTTTACATATGTGGGCGAAAATGTAAAAATTGGTGATGATGTAAAGATTTATCCCAATGTTTATATAGGTGATAATGTTACTGTAGGCGATAAGACGATACTGTTTACAGGCGCTAAAATCTATTCTGAAACCGTAATTGGCAAATCCTGTGTTATAAACAGCGGTGTCGTGATAGGCGCTGATGGTTTCGGGTTTACCCCAAATGAAAAGGGCGAATACAATAAAGTACCCCAAACAGGCAACGTAATTATAGAGGACAATGTAGATGTGGGCCCAGGCACAACAATAGATCGCGCCACATTAGGATCTACCGTTATAAAGAAAGGAGTAAAGCTCGATAATCAAATCCAGATAGCCCATAACGTTACTATTGGTGAAAACACCGTAATAGCGGCTCAAACAGGAATTGCAGGATCTACAAAAATTGGAAAAAACTGTATGATTGGAGGTCAGGTAGGAATTGCGGGCCATATCACTATTGGTGATAATGTAAAGATTCAGGCACAAAGCGGCATAGGACGAAATGTAAAGGACAACGAAACCCTACAAGGTTCGCCTGCCTTTAATTATGGCGATTTTAATAAAAGTTATGTATATTTTAAAAACCTTCCAAAAATAATGGAGAGGTTCAACGTAGTTGAAAAAAAGCTAGACAATGAATGAAAGTTTGGTAAAACAGCGCACTATAAGTAAGGAAATTTCCCTTACCGGAGTAGGTTTGCATACAGGCAAAGAAGTTACAATTACCTTCAAACCCGCCCCTGAAAATCAGGGATACACTTTTGTAAGAATAGATTTGGAGGGTCATCCAGTAATTGAAGCAGATGCCAATTATGTGGTCAATACCCAGCGCGGTACAAATCTGGAAAAAAACGGCGTTAAAATACAAACCTCTGAGCATGTACTTGCTGCTTTGGTGGGATTGGAAATAGATAACTGTATCATGGAATTGAATGCTTCGGAACCACCTATAATGGACGGTTCGTCAAAGTTTTTCGTGGAAGCAATTGAAGGCGCTGGCATTATGGAGCAAAATGCTGTCCGTGAGGAATATGTGGTAAAAGAAGTTATTTCATATTTGGATGAAGAGAGCGGTAGTGAAATAATTGTAATGCCTGCAGAAGAATACCAAGTAACCACAATGGTTGATTTTGGCACTAAAGTATTGGGAACGCAAAATGCTTCCCTAAAGCATATCTCAAATTTTAAAAATGAAATTGCAAATGCCAGAACCTTCAGTTTTCTTCATGAAATTGAAATGTTGCTGGAGCATGGCTTAATAAAAGGTGGCGATTTAAACAATGCCATTGTATATGTGGATAAAGAACTTTCGTCAGATACCATGGAAAAGTTGCGTACCGCTTTTGGAAAAGATTCCATTTCGGTAAAACCCAATGGAATTCTTGACAATCTAACCCTGCACTATCCAAACGAGGCCGCAAGGCACAAACTTTTGGACGTAGTGGGAGATTTGGCTTTGGTTGGGACACGCATCCGCGGAAAAGTAATTGCGAACAAGCCTGGACATTTTGTAAATACACAATTTGCAAAAAAACTTTCAAAAATTATAAAACTGGAAGCTCGAAACAACATTCCTAAATTCGATATCAATCAACCGCCCGTAAAGGATGTAAACCAAATTATGGCTATGCTTCCGCATAGACCGCCTTTTTTACTGGTTGATAAAATTATGGAAATGACAGAAACCAGCGTTGTTGGTTTAAAAAATGTAACGATGAATGAACCCTTCTTTGTTGGTCACTTTCCGGGAGCACCCGTTATGCCTGGGGTATTAATTGTAGAGGCAATGGCGCAGACTGGCGGTATTTTGGCGTTGAGCACGGTTCCCGACCCTGAAAACTATCTTACATATTTTATGAAAATAAACAATGTAAAATTTAAGCAACAAGTAAATCCGGGAGATACCCTTATATTTAAACTGGAATTAATGTCACCCATTCGCCGTGGAATAGTTCATATGAGCGGGAATGCATACGCGAATGACAAACTGGTGACCGAGGCCGAATTGATGGCCCAAATGGTAAAAACAAAAAACTTATAGATGAACCGAGCGCATTTTGAATTCTGTTTTAATCTGAAATATTCTGGCGCGAACACATTTCACCTATAAAAAACAATAAAAAAGAGAAATGAACCAACCACTTGCATACGTCCATCCGGGCGCCAAAATAGCCAAAAATGTTGTGATTGAGCCTTTCACGACCATTCATAACAATGTTGTGATTGGGGAAGGAACTTGGATAGGCAGCAATGTAACCATAATGGAAGGTGCGCGTATCGGCAAAAATTGTAATATTTTTCCAGGAGCTGTAATCTCTGCCATTCCACAGGACTTAAAATTCAAGGATGAAGATACTACAGTAGAGATAGGTGATGGCACAACAATTCGTGAATACGTTACTATAAACCGTGGGACCATTGATAGAGGTAAAACAGTTGTAGGTAAAAATTGCTGGATAATGGCTTATTGCCACATCGCTCATGATTGTATTGTGGGCGATAATTGTATTTTCAGTAACAATAGTACGCTTGCAGGGCACATTACCGTGGGTGATCATGTGGTTTTAGCGGGAATGACGGCTGTGCACCAGTTTTGTATGATTGGCAATCACGCTTTTGTAACTGGTGGTTCCTTGGTTCGAAAAGATGTGCCGCCCTTCGTAAAGGCCGCACGCGAACCGCTGAGCTATGTGGGTATTAATTCTATTGGCTTAAGAAGAAGAGGTTTCACTTCACAAAAAATCACGGAGATCCAAAACATTTACAGACTCCTGTATCAAAAAAACTACAATACAACCCAAGCCACTGAAATCATTGAAGCTGAAATGGAGGCTACCCCAGAACGCGATGAGATTCTTCAGTTTATCAAAAATTCCAAACGTGGGATTATGAAAGGGTATTTCAATTCAAATTAAACAATTAAATAATATACTGTTAAACAATTAAACAATTAAACGGTTAAACAATTAAACAATAAACCATACAATGGCAACATCATCAGATATTAGAAAAGGACTTTGCATCCGCTATAACAATGATATTTTTAAAATAATTGAATTCCTTCACGTAAAACCCGGAAAAGGCCCTGCTTTTGTGCGTACAAAACTAAAAAGTGTTACCACTGGAAAAGTGATTGATAATACCTTTTCCGCAGGCCATAAAATTGAGGACGTGCGTGTAGAAACACATAAGTTTCAATATCTCTACAATGAAGGCGACATGTACCATTTTATGAATACGGACGATTATTCCCAAATTCGTTTGATGAAAGATATTTTGGACACGCCAGAATTAATGAAGGAAGGCGAAATAGTAACAGTGTTAATAAACACGGAAGACAACGCCCCCCTTTCTGTGGAAATGCCTGCGCATGTGGTTTTGGAAGTAAAATCAACCGAGCCTGGCGTAAAGGGAAATACCGCAACAAATGCTACAAAACCTGCAATTGTTGAAACTGGGGCCGAGATAAACGTTCCTCTTTTCATAAATGAAGGTGATAAAATTCGGATTGACACAGAGAAAGGCCAGTATCAGGAACGGATGAAAGAATAAATCAATTTTTGTTAAATCAACAAATCAATAATAACAGATTAAACAATAAATGAAATTTCCAACTCCCCAGACACTTGAGAATATTGCGATCATAATCGGTTCCGATTATGTTGGCGAATCAAACTTTCCGGTTTTTGGGATGAACGAAATTCATGTTGTTCAGCCAGGAGATATCGTTTTTGTAGATCATCCCAAATATTACGATAAAGCCTTGCAGTCACAGGCTACCGTAATTCTCATCAATAAAAAAGTAGATTGCCCCGCGGGGAAAGTTTTATTGGTTTCCGATGATCCATTTCGTGATTTCAATAAACTTACCCACTATTTTAAGCCTTTCCGAAGTGCCAACAGTGCAATTTCAGAATCTGCAGAAATAGGAGAGGGAACAATTATTCAACCCAACGTTTTTGTGGGTAATAATGTAAAAATAGGCAGCAATTGCGTTATCCATTCAAACGTATGTATTTATGACAACACAGTTATCGGCAATAACGTTACCATACATGCTGGAACTGTTTTGGGCAGTGATGCATTTTATTATAAAAACCGCCCAGAAAAATTTGATAAATTATTAAGCGGTG
>Ga0209344_10004433_pt1 | contig 12913 bp, 17 predicted proteins | sample Cruoilmetagenom6_FD_187293 | JGI IMG/M metagenome (GOLD analysis project Ga0209344, IMG submission 187293) | Oil polluted marine microbial communities from Coal Oil Point, Santa Barbara, California, USA - Santa Barbara Oil Seep Sample 6 (SPAdes)... | ecosystem: Environmental > Aquatic > Marine...
GGCCCAGTTCGACTTCACTTTGACCCACAACTCCAGATGCACTCGCTGACCCAGTTGCTCAGCGATCTCCAGGCGCGCCTCTCGACCCACCTTCTTCAGTACGCTGCCGTTCTTACCAACAGCGATACCCTTCTGGCTATCGCGTTCGACCCAGATAATGGCGTTGATCGCCATGCCCTTGTCATCCCGGACCAATCGCTCAACCTGTACGGTCAGGCCGTAAGGCATTTCCTGGTGCAGCATTTCGGTCAGCTTCTCGCGAATCGTCTCGGTGATATGGAACTCTTCGCTGCGATCCGTGTGCATATCTTCCGGAAATAGCGGCGGCGATTCCGGCAGGTATGGCGGGATCAACTTCATCAGGCTATCCAGATTGTCCTTCTTCATAGCGGACACCGGCACTATCTCGGTAAAATCGAAGCGTGCCGACAACGCCGCCATCAAGTCGAGCAACTTCTCTCTGGGATGAATCTTGTCGATCTTGTTCAGCAATGCGATAACAGGCGCCTTCACTGACTTCAAACGCAATAACACATCGTCATCTTCTTCGGTCCAGCGGCTGGCGTCATTGACGAACAGGATCAGGTCGGCATCTGCAAGCGCATGCGCCGCAGTCCGATTCATCATGCGGTTCATCGCCTTAGCCGATTTTCGGTGCAACCCAGGCGTGTCGACGAAAATGATCTGCTGCTCTTTCTCGGTATGTACCGCCAAAATGCGGTGCCTGGTCGTTTGTGGCTTTGCCGTTACGATACTGACCTTGCGACCCATTACCGCATTGATAAAAGTCGACTTGCCGACGTTGGGTCGGCCGATAACAGCGACCAGACCGCAGCGATGATCTTCAGGGATACTCATTCGGTTTTCTCAGACAGAATCACGATCATCTCGCTTGCGGCAATTTGTTCAGCTCTACGGCGCGTTGTCGACGTACCCTGTGTGACCAGCGAATTCTCTACGACCGTGCAGGTCACTGAAAAACGCTTTTTGTGGTCCTGGCCCGACTCGCCAGCAAGTGCGTACTCGGGCAAGGCCATTTTCCGCGCTTGCAGCCATTCCTGCAATCGCGTTTTTGGGTCTCTGAGGTCGCTTTCGTCCGGTAAGTCTGTGTAGCGTTGCCGATAGGCTCGATCAATGACTCCTTTCGCAGCATCAAATCCAGCATCCAGAAACACCGCACCGAATATCGCTTCTAACGCATCTGCCAGGATGGACTCCCGACGATGCCCGCCCGTCTTTTGCTCGCCACTGCCCAAAATCAAATACTCACCGAGCCCGAGTTCCAGCGCCAGCTCAGCAAGAGAGTCGTCTTTGACCAACGACGCGCGCAGCTTGCTCAAGTCACCTTCGGAGGCGTCAGGGCGAGCATGAAAGACCACATCAGACGCAACGAAGTCGAGCACGGCGTCGCCGAGAAACTCGAGACGTTCGTTGTTTCGCTTACTTCTGCTTCTGTGGGTTAACGCGAGCTGGAATAGCTCAACGTTCTTGAACCGATAGTGCAGCGTCTTTTCGAGCCAGCTCTCGGCCTTGTCCAATGATTTCGCTCTTTTCGGGTCGGGATCGCTCACCCGACGGGTTATGGTCTTTCGACCTGATCATGCGACTTACCTGCGCACGACCACCCGTTTGTCAAAATCCACAACGAACGAGATATTGGCGATAAATGGTGCCTTGTGCGAGTAAGTCGCGGCCACTTCGTGGCCTCCGTCTACTTTGGTCACTGTAACGTCTTTCGCTGTGATTACACCAACACTATCGATGTCGAAACGGCGTGCAACAGACTTGCGAATCACAGAACGTGTCGCATTTTGACCATCAAGCTCCTTGTGTACGCCGCCAACAACGCCGGAGACCTTCATGTAGTTAAGATAAATGGGAGTCAGACGCAAGCCCGCAAATGCAAAAACGCCGATGAAACTCACGAGGATTATCAGTCCCAATGTAGTCATTCCGGCTTGGCGACGCTTCAAACACTGCCGCTGGTCAGTCCTGGCAACCATGCTGTCTTCTCCGATTCATTACGTGGTATTTAACAATATCAATCATAAGCGTAGCTCGATTCTAGACGTCAAATCAGTGACTGACGCCACATTATTCGATTTTCGTCCCAATTCTGCCCCAGTCCGGCATGTTCCAGGGTATGAAGTGCATCCATACCCTCACGGCTTCACCAACGAGATACTTCTCAGGAATCGTGCCGATATAGCGGCTGTCCTTACTGCGATCGCGATTATCACCCATCATCAAGAACTCGCCCTCAGGCACGACATAAACCCCGTCCTGCTTCGAGTGGCTCCCGTCGTGGACCAGAATTCGATGCACGCGGCCATCCAAATCCTCGAGATAGATAGGGGCGTTGTCATAGACTTCGTCGGTTTGTGTGAGATCCATGGTCACGCCATTGACAGTCACCCGCTGTCGTTCATAGATGACCTCGTCACCGGGCAATCCAACCACGCGCTTGATGTAATTGATACCTGGATCTGACGGCAAACGGAAAACGACGACATCGCCGCGTTGTGGCTGTCCCGTTTCGATGATCTTGGTCTCAGTCACCGGCAATCGCAAACCGTAGCTGAATTTCTTAACGAAGATAAAATCGCCAACGACAAGCGTCGGCTTCATTGAACCCGACGGAATGCGAAACGGCTCGAAAATGAACGAGCGGATCACCAATACGAAAATCAGAACGGGAAAGAAAGAACGGGAGTACTCGACCAGCGTTGCCTGTGGCCCAGGTGCGGTACGGCCATCCTGCTGGTCTGTTTTCCAGACCAGCTTATCTAGAGCTACGACCATGCCGGAAACCAACGTCAACACAGCCAGAATAAGCGCGAGGTTAATACTCAATAGCGGAACTCACTTATCAACACGTAAAACGGCCAGAAACGCTTCCTGCGGAATCTCGACAGAACCCACTTGCTTCATGCGTTTCTTGCCGGCCTTTTGCTTCTCCAATAGCTTTCGCTTTCGAGAAATATCGCCACCGTAACACTTTGCGGTCACATTCTTGCGCAGTGCTTTGACATTACTGCGCGCAATGACCTGGCTGCCGATCGCAGCCTGAATAGCGACATCAAACATTTGCCGCGGAATCAACTCACGCATTTTCTCAACCAAATCGCGACCGCGTGTTCTGACATGCTCGCTGTGTACGATGATCGACAAAGCATCAACGCGCTCCTGATTGATCAGCACGTCCAGTCGCACCAACTGTGCCGGCTCGAAGCGCACGAAATGATAATCAAACGAGGCGAAGCCGCGGCTAACCGACTTCAGGCGATCGAAGAAATCGAGCACAACTTCCGCCAGTGGAAGTTCGTATTCAATAGCCACCTGTCCACCCAGATATCGCATTTGCTTCTGCACGCCGCGCTTATCGATGCAGAGCTTGATAACCGCACCGACAAATTTTTCCGGCACCAGAATGTTCGCTGAAATTATCGGTTCACGAAGTTCTTCAATCTCGTTGATCGGCGGCAACTTGGATGGATTATCAACACGCAGGGTTTCGCCTTTGTTGTTGGAGACTTCGAAAATTACTGTCGGTGCCGTTGTAATCAACTCGAGATCGTATTCGCGTTCAAGTCGCTCCTGGACAATTTCCATGTGCAGCATTCCCAGAAAGCCACAACGAAAACCGAATCCGAGTGCATCTGAAGACTCTGGCTCGAAGTGTAACGCAGCATCGTTGAGTCGTAACTTTTGTAGCGCTTCACGGAAATTCTCATAGTCGTCCGAGCTGATCGGAAACAGACCTGCAAAAACACGCGGCTGCACTTGCTTGAATCCGGGCAGCGGTTCCTGGCACGGTCGGTGTGTCGCCGTTAAGGTATCGCCGACAGGTGCGCCGTAAATATCTTTGATGCCGGCAATGACGAAGCCAACCTCGCCTGCACTGAGCGACTTTCGGTCTTCCATTTTTGGCGTAAACACGCCGACCCGATCCGCTCCATGGCTGGTACCAGTCGACATCACGGTGATCTTGCTGCGCTTGTCCAGCGTACCGTTCATCACTCGCACCAGCGACACAACGCCGACGTAATTGTCGAACCATGAGTCAATTATCAATGCCTGTAACTCTGCTTCGGGATCGCCGTCAGGCGGCGGTATAACCTCCACTAACTGTTCCAGCAATTCGGGAACACCAAAGCCAGTCTTCGCGCTGACGCGAATCGCGTCCTGCGCATCGATACCGATTATGTCTTCAATCTCGGCGACGACCTTATCCGGGTCGGATGCCGGCAGATCGATCTTGTTCAGTACCGGCAAAACCTCAAGACCCTGATCAATCGCCGTCATGCAATTCGCAACGCTTTGGGCTTCAACACCCTGCGCAGCGTCCACCACGAGCAATGCCCCCTCACAGGCCGCCAGTGAACGCGAAACTTCGTAGGAAAAATCAACATGTCCGGGTGTATCAATGAAATTGAGGTGATAGACCTCACCCGACTGGCTCTCGAAATCCAGCGATACACTCTGTGCCTTGATCGTAATGCCGCGCTCGCGCTCCAGATCCATCGAGTCCAGAACCTGCTCTTCCATTTCGCGATCGCTCAGGCCACCACAGTGGTGGATAAAGCGATCAGCCAGCGTCGACTTACCGTGGTCGATGTGGGCGATAATTGAAAAGTTGCGAATTTGCTTCATGCGGATTGGCTTCAAGAAGAGATCGATTGCGCGACGGCCGGCTCATTGCCCGACTCAATGCAGCGGCGAAGTATACCGATTTCAGCTTGATTTGGGCGGTCCTTATTCGCGGCTTTGGCCTTCACTATCGGGTAATCCGGCCAGAAACAGGCCTATCGCGGCCCGGTCGAGGGGATACTCGCTGATAATCTCTCCATTTACCTCCACAACGGGCACCCGAATATCATGGCGTCGCAGCCACTCGGGGTTGGAATCGATGTCACGCAACTGGATTTCAGCCCGACCACGTAGCAATGGCAATAACTCCTCCAACATGACATCACAGAGATGGCAGCCGCGACGTGTGTAGTAACAAACCTTGACCACTCAGGCCACCCTCATTGTAAGACGTTCGACAACGACCGGCGTAAACTCACGCAAGCATGCCGCGCTCTTCAACCGCCATTTCGCGACCATAAAACCACTAACAAGGCCCGCGAGCGTGGCCAGCGCCGCCGCGACATCACCCCATTGTGCGAGATACGCAATGCCGGCCGCCGTGAGCGCGCCGAGCAGCGGATAACCGTAGACGATTGAAGCCGCCCGCAGAACATTGCTGGGTTGCAATGAGACACTCACCTCATCGCCATTTCTCAGATTCAGATTTGCCGCGACCAACGCTGCAATTTGCCGTTCACCCTGCTGCTTGCCCAATAAACCAGCACCACAACCCTTTCCCGACGCACAGCGTTCGCAGACCACGGTCGAGTCGATCTCGACAACGGCACTGTTGTCAGTACCTAAGGAAACAATGTGGCCGTGCGGGTTTTGCATGGGTGGCGAGTTGCTTGGGAGAGTGGCTTGCGCCAGGGCTAATCAGGGTTGACGCATTGACGTTGCGATTTGTTCGACTGTGATCGCCGGGACCTCACCGATCGCTGTAATCTCGAAATCCCCGCTTTCAATACTGTAGGAATTCGAACCTCCGACCTGGTCGGCACCGGAAACCAGTTCGCCGCCATTGGCAGCGATAAATACCGACACGTTCGCCAGACCATCGCTGAACATGATGTGGGTTACCGTTTCGTCGCTGCCACTCATCGTCTCTTCATGCGTTGAGACAGCACGAAATCCCGCCGGTAACTGATCGCAGTGCCAGTCAGTTTCGATATCGGTGGTTGCATGGCCCGATGGTTGCCTGAGCCAGGTGAAGTTTTCAGTGCTGATCGACGGCAGTAGCGCGCTCGCGTGAATTTCCTGGTTCAGCGAAATATCGGCAAATTTTACCTGCTCGATGGCGTTGCCTTCACCAATCAATTGCGTCTGCAGTGGAAAGCCCGTCTCGATATCCAGCCAGATTCGATGACCGTAGCGATAGCCGTCATGCGGGCGAATGGCCAGCAGCATCGCGTCGCGGCCCGCTACGCGGTCTTCGCGGACGATTGAAAGATCGTATTCGCTACCAAATCGAATGTCGCTGCTGGGCAAGGTTGAAAACAGCGTTGATTGATCATTCCACTCTTCAACAAGTACCGATTTGCGATCCGGCAATATGCAGTGAACCTCGTTGCCGTTACGAATAATCTCGAGCCCATTGCCCTCCTGAGCAACGACCTTCTCCATAATCACACCGTCTTTAACGGTATGTACGACCTTCAGTGCTTCCGCAGAGCCATTCTTGATTCGAATGACCGTACCTTCGTAGCTCGTCGACTGCACTGCCACGCCCATACGGTTCAGCCAGTCTTGAGGCTGTATTTCTGCAACAACGGGCCCAGCAATGCCGAGCGCACCCAGCGCAAGACTCGTCAGCGCCAGTGCGGAGGTGAAATGTCGTCGATGGGTTCCCATCAGGGCTGTGTAACGGTCTCTTCCGTCACGTCATCCGCTTCATCATCCGTCTGATCTGCTTCATCAGTCGGAAGTTCTTCGCTGAAGCGCAAGGCTACAACCCGCGAATTCATCCCGTTGGCGCCCAGTTCGGAGGACGTCTCGGCATGGTTACGGAAAAACTGGCGATTGCGCTCTTGCTGCGCATCGATACTTGGCACCACTTCATTTACAACCGCAACAGGGGCATTCGCTGGCGTTTGCTCGATCACAGCATTTTGTTGCAATGTGAAAATCGCGATCGCGGCCACGGTTGCCGCAATTGCAGCTCCGGCCAAAGGTCGAATGGCGCGGGATTTTCTCGCCGTCGTAGCGATCTGCTCAGCTTCGACCGGGTGTTCCTGCTCGTCGATCGCAGCAGCGATGCGAGCATGTAAACGATCCGTAGCTGCCAGTCCGTGTTCTCCACGAATCAAGCGCCCCAAGGCCAGATACTCAGCCACTTCCTGGCGCAGCTCACCGTCCTGGCTCATCCGGCGCAGTAACAGCTCTGCTTCATTTTCGGGCAGTTCACCGTCTACGAACGCGGAGATCTGCATTCTTATTGCGTCATTCATACTTCCACCTGCATCGGGCATTTGCCCCTCTAGCGTATAAGTGATCCGACTTTTTTACCAATCGCATCACGTGCTCTAAATATTCTCGATCGAACAGTACCAACGGGACATTCCATGGTCTGTGCGATTTCCTCGTAACTCATTCCTTCCAACTCCCGCAAGACAATTGCCGTTCTAAGGTCTTCCGGCAGTGCTGCGATCGCGCGCTCAACAGTCTCCTTGACTTCGTTGCTAAGCGTTACTCCCTCGGGAGTATCAGTTTCCTTCAACTTGGCATGCAGGTCGTATTGTTCCGGATCCTGCAAATCAAGCTCTACATCCATCGGCCGTCGCCGCTGCGCTGCAAGATGATTCTTAGCGGTATTCACTGCGATTCGATACATCCACGTGTAAAACGCACTATCACCACGAAATCTCGGCAACGCTCGGTACGCTTTGATAAACGCTTCCTGAGAAATGTCCTGAGCTAGCTCAGGATCACGCACGTAGCGCATCACGAGATTCACTATCTTGTGCTGGTACTTCAGTACCAGCAGATCAAACGCGCCCTTGTCACCTTTCTGGACCCGTTCGACCAGCTTTTTATCGGAAGCCTGGTTCGACATCTAGATGTGCCCTTGTGGGCTGCCGCACAGCCATCCAACATCGGGATAGACCCGTCGCAGGACGATTAGTTCTCGAATATCGGGCTTATTCATCTTTGTTCTGTGACAGCGTTCCATGTGCGTCAGGCACTGCTCGCGGCGAACCGGGCGTTAGTCGGTTTTTTTGTTGTCGGGACAGCATGTTAGCAGCTTCATCGCGCCGCTCCAATGCGCTGCCGGTGTGCCGCCAAATCACCTGTAAGCGCCGCCAGTCATCACACTCACGAGCGTTGCCACGAAACAATTCCAGAATCAGGGCGCCACTGTCCAAACGTAGGCGTAGCCAGGCCAAATTTTCGAGTACTACGCTGCCGCTCAAGAGCTGTCCGGCAAGCCACTGTTCATCTCGACAGCAGACCTCAACGCCGCCATCACAGCGCAATCGCACGGCGCTTAGCGATGCGAAACCGCGCTGTAGTCGACTCAGCTCAAAGGTGCCAAAAACCAGCCACAGCACAGCACCCAATGCTCGCGCAATTGGGTCCAGGGGCAATGTCAGTATCAGTGCAAGGCCTGCTGCTATCAGCAGGCGGCCGACGGTCAGGAGCAGTGTGCGCAACCAGGGATCAGGTTTGAGTGTGGCGGAGTATGCGCTTGATGACATCGGCGATCGGCTCTGAAACGGGCTCTTGGCGCTGTAACAGATAACCGTTTAATTTCGGATCGGGAAGCTCTAAAACTGCGTGAAACGCCGCTTTTTCGCCGTCGCTGGCACCCGGGTAGCGGGTTTCAAGATAGCGGAGCAATAGCTCATCGAGCTCGCGCATTCCGCGCCGGCACTGCCAGCGGAGTCGGGACTCCTCACTCATGCGCGCTAGTATTTACGCTCGACCATCATTTTCTTGGTCTCGGCAATGGCTGCCGCCGGATTCAGTCCTTTCGGACAGGTTTGGGTGCAATTCATGATCGTGTGGCAGCGGTATAGCCGGAACGGATCTTCGAGTTCATCGAGGCGTTCACCTGTGGCGTCGTCGCGACTATCAACCAGCCAACGATAAGACGCCAGCAATGCCGCAGGCCCGAGATAGCGATCGCTGTTCCACCAGTAACTGGGGCAACTCGTCGAACAACAGGCACAAAGAATGCAGGCGGCAGGCTCGTTGATCAGCTCCTGATCTTCTTTGCTCTGCAGGCGTTCCTGATCAGGTGGTGGCGGTGTGCGCGACTGCAACCACGGCTTGATCGATGCGTATTGCGCGTAGAAATTGGTGAGGTCGGTGACCAGATCTTTCACCACCGGCATATGCGGCAGTGGGTAGATTTTCACATCGCCCTTAACCTCGTCATTCGCTCGCGTGCATGCCAGCGTATTACTACCATCGATATTCATCGCGCAAGATCCGCAGATCCCTTCGCGACAAGAGCGGCGAAATGTCAGTGTCGGGTCAATTTCATTCTTAATCTTGATCAGCGCATCCAGAACCATCGGACCGCAGCTATCCATATCGATATCGTAGGTGTCTACACGCGGATTTTCGTCGCCCGATGGGTCATAGCGATAGACGGCAAATTGCCGCACGTTGCTGGCCCCTTCGGCCGCGGCAAAATGCTTGCCCTTGGTCATTCGCGATTTTTTTGGAAGTCTGAATTCAGCCACAGTCAATAGTCCTAGTAAACGCGAGCTTTGGGTTCAACGTACGCCACTTCATCGGTCAGTGTTTCTTTGTGCACGGGGCGGTAGTCGAAACTGACTTTGCCCTCAGAGTCGACCCACGACAGCGTGTGCTTCATCCAGTCGACGTCATTTCTATCCGGATAATCTTCGCGGGCGTGCGCGCCGCGACTTTCGGGACGATTGGCTGCCGACTCGATCGTTGCTGTCGCATTGAGCAGCAGGTTCTCGAGTTCCATGGTCTCAACAAGATCGGTGTTCCAAACCATCGAACGATCCGTCACACCAACGTCTCCGAAACTGGCGAAAGTCTCGCGCAACAAATCGACACCCTTGTTGAGCGATTCTCCGGTTCGGAATACAGCGGCATGACCTTGCATGACCTTCTGCATCTCGACGCGAATCTCAGCGGTTGGTCGATCACCACTCGCATTGCGTAGCTTGTCGATTCTAGCGACGCTGTCCTGACCTGCTGCAGCGGCCAGTTCCTTGTGGCGTGCACCGGGTGTCATCTCTTCGGCGCAAAAATGCGCGGCTGCCCGGCCGAATACGACCAGGTCCAGTAGTGAGTTCGAGCCCAGACGATTGGCACCGTGAACAGATACGCAAGCCGCTTCGCCGACTGCCATCAAGCCGGGTACGACTGACTCCGGGTCGTCGCCTTTCTTCGTAATAACCTGGCCGTTGAAGTTGGCCGGTATGCCACCCATGTTGTAGTGCACGGTCGGCAGCACAGGAATCGGCTCTTTGGTGACATCGACTCCGGCGAAAATTCGCGCGGATTCAGCGATGCCCGGCAAGCGCTCTTCGATCACTTCCGGGCCGAGATGCTCCAGGTGCAGATGAATATGATCCGCTTCACTACCAACACCACGGCCCTCGTTAATCTCGATCGTCATAGAACGACTGACTACATCACGAGATGCCAGGTCTTTCGCATTCGGCGCATAGCGCTCCATGAATCGCTCGCCATCCGAATTCGTGAGGTAACCGCCCTCGCCGCGTACTCCCTCAGTAATCAGGCAACCCGCGCCGTAAATTCCGGTTGGATGGAACTGAACGAATTCCATATCCTGCACAGGTAGGCCGGCACGCATTACCATCGCGCTGCCGTCGCCAGTACAAGTATGGGCCGACGTACAGGAGAAAAATGCACGACCGTAACCACCCGTGGCCAGAATCACTTGATGCGAGCGGAAGCGATGCAAGCGTCCAGTCGCGAGGTCGATTGCAACAACGCCGCGGCAGGCTCCGTCTTCCATAATCAGATCGACAGCGAAGTACTCAATAAAAAACTCGGCGTCGTGCTTCAACGACTGTTGATACAGCGTGTGCAGCATCGCATGACCCGTACGATCAGCCGCCGCGCAGGTGCGCTGCGCCGTACCTTCGCCGTAGCGCGTCGTCATGCCGCCAAACGGACGCTGATAAATTTTGCCTTCTTCAGTACGCGAAAACGGCACCCCATAGTGCTCAAGTTCGATTACCGCATCGGGTGCTTCTTTGCACATGTACTCGATCGCGTCCTGATCGCCGAGCCAGTCGGAACCCTTTACGGTGTCGTACATATGCCAACGCCAGTCGTCCTCGCCCATGTTGCCGAGCGCTGCACTAATGCCACCTTGTGCAGCGACAGTATGGCTGCGAGTTGGAAAGACCTTGGTGATACAGGCAGTCTTGAAACCCGCCTCTGCCAGACCGAATGTCGCTCGCAGACCAGCGCCACCGGCGCCAATGACCACTACGTCGTAAGTGTGATCAATAAATTCGTAGTCGCTCATGCGCCCAATCCGATCTTAATAATTGCGTAAACAGCCGCTACCGCGAAAAACGTATGCGCGAAACGGGACAGTATTAGTGCCGTCAATTTGAGGCCGTGTCCATGCACGTAGTCTTCTACAACTACCTGCACACCGAGATTCGAGTGATAAGCCATCGTCACAACCAGCAGCAACAACAGCACGGCGTTGAGCGGCGCGCCAATGAAGGCGATTGCATCGCTGTGCGCGAAACCGGGCATCGTTAGCGCCGAACAAACAAACCAGAGCCCTAGGATGAGGAGACCCATGCCGGACAAGCGTTGCCCCCAGAAGTGGCCCGTGCCCTCTTTGGCACTACCCAAACCCAGCACATTGCCGAGCGGTGTACGAAGACTCATGATTGCACCACCCAGAAGGACACGGTCAGCACAAGTGCCAGAATCAGAACAAACCACGACGAAGCGTTGGCCGTAGCTTTCTCAAAACCGCGCCCACTGTCCCAAACAAAATGCCGCACACCATTTGCAAGATGGAAGAAAAACGCGAAACTCCAACCAATCAACAACAATTTACCCATTGGTGAGTCCATGCAGCTCATGAAGCTGCCGTAAGTTTCTGCGCCCATGGCGGCATCAAAAAGCCAACCGGCCAGTACGATAAAACCAACACTCATCACTACGCCGGTTGCCCGGTGCAGGATTGAGGTCGTCATGGTGATCGGCCAGCGGTAGATCGAGATGTGTGGCGACAGCGGCCTGCCGTTATTGCTCATGAAGTTTCTTCTTGTTGACGTAAGATTTTGAATTATAAGAAATAAAATGCTTAGAAATCGATACAGCGCCCGGCTTTTTCCCAATCACCGTAGCGTGTCGGATCCAGCCCACCCCGGCCACCGACCTCTTTCGGCCGACTCTCTGTCTCAGGCGAGTTATCATCTACGGTCGGTTCCTCGGAATCGAGCTTCTTTTTCGAGTCGTCTGCTTGCATGCCGAGAGTATGCCAGAGGCTTGCAACCCCTGCAGTACCAGTATCTACGTAGAGAAATATGACACAAGTTCTGACTATTTTAGTGACCGGCCCGGATGCCTTTGAATTCTTGCAGGGACAGCTGACCAACGACCTCAAGCGGCTCGAATCTGAAGACGAGATTCTGACCGCCTGGTGCAACCCGAAAGGTCGAGTTGTCTGGTTCGGCACCGCACGCGCAATTGAAGACGGCTATGCCCTGTCCACACCCACCGAGACTGCCGAAGCCATCGTCAAACGTCTGACGATGTTTCGTTTTCGCTCAAAGGTCGATTTCAAGATCAACGATGACCGTGTAAGCATCGATCCGGCAGCATTGATCAAAGCCGGTCATCCATTCATCGGCCCGCAACAAGTCGAACAATTCACCCCCCACATGCTTAACCTCGACCTCCTCAATGCCATCAGCCTCGACAAAGGCTGCTACACCGGCCAGGAAATCGTCGCCCGAACACACTACAAGGGCGCCACCAAACGACGAACCATGCGATTCACAAGCGACGGTCCCGTGTCGGTAGGCGACAAGATCGCGCTTGAGGGCCGAGATATTGGTGAGGTTTTGAACGTTGCCGGGAATGAGCTGCTCGCCGTTATTCCAACGGCCAAAGCGTCAGGTGATTTGAAGGTCAATGACTCGTTGCTAGCTCTACTGGAAATGCCATATGCGGTGCTGGCGGATTAACGCACGCAGTTGGTCAAAGTCGAAGAGAGCTCCCCAGACTTAGTCGAAGGACTCCGGCCGCATATGCGGGAAGAGCAAGACATCGCGAATCGACGGCGAATCCGTAAACA
>Ga0209344_10004434_pt1 | contig 12910 bp, 11 predicted proteins | sample Cruoilmetagenom6_FD_187293 | JGI IMG/M metagenome (GOLD analysis project Ga0209344, IMG submission 187293) | Oil polluted marine microbial communities from Coal Oil Point, Santa Barbara, California, USA - Santa Barbara Oil Seep Sample 6 (SPAdes)... | ecosystem: Environmental > Aquatic > Marine...
TTAGTGACCTTACAGGAACAAAGCGACCACCGAAATACTGCGCGTATTTTATCGACCCTGCATGCCAAGGTTATGGAAGGACAGTCTTTGGCCTACGCCATGCGTTTGTTTCCCAAAGCCTTTGATGAACTGGTGGCCACCAGTGTTGAAGCCGGTGAACAGGCCGGGCAGTTAGCAGAAGTTTTATTACAATTGGCCGACTACCTGGAAACCCGCGAAACCCTGGGCAAAAAATCCATGTCAGCCTTGATCTACCCGATGATTTTAATTATTACGGCGATTGCGCTGGTGGCCGGGTTGATGGTTTATATTGTGCCCAAGGTAATCGATGTATTTGCGTCGGCCAATGTCGCTTTACCGCTGATGACGCGGGTGTTGATTGGTATCAGTGACTTTCTGAGCCAATATGGTTGGTTGTTGTTATTGGGTTTAGTCGTCTTGATTTTGGGTTTTTTTACCGCCTTACAAAAACCTGAGTTTAGATTGGCCTGGCATCGGTGGCTGCTTAAATTACCGGTTTTTGGGTCTTTGACTCGGACTGCCCAAAGTGCCCGCTTTACCCGTACTTTAGGCATATTAACCCACAGTGCGGTACCGATTGTATCGGCATTATCGCTGGCCTCGCAGGTGGTGCGCAATGAAGTCATGAAACAGGCCTGCCAACAAGTGGCTGCCGCGGTGCGGGAAGGTGCATCATTGGCCGGTGCCATGCGCTCGGTGGGTGAGTTTCCGTCGCTGACGGTTAAACTGGTACACTCAGGAGAGCAAAGTGGTCGATTAAGTGATATGCTGAATCGAATCGCCATGGTGCAGGAGCGGGATGTGGAAAGTAAACTCACCACCCTGACTAATGCCATACAACCGCTGGCCATTTTATTTGTCGGTTTGATGGTGCTGTTTATTGTGCTGGCGATGTTGTTACCCATTTTCCAAATTAATACGCTGCTTAATTAAACCGATGATTAGCTTTAACCGTGTCAGTAAATCCTATGGTAAACACAACAAAGCCCTGGCCGATGTCAGCTTTGATGTGGAGGCCGGTGAGATGTTGTTTTTAACCGGCCATTCCGGTGCCGGTAAAACCTCGATATTAAAGCTGATTATGCGGATTGAGACCATTTCCTACGGTCAGGCTGAAGTTAACGGTCATAATATCCGGCATTTATCCGATAATCAGTTACCGCAATATCGCCGTGACTTAGGCATGATTTTTCAAGACCATCGCTTATTAGAAAATCGCACTATCTTAGACAATGTCGCCATGTCCATGTGGTTACGTGGCTTTACCATGAAAGAAAGCCGCAAACAAGCGCGGGTTATTTTGGGTCAAGTGGGTTTAGCCGAAAAAACCCGGTTCTACCCCAGTCAACTGTCCAGCGGTCAGCAACAACGGGTGGGTATCGCCCGTGCCATTATCTCAAAACCGGCGATTTTACTGGCCGATGAGCCCACCGGTAACCTTGATCCGGATTTGTCCTTAGAACTGATGGATTTGTTTATGCGGATTAATAAAAATGGTACCACGGTGGTGATTGCCTCCCATGATCTGATTCTGATAAAACGCTTGCGTAAACGGGTGCTGGTGTTGGACTCAGGGCGATTGATTGATGATTACCGACCATCATGAATCAAACTGTTGATAACCAACCTAACCCCTTAAAACGCTGGTATCGCGGCCATGGTCGTGCCTTTCTGGGTGGTTGGCGGATGCCGTTACAAACACCTTACAGCAGTTTATTTACGGTGATTACCCTGGCCATCTGCTTCTATTTGCCCTTATTAATGTGGACTTTATGGCAGAACTTTGATGGTGTCCAGCAGCAGTGGCAAAATCAGGGCAGTGTGGCGGTGTTTTTAAAACCCAATGTCGGCGAACAGCAACGACAGAACTTACAACAAGAACTGTTACAAAAGAATTTGATTGCTGCGGTAACATTGGTGGCCAAGCAAACCATTAAAGCAGACCTCAGCGATGATCCGCAACTCAATCAAGTGATTGCGGTGATTGATGATTATGATTTACCTGATCAACTCATGCTCAAGCCCCATGAAGCCGCCACCGTTGAGCAATTAAAAACACTGGCCAAGCAACTCCAATTACATCCGGATATTGATTATGTCAGTTTCGATGCCGACTGGTACCGCCAGTTACAGGCTGTTACACAGGCATTGTATTACCTGACCCAGGGCAGTATTGTGATTTTTTTGACCATTGTTCTGGTGTTTTTGAGTCACTCCATTGGTAACGAAATCGCCGCCCATAAAGCTGAAATTGGCTTAAAGAAGTTATTGGGCGCCTCGCCGGGACAGATTCGACGCCGGTTTCTATACAGTGGATTTTATTATGGGGTGTTGGCGGGTTTATTGGCCTGGCTGTTATTGGTAATTACCTTGTGGTGGATGAAAAAACCGCTGATGGCGTTAACCGAAAGCTTTGGCCGGGCTTTTTCAATCCATGCCGGTTCCTTGTCACAATGGTTCTTATTTATCACCTTATGCGCCTTAATCACCTGGCTCGGCGCCCGCATCAGCAGCTCGGGGCATATCCATAAGTTGTGATTAAATCAAAAACAGTTTTGTTCGGTATCGTGTACAATAGCTCTCATGACTGATTCGCATAAAGTTTTGATTGCCGATTCTTCCCGATTGGCACGCACCATGACTGAAAAGTTGGTGAAAAAAATTAAGCCTTACACCGATGTGATTGCTGTGAGCAATGTCGCGGAAGCGCTGGAGCATCTTCGCGAAAATCGGGTGGATTTAATTTTAACTGCGCTGCGATTAAAAGACGACGATGGTACTAAAATTTGTAGCTATGTGCGTGAGAATCACCATTACTTACCGGTTATTATTATCTCAGGCGACGTAGATAATCGCCTCAAAGAGCGACTATTGGGCAGTGATGTCACCGATTATATCGACAAAGCCGCCGGCCAAAAGGGTTTAGAAATATTTCTCACCGGATTATTACAACCCGAAGACCAAATCAACGGTAAAATCCTTTATATAGAAGATTCCGCGGTGGTGGCGCATGCCACTAAAAAATTACTACAAAATCACCACATTGATATCACCCATACCCTGAGTGTCACCGATGCCAAAGAACTGATTCCTGATCGTGACAGTGCTTATCAGCAGTTTGATTTGGTTTTGACAGATTATTATCTTAAGAATAATGAAACCGCCATGGATATTCTTCGATATGTGCGCAGTGATTTAGGCCTGGATAAAATTGAGATGCCATTTGTTATTATGACCGGTGATGAAAACACTGAAAATCAAAAGCAAATTCTTAAAAGTGGTGCCAATGATTTAATTGGCAAGCCGGTTAATCAAGAGGCACTGGTTAAAAAAATTAAATTCCAGATTCGATTCACTCAGTTTCATCGCGCTAAAATAAACCAAAGCGCGTAAACAAAGATGGCTGAGACCCTGACGCCACAAATAGAAGCCAGTTGGTTAAAGGCTTTGAACAATGAGTTTCAGCAGCCTTATATGCAGAAACTTAAACAGTTTTTGCGGCAAGAAAAGCAGCAAGGCCAGGTGATTTATCCCGCCGGATCAAATATCTTCGCGGCGTTTAATAACACCCCGTTAAGCCAGATAAAAGTGGTTATCCTCGGGCAGGACCCATACCATGGCCCGAATCAAGCCCACGGTTTAAGTTTTTCTGTACAAGCCGGCACAGCGTTACCGCCTTCCTTAAAAAATATCTATAAAGAACTGCACGCTGATTTAGCTGTGAAAAACACCGCAGGTGATTTAACAGCGTGGGCAGCACAGGGTGTTTTATTGTTAAACAGTGTTCTGACCGTGCGCAAAAACCAAGCCGCCAGTCACCGCGGGCAGGGTTGGGAACAGTTCACCGATGCCGTCATAGAAGTCATTAATGAACAATGCCAGCATGTGGTTTTTATGCTGTGGGGCAGTTATGCCCAGAAAAAAGGGGCGGTTATTGATGCGAATAAACATTTGCTATTAACCGCACCACACCCATCGCCCTTATCCGCGCATCGCGGTTTTTTTGGTTGTCGTCATTTTTCACAAGCCAATCACTATTTAAAAAAACATAAGAATACTGAATTAAACTGGCAATTATCCTAAAAAGTATGGTTTTTGTTTTCGCTGAACTTGAAGGCGTATATAATTAATTCATGATTAGTTTTAATAAATTTCAGCTTTTTCTTTTTGTGGCGCTCACTGTGAGCTTAACTTCAGTGCACAGTAATTCACAGCTGCCGGATAATCCTGCGCCCTGGTTACAAGAATTGATTAACCAGCCCCAGTATAAAGACCAAATCAATCGTTTTGGTTTTGCCATAGGCGGGGAATTGCGTTTAAAACTTGAACAGCATTTAGCCGAAGTAATTGAAATGCCTAAACAGCACAAAATGGCAAGCCGCTTACTTGATTACGATCAGTACTTAGGCGGTCAATATAAGACCGGCCAGTTTAAACTTAAAAATGTGGGTGGCTTACAACTATTCTTACCCTTTGGGATTTTTGAAGGGGTGCAGTCCGGTCAATTATTTATTGAAGGAAACATAATTCTGCAAAATCAGGGCCAAACACTGGTGTTTAAAGATCTCCGCATCGCTCACGCCAAACGCTCGCCCAAAGCCGGTGATATGGCGGTGTTGGATATTATAAACGGGCAGGGCGAGGTATTATTTCATCTGGATAATATCCACACGGTATGGGAGCAGAATAACAGTGTGTTGCGTTACCAACATGTGGATGTGCGTCTAAGCCAATGGTTGGCTGAGCAGTTGAATAAAACCCACTTATCAGGTCATGTGGTGGGTTCTTTGCAAATGATCAACGATGTTACACAAAGCGCTCTGAACGCAGTCATTAAAGGTGGTCCACCGCAATGTGATTCAAGACCGGTGTGGCCTTCAGCACAGGACCCGGCTGATGTGATGTTGATAGAGCTCACAGGTGAAAGTCGCCAGGTCAATGGCGGCGGCACGGATCGCATTGTCATTCCAACAGCACGCTTACAAAATATCGGTGATGCCGATGTGCCCTGGTATCGCCAGTTTACCGGCTCCTTCCCACCCCATAATAATGATCAACACCCCTTTCTAATCTGGAACTTATATCAGGAAAAAGAGGGTCGATTTACCCAAATTGCCGCCTCAGCGCTTAAACATGCTTTTTACACCACCAATCAACAGTGCACATTGAATTGCTATAATAATAATATTCTGTGGCCGGGTTGCCGGGATACCTATGGTAAATTGAGCAATGACAATAATTTACATTTAGGACCGCGCCAGGAAATTAATCCTTTTTCAGGCACCTGGGACAGTTGTGGTTCATCATTTGACCCTGGTTGTACCGGCTCACAAACCAATGCAGCCGCTGATGATGAGCAGCGAATGCGGGTTAAAGTCAATGATTTCAGTGATGCGCAGGCAACGTATTATTTGTCCGCCTGGTATGTGGTTCGCGATGATATCAACATTTACAACAGCATGGGCAGTCGTCCGGTGGCTTATAATAGTTCCAATCAATATTTAACCAACACCGGTCCCTTTGCGCAAGGCCCGGCGGCTGATCGCTGGGTGCCGGATACAGGTTTTAATGTGCCTGCTATGACATCTTCGTTTCGTGTTCTGCGACCCGGCGCGGGACATCTGTCTGTCAAATCAAAAGTCATCAATTTAGGCGGTGGCCTCTATCGATATCATTATTTTGTCGAGAATTATGACTATTTTCCAGGTATAAGTCAGCTCCGAATTCCGGCAGAAAATAATATCGACTTATCACAATATGATTTTAATGATGTTGATGACATTGCTTTAAATGACTGGTCATTGAATCAAACTGCCGGACAGATAGAATTTAACCCAATTAATAGCAATTGGATTGATTGGGGTTATGCCTATACATTTTCAGTAACGCTGTCTCGAACACCGGTGGAGGGTGTAGTTAATTTACAAGGTGAGATGGGTGATGGCTTATTTAATGTGCAAGCTTTGGTGCCGGCGTCAGATCTTATTTTTGCCGATGGGTTTTAGGCCAACTTGAAAGGTCTTTAATTCTTGAATAACCTTTCATTAACAACTGTTAAGCTTGTCACTGTAAATTTTTCGTTATTCTGGTAGAATAAGCCTCTTTTTTAGTAAAGACCTTTAATAATATATGGCAAAAGAAGACGTAATTGAATTAGAAGGTAAAGTAATTGATACTTTGCCGAACACCATGTTCCGTGTTGAATTAGAAAACGGGCATGAAGTGGTGGCGCATATTTCCGGTCGCATGCGTAAGCACTATATCAGAATTTTAACCGGCGATACTGTTACCGTAGAACTCACCCCTTACGATTTAAGTAAAGGGCGAATTACTTTCCGCAGCAAATAGAGGAATGTTCTTGGGACTTCCGTTCCAAGCTTAAGCCAAACACCTATAATCCCTAAAGGCGGCCGCTACCGAGTCCAATCTAGCGCGGCACACCTATATCCATATAGGCGGCCGCTACCGAGTCCAATCTAGCGCGGCACACCTATATCCATATAGGCGTCATTCAAATGTAATAAGGAAGAAAAAAACCTGATTAATCTGCTTTTTCTTCCTGTTGACGATGTTGTTTGACGTTGGTTTCAATGTTAAATATTAATTTATCTTGATCGACGTCGACCTTCACTAAGCCGCCATTTTTCAACTTGCCAAATAAAATATCATCCACCAAAGGCTTTTTCAGATGATGGTCGATGGCGCGTTGCATGGGTCTGGCACCCATATCACGGTCGTAACCTTTATCGACTAACCAGCTGCGAGCCTGGCTGCTCAGCTGAAATTTGATACCTGGCTCAGTCAGTTGATGCTCCAGTTCAATCATGAGTTTATCAACAATCCGCTCGATATGGCTAATATCCAGATTCTGGAATGGCACGATGGCATCTAAACGATTTCTAAATTCAGGTGTGAAGACCCGTTTAATTTCCTGCATGGCATCGCTGCTGTGGTCTTGATCTAAGAAACCAAAACTACTGCGACTATGTAAGGTGGCACCGGCATTGGTGGTCATCACCAACATCACATGGCGAAAATCAGTCTCACGACCATTCGAGTCGGTTAGTTTGCCGTTATCCATCACTTGCAGCAGAATATTCATAATATCCGGATGGGCTTTTTCCACTTCGTCCAGCAACACAATGGCGTGTGGTGTTTGATGTACCTTATCGGTTAATAATCCGCCTTGTTCATGACCCACGTAGCCGGGCGGTGCACCAATTAGTTTAGAAACAGAATGCGGTTCCATGTATTCAGACATATCAAAGCGAATTAATTTCAAACCTAAATGATGAGACAATTGTCGCACCACTTCAGTTTTACCGACACCGGTGGGACCGGCAAACAATAAATTAGCCACCGTACGATGATCTCGATTTAATCCGGCACGTGACATTTTTATGGTATCGGCTAATATTTCGATGGCCTCATCCTGTCCAAAAATAACATGTTTTAAATTACGCTTGATTGATTTCAGGCGATCGGTATCTTGTTGATTTAAGTCGGCCACCGGGATTTTAGCAATCGATGCCACCACCCGACGTGCGTCTGTGGCAGAAATGGCTTGTTCCTGTAAACCATGAATCCGTTGCCAGGCACCGGCTTCATCAATGACATCGATGGCTTTATCCGGTAGAAACTTGTCACTGATGTGCTTGGCTGAAAGCTTAACCGCCGCAGTGACCGCTTCATCCAAATAACTGACATCATGAAATTCTTCGTAGTAGGGTTGTAAACCGCGTAAAATCTGAATGGCTTCAGACTCCGAGGGCTCAGTAATGGTTACCTTCTGAAAACGCCTGGCCAGCGCCCGATCCCGGTCAAAAATAGTACGTACCTCATCCTGAGTGGTGGCACCAATACAACGTAAGCTGCCTTTGCTTAGGGCAGGTTTTAATAAATTTGAGGCATCTAAAGAGCCGCCTGACACCGCACCGGCACCAATAATGGTGTGGATTTCATCAATAAACATAATGGCATGATCAATGTCAGCAATATATTTAATCACTGATTTGAGGCGTTTTTCAAAGTCACCGCGGTATTTTGTACCAGCCAATAACGCACCTAAATCCAAAGCAAAGACTTGCGCATCTGCCATGACTTCGGGGACTTCGCCATTGACGATTTTTAAGGCCAAACCTTCGGCAATGGCGGTTTTACCGACACCGGGTTCACCCACCAATAAAGGATTGTTTTTAGATCGGCGCATTAATACCTGAATGACCCGTTCCACTTCCTGATCACGACCAATCAGTGGGTCAATTTTACTTTGTTGGGCCTTTTTATTGAGGTTCACCAAAAAACTTTTACCACTGTCGGGTTTTTTCTTGTTATCACTTTGTTCTTGGTCTTCGGCTTGTTCAGTCAGGGGTTGTTCCACCTCATCAAAACCGCCATGGGCAATGCTTCTGACCACATCATAACGGGACACGCCTTGTTTATTGAGCAAATAAACCACATGCGAATCGGACTCATCAAACATCGCCACCAACACCCGATCACCGGTGACCTGACTCACCTCAGCGGATTGGGCTGAATAAATGGCGCGTTGGATGACCCGTCGAAAGGCCAATGTCGGCTGGGTTTCAAAGTCAGCCTCTGCGGGTAGAATTTTGACATGCTGAGCAATAAGCACTTGTAACTCTTGTTCCAGGAGATGCAAATCAGCACCCACCATTTTTAGCACTTGCAAGGCTTGCTTGTTTTTCAGTAAAGCCAGCATCAAATGCTCCATGGTCAGTAACTCATGGCGTTTTTGACGGGCCAGCGTGTAAACTTCGCTGATATTTTGATCTAATTGACTGTCTAACATTTACACCACCTCACTGACACATAGTAACGGGTGCTCATGATCGCGGGCATAATCGTTAACTAATGTGGTTTTGGTTTCGGCCACTTCATGGGTAAAGATACCACAAATACCTTGGCCACGGGTGTGGACATGTAGCATGATTTTAGTGGCTTGTGATTCGTCCATATAGAAAAATTTACGCAACACTTCAATGACGAAATCCATGGGTGTGAAATCGTCATTAATCAGCATCACTTTGTACATTTTCGGGTCTTTGATCTGGGATTCTAACTGTTCCAGTAGATCAACACCTTGTTGGGTTTTGTTTTGTTTATCGGTCATGGGTTGTTGTTTAATCTATTATTGACTCATAATATCATGGTTGATACGTCGCTTTTCAAGTTATCACTGCAATACCTATTCTACAATAAGCTGCGTGAAATGAACAAAATCGGCGAAAACCCTTGTTTTATCATTCTTTTTTGACATGTTACCGCTAAAATACAGGTATGGAAAAAATTAAAATTGCGATTAGCGCCTGTCTGTTAGGACAAGAAGTGCGCTATAACGGCGGTCATAAACACGCGCCATTTTGTACTCAGATACTTTCCGAGTGGTTTGATTACATTCCCATTTGCCCTGAAGTTGAGATTGGCCTGGGCGTGCCGCGCGAACCCATTCGATTGGTCATGGAAGATGATCAGGTTAAAGCCAAAAACGTGAATGACCACAAACATGATTATACTGAACAATTAGCGGATTTGGCTGGCCAGAAAATACCCGCTTTAGCCGATGTCTGTGGTTATATTTTTATGCAAAAATCACCCAGCTGCGGATTATTTCGGGTGAAAGCTTATTTACCCAACGGCATGCCACATAATGAGCCTCAATCGGGTATCTACGCCAAAGCCATCGACGACGCCATGCCCTTACTGCCTAAAGAAGAAGCGGGGCGTCTCAATGACATGCGATTACGGGAAAACTTTATTATCCGCGTGTTTGCCACTGACAGATGGCGCCGGGAAGTCTCAACGGATTCATCGCCCGGCGCTTTGGTTGATTTTCATCGTCAGCATAAATTTTTACTCCAAGCCCATTCAGAAGTGATGTACCGGGATTTGGGCCGCCTTGTCGCCAATGCCGGAGACGGTGAAAAGGTACGCGGTGACTACTTTGAATTATTTATGCAATGCCTGGCCAAACCGGCCAAAATTAAAAGCCATGTAAACGTCTTGTATCATTTACTGGGCTTTTTCAAAAAAGAACTCCCCGCCGACGCCAAAGCCTCCATCATCAGTACCATCGAGCAATACCAACAAGAAAAAGTATTCCTAATGACGCCACTTACTTTAATGCGTCATTATGCAGAAGTTCATCACATAAATTATTTATTAGACCAGGTATATTTGAAACCCTATCCCAATGAACTGGGGTTGCAAAACCATTTATAAGAGAGGCCAATGAGAAAATTAATCGAATTATTGTTATGTATGGCTGCGCTTGTGGCCTTTCAACAAGCCAAAGCCATCAGCTTAAGTGATACCAACCAGGGGCAGGCTTTAATTTTTCCGTATTATTCAGTGCAAAATAATTTACGCAGCATGATCACCCTTCAAAACAACAGCAATCAACATAAAGCAATTATGATCGAATTTAGAGAGGGCTTTAACGGCCAACCGGTGTTGTCCTTTAATATTTATCTGTCCCCTCAAGAAACATGGATGGGTCAATTGGTGGCTGCGGTGTCCGATTTATCACCACCTTTTGCCGGACAGCAATCGACCCGAATAAATAGCTTTAATATGGGCTGTACACCATGGTTAAATAATTCTCAAGAATTTCTTCCCTTTGAACTTGATAATGATCCGGCACCTGATAATTTAGTGCGTACCCAAACCGGTTTTATACAGGTGTCTGAAATGGGCGAAGTGATTGATAATCATGCCTATGCCATCGACACTGATTGTGACTATTTGGTGAGTTCTTGGAATGGTGGTCAATGGATGAATGATCCGAATGTTGATATGCAACCTGCCACCGGTGGATTGTCGGGTTCCATGACGATTAAAAACATGATTGGCGGTGATCAATTTAGTTATCAGGCCATCGCCGTTGATAATTTCCATGATGAGGGCGAGCTTTTCCATATTGCACCAGCAAGTATCTTACTTTGGGATGGCAACACCCTAAAAAACCAATTAGAGATGGACAATCAAGCGCAAGAACATACTTGGCAAGCAAGCTATAAAGCCACCAGTGCTTCTTTCATGCGGACACTACTCAGTGACCAGTTCATTAAAGACGCCGCTACCGATACTGAAGTGGTGCTCACTTTCCCCACAAAAAATAAATATGTTAATTATTATCAATCCAAAAGACCGCCCTTTACGCAAGAATTCCAAAGCAATGGTGCTTGTGAGTTGGTTCCGGTCAGTACCTACGATAACAATGGCATATTGGAACCCCAGGTCAATCCACAAGCAGCGTCACTGTGCCGCAGTGTCAATGTGCTGGGTTTTAATCATGCCAATTACAGCAAAATGCCCTATTTAGCAGATCAGTATCACAATCTGATCGACATCCAATCAGAACTGGGAACGGTGGAATTTGATTTCTCCCGTTTTGCCACCGCTGATGCTATTGATACGGCCAATAACAATGAACGCTATGTCTATTATGGTCTACCTGTAATCGGGGTGGTGATGCATAAAGTTGAAGCCGGTGGTAACACCACATTGATCATGCAAGAAATGACTCATACGCAGCGTATTGTCACTGATCTTATATTTGAGAATGGCTTTACTCAATAAACCATAACAATGGACTTTATATGCCAAGCCATACCGACATGGGTGACTGTATATTTCTTTGTTCATTGTCTATTAACGATTTACAGCTTGAGTTATGCGAATCAAGAAAACACCTTCTCAAAATTAAATTGGTTTCTTATTTTATGGATGCCAGTGCTGTCATTAATATACACCTACCGGGCTGAACCCTGTGAAAAAGAAAACCCAAGTATGACCATGGTCATTATTTGGCTTGCCTTACTAATCATCATAATTTTAAGGTTACCAGCTGTTTTTTGTTTATTAAATTAATCAGTTAGGTTTGAGCAGTAATAAAATCAGGATTAAAAACATAACATGACTAAACCAATAAAAAAAGATAAAGGCTTAGTCAGTAAACTCAATAAAGTCTTTATTATTCAACTGGTCTTTATCAGCCTGGCCACCGTGGGTGGTGTCTTTGGTGCGGCCAAAGTGGTTGAAAACGTTTTGATTAAACAGGCCTTGCAAGGTGAAGCGAAATTTTTCTGGGAGCACCGCGCTAACAACCCCGATTTTCCACTGCCTAAAACCATGAACCTCACCGGTTATATGGTCATCAATGATGATTATTCAGCGGTACCGGGTCCACTGGCCACCATGCAGGAGGCCTACCAACGGGTCGAATTGAATCATAAAATGCCGATTGCCTATGTCACGCAGAAAGACAATCAGAAATTGTTTCTGGTGTTTGAAGAAGCCCAGGTTTCTAAACTGGCCTTTTATTTTGGCATCACGCCTTTGGTAATTGTGCTACTGGCGATTTATCTACCGGCTTTTATTTCCTATGTGCATTCGAAGCGGGCCTTGTCGCCGATATTGCGTTTGGTGCGAAAGTTGGAAACAGTTGATATATCTCAGGCCGGTTTAAGCCAGCTCAGTTTCGATGATGTGAATCAATACGCCAACAATGAAATCAACACCCTGGTGGTGACCTTCGAAAAGGTCTCCGGACGCATCGCTGAATTTGTTAATCGAGAACGTAATTTTTCTCGCTATGCCGGCCATGAATTACGGACACCGCTGGCGGTGCTGAAAGGTAATATTGAATTACTTAAAAAACAGCCCCTGGAGCCTTCGGCGGAAAAGCTGGTCAAGCGTATGGAGCCGATGGTGGCGGATATGCAGGCTTTGATTGAAGCCTTGCTGGTACTGTCCCGAGAAGAGCAGGTGGCTAATCAGGAAGTGACGATGGTTAATGATTTACTGAGAAATGCTGTTGAACAGGCCATTGCCTTATTCCCCGATAAAACAGTTCATTTGCATTGGC
>Ga0209344_10004435_pt1 | contig 12907 bp, 11 predicted proteins | sample Cruoilmetagenom6_FD_187293 | JGI IMG/M metagenome (GOLD analysis project Ga0209344, IMG submission 187293) | Oil polluted marine microbial communities from Coal Oil Point, Santa Barbara, California, USA - Santa Barbara Oil Seep Sample 6 (SPAdes)... | ecosystem: Environmental > Aquatic > Marine...
GGCATGGTCCACCGGTATCAGAAACGAATTCCCATCGGAACTGCGTCTTTCCATCCAGGTAATTCGCGGCGCGAAATGGATCAATAAACCCGGCTGTTGCCGCCATGTTGAAGTGCGGCGTTACAACAATGAGAATTTTGGAAGATGCCTCGGGAACTGCTTGCATATGACCATTGACGCAAAGTTCGCGTCCAAAACAAGCAAATTTCGACGTGACACCATGTAATAATCCAGAAATACTACAAAAAAAATAAATTAGGGAGAAAGAAACATGAAGACATTAACTCTGGGCTTGGCTGCTGCCGCAATTGCGGGTGCAGGACACGCTGCTGATCTGGGCGCGGTTGATGAGCCCATCAAACTGGCCATCAATGAATGGACGGGCCAACACATTTCCACGCATGTGGCGGGCGAAATGCTCAAGGCCGCTGGCTACAAGGTTGAATACACGACCGCCGGATACATGAACATGTACCAGGCGATGTCAGACGGCGAAATTCATGCGGCTCTTGAAATCTGGTCCTCCAACGTCAGCGACGATTACGGTGCGAAGGTTGAAGCAGGCGGTGTTGTCGAACTGGGCGATTTGGAATTGGCCGCCGGTGAAGGCATCGCATATCCAGCGCATGTCGCGGACCTGTGCCCTGGCTTGCCAGCATGGGAAGCTCTGAAAGATTGCGCTGCCACATTTGCAACTGCCGAAACTTTACCAATGGGCCGTCTGGTCGATTACCCTGCGGATTGGGGCACACCCGGTGCGGATCGTATGACCGGTTTTGATCTGCCGTTCAAAGCGGTTCCAGCGGGTTCAGAGGGCGCATTGATCACAGAACTGCGTGCATCAACCGATAAAGGTTCACCTTTGCTGATCGTGTTCTGGCAACCACATTGGGCGATGTCGGCATATGACGTGCGTTTCGTTGAGGTTCCTGATGGTGAAACAGCATGCTTTGAGGATGCCTCATGGGGTCCTAACCCGAATGCTGTGAACGATTGTGGTTTTGCGCCAACACGCATCTTCAAGGCAGGCTGGTCCGGCATCGAAGAAAAATGGCCAGCGGCGCATGAAATCCTGTCGAACTACACTCTGGATGGCGCTGTTCAACAACCTCTGATGGGTCAGATCGATGTTGATGGCATGTCCGTAGAAGAAGCCGTTGCTGCATGGATGGCGGACAACGAAGCGACGTGGAAGCCAGTTGTTGACGCAGCTGTAAACTAGGTCATCGCCACTCAAGAAAAGACGTGTCCCGGCCCGTACGCCGGGACCTCATGCTTAAGTCATGAGACCCCGGATCAAGTCCGGGGTACGTGTATTCTGACAACGACTTTTTCGATCTAAAGCGGGGCACGACATGAACAACGAAACAGCTTCGAAACAGCCCGCAATCAGGTGTCGGGGGGTTTGGCAGGTTTTTGGTGCAAACCCGAAACAGAAACTGGCGAATGCATTGTCGGTCTCGAATGGTGATCCAGATGCCGCTGCCAAGATTTTGTGCGATGATGGCATGATCCCCGCTGTTCAGGACGCCACGTTTGATGTTCACAAAGGCGAGCTGTTTGTCGTGATGGGCCTGTCGGGGTCCGGAAAATCCACCATCGTGCGCGGCATCTCCCGGCTATTAGACGCCACAGGTGGCGAAATCGATATCGACGGTGAAAACGTTCTCGCGGCCAGCAAGGCCCGCATGACTGAACTGCGCCGCCGTAAGCTTGGCATGGTGTTTCAGCATTTCGGTCTGTTCCCGCACATGACAGTCACTGAAAACGTCGCCTTCCCACTGAAAATGCAGGGGCAGGGCAAAAAAGAACGCACTGCGCGCGCCATGGAGGTGATCGAACTGGTCGGCCTCAAAGGGCGCGAAAAATCTTTCCCACGTGAAATGTCTGGTGGTCAACGCCAACGTGTCGGCATCGCCCGAAGCCTCGCGGTGAACCCGGACATCTGGTTTCTGGATGAACCCTTTTCGGCGCTCGACCCGTTGATCCGTCGTCAATTGCAGGACGAATTCATAAACATTCAGGCCACGCTGAAGAAATCCATCGTCTTCATCACGCATGATATTACCGAGGCCCTCAAGATCGCCGACCGCATAGCCATTATGCGCGATGGTAAAATCGTACAAATCGGAACACCAACCGAGATTGTCCTAAACCCGGTCGATGATTATGTACGCGAGTTTTCCAAGGACGTCGCCAAAGGGCGACACGCAAGATTGAGGTCTGTCATTCGCAACACTGATGACAAGTTGGTGAAGGGCCCGGACGATCCGGGCCTGCGTGAAGACATGACCCTGGAAGAGGCACTCGCGGCTTGTATGTCGCTTTACGAACCGGTTCCTGTCTGGGCCAAAGACGGCACGATGAAGGGTGTAATACACCCCGGTGATCTGGCAGCGGCACTTCAGGTGGAAGAATCATGAGCGTGGGAGATATCGAAGCATTCCCAGGTAAGGGTACATTGTCCCCTGGTACACAAGCTGCACTTGTTGTGATCGTGACAGGTGCTTTTTGTCTGTTAATGGAATCTGCGCTTCCTTGGCTGGTAAAATGGCCGGCGCTATGGGTTTTGCCGATGAGCGACTGGATTGGCACAAGTTTGACATGGCTTCTTGGCCTGATCAAACCCGTGATGCGCTTTTTTTCTATGCTGTTGAGCTACCCAATGGATTGGGCCAATGCGCTGTTTATTGGCACACCTTGGCCGCTGTTAATTGGGTTGGTGACAGCGTTGGGTTGGTACATCGGCGGGGTTCCACTGGCCTCGTTGGGCCTTCTGGGGTTGGGTTTCGTTGTTGCCTCGGGGTATTGGCTGGAAGGAATGGCGACGCTGGCGTTGGTTGCCGTGTCTGTTCCCTTGGCGCTTACTCTTGGCGGCGTCACGGGCATACTTGCCAACGAATTGCCCGGCTTCAAGGGGGCCATTCAAACTCTGCTGGATGTCATGCAGACGGTGCCGACATTCGCATATCTTACACCGCTGTTGTTTCTTTTTGGGTTTGGGCCGGTCGTCGGGTTGATCGCCAGCGCTATTTACGCGGCACCGCCAATGGCGAGAAACGTAATTCTTGGACTGGAGCGCGTCGAAAGCGACGTCAAAGAAGCGGCAATCATGAGCGGAGGAACACGATTACAACAGTTGTTCCTTATCGAAATCCCCTCTGCAAAAACGCAGATTATGGTCGGCGTGAACCAATGTCTGATGGCCGCGCTTTCAATGGTGATTATCGCTGCCGTAATTGGCGGATTTAAGGACATCGGTTGGGAAGTCCTTCTGATGATGCGCAAAGCCTTCTTTGGCCCCAGCCTTATGGCGGGCACAGTGATTGTGGTGTTCGCGGTTATTATTGACCGGTTCAGCAGCAAGCTTGCTGCGGACCGCATCCGACATGACGGGCGCGTGTCTTTGGGAATAGCGGCGGTTGGCGTAATCGTCGCGTTGGCGTTCTGGAAAACATTGCCAGACCCGTCTTCAATCACTCTGTTGGATCCGGTTGCAAAGTGGCTTGATCAAAGCTTGACTGGAATCCTGAAACAAAACGGCGCTGAGCTGGATAGCATTAAAAACGGGTCAATGTTTTACGCACTGCTTCCGCTCAAGATTGGGCTAGATGGCGCGGTGCTGCCTTTTACATGGGGGTTCCAATGGACGCAAAACATGAGCTTGATTTTGTTTGCAGTAGCCGCAGGTGGAGCCGCTTTATTGGCTGCAAGCGGGCGGACAACGCTTGGATTGGTCCTGTTCATTCTTGTCGGAATAATTGAAACCGGGGTTAGCGAATTACCATGGCCCTTCGTTCTGGTTGGGGCCGGTGCCTTGGGCTGGGTATCAGGGGGGCGAAAGCTAGCGGCTTTTGCAATTTTAATGCTGTCGCTGATTTTGTTTAGCGGACTTTGGGAACGAGCGCTTATTTCTCTGTACATGTCGGGCGCATCCGTTGTGGCCTGTGCAATAGTGGGTGGTGGAATTGGCCTGTTATGCGCCGTTAGCTCCTTGGCATGGCGAATAGTGCTGCCGATTTGCGATATGCTTCAGACGATCCCGCTGTTCGTTTATTTGATTCCGGTTATCATGTTCTTTCAGATCGGTGAATTCTCGGCCTTTCTCGCGATATGTATGTACGCCGTTGTTCCGATGATCCGTTACACGCGACACGGATTGGTCACTACACCGGAAGAACTGATTGAGGCGGCCACATCTTCGGGTGCGACCGGTTGGCAAACCATGACAGAAGTGCGTTTACCCTATGCCGCCCCGACAATCTTGTTAGGTCTGAACCAGACGATACTCTATGCCTTCGCTATGTTGGTGATTGCGGCCCTGGTTGGCACCACAGGATTAGGACAATCAATATACGGCTCTCTTGCTCAGGCTGATGTCGGCCTTGGAATTGCGTCCGGTGCGGCGATGGCCATCCTTGCATTGACGGCCGATCGTCTTGTACAGGGCTTTGCAACGGAACGGCGCAAGGCGCTTGGGCTATAACGGCCCGGCGCACTCTGTGACCCGGGCAAAGGTCCGAACAAAAGGAATGACAGGTCGATGAAACGCCTGAGGAATGACGCTGCGCGCAAACGCTGGATCGCCGACACCCTGACAACGCTGCCCAAGGGCACAAGCCTGTTGGACGTCGGGGCAGGGGAATGTGCCTACAAACCCCATTGCGGGCATCTGGAATATCTGGCGCAGGACATCGCCGAATATGACGGTGTAGGCGACGGCAAGGGGCTCCATACGGATGTGTGGGACACCAGCAAGCTTGATTTCATCTGTGACCTCTACGACATACCTGAAGACCGGCAATTTGACACGGTGTTCTGCTCCGAAGTGATCGAACACGTCGTCGATCCGGTGCGCGCGATTGAAAAAATGGCCCGGCTCACCAAACCCGGCGGACAAATGATCCTGACCGCGCCTTTCAATTCGATCACCCACTTCGCACCCTACCATTTTTGCACCGGGTTTTCGCAGTATTTCTATACACATCATTTGGAACGGCTGGGGTTTGAGATGGTCGAACTCACCGCCAATGGCGGTTTCTTTGACGCCGTGGATCAGGAACTTGGCCGCGTGTCCAAAGTACGCCGGAAATTCAACGCATGGTTCCCTGATCCGATCCTGATGATCCTGACCAACCTCACGCGCCTTTGGGTGCGCATGGTGGCCAGCGGCGACGGCGCACGTATGGACCGGGGCACGGCAGAGCTGCAAACATTCGGCTGGTTCGTGATTGCCCGCAAGGGTGAATGATTGGACAAGTTGCGTTGCCGGGTCTGGCACGTTGATCCGGCGAACAATGGTAACCTGATGGCCGTTAAGCGGACTGTTGAGACCTTCACCATCGTTGAACCAATGGCCGCTTCTGACGCTTTGTGTTGCGCGTTCGCAGGATGAGTTAAGGCAAAACTTTAGGCTGTTGGCAGTTTGTATTTCTTTGCACTTTCGACTTTGGCCAAGTATTGGTGGAATTTCTCTCTTTTCCATTCAAGCTCATTGCGATCCTCAAGGAAATTCCATTGCCACAAGCTGCATTGACCTCACCCCACAGGTTGACCCAACTGGAGCAAACCCACTTTGATGTTGTCGTTGTCGGCGCTGGAATCAACGGTTCCAGCGCTGCCCAACACCTCAGCGCGGCTGGCTACAGGGTGCTTGTCGTCGAGCAGGGCGATTTTGCCAACGGGGCAACCAGCCGATCAAGCCGCTTGCTTCATTGTGGATTGAGGCATTTGGCGTCCGGCTCCAGTATGTGGCAATCGCTGATGCGCCCAGGACGGTTGGCGTTGTCCATGAAGACGGCGCGTGATGATATGCTCGCCAGAGATGAGATCGTGCGCTCCATTCCTGATCGGGTTAAGCCAATCAACTTTTGCTTGCCGATCTACTCGGATGACCAATATGCGCCGTGGCATTTGGATGCTGCTTTTGCCGCACTTCGGATGACCAGCCCAACCGGAGAACCGTTGAAATACCGTCGCTATAAAGCGGACCAATCGGACAAGGTCCCAATCAGTCCTTGGTTGCGCAATCCTGAAAAACTACGCAGCATTGCGGTGTTTCAGGAATATCTTTTTGACTGGCCTGAGCGCATAGCTCTTGATGCCCTGTTTGATGCTCGCAATATGGGGGCGAGCGTTCGCAATTACACACGGGTTGTTGATCTGAAGCGGGATCAAGAAGACAAGAATTGGCAATTAAAGCTGCAATCAACTGACCAATCTGCATTGGACACCCCAGAAGTAGTTACTGTCACCACAGGGTTTATCCTCAACCTGGCTGGTGCTTGGGTTGATGAGGTGATTGCTAAAACTGGTTCAAACACAGCTCCGAAATGTAGGGGTATGAAGGGCATTCATATTGCCGTGCGCTTGCCAGAGGAATTCAATGATTGGGGGGTCTTTACATACAACAGCATTGGCGAGCCGTTGTATTGTCTTCCCTTTCGCGGCATCCACTATGTCGGCTTGACGCGAACACCATTTGAAGGCGATGTCGCAGGAGTTGCTGCGACGAACCAGGAAATTGACTGGATGATTTCGGAAACCAACCGATGTCTTCCAAAGTTGGCACTCACTCGCAGCGATGTGCTGTTTACCTGGGCGGGCGTCAACCCGCTGACTCATGATCCGGAAGAGCCGTTAGGAAGCCGTGAGATCAAGATACATGATTTGGCGGGCGACAGATTACAAAATTTGATGGCGCTGACCGGTGGGCCGATCATGACACACAGGCGGGTTGCAAGAAAAATTGTCAACGAAATTCAGAAGCGTCTGACTCCATCAGGGGATCGGCGCGAGCTGAAATACCCTGGGGCAAAGACAGTGTTCGACCACAACGACAAATGTGAAGCAGGTCAGTTGCCAGGGAATTACAGCGCCGAGATCATGCGTTGTGCAAAAAACGAGATGCCCGTCAGTTTGGATGATTTGCTGATGCGGAGGCTTGGTTTGGGATGGGAGCCGGATCAAGGGATCGATCAGGCCCGCGCAATCGCAGAGACTGCAGCGCCACATCTGGGTTGGTCAACCTCAAGAATTCAAGAAGAGGTGATTGCCTATCAGGCTCAACTCGACCACCTCCGGCGAAAACCGAATGACTGTTGAAGCCATAGGTTTTTACTCCATATCATGCCGTGGCGGGCCGGTGAAAATGGTAGAATTATGAGCGTATATACCACCTGAATTCCGCGCAATATCTGGCTCATGGGCTCTTTGCGTTCGTTCTCTGCATACAGTCTGAAGGGCTGCAATGGGCCGGTCGCAACAGGTTGGACCTTCTGCGCCTGCTAAATGCTGCGGGAGGGCTATTTGGTAAAGAAGGCTCCGTCCCGACATTGGCCGCAGGGTTGAGCAGAGGGTCTGTTTGCCCGGGTTTCGCAGAACTTGGTGCGCTTTTGCCTTATAGATCAAAGCCACCTGACGTTCTGAGCTCACAACAGGCTGGAAACCTTGTCATCCGGTTGCATCGCCATTTCCCGCCTGAGTTCTGCGCGTGCACGCGCGAGGCGTGACATCACGGTACCTTCTGGCAGGTTCATCATTCGCGCCAACGCTTGTGGGCTGGTTTCGCCCATCATGACCAACACCAACAACGCGGATTGTTCTTCTGGCAAACGCGCGATGGCCTCTCTGATGTCGTTCAGGGCAAGGCGCGCGAAGACATCGCCGTCAAATGCAATATCGAATTCACCTTCCGCAGATACCGGCATCCGTGTCCGCAGGTATTGGCGGTACTGATTGCGCAAGGCGGCGCGGGCATAGGCGCGCAAATCTTCGACGGCGGCAATCTTATCCCGCCGCCGCCACAGCCTGAGCAATGTGTCCTGTACCAAGTCCTGCGCCTGATCTTCGCCATCCGCCAATCGACGCGCCAGACGCAAAAGGTCAGGGCGCAAGGTTGCGATGATATCCGGGGTTTCGGGAAGGCATGTCATGACCTCACCATGAGGTCAGGGAAGGTCACGGCGCAATTAGTGGGTTTTTGCCGATGCGTGCCAAGGGGGCTTTTTCGGCGTGGATATGCCCACCGTGACACCCCCAATCGGCGGGGCTTTGCGTGCGGTTTCCCGACCGGGACGCAAAGTGGGGGAACCGCGTCTTGTTGGGTAAGGGCCGCGGATCAGCGGGCCTTATGAAACCCACTCAAACGAGGAGTTACTCTACATGACAAAATTTATCGCAATCCTGATCGGACTTGGCGCTTTGGCAAATTCAGCAGTCGCAATGAACGACAGCGTCGTTGAAATCGACACCAACGGTGACGGCCTGATGTCCATCGACGAAGTCCTGGCTGTTTACCCGGACATGACGGCTGATGTGTTCAGTGAGATTGATACCAATGGCGACGGTGCAATCGATGACGCCGAAATGGTGGCCGGACAAGATCTTGGTCTGATCCCGGCGTCAACTGACGGCTGATCCTGCCAACGTGTCATTCCGGTTCTGTAAACGTGCCAGACCTATCCGTCATAACGTGATGTGAGGGTCAGTTATCCGGCACCTCAGATGAAAGGTGCAAAACCGCGATGACGTAACATGACGCCCCCGGGTCTCTGGTGTAGAAAGAGAGGCCCGGGGGCGTTCGATTTCAGAATGCCCCAAGCATTGTTTCAACAAGTTGGTCGACGTGATGTTTCTTTGTACGCCAAGATGACACGCTGATCCGGAAGGCCAGGCGTCCCTGCCAGCGTGTCGGACCAAACCACACTTTACCAGAGGCTTGAGCATGATCCAAAACCGTCTGTGTTTTGGCATCATCCGAACAACGCACCAATACCTGATTGAGCACGACCCGGTTGAGAACCTCAAAACCTTCATTGCTTAGTTTTGCCCCAATGTATTGCGCCAGATCGCAGTGGTCCGTGACCAATTGATCCACACCTTCCCGGCCCAGACTTCGCAATGCCGCCCAGATTGGTATGCCGCGTGCCCGGCGGGAAAACTCTAACGTCAGGTTATTTTGCGCATCTGCAGTGGCTGGCGCATAAGCTGCGTCGCTGCTCATCATGCGCGATAGTGCGGCGCGGTGACGGCAAATGGCAACGGCGCCATCGTAAGGTGTGTTAAGCCATTTGTGCCCGTCTGTTGTCCAGCTGTCAGCGCCGTCAATCCCGCATGTCAGATGATGTCGCGCATTGGATGCGCGCGCCCAAAGCCCAAATGCTCCATCCACATGCACCCAACATCCAGCGGCCTTGGCGCGTGGTATGATTTCGGAAAATAAATCAAATTCACCAGTGTTCACTTCACCCGCCTGCAGGCAAAGAATGGTGCGGTCATCAAGTTCAGGTAGTTTGTCGGGGTCGATGCGGCCAAACTCGTCCGTCTCAACCACTTGGACAAGTGACAGACCAAAACCAAGGATTCGCAACGCTTTTTTGACAGTAACGTGAACAGTATCGGATACGATAACACGAATGTCAGGGGCCCCAGACAAGCCCAACGTTGCCACATCCCAACCCTGTTGTTCCAAAAGGTATGCCCTCGCGGTGGCGAGACAAGACAGCCCACAGGCCGTGGCAGAGGTGCCAAAGGCCACAGCCGCGTCGCGCGGAAGATCGAGAATTTCCAAAAGCCAATGGGCGGCGCGCGTTTCGATTGCAGCCGCAGACGGGCCGCCAATGGGCCCTGACGCGCTTTGATCCCAAGCCAACGCGATCCGCTCAGCCGCCGCCGCTGCAGGCAGCGTCGCACCAATCACAAATCCAAAATAATTAGGGCCGTTTGAGGCAACTGTTCCAGGCGAGCCTACATCATCAAGCAACGCAATTGTTTCCTGAGCAGGGTGCCCGGTGACTGGTAGAGGTTCGTCGAAGGCCTGAAGCGCAGTAAGTGCAGTGGTTGTTGGTGTTACGCGGCGTGTTTCATTCTGCGCGACGTAGGCGCGTGCACGTGCGTCGGCATCCTTCAACAACGAAAGTTCATCCATGAGTGACTCCGATCGGATATCTGGAATGTGTATTGAAAAACTTCAATATTGAAAAATGCCTATATGGATTCGAATATCCAGTCAATGGCGCACATTTTATGATCATCACCGAACCCACACCGGTTAAAGGTCATGCTGCGGATCGCAAATCTGCGCGACCATTGTTCCTGAACAAAGGATGGTGTTCTGGTACAGGACGGGTGTGCATCGGTTTTATCGCGGAAAAGACTGTTTGCGCCAACCCACTGTGACGCAACACATGCACGAGTTGGCTGCTGCTGAACTGGTGGGCAGCAAGCGTATCAAAACTGAATTTTCGACAAACCCGATATCGTCCACCTGAATTCCGCATTGGTCGCTACCAGCGGGACACTGACGCCCCGCTGATACACATTTTATGCGGCGGCCGCGGCCCGTTTTATCATGCCGAACAGGTCACGCGGGTCGTCCGGGTCGGCCAACAGGTCGAGCTCATGGAACATGTCCGTTCCGGCAATCCGATCCCGTACAAACCGCAGTGCGCTGAAATCTTCCACGGCAAACCCAACACTATCAAACAGCGTGATCTGGCTGTCGCTTGTGCGACCCTTTTCAAGCCCGCTGATGACTTTCCACAACTCGATAACCGGATGATTTTCGGCCAGTTGCTGAATTTCACCTTCAACACGGGTTTGTGGCGGGTATTCAACAAAGATGTCGGAGCGGTGCAAAATCGCCGAGGCAAGCTCGGTCTTGCCCGGGCAATCGCCGCCAATTGCGTTGATGTGGACACCATCGCCAATCATGTTGTCCGTCAAAATCGTCGCACATTGTTTGTCGGCTGTGCAGGTTGTGATGATCTGCGCGCCTTCCATGCTCGCTTCTGCGGATTCACACTCAACCACGTTAAGCCCCATGCCTGACAGGTTCGCGGCGGCCTTGCGGGTCGCGGCCTTGTCGATGTCGTAAAGGCGCACGGTTTTGATGCCGCAAATTGCCTTCATGGCCAGACTTTGGAATTCTGATTGTGTGCCGTTGCCGATCATGGCCATGGTGTCTGCGCCTTTGGGCGCGAGATATTTGGCGATCAACCCTGACATGGCCGCTGTGCGCAGTGCGGTTAATATGGTCATCTCGCTTAGTAGCACCGGATACCCGTTGCCAACATTTGCCAACAGGCCAAAGGCGGTCACGGTCTGCAGTCCTTGTTTGGTGTTTTTTGGGTGACCGTTGACGTATTTGAACCCGTAAACCTCACCATCCGACGTCGGCATCAGCTCAATCACACCTTCTTCGGAATGCGATGCAACGCGCGGTGTCTTGTCAAACAACTCCCAGCGTTTGAAATCGTCTTCGATGTAACCGGCAATGCCGACCATCATTTCCTCGACGCCCACGTGGTGAACAAGTTGCATCATATTGTCGACGCTCACGAAAGGAACGAGCGCTTTGTCTGAGGGGGACAGGCTGGTCATTTCAAATCCATTTCTTAACTTTTGGGTTGTGTCGGATGCAATCCGGCGGTCATGTGTAGGCTCGTGTGGGTCGATCAAAGACGCGACGTCCAAGGGCGGATGCCGCCAGATCAACCATGACCTGCGCAGTGCGGCCACGCTCATCAAGGAACGGGTTCAACTCGACCAGATCAAGCGAAGTCATCAGCTCGCTGTCGGAAATCATTTCCATCACAAGATGCGCCTCACGCATTGTGGCGCCACCAGGGACGGTTGTACCAACTGCGGGCGCGATCGAGGGATCAAGGAAATCCACATCCAGTGACACGTGCAACGCGCCACCCGCCTTTTTCACATCCGCAAGGAACGCGGCCAATGGCTTAGCAATTCCGATTTCATCGATGTTGCGCATGTCATGGTAGCGGATGTTGGTTTCTTGCAGAACCAACCGTTCCGCACGGTCCACGGATCGCAGACCAAGGATACAGATGTTTTCCTGTAAAACCGGGTTCTTCACTACCGGAAACCCGTGAAACCCTTCACGTCCGGTGACGTATCCCAAAGGTGTTCCGTGGATGTTGCCGGAATCGGTGCTTTGCGGCGTGTGGAAATCACTGTGCGCGTCCAGCCACAAAACAAATTGCGGGCGCCCGACCTTTGCGGCGTGGTTGGCAACACCGGCGACCGACCCCAGAGACAGCGAATGATCACCGCCCAGAAAGATCGGCAAACCGCCGCCATCCATGGCGTTTTCAGCTTCGCGTGACAAGGCGCGTGTCCAACCAATCATAGTTGCCGGATCAAATACATGTGACGGTAAACTATCCGGTGCTTCGGCCGTGTCGGGTGCGACATTGCCAAGATCAACAACCTCGCAATCCAAATTTTTCAAAGCGCTCTGAATATCCGCTACGCGGTAAGCGTCAGACCCCATTCGGCATCCCTGGCGGCGTTTGCCGCTGTCCACGGGTGCGCCGATCAACAAGCATGTTTTTGTGGTCACGGTATTTCTCCTAAATCAATCTGTTCTTGAAAATATTCACAAATAGGTTGAAAGGAACCGTACAATTTGCACTATTCGAAACCAATATGTGCGAACCGGAAGGTAAAAGAGGCGAAATGGACGAAACTGATCAAAAACTGCTCTCGGCGTTGCGCCACGATGCCCGCGCCTCCCTGTCGGACCTCGCCATAACGCTTGGCGTGTCCCGCACCACTGTGCGCAGCCGGATCGAACGTTTGCAACGCAGCGGTGACATTGTTGGCTTTTCGGTTGTGTTAAAGGCCGACGCTGCCCGCGATCCAGTGCGCGGTCTTATGATGCTTGGGATTGAAGGGCGCGGATCAAGCCGCATTCTGCGCCAACTCAACGGGCTCAGCGCGGTCCGTGCGACACACACCACAAACGGTCGGTGGGATGTGATTGTTGAAATCGGTACAACAACCCTGGAAGACCTGGACGAAGTTTTAAGCCAAATCCGCCGCTTTGACGGGATAGTAAGCAGCGAAACCAGCCTGTTGCTGAGCACTCGGAAATCAGCATGAA
>Ga0209344_10004436_pt1 | contig 12903 bp, 11 predicted proteins | sample Cruoilmetagenom6_FD_187293 | JGI IMG/M metagenome (GOLD analysis project Ga0209344, IMG submission 187293) | Oil polluted marine microbial communities from Coal Oil Point, Santa Barbara, California, USA - Santa Barbara Oil Seep Sample 6 (SPAdes)... | ecosystem: Environmental > Aquatic > Marine...
TTGATTTAGATGTTGATCAAATAACTAAAAAGGAAATACATCTTATATCAACTACAATTACCGATCTTTCTGATGAGGATGGCTGGGCTTTTCTTGGAGATGTTGGAAGTTTAATACAGAAAAAACAACCCAATTTTGATTCTAGAAATTATGGCTATGAAAAATTGACACCTCTAATAAAGTCAATTGGCAAATTCGAAATAGAACAGCGTGAAAATCCCAAAAGTAGACATAAACTAATATTTGTAAAGAATAAGATAAAGCATATCACGAGTGCTAAAAAATCATAGCCTAACTTCGAGATGGTAATGCTTTTTAGCCAAACCGTTAACTTTTATGATTTCAACTCAAAAAAAACATTGGGAAACTATATATGAAACCAAGAATCCAGATCAAGTTGCTTGGACACAAGATATTCCTAAAACTTCTTTAGATTTTATAAATAATTGCAAGCTCCCTAAATCTTCTAGTATTATCGACATTGGTGGTGGAGATAGTAAACTCGTAGATTTTTTATTAGACCGGGGTTATACAAACATTAGTGTTTTAGACATTTCGGCCAATGCTCTGGAAAAAGCAAAAAAACGACTAGGTAAAAGAAGTAAACTTATTAATTGGATAGAAAGTGATATAGCTAAATTCAAACCTACTAAAACTTATGATATTTGGCATGATAGAGCCAGCTTTCACTTTTTAACACGGCCTGATCAAATTTCAAAATATTTAACTATTGCAGAAAAGCATATAAAAAAACATCTTATTATCGGAACTTTTTCTGAACAAGGGCCAACAAAATGCAGTGGCTTAGAAATTCAGCAATACAATGAAGAAAGTTTAAAAAAGATTTTTAAAAAGTATTTCAAAATAATTAATTGTATAAACGAAAATCATATGACTCCTTTTAAAACAAGTCAAAATTTCTTATTTTGTAATTTTAAAAAAATAGAGTCTACAAAATGAAAAAAATCATTCTATCCTTAATACTAATTTTTATGTTAACCCCCGAACTTATTGAAGCACAAGATTGGGCAAACTTAGAACGTTATCGGCAGGAAAATAAGGTATTCCAAATATATGGTTCAGATAAAAACAGGGTTGTTTTTATGGGTAATTCCATCACCGAAGGGTGGGGTCATCATCATCCTGAGTTCTTTAAGAATAAATCCTATATAAACAGAGGGATTAGCGGTCAAACTACGCCACAAATGCTCGTTCGTTTTAAGCAGGATGTTGTGGCCTTAAATCCCAAAGTAGTAGTCATTTGTGCCGGGACCAATGATATAGCAGGAAATACGGGCCCATCAACCTTAAAAATGATCGTTGATAATATAAGTTCAATGGCAGAAATAGCTTTGACAAATAATATTAAAGTTGTGATCGCTTCTGTTCATCCAGCTTTTGACTATCCGTGGAAACCAGGATTAAAACCAAATGAAAAAATTCCTGTTCTTAACAAATTACTTAAATCCTATTGCGACAAGAATGAAATCGTTTATTTAGATTATTTCTCGGCAATGGTAGATGATAAAAATGGTTTAAGAAGTGATTTAGGCTCTGATGGAGTACATCCAAATAAAAAAGGATATCAAATTATGGCTCCGCTCGCCGAAGCGGCTATTATAAAGGCTTTATCAATAAAATAGAATAAGCTTTAATAACTTGGTCCAGTTTTATAACCAAAATAAAATATTGAATAATGAGCTTTTCTACCCCTCTTAAAGAAAAAAAACAAAGAAAAGCATTCCTTTTTTTATTCATAATCTCACTCTTTATCGCTTTAGCTGAATTGTTTAAATCATATATTATTAATAGTGGTTATGAAAAGCCATCTCCTTTAGCCATATTCCCAACGCTGTTTCAATACTTGGGATTTTCATTAGTTGCTTTAATTTTTCCCATTAGCTGGAAGGTTTCTAATAATAGTAAACGCTTAAGATTTTTATCAGTTGTTTCAACCAGTTTGACTTTTGTCTTGGTCTATGTATTTCTGTTGGCCTTTTTGGAATGGATTACAAGTCCTAGAGAATATTCGCTCTGGAAAGCATATCAGTTTACACTATTACACACTGGTCTTCTCGTGCTATTCTTATATTATGCAATTTCTTCTTTGTATTATGTTTTTATTCTTAGCAAGAAAAAAAACATAATAAAACAAGTATATCCAGACCGATTAACTCATAAAAGTAAAGGAGTAACTTCCTTCATCCTTTTGAAAGATGTGGAGATGATTGAATCAAACGATAATTATGTTTCGATTTATACGGATTCTGGAAAACATTATTTAATACGACAGACCATAAGTAAATTGGAAAGGCAGCTGGACCCATCAATTTACTTATGGTCTGACAGGAAGTATATTGTAAATGTTAAAAAAATTATATCTACAGAGGTTGATCCAAATGGGGGACATTTTATTCATTTACAAATTCAAAAAAATGTTAAAATGAGTAAAAGTTATAAGAAAAAGTTAAAATTACTTACTGCTCAGGGCTAACAAATTTTTCGCCACAAATATCTGGTAATAGACCACAAATATTTTATTTGAACAGATTCAATGATGTACATTTATCAAAAAAAATAAAACATTATGTTCAATAAAAATATTAATTTATTACGTACTAAACTAAGGTCAATTCAGCATATCTTTATTTGGATAATAGGTCTTTGGTTTGCGTATAGGCTAATTCGTATGGGTATTCCTAAGCTGATTCATGAGGGAATGTGGACGAATGCATTCGAACGATGGGGATATTCTGCTTGGTTTAGAGTGCTTATCGGAGTTTTGGAAATTATTGGAGGCCTGTTGCTGCTGATTCCAAAAGTAAGACATTTTGGTGCAATGATTCTGTTTGTAATAATGATTGGTGCCTTAATAACGAGGCTTGTTAATGGTACAAGCGTTGATGATGCCTTATCGATTACCTTCAATGCCTTAATTTTCTTATACCTCATGGCATATCATAACAAAACATCTTTATATAATATTTAAACAGAGAATTAACAATCCTTTTTGACCTCTTTAAAGATTTTGAACTTATGATAAAGTCCATTAATACGTTAAAGTATCGTTAATGTCAATAAAGTAATTAGACCTTTTTGTATTTTAGGTAATCATTATTACCTTTAAAAGGATGGAAAATAGAAGATCATTTATTAAAAAAGCTGGTGTAATTGCAGCGATAAGTGTAAATCCTAGTTTTTTGATACCTCTACAAAAGAAAAAATTAGGCATTGCTTTGGTTGGTTTAGGTTATTATAGTACCGATCTATTGGCTCCTGCTCTACAACTTACTGAACATTGTGAGTTAAAAGGAATTGTAACAGGTTCTCCCAAAAAAGTAACCTCTTGGCAAAAAAAATATGGTATTAAAAGCAAGAATGTATACAATTATGAAAATATGCATACAATTGCCAGTAATGATGAAATTGACATTATTTATATTGTTCTCCCAAATTCTCTCCACGAAAAATATACGTTAATTGCTGCTAATGCGGGTAAGCATGTTTGGTGTGACAAACCAATGGCGATTACAGTAAAGGAATGCCAAAATATGATTGACACTTGTGCTAAAAATAAAGTACAGTTAACAATTGGATATAGAATGCAACACGAGCCTGTCACTCAAAAAATTATTAAATGGAGCATATCAAAACCTTACGGAAATATTAGATCGCTTTATGCGGAAGCTGGCTTTTATCATAACGGTAATAACAAAAACCACTGGAAATTACACAAAAAATTGGGTGGTGGTGCCATGTTTGATATGGGTGTATATACCTTGAATGCTGCTAGATATGCTACAGGATTGGAGCCAATTTCAGTAAGTGCTAAGCAATATAGTAAACGATCAGATATTTTTATTGCAGATGAAACGACTGAATATACACTTCATTTCCCTGAAGGAATTATTGCTAAATGTAAAACAACTTTTGCTGCAAATATTAATACATTAAAGGTCGATTGTGAAAAAGGCTGGTATCAATTAAGTCCGATGCAATCTTACAGCGGTGTTAGAGGAACCACCAGCGATGGAAAAGTTTTAAATCCTTTTCAGGGAAATCAACAGGCAAAACAAATGGATGATGATGCCTTAGCTATAATTAATAAAACCGCTCCTTTAGTTTCAGGAGAGGAAGGAATGAAAGATATTAAGGTTGTAGAAGGAATCTTTAAATCTGCAGCTAACAATAGTAAACTAATTAAACTATAAATATGAATCAAAAATGAAGCTCAAAGTTCCTCCAACTCTTCAAGTAGCTATTTTTGCTTTCCTCATTTGGCTAATTAGCAAATTAGCACCAGTTAAACACCTAAATTTTGAATATCAAAAAGAGTTAAGCTGGTCTATCTTTGCCTTTGGTGTATTTATTGGAATTATTGCTGTTTATACATTTAGAAAAGCACAAACTACTGTTGATCCAAGAAATCCGGATAAGGCCTCAAAATTAGTGATAGTTGGCATTTACAAAATTTCAAGAAACCCAATGTACTTGGGTTTTTTTTTTATACTTCTAGCCTTTGTCATCAAGGTAGGTAATCTGTATGCTTTACCGGTTTTAATAGTATATGTTTGGTATATTACTGCTTTTCAAATAAAGCCCGAGGAAATTGCTTTAAAAGACCTTTTCGGAGAAGATTATTCACATTATCTAAAGACCGTTAGAAGATGGATCTAATAACTAATTAGCTAATAGTCTGTTAATCTACTATTTATTATGTAGCTTTACTTTCCCTACCCATCAACTGATTTAATCAAAAATTGTGTATTAAGCACAACCATTTTAAATATCTACTAATCAAACCTATCAGTTATGAAAAACATGTTAAGAATAGCCGTTGTTGCTATTGCCCTGTTATTAATTACATTTTTGTTGACCTCAAAGCTTGCTAATGAACGGTTAGAAGCACCACCAAAAGTGGCAATGAATTTTATCAAATGTACATCTACCAAATTTTTATTAGAAGATGTAGATACTACAAAACAGATTTCACCCTTATTTGATAATTTAGGTGATCTGAATTTCACTATCAATACCAATGATAAATTAGCCCAAACTTTTTTTAATCAAGGATTAAAATTAACCTATGCATTTAATCATGCTGAAGCACATCGCTCTTTTATGGAAGCCTCTCGATTGGATCCAAATTCGGCAATGGGCTATTGGGGACAGGCATATGCTTTAGGTCCGAATATTAATGACCCTTTACCAGATGATGATCGTAGAAAGAAATCATTTGAAGCAGCACAGAAAGCCAATAGTTTAGCTTCAACTCCTAAAGAGAAAGCATTAACTGAGGCTTTAACGGCAAGATATAGTAACGATCTCACCAAAGATATTCCTGCATTGAATATGGCTTATATGAAAGCTATGGCAAAAGTAGCAGAGCAATATCCTCAGGATGCAGATGTGTTAATTTTGTATGCTGCATCGATTATGAATACTGTTCCTTGGAACTATTGGGATAGAGATGGTAATCCCTCACCAAATATTCCTGCCGCCAAAACTGCTCTGGAAAAAGCCATGAATATAAATCCGAACAATCCCGGAGCACATCATTATTATATACATATGGTTGAACTACCTAAACCCGATTTGGCTGTGCCAAGTGCCGATAAAATAGGTTCATTGATGCCAGCTGCCGGGCATATTGTTCATATGGCCTCTCATATCTATATAAGAGTAGGACGATATAAAGATGCGGTTACTGTTAATCAAGCTGCAATTTTAGCAGATGAGGATTATATTTCTCAATGCTATTCACAAGGCATGTATCCTTTAGGATATTACCCACATAATATTCATTTTTTATGGTCAGCTGCCAGCTTATTAGGTAATAGTGAAATCGCCATTGATGCTGCTAAAAAGACGGCTGAAAAAGTTCCCGTAGGAGAATTAGTGGATCTACCTTTCTTACAAGATTTTGCGGCTACTCCACTCTTAGCTTATACACGATTCGGGAAATGGAATGAAATCTTAACTGTACCAAAGCCAAATACTGATATTAAACATTTAAATCTTATCCGTCATTATGCAAGAGGGATTGCCTTTATAAGAAAAAACAATCTAAAAGAAGCACAAGAAGAGCTAGATGCAATTGCAGAAATGAGAAAAGACCCAGAACTTGAAAATTTGGTAGCTACCGCACACAACCCTTCATCCTCAGCAGCCAATATAGCTTATGAAGTAGTAGCAGGCGAATTATCGGCATTAAAAGGCGATCTTACAAAAGCGGTAAAACACTTACAAAATGCTGTTTCCTATGAAGATAAACAAACTTATACTGAGCCGGCAGCCTGGTATATTCCGACAAGGCAAAATTTAGGAGCTATCTTACTAAAAGCACGTAAATATGAAGAAGCAGAACTTATATTTAAAGAAGATTTGGTTAAACTTCGTCAAAATGGTTGGTCCTTAATGGGCTTATATCAAAGTTTAGAATTACAGGGCAAGATAGAAGAAGCTAAAGCTGTTAAGAAAGAATTTGATGAAGCATGGAAACATGCCGATTTTGAAATTACAGATTCGGTTTTATAGTCTTTACCATTACTTATTACTAGGATTATTCAGACCTTTAATGTTTTAGCAAAATAAAGTAAACCCTATATAAATTAGTTATTTTATATAGGGTTTCGATGTGATCAATTTTTTCTAGTTTTTATCTTACTTTTTTAAGTAACGTTGCCATATGAACATATTTCATTTTTCTTAAGGCAATTCCGTCATCAATTGCTTTTTGTTCAGCTTCTGTCAATCCAGGATCATCATCATTGGAAGTTGAAAAAAATTGATTAAAATCCTTATAAATATTCATCGTTATATGAGAGGCATATGTATCACTTCCAACGGGAGAAATAAAACGATTCAAGTTCCAACTTGATCTTTGCCCATTATCAATTTCCGTTTGGTGCATAGGTTTAAATATTTCGCTTTCGGCTTTTTCATACTTGCTAAAATTCTCTAAATCAACTTTCATCATACTTAATGTAGCAATTGTACCCACTGGCATTTCAAAATCATCATCCGTTTTATCTATTCGCTCTAAGTAGTAGCGCACAGCTAATTCTCTGGACCTTGCTGTTCTATCCATTCTTTTATTAATCTCTTCATCAGATAACTCTGGAAAACCTTTTTTAGCTAAAGCGTTCATATCTCCCTGATCTCCTAACATTTTGGCAGGATCACTATATACATTAATTGTTAAATATTGATAACTTAAATCTTCATCATTCGATTTTAACTTCCATAAATCCCATCCAACTATATCTTTATTTTTAAGTCTCTGTTCATGAATTTTTTCCCAAAATGATTCCGTTTCTAAATAAGCTGTTTCATTTTGCTCTTCTACTTTCATAAATTCTAAAACATAATAAAGTTTATCCTGAGCCAGAGCACTATAACCTAGTGCAAACATGACTAAAAATATTAATATTTTTTTCATAATATAGAGTTTGTTTGTTATCAAATGATGTGTTTTGCTCTCTAATTTAATGAATATATTTCAATTTTTCTTATAAAGATTCTTATATTTTACTGATATTTAATGAATTATTACCTACAGAAATATATAAATTGAAATGACTCAAAGTGAACTCAAAGAATTTCTAGATGCTAAAGTAATTCAGTATAATAATCCGAAATTCATTGAGTCTGACCCAATACAAATTCCACATCAATTTACCTTAAAACAAGACATTGAAATTTCGGCATTTCTTACAGCTACAATTGCCTGGGGAAACAGAAAAATGATTATCAAAAATGCCCAACGGATTATGGATCTTGTAGGGAATTCACCATACGATTTTGTTATCAATCATAAAGAAGAACATTTAGATAGATTTGGCGGATTTGTACATAGAACTTTTAATGAAATTGATATTAAATTTTTTATTCAATCATTAAAGTATATTTATCTAAATAACAGTGATTTAGAAGCTATCTTTTATCAATTCGCTCAAACGGATTCCATGCAATATTCCATTCATCAATTTAAGTCCGTTTTCTTTCAATTAGAACATCCCAAAAGAGTCGAAAAACACATCTCTGATCCTCTAAAAGGTTCTGCTTCCAAACGTATAAATATGTTCTTACGATGGATGGTTCGAAATGATAATGCAGGTGTTGATTTTGGTATTTGGAAGACCATATCATCCTCACAATTATCATGTCCTTTAGATGTTCACTCGGGTAAGGTTGCTCGTAAATTGGGCTTACTCAACAGAACTCAAAATGATGCCAAAGCTTTATTAGAACTAGACACCAATCTGCGAAAGCTAGATGCAACAGATCCTGTAAAATATGACTTTGCATTATTTGGACTTGGTATATTTGAAAAGTTTTAATTAGAACATATAAATAGTACCTTTGCAGCCTTAATAATTTTAGATGCGTTTACATAGAAATTTGGTTCTTGCAGTAATTGATTCGTTAAATTATATTTTTAACGATGGTTTGTATGCTGATAAAGTAGTTGAAAAGACTTTAAAACGTGACACACGATGGGGTGCCCGTGACAGAAAGTTTATTGCCGAAACCATTTATGATTGTGTAAGATGGAAACGCCTATACAATGAAATAGCAGGTACAAAAAATCATTATACTCAAGAAAATTTATGGAAAATTTTTACAGTATGGGCTACTTTAAAAGGTATACAACTTCCTGATTGGAAACAGTTTATTGACACCCCTGTACGTCGTATCAAAGGTAAATTTGATGAATTACAAAGTGAAAGAGTTTTTAAAGAATCTATTCCTGACTGGATGGATAAATTGGGGGAAAAAGAATTAGGCAAACAGTGGGATAAAGAATTGAGTGCTTTAAATCAGCAAGCTCCGGTGGTTTTAAGAGCAAATACTTTAAAAACTACCAAACAAAAATTGCAGAAACTCTTGTTAGAAGATAATATTGAAACTGAGCTGATAAAAAATTATGCAGATGCCTTACAATTAGTAGAACGCAAAAGTATTTTCAGAACAGAGGCTTTTCAAAATGGCTTTTTTGAAGTACAAGATGCCTCCTCCCAATTAGTGGCAGCATATTTAGATGTTAAACCGGGATTGAGAGTGGTTGATACCTGTGCAGGCGCGGGAGGTAAAACATTGCATCTTGCTGCATTGATGCAAAACAAAGGGCAAATTATTGCTTTAGATATATATGCCAACAAGTTAAAAGAATTGAAACGCAGAGCTAAGCGTGCCGGAGCACACAATATTGAACCAAGGCATATTGATTCCACGAAAGTAATCAAGAAATTATACAACAAAGTAGACAGAGTACTTATTGATGCTCCATGTAGTGGATTAGGAGTTTTAAAAAGAAATCCCGATGCTAAATGGAAATTGCAACCAGAGTTTATTGAAGAAATTAAAAAAACACAAGCCGAAATCTTAAGCAAATACTCTCAAATGCTAAAAATTGGGGGCAAATTAGTATATGCTACCTGTTCTATTTTACCTTCAGAAAACGAAAAACAAGTAGAAAACTTCTTAAAATCGAACGAAGGTTTTAAATTTATATCAGAAAATAAAGTATTACCATCTGTTAGCGGATATGATGGTTTTTATATGGCATTATTAGAAAGGACAAAATAATTATCTTGAAAATTTTATTATGAGAAAATAGAACTTTACAATTTATCATCAGGTTTATACGTTCTTAAGGTACATTCAGAACAAGGTATTGTGAGTATAAAGTTATTATTAATTAGCATTATGAAAAATTTTCCCTGTATTTTATTGCTATTGATTTCAATAGGATTTTCTTCCTTAAACAATATTCAAGCTCAGTCAGACAGCATAAAACAACAAGAAAAACTAAAATTTACTGTTGGTAAAACCATCCTTAATAAATCTTTTTGGGCAAAGCCTTATCGCTATGAAAATAAAGATTTGAAAGCCTTAACTGTTCAAATTACTATAAACCCTACAAGTAAAAAGAATGTCCCTTTAGATTTTGATGACTTCACTTTAATTGATGAGGAGCATAAGTCAAGAATTCGTGCTAATGACGTCGCTTATTACAGAGCAGATAAAAAGATCTATTTAAGGTCGAAGGCTGTGAATCAAAACTATAATAAGTTTAAAGAAACCTCTGTTGATGGATTAAATAATGTTGAAGTCAAGACGTTCAAAACAAATTTTTTAGGGCGTAAAAAGAAAAAATCTAAGTCTTCAGTTAAACAATTGAAGAACATTACTATTAAAGGTAAAAAAGCTACATACTATTTTGATTTTCCTGTAACAACTGAATTTAATTACGGCAAAATATACTATAATAATAAGCCAATTGGGTTCGCAGTGATAAAGAAATAATTTTTATCCAATCTTATCAACATATTTTCTTATTTTCATATAAGAATAAGTAAATTTACAGCCTCAATTTAACTACTAAATAACTGTAAATGATTCATTTCTTTGGAAACGTAAGCAGCAAAGTATTTGCTGTACAAACAGCAGAAGAATTATCAACCGAAACAACTCAAAAATTAACTTGGCTCTTTGCCAATCAGCCAAAAATAGAACAAGCATCAATCGATGCTTTTTTTGTTGGTCCGCGTGCCGCAATGATCACTCCTTGGAGCACGAATGCCGTTGAAATTACGCAAAATATGGGTATAATCGGTATTATTCGTATTGAAGAGTTTCGCCCAGTTGCGGAAGGTTATGAGGATTTTGACCCAATGATATCAGAAAAATTTGATGGCATAGATCAAGATTCATTTACTATTAATATAGAACCTCAATCTATCCTAAATATTGAGAATATTTCAGCTTACAATCAGCAAGAAGGACTTTCATTAAATGATGATGAAGTTGTATATCTGGAAGATGTTTCTAAAAAAATAGGAAGACCATTAACCGATTCTGAAGTATTTGGATTTTCACAAGTAAACTCAGAACATTGTCGCCATAAAATATTTAATGGCACTTTTGTTATCGATGGTGAAGAAAAGCCAGCATCTTTATTCAAATTGATTAAAGAAACTTCCAAACAATACCCTAATGATATAGTTTCGGCATATAAAGATAATGTTGCATTCGTTAAAGGACCTGTTGTTGAGCAATTTGCTCCAGAACGGGCAGATATTCCTGATTATTATCAAAGACAGGATTTTGAATCGGTTATTTCTCTTAAAGCCGAAACACATAACTTTCCAACTACTGTAGAACCATTTAATGGCGCCGCTACGGGCTCTGGTGGAGAAATTAGAGATCGTTTAGCCGGTGGTAAGGGATCAATTCCATTAGCAGGAACTGCAGTTTATATGACGTCTTATTCACGTTTAGAGAATAAACGTCCCGATAGTAACCGGGATTGGGAAAAGGGTATGGAAGCTCGCAAATGGTTATATCAAACTCCCATGGATATTCTTATAAAAGCATCTAATGGAGCTTCTGATTTCGGTAATAAATTCGGACAACCATTGATTTGTGGTTCAGTACTAACATTTGAGTATGAAGAAGATGCGCGTAAATTAGGATATGACAAAGTAATCATGCAAGCTGGTGGTATTGGTTATGGCAAAGCAGACCAGGCACTAAAAGACACTCCAAAAACCGGAGATAAAATTGTACTTCTTGGAGGTGAAAATTATCGAATTGGAATGGGTGGCGCAGCAGTTTCTTCTGCCGATACGGGTGAATTTGCTTCTGGAATTGAGTTAAATGCCGTTCAAAGATCAAATCCTGAAATGCAAAAACGTGCCGCAAATGCTGTTCGCGGAATGGTAGAGAGTCAAAAAAATCATATTGTTTCCATTCATGATCATGGTGCGGGCGGACATTTAAACTGCCTATCAGAATTAGTTGAAGATACCGGTGGAATAATTAACCTAGACAAACTACCAATAGGTGATCCAACGCTTTCTGCCAAGGAAATTATAGGTAATGAGTCTCAAGAACGTATGGGATTGGTGATTGCCGAAAAGCACATTGATACACTGCAAAAAATTGCGGATCGAGAACGTTCACCGATGTATACGGTCGGTGATGTGACTGGAAATGATCGTTTTACATTCGAATCTAAAACCAAAGGCGATAAACCAATGGATTTGGCTTTAGAAGATATGTTCGGAAGCTCGCCAAAAACTATTATGAATGATGTCACTATTAATAGAAAGTATAGTGAACTTAGCTATAATTCTAACAATTTTCATAATTATTTGGATCAAGTGTTGCAATTAGAGGCAGTCGCTTGTAAAGATTGGCTCACGAATAAAGTTGACCGCTGTGTAGGTGGAAAAGTTGCCAAGCAACAATGTGCAGGACCTCTACAATTACCTTTAAATAATGTTGGGGTTATGGCACTGGATTATAAAGGAAAAGAAGGGGTCGCAACTTCAATTGGTCACTCGCCTATTTCAGGTTTAGTTGATCCAATAGCCGGTAGTCGCAATAGTATTACTGAAGCCTTGACAAATATTATCTGGGCACCCTTAAAAGATGGTTTGCAAAGTGTTTCCTTATCAGCCAACTGGATGTGGCCTTGTAAAAATAAAGGTGAAGACGCACGTTTATATGAAGCTGTTAAAGCCATATCAAAATTTGCAATTGACTTAGGAATCAATGTGCCAACAGGGAAAGATTCATTGTCTATGAAGCAAAAATATCCTAATGAAGAAGTAATTTCTCCAGGAACCGTAATTATTTCAGCAGCAGCAAATTGCAATAGCATATCTAAAGTAATAGAACCTGTGTTTCAAAAAAATGGGGGTAATATTTATTATGTAAATATTTCGCAAGATTCGTATAAATTAGGAGGGAGCTCTTTTGCTCAAATATTAAATAAGGTGGGAAATGAGACGCCAACAGTAAAAAATGCTTCTTATGTTAAAACTGTTTTTAATACCATTCAAAAACTGATAGTTGAAAAACAAATTATTGCCGGTCATGATGTTGCTTCAG